>JAAUXT010035230.1_pt1 | contig 19043 bp, 20 predicted proteins | sample 7278171 | NCBI WGS metagenome assembly JAAUXT01 (sample SAMN14350112, study PRJNA611818) | marine sediment metagenome | isolation source: surface marine sediment (1.8m) | place: French Polynesia: Moorea | collected 2018-08 | reverse complement strand
GACTACACTACCGACGCTGCAAGGGACTTCGCACTGCAGTTGCCTTGAGCACTGCTTCTTGTTCTAAGTGGAGAGGAGTGGAACTCTTTCGTTTTCCGAATCACACTTTCAGAGGCTGCTTGATTTGTAGATGTTCAAGAACAAAGCGGTGAGCATCGCCAACAAACTCCTCCCGGCGTTCAACACTCCCACTGGAATCCCGCATGCGATGGTCAACCTGAAAACGTGAGTATCTCTGCCTCACTCTTTTCACTTTGCCTCACTTCACGTCAAATGCTGGAAATTGAGAAAGTTGGAGTTTGTGTCCCGTCAGGACGGAAATGTGCCCAGGAACTGGAATATCGAGATCAGAGAGAACGGAAAGCCGTCTTCTGCAGCCTTGTTCCCCTCTTGCGAAATTAGGGTGCAATTTGGATGAGTTACCAAAATTGTTACCGGTACCAGTCTCAACATAACGCCCTTGGCCTGATCAACGGAAGGTTCATTGCCTCAACGGAACAAGTGTATTTTCAGCGGACGAGGAAAGGGTATTTCTTCGGGATCTATTTTGGCCGAGTTTGGGACTTTGCACCTTGAGTTTGCCTACTTGTCCGACATCACGCGTGATGCCACCTACATGAACAAGGTTGCTGTCTGCACACTTCGAAAAGTGGTGTACGTTCTGATCAGCAGTGTGTAGTTGGTGTGCTTGGCCCGCGCTTGTGTAGAAACGCCTGTCAGCTAAACTTGCACATACCGTGGGAGTTGTGTGGTTTAATCAGCATTTCAGTTGATCTAACAGAATGGCTGACCTGAAATTTGACAAGAGGTTCACCAAATGTCTTTGAAGCAGACTGACATCTGGACGTCAAATTGGGTGGCAGTTGCTCAGTAACTGATGCTGTTCGATTTACACCCGAGAATCCGAGAATTTGACAATTCTCGACATCCGAGTGTGTAAATTGAACAGCATTTTCATCTCAGAGGATCCGGGAGAACATCCAAGAATCCGAGAAAGCTTTGGGCTCTCGGATTCTCGGGTCGAGAGTCCGAGAATTCTCGGATGGGAAAATGTAAATCGAACAGCATCATGTCCTTGTCCATGTCACGGCGCCGTTTCTTGGACGAGGACTTTCTGTGCGCCGTGCAGGGTTGTCGCAAATTTGTGACAACAACGAAATATCCATGTTGACTTCATCTTTCAGGTTACACGGCTGCTGGAATTGTGCGCGAATTTGTTATTCAAGGACTGAGCCCGCGAGTTTTGCTGATCCGCGGGCTTGTTGCAATCCTGATACAATGTGTGTCTGTGCGTGCGGTGGGGATCAGATGACGACAGCACCTAGCCTTATCCTACCCAGTGTGTGACATCGTGCTGTCATGTCGTTGCCCCCCCCCCCCACCTCTTGCCCTCTTGTTATCAGAATTTGATCAAGATCTGCAAGTTTCTTGTCTGTCAATTGGGGCCTTACTGGAGGCTAATATCTGACAACCCCTCCCCCTCCTTGTTTTCAGAATTTGGCCAGAATCTGCAAGTTTCCTTTGCAGCTGGTGGGACAATAGTATGAGGTCAGAACCCACCCAGGATCATATATCATGCTGTCAACAGCGTCCCACCCACCCCAGGAGGATAGCCCTTGCTCACATCCTACCCTGTGAATGAGTTTTCCTTGCTTTAAAATGTTTGGATTTTGTGTCTTGGAGAACAGTCAGATGGTGGAATTTTCAGGTCATGGGTCCTATTCTGAAAACAAGGGGCGGGGTGCTGGCAGTGAATTGCTTTATGATGTGCCTATTTCTGGCAAGGTTGCTTTTTGGTACTATTTTGTGCCCTTTTTGGCCGTAATGTGGTTCTTCTGAAAAAAAAACGAGCATGCTTCACAGCATTGTGTCACATATGCCCCTTAAGATGCTACCTCTTCAACTGCGTGACTGAAAAGCAGAGTGTGGACTGAAATTTGAGCAGAGTTTGGCCAAAATCTGAGAATAAAGAGTTACTTGAAAGCAAAGTCAGGGTAAAATATTTATGTGCAAGGAGAAAAGTAGAGTTTGCCTGCATAGACAGCAAGATGTGAAAATATAGAGTAAAGCTAAAATGAGAGTTCTGATAAAAAGGTGAGGTGGAAAAGTGTTTTGTGTTTTCGAACACAAAGGAGCTTTTTTTCCACCAAAAGAGAGTTTTTGGTTGTTTTGTTGTGGGGGTATTTTATTGCTGCAAAACATTTTTCTTTTTTTGCTTTTGTTCAGGCATTTTAAGTGCTCACTGCAGAAGGAAGTAATGACTCCCCTCCATTTTCGTACTTTGCCAAAATCTGCAAGTTTCCTGTCAGCCAAATGCAGGGTAGAGTACTGGGTCTGGGTGGACCACTCACAGAAAAAACTGCGAGCTTTCAAGCTCGGCTTTCTTGTTTGCATTTCCTGCGTTTCACTTGCCCAGTGAGGAATCGGCGGAGCAATTTTGTGTCCAGCTTTTTGTGCTTCATACCCCACGGAGTAAGCCACGTCAAGCTGCGGCTGTGAAGTAACATGCTGGGCTGTCGATTCGCTTTTCAGAGGCGGCACCAAGAACTGGCGTTGGGCAGGCGGCGCCTCCATCCTGGCTGAGTTTGGGACTCTGCACCTCGAGTTCGCTTACCTCACTCAGATCTCAGGCAATCAGGCCTTCACGGACAAGGTACCCAGCCACGGGCATCAGGACACAATTTACTAACCTGACCATAAACCTTTCCCCACTGTAGTTCGCATGTTGGGCGTTTGCACCAAGGCAGAGAAGACGTCTCGTCGTTTTGACACCGCACAGTCAACTTTAGTTTTTCAGCGCGTTGTTGTAGTACGCTCGCATGTCCGTAGTGAGTTGATCGTGGTGAGTTGATGTCACAGTCTCTGATTTCAGTTCCGGAAAGCAGTTTGTTGCGTTTCAGTTGCTCTGTTTGAAGTTTTGTTTCGTTGTGACAATGCGTGATGTAAGGCTAGTGGGTGCGGAGCTTGCACTGTTTTTAACACTCGCTTGCAAGCTAGGAAAATGTTGAGAAGTAGAAGCGCAATTGTTGTGGAGTGGGGTACAAGTCAGAAAATAGATCAGCACAAGCTAAAACGTGCTGGGCAAGCTGCAGTGACTGATGATTGTGGGCAAAGCCAGGGAAACGTGTGTCGCACGGAGCAAGTCCGGTTTTCAACAGCTCAGCTGGACAGGACAGGAAATTAGATTTCACCAAACAGAATGCAGCGTGTCTCGATCATATACATGTGCAATCTGATGTGCTGCTGGCCATGACAAAGTGATTTTATTGAAACAACAGGAAGTGGTCCCGCCCTTACGCAAAAAGTGCAAAGACTGGCTTCCTTTATTGCTTCGCGGAATTCATGTGCCCACAAAATCAAATCAGGTAAAATGTTGTGTTGTGCCAAGGTTTTTCAAAGTGACGCTTGAATTCTGGAGGCCGTGGTCTGGTTCGAGTGGTCTTGTCACTTGTTGAGTCCACTTGATGTTGTGTGATTGTGGGTGTGTCGCCTCAGTATTGACAATTCATAATCAGGCAAAGGTGATTTTCACCTCATCGACAAAACATTTCTGCTGTGGCAAGCTCTTTGCGATCGATAAATAGATATGCAGGACACTCCCTATTCGTGGGAAGAGTTTTTGTTGTCCAGAGTCGTTCGTGAAGTGTGTTCTGTTTTGAAAACGTTTTTGTTCTCGCGGTTCTCAAGCGGGCAGTTCACAACAGTTTTGAGGCTGAACAATTTTGTTTTCTACCCACAATCAGATATCGTGATGATCTGGGCGTTGTTCATGGGGCCAGAGTGTTTGGGAAAAAAGAGAACAATGTTACACTTTTGTGTGGCAAATGGGCGTAGATGTCAACTGCTCAACCGAAGGTCCCAAGTTTTGCTTGCGGCAGGTGGCAGGTTTGTGGTTCTGTGGTTTGGTGGTTGTGTCTTTGATCCTTGCCTCGGGTGTTAAAAGAACAAGCAGAACTTTTTCTTAGTTTTCAGAGCCAATAATTCAAAACAGTAGTCTTGGGATCCCCCACAGTCCAGTGCAGGACAAGCTTTGTCAGTCACAGGTATGACTGCCATCTTGGATTCAAAAAATTCTGAAGATTCTTTTTTGCAATGTCTGCCTGCATCTGAACTGTGAGAGTGTGACTTACCTGCAGTTTTGAACATACTCTGTGGTGAATGCTTTGCTGGGAAAATAAACTGAGTGCAAAATTTGTTCAATTTTTCACTGGCTTTTTTGAAATGAGCAGAGGAATGGTCCAACTGGGGGTTGGAATCAAGTGACATTGGTGCCAAATGAACATTCCATGTGTATTTTAGTTGTGGCTGTGTGAAACTTTGTCAGTTTGGACCCCTTGGCAAAAATAGTTACATTCACTAGCTGCTTTTGAATAAGTGGAGGAGTGGTCTGACTGGGGGTTGGAATCAAAACTTGGTGCCAAATGAACATTGCAGGTATAGTTTGGTGTTGGCTGTGTGAAACTTTGTCAGTTTGGACTCATTTGCAAAATTGGAAAATTTACCTGCTGGAATGTTCACCTGACATATCACTTGATTCCAACCCCTAGTTGCACCATTCCTCTGCTCATTTCAAAAGAAGCCAGTAAAGTTGGCCATTTTTTGAGCGTGTGGTCCTGAAGGGTCATTACCAATCACCATCTATCAGTCTGCAAGTGTGTATGTATGTATTTGTGAATTTTGCAGGGGGGGGGGTAACTCAACATGGTGAAATTTAGCTAGGATCATTTTCAGGCCATTTTTAGCATTTTTGATTTTTTTTGCCCATTTCCATCCACCTGCCATATACTGCACTACCACATGGTGCTTCGCCCTAAAGGGACTTCGCACAATAATTGAGTGAAAAACTTGGTCATTGGTTCCACTCTACAAACCGGTAGGTAGGAGGTTTGGATGGCATGCAGCTGATTCTCTACGTTACAGTCCAGTGTACCTGTGCACGGTCACAGTTGTCATTTCAAACGAGAACCTTTCAGTAATCATGGCTTGGGAAAATGGAGTTTGGGGCAGTAGCAAATGTCCGTAACCAACGAACTTCAAAGGGATTCTTTCTGCTCGTTTGTGGGTGTACAACACACAGTCAAGTGTCTTGGTGAAAACCCTTGCGACACCAGGGTGACAGTGCACCCATTGACCAACAAAACAGACAAAGCAATTCCTGACACACGTTTCACATTGGATTCCGCACCAGAGTCGAATGGTCAGGAAAGAAGCAGCCAGTGTTCTTTGCAGCAAACCAATTTGTTCCAGTGAGCGAGGCCCATTTTTATTTGCGGGAAGGACAACAAAAACAGCTCAAGGTCGTCTGCTCCAAGCCGTTGGTTGCTTCGACTGAATACTCAGTTTTGGTGCAGCTCACATTGCCTTTTTATGGCACAGATTGTTTTCACTGTGAACAGAAATCAAGTTTTGTCTCTCGAACAAGTGCAGGTGACCCCAACCAGCAGCTGAAGATCGCGTTTGCATTCCGACAGCATGCCAGGGTCAAGTGCTCGTCTTGTGGATTGCCTTGTGAATGAGACCCTGTTGTGTGCCCACAAATGTGAAGAGACGATTGTGTCATTTGGGTTTCGTTCCCTCACACTGTGCTTTCTCAACTGAACGAAACATGATTTTATTTCCTTCAGTTCGATTTCCCTGACAGATTGTACGTTGCGTGTGCACCTCACGCACACCGAACAACTGTTCCAGCCAGAAAACAGTGCGAGGGTTCTGACGCTCAAATGACAGACTCATCGATGCATGGGTTTCAACGCTCTCGGTTCGGTTCAGAAGCGAAGCTGTGGCGGCGCATGCCTTCTTCACGTTGTGGTTGTTTCAGCGGCTCGGGGCGCAACTGGGGCTGGGCGTCTGGAGGATCGTCCATTCTCGCTGAGTTCGGCACTCTGCACTTGGAGTTCGCCTACTTAACCGAGATCACTGGCAATCGAACCTACATGGACAAGGTTGCCGCTTCATTTCTCGTTTCATTGAGTTCGCATTTTTTTCATTTCAATCACAAGACAGAAGGTGAACGCTTCAAAATTGCCATGTTTGGTTTGGGAGAACACTCCCAAGTCAAGTCACACGCCAGACTGATTTTCTTCACCAACGAGCTTCTTTCGAACGGTTTGGAATGAAACACAGACAAAAATCAGTTCAAGCAAGTGAGTGACGTTGGTGTGATCATTTTGGTGGCAAATAGAGTAACCTTCCGTCACTGCATTTTGCCTGCGGACATGACTTCGACCCTTCAGTCAATGTTAGATTCGCACCAAGCTTGTCGTAACTACACTGCTGCTTGTCACTGCTAACCCACGGCACTAATCAGGGGAAACGGCTTGGTCCTTTTGACTCAAATTCAGCCGCGCACGCAGCACAACCCTCCGACTTTGGCACAGTTGGTACACGTAAATTCATCGCCGTGAGGGAGCCCTTTTCAACATAAATTCCAGTTAGACTCCGCGTTGAGAACTTGAAGAAGTAACATGCAGTCCACGAGTTCGTTTGATTTTTGTGTGAATCTGCACAACACATTCGACAGCAACTTGAATGGTTCTGAGCAAGCAAATCGAAAATCCAAACTTGTTGTTGCTCCAGTCACTCAGGCTGGAGCGATGCTTCCCGTGAGGCTTCAGAACTGTACCTCTTGTTTTTGCAGATAAAGCGGATACGCGACGTGCTGAAAAACTTGGACAAACCAAACGGCCTGTATCCCAACTACCTGAACCCGCGATCTGGCCGCTGGGGACAACGTAAGCACCGCGTTCTTCGACACTCGTCGTGTGCAAGCAATCTGAACTGCAGACGGATCTTTGTCAACTCACTTTCAGCTCATTCTGCACGATCGCGCTTCTGAACGGTTTGAGGCGCTTTGTCCCAAATTCGAAGATTGTCCAACCAAATCCTCCTCATACAGAGCACGTGTCTGTTGGCGCATTGGGCGACAGTTTCTACGAGTACCTGCTCAAAGCGTGGCTCTGGTCGGACAAAACGGACAGCGATGCGAGGAAGATGTACGACGACGCTGTCAAGGTGAGACAGTTGTTGCATCTGCGGACGACTCCGTTCGGAGCCTTTCGCCCTCAAATCAGGCATGGAAGTGAAACTTGTTCTGTGCCACTGTGGCCTTTCTGCAAAGTGCGTCTGGCAGTTGATCTTCTTATCCACAAACGGCGATTGCTTTCCTTTCGTCACCGATGTGAACAAGTAACGGACTGGCAAGTTTGACTTTGGGTGTTCTTCAGGGCATCGAGGCAAAGCTGTTACAGACATCGTCTCAGAGCCACCTCAAGTACATGGCCGAGTATAAATCCGGCCGATTGGACCACAAGATGGATCACTTGGCGTGCTTTTCAGGTTCGTAGTTTCAAACTGTTTGCTAGCGATCAAAGCAATGAAACCAAGAACCCCAATTGGCCGGAGTTTTTGTTTATATTCCTCGTTCAGTGGGAAGGAAGGGTTTGTTTTTGCACAGGCACGTCCAAAGTACCCAGATGTGGGGGTGGTCCTCCCCAACCGCCGCCCCCCGCCGATCCGGCAGGGAGGCCGTGCGCTTGCGAAGCGTCTGTGTTCAAAGTTCCGCTTTTTTGTTGACTCATCCGCACAGGAAAGTGGCAGAGATGTGTCTGTGTCTGAGCGTTGGGGCGGAAAGTTTTCACAAGCGCGCCAACTGGCGGTGTGCTACAAGGCTGGTCACAAAAGTCCTCAACGCTCGACAGGAGCGCATGTTGATTGTTTGACCATTCGACCAATCTCTTTGCAATGCAACAGGTCAGCAATGGTATTGGGTGATTGGAAAACAATTATGATGTCGCACGGCCAAAACATGACGATCGACAATGGTTGAAGACTTTTGTGACCAGCCTCGTATTTTGTGGTGGTGTTTTCCTCGGCACGCGTTTGCTCAATACCCCCATATTCCTTTCACGGTTGCTTCAGTGTTTAAATCTTGTGAGGTTCTTGTGTATCTTGCAGGTGGCATGTTTGCTCTGGGAGCTGAAGGGTCCAGTGACAAGGACAAGTATCTCAAGCTGGGTGCAGATCTGGCTCACACATGTCACGAGGCCTACACACGTACAGGTGAGATTGGTCAGTTATGTCCAAATCGAGGAAACCTGTTGAGAGCCTTGGTGGTTCAAAAACACGAGAGGGGTGGTCTGCGACTCGTATTGCTCGGCCAATGAGATATGGACTTTGTGTAGACAAGGAACAAAGTTGACAAAGGAAGTTTTTTACTTGCATTGGCACTTTCAACCAACTCATGACATTTTCTTGTGTGTCAGCAACGCATCTGGGTCCCGAAGCATTCCGATTCGACAAGAACACGGAAGCGAAGTCGGTGCGGCAGAACGAAAAGTATTACATTCTGCGTCCCGAGACGATCGAGACTTGGTTCTACATGTGGCGGCTCACCAAGGAACCCAAGTACCGAGAGTGGGGCTGGGACGTTGTGCAGGTGTGTGTGTGTGCTACGTCGCTCTCTATCTTGTGTGGAACAAGATATCCAGCACTGTGTTTCTTGTCTGAATTGAAAGTTGCGTTTCCAGTTGCAATCGAATTTTCCCTGCATTGTTTTCCTCGCCGGTGTTTTTTCAGGCCCTCGAGAAGCACTGCCGCACGGAGGGCGGTTACACGGGCATCCGGGACGTGTACCAAGCAAACCCCCCAAAAGACGATGTGCAGCAGAGCTTCTTCCTCGCTGAGACTCTCAAGTATCTTTACCTGCTTTTCTCAGAAGACGATTTAATTCCACTGGACAAGTGGGTGCTCAACACAGAAGCTCATCCCATTCCCGTAAAAGGAGTTGAACACCCCAGCTGAGGGTAGCTTCAGCCCCTCCCTTAGTTCAGCAGTGAAAATGCGTGAATTCAGTTGACAACTATTTTACTGGAAGTCGCCGGCAGTTTTACAGAGGACCATTTGGAAAAGGACCAGGAAACATTTCGTCAGGATAAGTTGTTTTGTCGAAGGCAGTTCGTCATATCATCAGCTTATTTTTTGAATGTGCGTGTTGTTATCTATTGAGTGGAACCAATCACTTGATTGCAAACAGTGCGACAGCTTTTTGCAATGATAACTGTCAACTGCTGAGTGTGTCTCCGTGTGTTTGAGTTTTCCAAAGGTTGTGACTCTGCCTGACAAACGGAAGTTCAGAAGAGGAAAAGCAAGAAACAGGCAAGAGATACGTTCCGCGCCACTTCTGCACACGGTGCGTTGGAGTATCGTCTCCGCTCCTTTCTGAACACTTGTTTTTCCACTGACTGTGATTGGGTCACACAGGGAACAAGGATGTGTTCTCTGCAGTATTTGACGAGAGCTACGTGGTAGTATCAAAGAATTCTGGGACTGTGCATGGCGCGAGCGACAACTGGTCATGTTGTGTCCCAGAATTCTTTGATACCAACTTTAAATTTCTGTGTAAGGAAGCGCACGTGTTGTCCAGATCTCCGTGAAACAATCAAGGAATTGCTGTTGGTGTGTGGTGGTTTGATTTCCACTTCCGTAATGGTGAAAACAATGCTGATTTGGAGGTACTTGTGATATTTTATGTGTTGCAACTGTTACTGCGTTTCAGACAATTTTTCAATTGCCAAGCTGTAATTGTTATCTGTGGTGTTGATCTTTTAAAATTATGTGACAAAGTACAATATTTACTCAGTGGAACATTTCAACGGAGGCACACATTTTTGCACGGAGGAAAACCGCCGCAATGTGATACTGGTAGGTGAAAAGCACTTTGTCATAAATACCGGTACCCGTGTCAGCTGCAAGAGCGGTGGCATGTCGTTCAACAAGAACTTGGGTTGGGTTGTCACTCCCTTGAGATGTTCTTGTTCGTTTGACACAATTCCGTCGCGGTCATGCTAAACATGACACACACACTACTCCTCGAGGTCAGAACTTGAACATCATAGGCCTCTTGTTCCTTTCTCCAAGTTCACATCGAAACTTGCCAGGTTCCAATGTGTTCCTGTGGATGATTGCAGAGAACCTCATTCAAATTCTATCGTTGCCACAGTGATCTTGCACGCCGCACGTTTTGACATTTCATGACGCGGTTCTTTGTTTCCTTGAAAAGCAAAATGATCAGGCCATGCCACGGGGGCGACATGAGCTTGCGAAGGTACGAAACTGTTCCGAATTGAAAAGAACTTGAACCGCTGTTGCAAACATTCTGCTTTTGTGTGCCCATCCAGTGTTGTGCTATGCTGCTAGTCGTGTGGTGCCGATCGTGAAATTTGTTAATCTGTTGCTGAACCGTGTGCGCACGTTTCCCAAAAATCGTTAAACAATGTTCGTGATTTGTGTGTCTATTTTCTGGAATGTCAGTCGTACGTTCACCAAATTCTTATTGTCTTCTGGGATGAATGCTTGAAGGCAATTTCTCCTGTGGCTAGTGCAACGCATAGTGAGCAGCTTGGGTGGATTCTAGTCGGTTTCAATTGTACGTTCAGCAATGTGCTGAGCGTATTGCGCCACGCCAGCCTTAGTGAGAGCAGGGCCAACAACAGATCCTCGGGGAAGAGGAGTGCGTTCGTTGCACGATTGACAAGCAAGCTGGCAATTTTCTCAATGAAATGTGATGTGAAAGCAAACTGTTGCTGTGGCGACTTGTGTCGCCAGCCTTGGTATTTGGTGCAAATGCAGACGCGAGGATAAAGTCACGTTGCGATGAAAGCAACTTGGCCAGTAGAGATTGGAACTGTAGATAGTCCGTCTCGTGAAAAAAAGACACGTTTGTTTCAGTGGAGCTGGGCTCAGACATTCCACAGAGAGTATGACGGCAAATTTCGCTGTACTCATCGGGCTTCTCGTCCGACTTGGTTCGGTGAACCGGATTCTCATTTGTCCAAAAACAAAGGAGTGTCCCAAATTTGCAGAAAAATGGGATTTTGTTCTGATTCAAACTTTGATTTCCAGAATTGGATTTCCAAATTGAGATTGATTTATCGTTGGACTTCTCATTCAGATTTGTTCAAACAACGACATGTTTAAGAATTGTTGTTCTTTTGGGGTTTGTTTTGTTTGTTTGTTTTGTTTTTCGTGTTTTGCCGAACGGTGGTTGTGTGACGCTCATTGTTGGAAGGACATGTCTCGGTGAATTTTCTTGGAATGTGTCTGTGCGTGCGTGCGTGTGTCTATGGCGATGCTCAGGTGGTGTTTTGTTGGGTTTTTTGCCGACCGCCAACGACCACGGTACCCCACAAACATTTTTAATTTTGAGGAACCAGGGACTTGCTGTTCGTCTTCACCTGCTGCAGACGGAGCGTGGTAGGGAGGTACAAGGGGTACGGTACCGTGTTGTGCGGTCGACAAAAGAAACGCTACCAGAGAAACAATTGTGTAGATACGTGCAGTGAAACTCATTTGAGGACGACTGAAATTGAAATAAACATGAACATTGAATTCTGACAGCAGAAATTGCTTCTTCCAAGACTCGCAGAAAAGCACTTCGCGGAATTCGTGTGGGGGCCCAGCTGTTCGTGCGCGTTGCATGATTATTATTGCTCGGAGTTTACCGGTAGCAGCCGCTTTTACACACATTTTTGCACAGCAGTAAGCAGTGTATTCATCTCGCGTCGACATGGCAGTCATTCGCGTTGCTGCAGACTACGGTTACGTTATTTTATGCCTTGTGCTGTCCTGGGTGATGGTGCAATGGCTCTCGCTACAAGTCGTCAAAGCCAGGAAGAAGTTCAGTGTGGAGGTGAGCGATATTGGGGTAAAATACTGTGTGAGTCCTGTACGGACAGACACTCAAACTTCGCGCAAACAATCCAAGCAAGTGGATCTAGTGCCTTCAAAAAAAAACATGCAGTTGAGGACATGAAAAGTCGCAACCCTGACAAGAGAGCAAGTTCCAATTCAAAAAGTTTCATGTGTTGATTTCCTTCTTTGACGAAAACGTTGGTCCTTTCAGTATCCGACCATGTACAGTGACAGCATACCGATGTTCAACTGTTTTCAGCGGGCTCATCAGAACACGTAAGATATATCTTACTTTCAGTTCTTTTTTCGCATCATCGTTTGGATATCTACAGTTTGCAGTGCCAACAGTTTGCAGTGTGTGACGTAAAGAACAGAGAACATTTCTTTCTCAGGCTGGAAAACTATCCCGTCTTCATTGCACTTCTACTTGTGGGCGGCATACAACATCCGGTAAGACCCACGTTTTCGTTTCTTGGGCGGAGAGGGAGAACGTTGCTGCTCGTTGCTCAGTGGTGAAAGCGAAACATGCTGTCCAGAGTCGGCACTGAGGTTCGTCAACCTGTTTCAGAGAGTGTCGTCAGTCGGAGCTCTTGTGTGGATCGCAAGCCGTATCGTCTACGCCAAGGGTTACTACACAGGAGGTGAGAAATTGAAATTCATCAGACTCTTTTTCGTATTGAACTCCGCATCTTGGTTTTGGAAATCGACACGGCTTCGTCTTTTTGCAGATCCAACAAAGCGCAATAGGGGTGCGTTTGGGTACTTTGGCTTGCTCACAGTTCTGGGCACAACGATTTCGTTTGCTCTGCACCTTCTTGGATGGCTGTAGTAGAAATACATGGTTCAACAGAATGTGGGGCTTGTTTCTAGTCTGACAGTGTCGTTTTGTGAACACGAAGTGTGTTGACTGGTCACCTTGAGAGCAAGCTGAAATGATCTCAAGTCTCTTCGTATCGTCCAGACAGCTCGTTATTTATGCCCTTGCACATGTAGAAAGACAAGAGAAACGTTAGTTTTCATTGATGGAACAATCTTCTGTGTAAATCACCTCCTTGTGGACGGAACCAACGTGGACCTACCGTAGTCCAGGCCTCCCACCCGTGTTTTGTTTTGGTCGAATCACTTTCCGAGTGCTGGTTGCCTCTCCACAAAATCTTCAATCCGTCCCAGACAAAACACATTTGGTGTGCATACCATTCAGCGGAGTGACTCTGTGGCTTACTGAATCTGGCGCATTGGTTCATTTTGATGTCAGTTGGTCAGAATGTCAGTTTCTTTTTGCATTTTGTGCTTGCACTTCTGTTGGATTGTGTTTCGCAGTACTTTCGGTGTTTGCATCCAGAAACATCTCAAGAACAAGTTGTCACACGTCTGTGATTTCAAAGAATTAAAACAACCACTGTTCACGTTTCATGTTTTGTCTGTCATTTTGTTCACTCGAAGATAAATTCGTAAAATTAGAAGCATGTGGATATTTATTGTCCATTTCGTACAAAATTGAGAAATATAGGAAAACAAGACACGGCGGACACGTTTTGGTCTGAACCTGACACATCTTGTCTGATGGTTCGTGTTCTTCAACTGTTACGTAAAAACAACGAACTTCTGGTTTGGGTTTTCATTGCAAAACAACTTACAGGTGAAAAAATGTCCTGTAATATGTGACAAAATGTCCAGAACAGACAAATTAATGGCACTACAGGACGCCTCGTGTCCTTGTGTCCAGCTGCTCGCGCAAACTTGTGTGCAACGAGACCTTGCGAACGGAAAGCAAAACCACAAAGAATGAAACTACACAGTGCGCACAATGAACTGATGTCACGATGAAATGAAGCATAAATAACTGAATAAGTGTGAAAATAGCAGTGATTTTGTGATTATGCAGCTGAACTACAAACATTCACCCGTGTAAGAAACACTGTACAGTTATCACAACTTGCACACATCCTCCCAAAGTCGATTCCGTTTCCGGTTTCGCGTTCGGTCGGTTCACAGCTGGCACATCTACTCTCACAGACTAACTAAAACATTTTGCTCGACCACACAGCTTGTACTTCGCAAATGTGTCATTACATACACGAAGGCACGTATAATTCCACAACACACGCTGAACATTGCTTCTTCCAAGAAAACAAGTCCTTTCAAAAGTGACATGTTTTAGCACCATAAAGTGATATCAGTCTGACACATTCAAAGTCAAAACGATAAGTCGCATTTGAGCATTATTTCAAATAGAGTTGGGTTCGTTCCATTTTTACAAACACGTGGGACTCAATCGCTAATGCCTCCAGACTGTTTGCCAGTGATGTATTTTTGCTTTCACTTGAATGCACGGATGGTTGGGTTTGATAAAATGTGAACATTTGCCACACAAGTACCTTGGCATCTCATCCTCCTTGAAGGCACATCCAAACATAACTTGCGTCAGAAAGAACATTCTGCAGGAGAAGTGACGCAAATTTTTCTGCATTGAAAGCTCTGAGATTCTGTTGCTGTGTGGAGTCTACTTGAAGAGAACCCCCACCCCGTTGTGTTTCTTGGCGGTTGTGGTTGGACATGTTTACCTGTTTGGTCTCTCAGCGTTCTGGTACAGCTGTATTTTTCCACAACACAATCGGAATTAGCGATTTACAAGGGCAATGTAGCTAACTTCCCAAGTTCTTTTTTCTCCACAGCGCCACTGAACTTCCCGAACAAAACTTTCTCGAAAAGTAGACTCCACGCCAATGTATGAAAAGGCACCACATGACCTCCGGTACATTTCTACGCCCAGAGCGCCGCCACGGCCGCCAGTAGCAGCAGTCCGGTGGAGGCGACGACGCTGCCGGCGCCGCCGGAACGCCCCCGCGACGCCGCCGTGCGTGGTCGCCCGCTGCCCGCATACTTGGGTTCGCGGTAGTTGTCAAGGAACACCGACCTGAAAGTCAAGCGTGCTGTCTTCGTCAATTTTCAGCGAGCTGTGATATTTAGTACCCCAATGCGAAACACATCACGTTCCGTAAATTGAGGATGTGCGCATTTTCACCTGTAGTCCTCGACGAGGTGTTTGAGCGCGTTGAAGAAGGCGTCGCGTCCTTGGAAGCCGAACTCGCGGCGCCGGTTCATCGTGATGTGGCCGATCTTCCGGTTCGACAGCTTCTTGCGCGCAATCTCGCCCGTCATCGTGTACAACTGAAGGCGCCACAAACAAACCATGAAGTCTCACCACGAGCAATATTGTTCATTGGTTTCGACTCTGTCCGGGTGAATCTTGCAGCAACTATAACGACAGTTTATATCGCAGAAGTCGAACCACAACATTCAAGGCTGCTGCAGTGTTCACGCCTCACCAATCAAACTTGTTGGTTTCTCTTCTTTCACAACGTGCAGCTTGAACGTCTCTCAGAGACGGCTGTGCTCCAGTTTGCGCGCAACAGGACGGCGCGTTCAACCAAGTGGGAAAGACGTCGTGCATGTGGATTTCATTGTTTGCGCAGAACAAAGTCGACGAAGCCAGTACTCACGACGTTGTCCTCGACGGAGTAGAACACCATGACATTCTCGTCACACTGACCCATCTGCTCCCAGCGGATCAGCTGCACGTAGGAGAACATCTTGGCCTGGTTCAGGTTTGCAGACACCCTCTCCATGTCGTTGTCAGCCCTGAAAAAAAACACGGCTGAATGTCGAATTGAGGGGAGGGGCTCAAACCACAACACTGGTGTGACGGTCAAATCATCTGTCCACTGTCTCATCGTCCAGAAAAGCAGGGAGGGACTCGACACTGCAAGCGAGCAATCGCACGACGAACGACAGATTAGTCACCAAAGAAACTTTGCGACTGAAGAGCACTCACTCTGGTGTCTCCATCCTGTTGACGAGCGAAATGCCGATTTGGTAGCCGCGGTTGTCCTTCTCACACTGATAGCGCGAGCACGGACAGTTGGTCTTGTTGCGGATATCCTCGAGAAGCGTGTCCAGCTGGTTCGCTGCAACGTCAAAATTACGAGATGTGTTCACCAAATGGCGAGTACAACTTGTCCTGAATCCTGCGTTTGAGGTGCAACCATATTTCGCAGCATGTGCAAATTGAGACACCGCGCAGTGATGTTTCCGTGATGTTTCCTGACAACTCCCCCTGACCGTGTTTCTTTGCCTGATGTTCCACCAGAGCTGAAATCTTGCAACTCGACGATGTGTCGTGGCTGCTCACTCACCTTGGTCCCGGGTGAGGACGCCGTCCGGGTCGCAGAGGAAGCTCGGCCGGTCCGAGGGGCGGTTGCAGCGCTCAGGGTGCTGGCGCGGGTTCGGGAAGAGTCCGATGGACCAGGGGTCCGTCTGCGCCGCCGCAACCGACACCAGGCTCACGAGCACCAACCACTTCATAACGCCTGCAACATGCCGAGGAAAGAAGATGATTCACAAATCGTGAGCTCAATGATCACTCTGTTGAAATCCGCCGCCATCCAGGAAGAAGCAACCACAACAGCAGCTGTCTTCACGACGTACGAGGCCCGCGCTACAAGTTCCCGTTGTTTCATCGGCACAGCACGGCACGGCGAATAAGTTATTGCACGGACGCCGACTTCATCGAGTCGCGCGCTCCAAAAAAAAAAAAAAAAAAAACGTAAAGAACCCCGATTTTTCTTCGACAATTCACAAATATTTGGACAAAGTGCAAACATAAAAGCTTCCACTTTGAGGGTTTTCTCTGTCCACTTACGAGCGACGAGGCACGGGCCAAGACACAAAACCAGACAGACACGGTGTGGTTCAGGGGGTCTCTCGCCATTTCTGACAAGAACTCGGTGAAGGAGTGCAAACAATTCCGAAAAGTGAGGAACACCTGCACTCTTGGTCCGGACAAAGTTCGACCTGCGCCGCATGTAAGGCGTGCTTCCCGTCTGATCCTGCACTTCTTCGGATGCTAAACCAAGATCCTGGAGAGCTGCCGACTCAAATCAATCAACCAGTGCAAATCCATCGATGAATCACTTGAGGGGAAGAAGCGTTCTTCCTCACTGGTGAAAAACGTGAACGTGGGTGCAGCCCCGGAAACAAGGCAACCAAATGCCTTCTGAACTTTCGATTTGTGCACCGACAGAACGAAGAAAAGCATTTCATCAAGATCACGCACCTTTCGCGGTCAACCCAAAAAAGAGCTCCGAAAAAAAAGAAAGAAATCAGGTACCACATGCGTCCCGATTATTGGGTGTTTTTTTATGATTTCCAAAAAGTTTCAAAACAAAGAGGGGCTGGGCCGTGTTCCAAATGTAAAATTGAGGGGGGGGCGGTCCCAAATTTTGGGATTGGTAACAAAATGGGCCATTCTTCCAATGTTTGATGTTTGGGGCAGGTCCCTGTCCAAACGTCTTGGGACCAGGTGGGGTGTCGGGTCCCAAAATATTTTGGGACAGGCTTGCATTAACAGGAATCTGAACTGAACTGTCCCCAATTTTGAGGTCAGATTCCTGGTCTCAAGTGCCAACACACACTCAAGCGTACACGCACACACACGTGGAAACACACACACACACACACACACACACACACACACACACACACAAGCAGGAGAACACAGCGCAACTGCAAAGAGTCAAGCGTGATCTGCGGGGAGGGCTGATCAAAGATACACTCTTTCTTTGTTGCAAGGTCGAGTTGGCAAATCACACAAAGGGCGAATTTCATTCCGGCCAGCCAACAGAAGCACCAACTGCACCAAGGCAGATTCGGTGTCGTGGTGTTGAGATCTATCTTCCACCGCTGGCGTTTGCTTGCCGAACTGCGAGCGCACTGCAAGGCCAGACACCCCAAATGAGAAGGCACAGCCCATTTCAAGTCTCACCTGAAATGGCCAAACACTCTGATTTGTATTTTCTGGGTGTGTCTGGCCATTTCAGGTCTGACCTGAAACCATGAGACACGGTGTTTGGCCATTTCAGGTTGGAGAAATGGCCACACACCCGTGTCTGGGTAGCCTTTGTCTCCTCATTTCGTTTCACCGGGATTGTTCTGTATCTTTTCTGAGTGGATCCAAACGTTTGTGTGGAATGTAATTCCAAACCAAGTACGAGGCTGATCCCAAAACTCCTTTTCGCTGTCCGCGGCCACTTGCGAGTGCAGCGGGTTCATTCACGTAACAAATGAAGGCAAATGGTCTGTGTCGGCACACAGGAATGTCAACATGACGGTCGACACAGCGACAAGGAGTTTTGGGATCAGCCTCGTACCTTTCCAGTTTCACTCCTCTGCAAAACTTTCGGCTTTCAACAGACCTCTACAGTTTTCGAGCCTGGCTTCCCGACACAGAACAGCACACAATACAGGTGCTGTTTGTATTTGTCGCACATAGATATTCACAACACGTCCACAGGTTGCAGCACAAGAATACATATCACAGCCAGCATATCCAACATTGCGCACATGAGCACTTTTTCTCCTTTGAAAATCGCAAATGGAAACCAACAAGATGGGAACTTCCTCTCGCCGAAGCGACAGATTTGCCGCTGGTTCGCGCTTTACTCGTACGAGTACCAATGGACTTGATGTCCCCGCTCAGCTTGATTGTCAAGAAACATGCATCAAATTTCAATGTCACAAAGCGTCAGGTTGGTATGTGAGGTATGTGAGGTGTCATCTGCCCACGAAACATTTCATCGGTTTAAGAGCAACGCGCTCCAAAAGCCAACAGCGACCTACACAGACCATTCCACCTTTTTTATCTGAATGCTGAACCTGGCCATGCAAATGCTTTCAAACCTCGTACCACACACGAAAACGCGAAAACACTTTTGTTCCGGTCCCCCCCCCCGACTTTTCCCAAAATTCTGTCCTTTTGAAGACAATCTCATACTGTTTTCCTTCTTTGGTGGTTTTGGTGGCCTTCAGATAAAATCTGGGAAGTGTTTCCAACAAATGGGCTTATCAATTCATCCATTCTTGAAGTCACTTTGAAGAATTCTATCATCTCGGAAAACAAAATTTTTGAGATTTGTCCGTCAGGGTGTGTCTCGAGTCTCTGAATGTCACCTTCTTCCAAAATGTTCAGTGTTATCCCAGGAAATTTTTTTCTTTTTCCTGCACTTTTCCAGAATTTTGCCAAAATATCAAGTTTCCCTCACTTTTCCCCAACTGGAACTGGTTTTGTCAAATTTCCAGGTTTTCCAGACCGAGTGGGAACCCTGAAAAGCAAAGCACCCAAACATCCTCCACTCGGAGAGTTGGTCAGCAGATGGGGGGGGGGGGGGCTCGCAAGATCGAAGGGATGGCCTTGGCCTCCAGGGTTTCTGAAACCCCCTATGGGGTTTCCTCCCATTGGTAAAAGAGCGTTATTTTTGCCAACCTCCTGGAGACCAAACCCCGCACCCAGATACTTG
>JAAUXT010141268.1_pt1 | contig 19048 bp, 23 predicted proteins | sample 7278171 | NCBI WGS metagenome assembly JAAUXT01 (sample SAMN14350112, study PRJNA611818) | marine sediment metagenome | isolation source: surface marine sediment (1.8m) | place: French Polynesia: Moorea | collected 2018-08 | reverse complement strand
GGGCCGCCCCCCCGGGTGGTTTTGCTTGTGAGTGTTTTTTTCAAAAACCCCCCAACTGCCACAACTTTTGGCGCCCCACAACCCCACCGACGCGACAGTACGACGCAACGCTTTAGTGTGTCCGCACCCTGACGGTCACCGGTATTTGCATGGGAGTTAGCCACAAAATGTACACGTAACACACAGCCTTAAAATGCAACTCCTCTGTTTTGGAAATGTCAACAAAAAGTTTTTTCTCGAGTTGGAAAGCTGAAGCATTTGTCCACAAAAGTAAGTTTCAAAAGGGCTCACAAAAACATGCAGTTCGGCCTTGATTTTGTTTTCACATCTGTGGGCCCTTCCAAAACAGGGGAGTTGCACCAAAGGTCGTGCCTACGCTTTGTGGCCACCAAACGGGCTGCTGCAACTCCCCGAGTATTGGTATGCGTGACTGCATTTCGTTTCTGTGACCTTTGTTGTGTTCTGTATTGCAGATCTCGTCTATGAGGTATTCTGGATATCAAATTGCCTACCTATTCTATGGTACGGTTCCACTGTCTCATGCACGATAGACCAAGTCCCGAAAACACACGGAGGAGTCTGCCTTGCATGCGCGTCACAACCATATTGCAAATGCCGCAAACCCACCGGATCTTGATGGTCTTTCCCTCTGATCAGAGTGATGTTCTTCCGGAGAGATGACTCTGATATCATTTGAAAAATCATTCCAGTTGTGTGCCGAGAATTTTCCAAAACAGCAAAACTTTCCGTGTTTTGATAGTTTTTGCGTTGTCTTTTGAGTGAATTCACAGAAAACCTGTGGTTCAACACTGAATATGTTCTGAAATGAAAACCAAAGATCAAAGCAGTTCAAGAGATTCTTTTTTATGCACGATCCAATCAAACAAAAACATGTCATTCTGAAGGAATGTTTTGGTTTTTGTGGAACCATCATCAGAGCAGCACGATTGCGTGGGTCACTTCAGAATGATTGCCTGTCTGACTGGAAGAACGTCGCTCTGAGGTCCACAGAACGTGATCCGGCGCGTTCGCGGCCAAACCTTTCCAAACCTTTGAAAACAACCTTCTTGCGGACTTTTACCTGTTTCTGTTGTTCATTTTTGTTCCAACAGCTGTTTCTCGATTTGCTCCTCAGTCCTTGTTCTCCACCTCTCTGCTCACTCCCTCAGTCACTCAAGTTCATTTGAAGAAATGTTGCCGCCCTGCAGGTTGGCTGGTGATGTTCCTGCTCGTCTGGGTGCTGCTGTTCGTTATCTCCGTTCTCATTGTCCTGCCTCTACGCGAGGGGGGACTTCCAACCATGTGGCTCGTCGACAAGATCAAACTGCTGTGGTGAGTTCTGCGTCAGGTGTCACTGCGCGGAGCCCACCTTGTGCATTCAAACTGACCAATTGGTCCTGAAGCGACGAAACTCACACGGAGCCAGGAAGAAACACGAGCAGAGAAATGCGTCAAAGACTGTGGTGAAGTGACAAATGCTCGTGTGGGTGAAGACAGGTAAAATGAAAGAAAAGAAACACACACACACACACACACACACACACACACACACACACACATGACAAAGAGAAGTCTTGTGCTTGTTTTGCAGGCCCACGATTCTCGTTGGGGTTGTGATTCACTACGCTCAAGTCTTGTTGGCCAAGTTTGCCTTCTTGCAGGACCGGGGGGCCTGGCTGGCACTCACCAACAGGTACGCGCAGTGCAAGATGCTTCTTTTCGTTGGAAACTTTGGGTGTTTTTTCTCAAATTTAACACACAGCGTGTGTTGTTTTTTGTTTTTTTGCAGAAGAATGTATCACATCATGGAGTTTGTTCTCTTCTTTCTGAACGTTCTTCTGGGATTCTTCTCATGCATCAAACGAATACTATTTTCCGTGGTGCTCGGCACAATCTTCCTGTCAAGACTCGACAGACCGTTGCTGATGAAAGGATACGAACGCTTTGATTCAGGTGGTTCATTTGGGGAAAAACGCATGAAGAAACTAAACTTGCTTGTACAAAGCGATTTGTCACCTTTTGAAGCCTGAAGTTGCGACTGTGGGGTTTTTATGCGGATACATGTAGTCACAAGAAGCAGTCTGAAATGAGAGGGACCGAACAAAGAAAGATTGCAATGCAATCAGTTCAGTGTCTGGGATGCAACACAGTTGCAATGAATATAATTCCTCAAAAATTCAAGACCTGTGAAATGCAGGGTCAGCACCTTTCGCTTTAGGCTCTTTGTCGTGATTCAAACCTCAGGTTCTGGTGGCATCCGTCGTTCAGATAAAGAGAAGCACATGTTGTTTTCTTGCCCCAAACAGGTTTTGTCGCATATTTGGGAATGTTGCGGGTGGATTTCGCGCAGAACAACCCCGTGATGAGGACATTTGTCGATATTTTGACTGACTCCAAGGTCCAAACGGAGAGTGACAACTCACCAGAGGCTGGGCTTCCACTCAAAACAGGTCTCTTTTGCTCACGTGAAAACGTCGTGAAATGAAACAGAAAATGAAGTGTCACTCATTCCAAAAGGTGGCTTGACTTTTGACTGTAAGCTTGCAATGTCAGCTGGCAGGTAGAACAGTCCGTCAGGACTGGAAAAAAACACTTGGGTATTTCTTGCAACTCCAGTGGCACAAGGCATTCAACTGAAAATTAAATTTCTCTCCTGCAATCCAGACGGTGTAAGTTCCACACTGAAGAGGAAACGCGCGAAGTTGCTGTGGTTCAAAGGCTATACGTTACTTCACAACCCTGCAGTCGTCCAGTACCACCTGCAGAAAAAGCGTGAAAGAGAAGAGAAAGCGAACAATACGGCAGACGTGCGTATTTTGCGTTTATCTTCGTTTTCTTCCAGTCTGTATGCCACTCCACCTGATCGAAATTTCAGGCACGCGGCCCGGCTTTCGCTGTGATGTCTGTGTGTTGTGTTCTTCAAGTTGGCGTGAGTGGGAGTGAGCCAACTTTTTCTGTTTCTTTTTCTGGGTACCCCGGGTAGAAACCAACAATTTTCTCAAAAGGTTCGAAGTGGTTCAGAAACTACAATCGACCTTTGTAGTCCCACAGGTGCCGCTGGCTGCCACGCAGGTCTGGGTCTGGTTCCTGGGTCCTGGTCTGGTTCTTGATCTGGGTCCAGGTCTGGGTCTGGACCTGTGTCTGGACCCGTGTCCAAGTCGGGGGTTGGGTTTGGGTCCAGACTCCTGTTCTAGATTTGGGTCTGAGTCTGCGTGCAAGTCTGGGTCCATGTCTGGGATTTGGGTCTGGCACTGCATGATTGGGTCTGAGTTCCGCTGTGTACATCAGGTGTAGTTAGATGGGCCTGGTTCTTTGCAGACTTGTAACTGCACGGACCCAAATCCAGACCCAAATCTGTGGAATACGGCCCGACCGGAACCAGACCTGGACCCAGACCCAGGCATAGATCCTGATCCAGACCCAAACTTGGTGCAACTTAGCCAATTAGACTGGAGCACACCTCGTATTGAGTAAACGTCTGAAGACTTGTGGCAACAAAAGTTGGTGAAACTGCCTTGATCGACTGTGGCCACTGAATGATTGTGTTTTGGAGCATTGTTATTCAGTTGGCGCAAGGTGATCAATTTTACCAGGGGAGTTGAAGAAAGTGCTTTGTAAGCCTGAGGCATTCCGGGGAGCTGCAGGCCACGTGCAATTGCGATGATGTTGTCCAGTATGTGTCCCATGCCTGTTACAAAACCAATGGTTCCTGGCAGGCAGGCAGCCATGGCCTGTTTGCTGGAACAATGCGTGTTGTGAGCACAATGCTTGCTGTAAGGAGCCGCGAGCTCGCTATACGGAACCAGACGTAACAATGCAACTGAACCCGTGGAATTGGACCTGGACTGGACCTATACCCTGGGAACCAGACTGCTACAACCAGACCTGAGTCTGGGTCCAGGTCCGGTTGCGAGTCCGATTCCGGTTGTTGTAACGTTGCGCACCATTGAGCACCGGCCAGCAGCCTCCCCTTTGTTTCTGACCATTTTTTGAAATTGTTGGTTTGCCCCCTGAACCTACAAAAGGTTTACCCCCTCACCCAACATGTTTAGGAAACAACTCTTTTTCCGCGCAGATAGACACGACAAGTTTCGTCTCGAAAGACAACACAGTCCTTCAAATCTGGCCATTGTGCGACGAATATCTTACACACGACTTTTTTGTCTGTTTCAAGGAACCGCAGGGGCACACTCTGGAATCTCACGAAAGCATCGAGGAAGCAGAGAAAGCCACAAGAGTTTGATGCGAGAAGACAAGAATGTTCTTCAACATGTAAAGCTACAGAGCCTTTTCCCTCATGACGCATCTTTTTCTGCGTGTGCATACGCCTCAAACAGCTCCAGCGGATCCAGGCTGGAGTGAACAAGTTATCTGGCCGTCCAAGCAGAGGGGTCAGGGCGATGTTCAAATTTGGGACCTCCTCGGAACACGGCTGTTCCTCAGGCATGAACAACACTTGTCCGTGGGGAGCAGATCAAAACTGCATGGATGTTGAAACGTCGAACAGGACCGGCCGAAAGAAACGTCGCAGAAGCACTGCCAGCACGAGACTGTTGCAAGGACGGTGCTGTTGCTTGCATCTTTTCTTGTTTTTCATTCAGCTTCAAAAGAACCGATCATTCTGGCGAAAGCCAGCACGATTCAGGCGACACAAGTTTTTCCGACTGTACAGAAAAGGGAGGAGACGGAGAACAAGGCGGTGTCGTCACGGATCGTACGGAGAACGTCCAGTCAAATTTGTCTGCAGTCGTTTGATTGGCGTGTGATCGTCAGTGCGCGGAGACAAGTGTGCAAACAACAACACGTTGCCTCGCCAAGGATCGCGATTCTGTGGTTCCAGATTTGTTTTGTTCTCCACAGTTCACGTGTAACCACCTCAAGGATGCACGGATACTTGAACTTTCAGTTTTGCGCTGTTTTTTTCTTGTCCGATCGCCTGGATTTTTTGTCGCGGAAGCGCGACGAACATTGTTAGTGTTTGTGTGTCCCTAACGCTGTGACCCAGTCATGGGACGACCCCCCCCCCCCATTCATGAATGGGCATACTAGTGTATTTAACTCGCAGCAAAATGGAAGTCTGTCCAGTCATGCATACTCAAGTTGATATTTTCAAATAAAACGACTCGTCTCAGACGTTTTTACATTTATTCAGTGACAGCCTGTTTCGTTCAGGCGCAACTGCAATGTATTCATTTTGGTCCAGCGTGGCACAGAGAAACAATAATCTTGTACGTTTCAAATGTCGAAACACAGAGGACTTCAATGCCCAGTAGAAACAAAGATGTCAGTTGTTATTTTACCGTTTCTTTTTGACTGGTGATGAAACTAATTTCAAATTTTAGTGTGCATAGATCACTTTCGCAACTTGTTTCTGCAACCAGACTTCGCTCACGCAAAGAAGACACTTGAAGCAAGCTGCTTCAGAACGACCACTGTAAAACTGCAGGAACACAACCGCACCTTCAAAGCGTCAACACTGGACATCGAACGTGTGCGAAAAAGGAATTGCGGTTCCAGATCCTCCACACACAACAGCGACACAGAACACACGTTGAGAAACTTGCAGACCGAGAACAACATTTGTCCGTGACGCAACACGCGTTTTCTGCGGTGAAGGCTGGAGCTCTTGAATAAAAGATCAAACGCGAGTGAACACAACAGATTTACAAAGTCATTTGTTGCATGAGCCGCAAGTACCGGTGCAGCACTGAAACGTTTCAAATTGAGAGAAAAAACATGGAAACAAAACAATAATAATTATTAGAGTCCAAACAAGTGAGGAAAAAGGAATACCTCTTGACAAAAATCCATGACGGTGCATCCGAGAAAATTTCACCAATCAACTGTTGTGCTCTACTTTCTCGGCACCACTGAGACCAAAACCCCACGAACTCAAGTGAGGGGACCACTAGTCAACAAATTCATCCTTTCTTGGGAATCAACCACTGCAAACCAGTGAGTGGCCTGTAATCCGCGAGAACTGCGCTGCGGAGGAAAGCTGTTGCACGACGTGTTCGTCTTGCCTCTCGTTCAGCAACGTTTTGTGGGAATGATTCGATTCGAAACTATTTTTACGAACGTACATGAATACAAGAAAATATACATCAATTATGCATCTCTGTACAAGATCTATTGAGTTGTTAAAACGACTTGCTCTCAAGGACACACTCCATGCTTCAGCACACTCCACGCGATCTGTTCCTCGCAAACTGCAGAACAACACCACCGCTTCTCAGAGTGAGAAGGAACTTCACACGATTTCGTAAACCTGGCGTGCGCTCCTCCTTTCAGACTTGCAGTCTTTCGTCGACCGAACCAGACTGTGCTACCCTGTAACTTCGGGAACGCAACTTCGAGAACAGCGAGCCAAACGATGACTTCAAACACGTACGGTAAATCGAATTCATGGTTCATTACCCCCCACACACCCTTTGCACACCAAACTTCCTTCCGAAAAAAGAAGCCACCTTCGGCAGCTTTCCTGGAAGTGACTGACCAATCAATACGAAGTGATTCTGCGCTGTTACACAGCTGTAGACATAACTGCTGTTTGAGTGAATCAAATCATGATATGTTCCAACAAGTGCTCAAAAATATCCCAAAGTCAATGCACACATGATTGTAGTTTTCTTTCACTTCCAACATTCAACAACACAACCAACACGAACATACCCGGTACTCTTCACGCCCCAAACACGAAATTCTTAAATCCCCGGGGAATTGTGCTGAATTTCTAGCATTCACTCAGGGCTTCAGCTTCACAGATCAAGCGCCACTCTCTCAGGACAGCAGACACAGCTTTCGAGTTCACTTGATGCAGCGTTGCCGACAAGACACTGCAAAGTTTCGCTGTCGGTGAAAGGGGCTCGCAGTAACAGCTGTGAGAAGTGTCACGTGTCACGGATTCAAGTTTGGACAGTTTATGCACAAATTTCAAATTTGGGTTCGTCTTTGCGTTGCTTTCCCTTGGAGGAGTCTGCTTGTCAGAGAGTGTGAGAAGCTGCGCCACATCACATTGACAGCTGGAACAGCCGAGAGCTGTTCGCGTCCGGGATCCGTGCGCAAACACCTTACGACGGTGGCTTGATGTTCATCACCTTGCACACCCAGTCCCCAAAGTTGACTGCTTTCTCGTACTCTTCCTCAGTCTTCTTCACGAACGCGTGGTTCTGCAAACGGCAAAAAAAAAAAAAAAAAAAAAAAAAAAATTATCTGGACAACCAGCGACCTCACCGACGGCGTTTGGAGCATGTTCACTTGGACGCGTGCAAAAAAGGACACGTGCTTTTCTTGTACATCGTCAGTCAGAGGACTGCACGACAATATCAATTCAAGAGCACTTTGCATTGACCACAGGGGCGTCTCGACGAAGACAAAGACCACACGACTGTGTCCTCAGGAGGACGGACACAAATAATGTTGGAGATGTCTACCACACTGTTATGGTGTTGGAGTGAGGATGCAAATCATCCGTGATATGAATGTCCAGCCTCCCCACACCCCGCCCGTTGTGAACGTTGAGATGATGGAGTTGGCAAAGGGGCAAAGACGTTGGTATTTTTCCAAGGCGGAAATCGGAGAAATTTTTCCGAGGCGGAAATCGGAGAAAGAAAAATCAGTATGCGCGCGCACGCACGTGCTTGGTTTACGCACGCGCGCGCGCGTGTCTGCAGGGGGGTGGGGAACGGACATCACCACCAAAAGGACAAAGCCTACGCTTTCCCAATGCATAAGACAGGGTCAATCGCGACGCGCGTCTGTGCAAAATGCAGTTTGTTTGAAACCTAGACTTCGTACTGTACTTGTCTGACATCCTGCTGACATCTACTGCAGGAGACGTGAGGACGCTTGACGCCTCAACTATTTTCAAGCATTAAATTTGCAGCTGCTTTGTTCTGTCAACGTTCCAGAAGTTACGGAAATTGTAGCCACTAACTCACCATTTGTGTTTGCAGATCAGCCCTTTCAGTTGGAACCTTCTTCAAACTGAAAAAGAACGGCCGTTCTTGCATAATCCATCGTCAGGCAGAATTCTTTCTCGTTTGGCTGACGGAACTCAGCACGTTTCAACAGTATGATAAGAGTTCGTACCAACTGTTGACGAAGAGCTGGAATTCCTCGGAGAAATACTTGCTAGGCAGCGTCGGGGGTGGCTGAAATATTTATGACCACATCAGAAACTGTTGCACTGCGTAAACAAGAACACTTATCAGTGTAGACATCCGCTGCGTGGCAAGGGGTGTTTGTGCCCGTTTCAAAAAAATCAGGGGTCCAAGCCAAATTCTTGTCTGAGGGAGTCCATTGAGTAGATTTTTCGACGGATACTGTTCAATTTGTGGGAGTGGAGGTTCAACCGTAGAGGCTCTTCAGTGCCCTGCCCCCCCCCCCCCACCCCGACCCCAGAGTCCCTATCTTCTGTTGGACGCCAAAGTGTGATCACGCGCCGATACGAAAAACTCCCGGCGCGCGTGAAGATGTTCGAATGTAACACGCGAAAACACAAAAACTGTTCATGAGTGTCAGTCTGCATGAAACACTACACAGAGCTTCTCTACTGTTTTTGCTTTGGGTACGATCACACTGATTTGATAGAGCACGGGATCACAACGTACGTCACGTGCATGTGGTGAACTCGCGCAGGACAATCGGCAGACAAAACAACACCACGACAACCGTGCTTACAAAACGCAGTCACTGAACCACCTCGTTACACCATCTCAAGTTGAAACGATGATTGAACGTGACAACATTGAAAGTGAACCAAACTGTCAACCAAATTTGTCAATTGAACAAGAAAATCATGCCCGTGCAATTTTGAGGTATGTTAGTGCATTTTGACCGCTGAAACAGCCAGAGGTATGCAGTGTTAATTTTCCTCTCAATTCGCGTGCACGTCCTCTACACTGCGTTTTTCAGGCTGGAAAAAATTTGACTGATGATGTTGATTCGTACAATGAATGAATCGTGGCATTCACTGTTCGAAGTTTTAGTCCAGTGAATACGGTTTTGGTACATACGTGAAATACAAACGCACTGTTTTGCTTTTCACTTCAGTCGCCCAACAAAAATAAACTTGAAGAGGACAGGTGAATTGGTCTACTAATACGCCATCAGAGTTTGGTCAACTAACTACGCTGTGCCTACACAGAGCCTACTTTTAACTGAAAGACCTGGTTAGTGAACGGCATCGTAGTGAGAAGTCGACTTCTAAACTGGCAGAAAAGAAAACAGAATTCTCGAGCCAAGGACTTGTCTACACCAAGAACACAGCAGACTTGGAAACCAAACAAGCAATCAAACGGAAGACTTGTCTGCAGATTGTTAGAAAAATGAAAAAAAAAAAGCAACGGCACGCAAATAAACGTTCGAAATAGAACAGAAGTTATCTATCAAATGAAGGACATTTCACTGGACCAGAATGACGTTCCAAAACAATGAGACAAAATGCTCATAAAATAAAACAAGACAGCGAAAAAAATCTGGTGTGGATATACTTCCATCTGCACTCGTGAATGGCGAATGAACTGAAGGGACAAAGCAAAATGACACGTGCGTTGAAGAGGTGAGTGAAAACGAAAATCATGCGAGACACAAAACTGAAAGCCATTCTAGAAGAGAGTGTCAAAGAACAACACCAAAAAGAAATGGACTGAGAATATTCTTTGAGTCCGATCAAGTCAAGCGACAATTCAACTGAATTGCATGGATGCCCGTTTGGGTACTTTCTGTTGTTTCTTTGCATAGTCCGAATTTTCCGACACGAACATACGTGCTGCTGGAAGTACATCCAAAGTTCCATCCAAAGAGTGGACCATCCACGCTGGACTCAATGTTGGCAAATCTCAGTGAACATTGTGTGAAAACACAACCATGCTAACGGAAGGAGCTGACACCCAAGAAAAAAGGAAGATGTTTGCGAAGCAGAAAGAAACAAACTGAAGCGCATCCACACAACGTTCGTAGTTTCTGAAGCGCGTACCCACTCACAGACAACTCTCGCACACGAGAAACGGGACGAGCTTCGTTGTAAGCAAAGGTCAACATGCAACCAACTGCTGAACCCAAGCACTTAGTTACAACTTTCTGAAAAGCCTTTGTGCTGCGGTGAAAAAACAAGCCTCTTGCAACTGTTTCGTTCCTGTTGTTATCAGGAAAGGTCCTCAAAAACAATGCGCAAATGCACACTCATTTGATTTCAAAATTTCCTGATATCTCGGTCAGTTGCAAGACACTAACTGCAACCTACTGCTACCCAGCAAATCTAAAGTTTTCATGCAGACCAAGTCTGATGGCTTTGCCAGTCGAGCAATCCCTTCCTGTCTCACCTCTTATCACACCCAAAACAGGATTTTGTCAAAAAACCATGTTTTTCGCGTCAAACCAGTGTTCTACTCACGATTTTATCTTTCGCACAGACAAGGCACACCAGTAGCCAAAGAACCTTCAGTGATCAACGAGCCACCAAAGCGTCGAACACTTAAATTTCTTTGGTGCAGAAGATTGGTTTTGAGCCCCTCGCAAACACCACAAAAATGATCCAAACTACAAACCCCTCAGAACACGGATTGGAGCGACAAGAACTTTTTGCAGCCAAGAGGCTTTAAAATTTTTTGTGTGTGTTTTAAAACACAACATACCTCATTGACAATATAATCTAAAAGCTCAAAAATGGCCATTGGTCGAGGCCCATCGGTGCCCTGCACCACGTAGCTATTCCGGTTACTGCCTGCAAGCAGAGAAATGACATCAAGCAAACGGGCAAGAAACAAACACACAGCTCAGCAAGTACCGACGTGAAGGTGTACATGGCACTAGAGGCAGTCTCTCGATCTGTGCGCGCAGCAGCAAAGAGCGCGGAGCCGGTGACGACAGCCGTGACGGTGGAGGAAACCAGGCAGAGGTGAGGTGACGCGAAGGAGGAGGGGGCTCCCTTTCTGTTTCACACCATTTCGTGTGCAAAGAGCTCCTATCTCGTTTCAGCCAAACAAAAAATGGATTTGTATCTTCTTGTGAGTAACTTCCAAGAATTTTTGCAAAAAAGAAAGGGCACGCAAGGTGTGCTATTTTCCTCCTGAAAAGCTGAAGGTCCTCCAGCAATCGTGCAACGCTGCGACTACCACCTACAAGTGCGCAAGCCTCCATGCTGCCTGTTCGGCCGATTTCGAGGAGAAAGCGAAACAGCAGTGTAGCCACACTGCGATGACACGGGTTTTTGCACAACTACGAGACTTGTGCCCCACTCCTCCCCCAGCTCTGGTTCCCTACACTGAGACTTGTTCTGAAGGAAGACCAAGGGATTACGTCTCAACCACGTAACGGCCATAATTCTGTTGGAAATTAAACAAAGAAAATCAGGTCCGTTCAAAATAGGCACAAATTTCTTCAACAAAAGCCAACGTGGCGATTCCCACAAAAAATATGCTTTGAGGCAAAGGACCAAAGGATAGAAACTGAGACTGAACAGCCACAAGTGTACTGAAAACATTTTGTCAAACGCTACAGTACTACAGAGTCATTCAAGATGCCGCTTCTGAAAACGTTGGGCTCTCCACCTGGAGAACGGTTGGTGCCATGTTTACCTCATTTACAATATACTCCAGCAGTTCAAAGATGGCCATAGGAAGTGGCCCATCTCCCGTTATCACTTCAAAATTGCCAGGACAACCTGAAAACACATGACTCGACCAATATGCCATAAATCCCAATTGAAATTCTTCTTCCCAAATGACCTTGACGATGTGAAACACACCCACATGCCCCTTTGAAGTTGGTTACTCTTCTGATTTCGCGAATGCCCATTTCGATTCAAGTTTTGACGTCGACTGCAGTCCGAAGAGATTGACATACCTCTCAAGGCTTTTCCAGTTCTGGCAGCTTCCAAATGTTCGTTCATCGCATCCGACCCGAAAATGGCAGAGAGCTCGTCTGCCGTGGGCGGAGGGATCGGGTACTTTCCAATAGCCATCTCCACCAACGATAAACCCAATGACCAAATGTCACTCTGGACTGTGTAGTGTGTCCCTTGCAGTCGCTCAGGCTGAAACAAAGCCACAAACGTCAACAAGCTGGAAGTTTTCTCGAGCCGGTAGAAACACGCTCCGAAATGAAGTGCACCGAGGTTATTTTTTCGGAGATATTTGTTTCACTGCTTGGGTGCTTTTGGCACGCAGGAAAAGCACAACGAATAGAGGTTGCACACAACAGATCATACAACAGGGCACACCGAACATGAGGGCACTCACCGACATGTAGGACCGAGTTCCAACAAAGGAGTTCGCCATAGAATCTATCAACTGACCGCTCACTCCAAAATCACAGATCTTGATTTCACCGCTTGAATTCACCAAGATATTGGAAGGTTTCACGTCTGAAACATCGAACGTTTGCAGGCTGCAGTTAGAATCACACATCGTCGCGAGCAATGACTCTTATGGTTTCACTAGAAGTCTCGGCCCATTCCTATATTTCAACTTGACAAAGTGTCCTCTGATTTAACCCACCTCTGTGCATGATCTGGTGCTTTTCTCGAAGGTAACTCAGACCTTTCAGCACGGCTACACTGATGATTCCCAAGATCGGCTCTGGTATGCGACCTGCTTGCTTGAGAATTAAATCCAGCGAACCACCGTCCTGAAAGAACCGATCTGAGAAGTGAACAAGAAAGCTTTACACCAATTTATTTTTGCACCACAGCTTTCTGCAAATCACAGCCAGAAGATACTCGTTGTTCAGGGGTGAAAATATTTGGTTGTTGCAAAGAGAACAAATATAGTCGGTTCTACACCGGGCATAACTCACCATGTACTCCATGCAAATACTAATTTCGCCGTCGGAATAGAAGGACCCGTAGTAACCGACAATGTACGGCGAGTTGCACTCGTGCAACACCTTCAGTTCACGGATTATCTGGTTTCTGACTGCAGGTTTGATTTCTAAGTGAATTAACTGCAAAGAAAAATCGCAACGCTTTTGCTCTGCTGCACAAGACAAGAGTGTCGCACACGAGCCACACCTTGTGGGCGTGGCATTGATGTAGGATTTTGCCCCGCGAGTCTGCCGAAGTCTACATGATGCACAATAATGCCGACACAGTTCAGAAAGCCGACTTTCTGCACCGCAGGCAATAAGTCAATGTCTTCTGACAATAGCTTGTCTCTGTTGCAGAGGACTGCAGCAATACGAACTGCTGAATGGTGGGGCCTTTGCTTGTGGCACCTTGCAGGATTCACACAAACAATTCGACTCGGCCTGTTGCGAGACATCCACACGATCCATGCTTGTCACAAATGTGTAAACAGCCCGGTACGTGGACAAAGTCTGCGCGGCCCTGGAGGCGCGACCAGCAAAGGATTTTGGATACAACACCACTCAGTGGAATGATGAGCGCACGAAGTGCATACAAACAGTGAAATGGTCAGATGTACACTGCACAAAACATCCCCTCGAATGAATCGGGTGCCGACAGCTTGATATTCAACTGGCTGCCGCTGTCCGGTTCCAACTTTTCCTGGTTTTCACAAGTGGCTTCACAAAGGACGATCACAAATATGTAGTGGGTCGAGACTCACAACCATTAACTTTTCTTCCTGTAGTTGGTGAACATCAAATTTGAAATCAAATCCGCGGGCCATTGCTATCATGCAGTTTGCCGTCGGTTGTGAATGTGCTCTGGCTCCGCGTACTCGCAAGTCGTCAAGACCTTGGCGCTCTTTCTGAACCCTGTACGCTTTGCGTGCTGACATTCATCATGTCTCCTGCGAAGAAGACTTGTCAATTTAGCTGTCTCACCAGGGGTGTGTTTGTCGTAACCGATTGTTCAGTTCAGAAATCAAGAAACAAACCTCGTAACATCAACGGGCGACGTTAATTAAGTGCAACAAGAAGCCGCTTGCTTCATTTTCACCCCTTTGCAGCAAGTTCTCAAGTTTTCTCCCCACACACTTATTTCGAACGCTGCAGGTTTGTTCTTGAGTGTGCAGCCTGAGTTCCTGACTTATCAATCCAGCTGTACGGATGTGAGAACGCATCAGACTTCGCACGACTTACCTTTCGAGCCATGATGAGGGCTGACGCTTTGTGCAGCACCCGCCACACGACTCCACCATTCCCGGCTCCCAGCTCACCCAGCTTGTCAAACTCGTCGGAGGATAACTCTCCGATCTTCTGTTTTTCTTTCAGGAATATCTCCAGTCTTTTCCTTTGCTGATCGTCAATATCCAATTCTTCAAGTTTCTTCTGTAGATCTTCAACTTTGGCACCTGACATGGTATTGTTTTTGCTGCAAGGAGAAAACAAAGAGATCAAAGATCCACGACCTCGCAGAACCGCACAGCAATAATTGTGCTCACAACACGCATTGTTCCAGCAAACAGGCCACGGCTGCTTGCCTGCCAGAGTGAAAAAGAAAACCAACCTTTGGTTTTGTTACAGGGGGCGGGGGGTAAACCCCCCCCCCCCCATTAGTTTCGTGACTGTAGTACGAGTAACATTTACCACGGTAAAAACATGGGCCCATAGGTCTCGCAGTGACTTGAACAATTCGGGTCGCTCATTTGCACACGCATGAAATTGTCCACAAATTTGGAATTTGCCACTTTGAACTTTTCACACTGAAAATTGTTGAAATGTGCTTTGTTCTTTCGAAATGTCGGGCATAAACACACCTAGTACAACAATGAACCACATACACGGATCAAAAACCGGTCAAGGTCACTTGTTCGGATCGCTGAATAAATTGAGCAACCTGAGTTCATGTACGTACGTCCCGTTCAAATCACATGAAACGAAAACCAAGTTGTTTTCCCCCAGCAACAAAACAAACGGTAAGTTTTGTTTCCCAGGGGTGGGAGGGAACATTTTGACTTCTCTTCGTACAAATCACTGGATTCCAGTGACATAAATGTTTGATTTGCGAGTCAAAATGAGAAAAACGTTTTCAAGGCACACTGCCACCACCCAAAACACGCAGACACAACTACGCTCGTACATTTTTGGCGACCATTGTGAAAATCATATAACGGGGGGTAACCTTGGGGTCAACAGACGGTCACACCATTTTTCGCAAGTTATCATCCAACCTGAAACGGTTTTGTCTGTTCACTTTGGATGCTGCGTACGATGCTGTACTCAAAAAGTTACACCATGCTGTGGCTTTCGGGGTGCACACGAAATGCCCACAACACAAAAATGTGTATACAACATTCTTCACACTGCTGGGCGTGTCAAGAAAGTTTTACTTACTCGTTGTCGTTGAAATTTCCTTCCCCACCAACGGTGAGCAACGACAACCCTTTCCTCTTTTCCTTGTACATGGGTGCAGTTGTCATGAATTCCGCAATGAGAGAGCAGAAGTTTCAATGTTGGACGCCACGTTTCTCTACTGGATCGCTGTTTACTTACTCGTTGTCGTTGATGCTTCCATCACCAACTGGGGGCAGCGACAACCCCACTTTTCCTTTCATCTTTGCTTTGTACATTGGGGCAGTTGTAGAGGATGTCCAAAGCGTGGCTAAGTCATTGAGTCGGATGCATCAATCGCCAACGAAGATCTGAAAAGTGCAACGGACCGTGTTTAGAAACTGATGCGTCAAGCAAAAGAAACAACATCCCAGTGCTGCAAACACTCAACCCCACCCTTGTCAGTGAGTAAGAATTTCTTGGCAACGGTGGACCTTAACGCATGGTGGCACGGAAGGGTGGCTGTCAAACAGTCCGACACATCATTCACAGTGTCTGAATTCAGCACTTGGTGTGTTGGGGTGGGGTGGGGTTGTGTTTTACAATCACAAATCTTGTCCCTGACTCACAACACCATTTGGTCAGTTTTGATTCAATGCTGAACCGGAGACGATTCTGATCAACACCCAAAGTGTTTTGCAAACACACAAGCATTCAACTCTCACAATCTCAAACGTTGAGTTTCGATCATATATTGATCTGAAGCACAAAACATCTTTCACTGAACGACAGCAGATCGCCCTCAAAATGTGGAGACATTAGATTCTACTGAGGTGCCCAGAATCTGTTATGTTTTCATAACGGCTTGTGTGGCTCGCGACAGCCCCGAGATCGCGGTGGCTCAGGAGCGGGTTGACGCCCCGGGGGCGTCTCGGAGCCTTATGGCCTGCCTGTGCTTGTTTTGACGCTCCAATCAACATCAATATAAACAACAAAGTCCCCAATTTCGTCACCTGTCAAATCTGCTTCCCCAAAGATGGCTGCCACTTACCCACTGCAGCAGGAGGAGCAGGCGACGCTCGAACATTCAAAATTATTGCAGAAATATTTGTTCACTTTTGTTTCTCAACAATTCGTGTTTTTTAACTGGCTTCCACGAAAAGGTATCCCAGTAACTTTGGCAAGACAGTACTTCGTTTTTCGTGTGAAACAGAACCAAACAGACCAAAAGCTCAGAGAGAAATTTTATCCAATCCCAGCCCGCGACACTCCTTCTTTGCCGCGACTTCCGTTTCACCACTTCCGGAACTGCTTTTCTAAACGCTCTTTTGATAGGCTCCTTCTTTTGGCAGTACTTCCGGAACAGGTGAAGATTTCTGTTTTTACGACGAAATTTATCAACTCGAATCGTGGGGTTAGTTCAATATGAGGGCTCAATGAAACGATTGAGCCAGACTTACTTGTCCTTCTTCAGCTTCAGATGGGCATATTTTGTGCCCATGGTGAATAAAAGCAGTGGTTTGAGGCCAGTTTTCTGTCCTGTTTGTTGTGCCTCCCGATGGGCGAAATTAGGCAGCAAAGATGCCACACAACCAATTCCGAGTTCTTTGGTTTTGTCCTTTCGATTCAAAGGCATGCCCCACGGCGAATGCCCTGCTTTTGGCCGCAGCTGGTGAAATTTCTACCTCTAGCCAGCTTTGTGGTGTCAACCCTGGAGCAGTAGTCTACAGCTGTACTACTCTTGCCGCAGCCGCATTGCGATTCTGAGCAATTTAGTTTTATCCTTTCACAATTGCAGGCAAGATGACACGTTACTCACTGGATCCCGACAATGCCACCAAGTGTAAGTTTTGTGTTCATTCTTTTTCGATTCAATGGTTTCAATGGAGGTCATAAAGGCTCAAGATTGTTGTGTGGGGTATTCCACCCTGTACCCTCGGGCACACCCGTGGGTACGGGGCGGTCACCACACATCTTCTCCAAACCCTCTACATTGGCGTAGTCAAACTATTGTTGACGCAGTGGACATGCTGATCCGGTCAATTTTGGATAGAACATCATATTCACCAATGTATACAGTCTCAATATAGCAACTCAACAACCCCAAGCTGCTTATGGGCAAGCTTGATATCTTAATTACCCCAGGGTATGCTCGCAGGTGAAGCTGTACCACATCTTGAAGCAGGGTTGGCGGGAAGGTTCAATAACTGGTGAAAACATGCGCTTTCACACGTAATTAGATATGAGCAAAACAACCTTGATCCCGGGAAATACAAGTTATGGCGGTCCTACAAAGCATGTTATGTCACCTTTAGAAATTTGGACGCCTGTTGTGCGCTCGTTTGTCGACGCGGACAATCAACCTGATATTTGCATGCAAAGGGTTGCCAGAACTTGGATCGTACTCGTATTGTTGGAAGCTTGATGTTTGCGTACGTTGCACATGAGCTTTCCTTTCCTTTCTTGCAGCTGCAAAGGCACGGGGCTCTCATCTGCGGGTTCACTTCAAGGTGAGATTTGTAACTTGAAATATCTGAAAATCTTGAAATTGTATCTTGAAAGGAAGAAAACTCCTGTGTTGTTGACCTGAACCTGCAACATTTCGCGAACTAACGAGAGTGACGCAAGCTGTGCAGTCGAAAAGAATTTCATCAAACTCGACTCGTTAATTTTGCAGAATACTCGCGAAACGGCTCACACCATCAAGCGCATGCACTTGCGTCGTGCTGTGGGGTTCCTGAAGAACGTCGTCGCGAAGCAGGAATGCGTCCCTTTCCGACGATACAATGGCGGTGTCGGCCGCTGTGCGCAGGTGAGTCACACGAAAACATTGATCCATCGATGAATGTATTTGGCGAATTTATCAGCTCGAAGGAGCAACTGGGACCTTCCATTGTCGCCGGTCTGACAGACTTTGTGGTTGGAATCAGGGGGTGGGCGGTGTAGCCTGTCACACGTGCAATTTACCTGTTTCAGGCGAAGAACCACAAGGCGACCCAGGGACGTTGGCCGAAGAAATCAGCTGAGTTCCTGCTGCAGCTTCTGAAAAACGCGGAGTCCAACGCTGAGTACAAGGTCAGTTTTGTTGGCCGCGTGCACGGGAAGCATGCACAAAAGTATTGTGAATTGGCCAAGTCTTGTTGCGTGTTTCGTCTTCTCTAGCGAAGGGAAGCTGCGCCCCAGTTCGGCTGTTTCTGATTGCTCTGAAGGGCCGCGTTTTGAATCTCTCTTAAGTTGTGATGAGCCTTTTGTTTGGACAGGGTCTGGACACGGACCACTTGGTTATCGAGCACATCCAGGTGAACCGCGCCCCCAAGATGCGCAGGAGGACGTACCGTGCGCACGGCCGCATCAACCGTGAGCAGCCATCTCAATAAACTATCAAGTTTCATGCTGTTGAATTCCTGACCAAGATTTGGAAGTCGCTGCGTTTTTAAGCGTGTGGTCGCCCGAAGGGCCGTGTACCACACGCTTAATGTAATCACCATCAGTCTGTATGTCCATCCGTCTGTGTGTGTAAAGCGGGTCTAACCACGGGGGGGACCCACTTTGGGAAAAATGGTCAGTGAGCCATTGTACTGATATCATTTAAAAAAAAAAAAAAAAAATTTCAAAAGTGGGTCTGACCCTGGACCCGCTTTGGCCAAAGTGGGCCTTACCGGGGGGGTTGGGGGGTTGGACCCACTTTGGGAAAAATGGTCAGTGAGCATTACTGATCTCATTCCTGGCCATTTTTCCCAAAGTGGGTCCCAGCCCCCCCCCCCCCGGGGGGGGGCCCGGGGGGGGGGGGCCCGCCCGGTAGGGGGGGGGGGGGGCGGGGGGGGCCACCGGGGGGGGAGACGGGCCCGCCGACAGGGCCTCGGGGGGGGGG
>JAAUXT010061482.1_pt1 | contig 19048 bp, 15 predicted proteins | sample 7278171 | NCBI WGS metagenome assembly JAAUXT01 (sample SAMN14350112, study PRJNA611818) | marine sediment metagenome | isolation source: surface marine sediment (1.8m) | place: French Polynesia: Moorea | collected 2018-08 | reverse complement strand
CATCCATTGAATGAACACAGAGTGGGATGTCAGTGATAGTTTCAGAAAGGTGGAACCATTTGTGACTGGAAAACACTGCAGATTTTTGGGTAGAAACCGTATATTTGAGGACATCCCTCGTACAAAGCCTGGTTGTCCAAGTGTCACGGCCTACGAGTCAGTGTGAAAAGGACTCAGAGAATTTTCTTTTGGATTTCGAAAACAACAAGACAATGGGTTTTCCACTCCACACAAAAGTCTACCGAGTCTGAAGCCGCGTTCACATCCACTGTCGACTTCAGAATTATGGCGAATTCGGACCAGTCAAGACTACACCTGAAGGTTCCTGTGCCCACCGTGGTGACAATCTGGGCTAACACAATAGACTTCAGTGGGAAAAAGACTTTGAATGAGCGTGTTGGGCTTTGCATAATTTCCAAGCTCCGAGAAGACAGAGAAACAGCACTGCAAATTTATGTAGGTTCCGTTGAGAGTGTCAATTTATTCCGTCCTGCTTTGGGAGAAGAGCAGCTGCGCAAACGTGCGAGAACATTGTGATCGCTTTTGTGGAGGTGTTGGAACAGTTTCAAAAGAAATGACATTTCACTTGATGACAAGCTGGCAGCTTGGATTTATGTCAATGAACAAGCTCAGAAGAAACACGCAGACACACCTGGAGCGGGCACTGTGACGTAAGTTTTCCTGTTAGGTCGCGCACATAGGCCACGTTGGTTTCACGGCTGCCAATTTCCGGACATCGGAACAGAATGAAAGTTTTTCGCAGAGTGAAAACAAATGAGCTTGGAGCTCTGGCTTCTCACTCGGCGCTGATGGGAAATTCCCCGTGAGCAGCTTTGCGTGAAACTTGACGAGTCAGGTCTAATTGTGGTTCTGGACAAAGTATGCTCGTGGTTGGAACCTGCAGTGATAATTATGAGGAGCAAAGAACATACAACAGTTCAGCACGGATAGAACGTGTCTGATTATGAACAAAATTACAAGTGCGTGAGTACGAGTGTGTCGTTGGACGGTAAAACTTGCACGGAAAACGTTGTGTTGCCTGACAAGCAGAGCGACAGCAGCTCTTCTCTCCGGCAGAGTCGCAATCACAATATCACTGCCTGAAGCCGAGGAACAGCTTTACCCTGTTGGACAGCAGCCTACAGCTGGGTAACTGGATGTTTCGCATTGTCTTTTGCAATAATAAGGCTGACGGCAAACATTATCTTCATTGGGCATCGTCATTTGGTGGGAATTACTTCCCAGTTCTCTGAAGCCTGCCCAAACGAGAAACTGAATTCCAGCATTTTTCTCATTTCCTCACAAGAACAGTCTCGAACTGAATTGTTTGTGGAAAGTCACAGCTGCATCTTCTCACAAATATATTTCAACATCCTACTTCGTACAAATTTAGTTTTTTGGGAAAAAAACCAGCATGAACGCTACTGGAGCCAGAGGCTACATGGACAGCACAGGTTTGGATGGTCGGAACTACACGCCGAGCGGGACGGACGCCGACACGGCGGACAGCGACGTGAGCGCGCTGCGTCTGCCGCCGCTGCTGCGCGTCCCGCTGCCCATGGCGCTCGTGCTCAGCCTCGCCTACCTGATCGTGTTCGTGCTGGCCGTCGTCAACAACAGCCTCGTCGTCTCGGTCATCTGCCGGAACCCCCAGATGAGGAACGTCACCAACTTTTTCCTTGCCAACCTGGCGGTGGCCGACATCACAGTTTCCTTCCTCGTACTGCCCATCACGTTGCTGTCTAACCTCTTCACGGGTAAGTTTTGCTCTGCTCTGAAGGTTCCACCTTTCAAGTGTTTTGTGCGTGTGTTTGTGTGTATGTGAGAGAGACAGAGAGAGAGACAGAGAGAGACAGAGAGAGACAGAAAGAAACTTCATCCACCATTGTGGACCGGTGTGATGCAACAAAAACTTGTGCTTTGTGTGTGCACCCTCGAACATGCTCCTTGTTTGTTGACCAGACATGGCGTGGCACTCTGTCTGGCGAGGTGATCCATGAGTCTTCAGACCTGCACTTCCCAAGGCTTCCCGACGCGTTTGGCATTCATACTTCTTCCGTTTTCACACGTTTTTCTGTGGCGTCACCGCAGAAAGCTTGCAGGTTTTGACCGGGTGCTTTGTCTGTCATGAATCGGTGACAAAGAGTGCGGTCATGTTTTCCCTTCGATCGGAGTCAGTTTGCTGGAGGGCTTCTAAACCTCTTTGGAAAACACAACAAACACAAAAGCTTGGGGCCAACATGTGGCCCAGCAAGGCGCTGTACGTGAAGCAGACAAAGCACTTGTCAGACCATTGCAAGATGTTCTGCGTCTGAAGAAGATTGCGAACGCTCAACCAAACACACGAGGCGGACCTGAAAACATTTGTACAAAGTGGTGGTGTTACTCTTGTGGCAAATGCAAATCTTGTTCTCCAAAAAGATCTCGCGCAGCGTTGTTGACAAGAGGAAGTTCAGCCATAAGACGCTTTGGCTGACAACAGATGGAGACATGGCCATCCAGGTGGAGGGTTTGCTGATCAGGGGTCGGAGGAATGAGGCATGCAAGCCAGTGGGTTGACAAGGAGTGGGGCCTCAGCCAACCAGTGGTGAGGGCACCAACGGCGCAAGGCTGGAAGGTTCAACAAACCAGAGGTGGTGGTGTTCAGGCAACGAGGGGTGGGGTATTGTATCAACCTGGAAGAATCTGAAGAAATAGGGGATAGAACTCGTACAAAGCTTTGTAACTCCTGAACAGCAACGCTGATGCCCACGCGGGCACTCGCTTCATCTGGGCTTTGCTTCACTCGGCAACCACACAACGAGAACAACGAGGGACTTGTGAAAAAGTGATGTCACCCAAGTGACCAAATGAGCTTGGAGCCATGGCACTCACACCCACAGCCACGATCCTTTTCAAGCTGGTACCACATATGCAGACCAACAGCTCTGGCTGTGGTTGTGACAAATTTTCCAACAGAGAAGCTCTTTGGTTTGTCAAGCCGCACATCCACAGCCAATCCGAACAACAGGAATAGAAATGCAATGAGGACCGCAAAACTCACTTTCCTTCATTTCCTGCAAGAACACGTCGGTTTCAATTTGTGTGATTTGATTGATTTCATGTTGTTTTCACAAAAACTTGGATTCTCCTCCAGTTTCTATTGAATAAATTTGTGCTTTTGTGTGACTGAAATTACTCCAACACTTCAAAGTTGCCTTGACGCATTCAATTGTCACACCACACCTCAGAAAAACAATTCCCCTCTCCTCTTGGGATTCATCACCTGAACCTTCAGGAGGAGATTGAGTTGATTTTCTCTTTGCCTACAACAGAGTGAACGCGCATAAGGAAACGACGCACTGACCAAAACTATTTGGGTCTGAACACGTCAATACTCTTTGCCATGAAGCTTCCTGCGAGCCACAGATAAAGGTTTTAGTGCTGCATTCGGTGAAGCATTAGCCATCATTCTGTGTCCTTCAGAAGGCCTGCTGCCCCTGAAACAAAAAAAAAAACGCTCCACCTGGGCACAAGCCAACTTACTTCCTGTCATTAGGGGTCATTTCTTTGTGCAGCTTGCAAGAGAACATGTTGAACATGACACTGTGAACTTCCAAAAGAAACAATGAGTTCGATGGGCTATCCAAGACCTTCGGAAGTACTTCAGGTCTCGTATTGCTTTGAAACTGTTACACAACTGAATAATTCTCTAATGTCTTTCATTGCGTCAAAAGAACCAAATGACCCGGATATTTCCCGGCCACAAAAGAAAAACAAACTGACAGAGCGCTGTAGCTCCGAGCACTCTATTATCATGCCTGTGGTGGGATGATTCAACAAGTCACTGGCAGACCTGAAAGTTGGTTTGAGAGGAAAAAAACTTGAAATCATTTCTTTAAGACTCATGCAAATTAATTGCATTAAAGTGCGGATTTCAGTCGGATCAAGTTGTGCTTCTAAAATCTCGGATGTGTGTCGTCAAAACGCTGTGGAAAGACAAAGAATCTGAGATGATTAATTTTCTCAACATCACGCTGCTCTCTCAACAACCGGTTCAACTTTGACACTTCCAGGTTGGACAAAGCCGGAAAACTGCCTTTGATGGACATGAAACGCACTTCTGTTCTGTGTGTCAGCAACACAGGAGTAGATATTGGTAGTTCGAACCTGGAAAAGATCTCGGATTCGACGATGAATGAGATGATAAATTCGTGCAGTTACTACACAAGCATGTACGCTGCTGGTTTGAAAAAGTGCTTATCATTTGTCGAAAATCGAAAACTTTGTGAGCACACTACATTTCTGTTGCAACCGATATTCGCTGCAGGCCACCAACTGTGCAGCAAAGACCTGCAACAGAAATGAAAAAGGAAATGTTGAAATACGCCACAGAGCGCAGCGACAGACCGGGAGGAAGATATCATTGTCAAGAAGAAAGTAAACACCCAGCAAAATTGGAAAAAAAAACAAGCCCACATTTTTTATCTGTTTTGTTGCCGGTCTCTTGAACGACATCCCTCGTATGCTATCTATGCAGCGTTGCAGACGATAGTTTTCTTTTTTTCTGTCGCAAAGTTGGACAACTGGGACTGCACAACAACAGATTTGTCTTTTGTCTGAAGCTGTTTGCAAACGTTGTATCTGCATCCGGTAGTTGCGTGTACCATGCAGGTTCGAACTGCACTGTGGTCACAGTTGGATTGGACAAAACCAAACGCAGCACGGTGGGCAATAAGTTTCGGTCTCAGCATGGCATCTGCCGAAACACGCTGCGGAGCCTCCAATGCACTGGAGAAACTCTCTGAACAATTGCTGTGCTGATCGAACTCCGAAGAGATGAGCACGCAGAGTTTGCATAGAGTTTCCAAAGAAAACCAACTTTTGCCTGGCCATTGCAATTACACATATCTCTGTCTTGACCCCACTGCACGGCGTGAGCAACTCGTGCCTTTTTGGAACTTTGCGACAAGATGTGAAACTCAATATCCAACTCAATTTTCAACTTGTAAGTGGACAAATCCAAGTGAGATCCGTTGTATTTTCGAAAGAAAGCAAATAAAACCCCGAGCCTTTGAAAAGTTTTTGTACAAACAAAATGGTTTCGTTGAAGAAGTGAAAATGATACACATGGACTTCTTGGACTCCACAATTGACAGAGAAAGTGCGGAACGGTTCGAAAGTTTTTCAGAGTCACGAGCAGTGTCGCAGGGCTCAGTGGTTGAGGGAAGACTGCAGCAGAAGCGCAAGAACACAAACAGACACGTTATGATACGATCAGAAACAGAAAAAAGTACGTGTAAAACTCCTCTGCCCCTCCCAGGTGGTCACATAGAATGCCAAAGAACCGCTGACTCAAGGAGATTCGAATTGGACATACAACCTCAGAATAGTTTGGTTTGTCTTGCTCGTATGTCTGAAGCAAAGGTTTGTGTGGGAGCCAGGCAGATGCACAGCCACGCATGGACAGAGAACAGAGAACATTACACTTCACAGAGGCGTGCTGAAGCACTGACTTTTTTTCCAAAATGTGTGGCTCTGACAAAAAATCTGAAAAAGTGATGCAGAGTTTCAGACTCATCACGGTTACCCACGTCTTGTTCTTCGTATTGTGTGAAGAAGACCCTTCAGCTTGTACTGTGGTCTCGCGCTCAGATAAACGTCGCTCCTGGGAAGACGACCTTCGGAAACAAGAACACACGAAACAAGCCGAGCAAACTGAGCAATCCCGTCAGCATGTCCGCTGTTACGCTTGGACGTGCGGCGCAGTCTGAACAAGTGTCTCAGCGCGCAAAAGGAATGACAAGCTGTTCGGACAAAAAAGTGCGCACGCCCAGCACAACATCAAGCCAAAATCTGCTTCTTTTGCAAGAAAGACTGAAGCACAGAGAAAAAGAAATGAAAGCAAATGATTTCCCGACCAGGCAGGGTCTGTGCCAAAGATCAGGGTCAAGCTTCTTTGTTGGACACCTTTTCGAATAAAATTGTCGCCTTCACAAGGGAAATGTCCTTTCAGATCCGGACCAAAAACAAGATTCTGTCGCTTTCAGGGCTTAATTACTTCACAGACTGTGTGTATGGTACTGGTATATGGCTGCTTGCATAAGAAAAGTCACACAACGTTGAACCATGTTGGGGCAGGTCTGTTGGACCAAAGACCGCTTTGCCAACACAGAGACTAAGTGAATGCAAACAACTTCACAAACAAAACTCGAGCAGAAACCGATTGTCCGCGGAAATGACAAGTGGCATCAACAAAGGTGCCAATGTCCACGATGGCGTTTGCAAGAGACTGCTTCAACTGCAGAAAGCTGCGTTCGTGTGCATCTATATTCGAAATCTCTGCAGGCTCGCGCGCGCTTCTTCGGCATTCACACTCACACCCCGAGGCACCAACTGATTCCCAAATTAAGAACACAATCTCACATTTCTCCTTGGGAAACCTTCCTCACCAGGGATGCCTGTGGCTGAAGATCTGTAAAGAGCCACATTGAAACATGACGCTGTGACAGCTCCTGTCCTGTCCTGGCCATTTGAAACAAATCAAGCGGGATAAATTTTATTGGTCGTTTTATGTGACACAAACAAGGATGTATTCGACGCATCTGTATCGAAAGACCTTTGCCAGATTTTTTCATAAAGGAATCTGTTTCAGTCCAAATTCCAGGAAATATTTGTTGCACTCATGGTGTTGCTGTTCTTGTTGTTGTGTGCGTGTGTGTGCGTGCTGTGACAACACGAGAAAGAAACATCATGCCGTTGTTAAATTTGAATTTCGTTACTCCGCACATTTAAATTCATTTTTTTCGTGACAACATGAAGGGTCTGCTCTTCTCCACGAAACTGCCAGCTGTTGGGAAGCTGTCGGAACTTTTAAACTGCGAAACAATGGTGTGTCGCAGTGTGACAAGCGGATGGAAAAAATTTGAAAGCTTTTGGTGAATGAGCGCAGTGAAACTAAACTGTTCTGAAATTCAGCAATCACATTAGTCCTTCATCTGCTCTCCGGCATTTCTGCACAAATTTGATTCAACAATGATCAATTAGCGCGGTATGGAAAAATTCGTGTTTGAATGTGCGCCATGAAAGACTTGCAAAGACGAGCGGAACATTCAGTTGCAGTTCTTTTGTGTCCTGATGCCGTGGGGTGTGGTTGTTTTGGCCGGAGCAGAGTCAAAAATGCAAAACAATTCTCTCCTGCCAACCAGTTTTTCTCACATTCTCCAAAAGCTCAGGAAAACCCAACTCACGTCTTTTGTTGTTTCACTTGAAAGAACAGACACTGAAAACTGCACTGTATACTTGAACTTAACAACCTTCACGCAATCCAATGAATATCTACATTCAATAATTTTCTCAGACAATCCGATTCTTTCTGGCCCAAGAACTGGTGAAATGCAATTTGATATGAGGTTCGCCAGACAACCCAAATCCTGCACAAGAAGCCAAATCAGTTTGTCCAAACAACACATGGCTTGTGGGTGTGGCAATGCAGCCAAACTGAGTGCATCTTAAGGCCATAATTCGACGACTTTGCCGAGAAATCGAACTGCCTTGAGTTCGTTTTGTCCGATATGGGATGTACTCTGACCAAAAAGTGTTGAAACTTTATCCCAAGGGTCCATATGCAGCAACATCAATTTTCAGCTGGTGTTCATACTTTTTCGCTGTGGGTCATTTGACAGTGCAAGCAGACAAATCTCAGCTCAGATTGGCACAAAAGGCCTTGGTTCGCTCCTTCCTTCAACTTCGCAGCTCTTTTGACACTTTGCAGAGGCTTTTTGTTCTTGCAAAAACCAACATAGGATTGGTTACACAAGTGTAAAATCCCTTGGTTCCACTGTCATTTCTGGAAAAAACAAAGGGTGAAAGCAGTTTGTTTGTTGTTATTTTTTTTGGTTTTCCTTTCTTTCGCCAGGATTGTTTTCTTTTTTCCTTGTCACTTGTGAATTCAAGCACACTCGCACACAAGAAAAAAAGGAAAAAGTTAAAAAAATAGTTTTGGGGTTGGTGTCCTGCCAAAATTACTACACGCCATTTTTTCACATTTTCACAGTTAAAAAAAATCAACCCTCAAACAATTTGGCGCAGGTGCTCTCAACACTGTGTGCTTCATTCACTTGTGTATTGGTGCAACTCGGCTTGTTCGACAAATTTTGTATGTCTTTTTTTTTCTGTGCGAAAGTCGCTGGGTTGGAGGGTTGGAGGTTTCTTTCACTTGCACGTCGAAATGTGGAGGAAAATAATGTCAGACAATCAGTTATCTTGATCGAAACAAGAACCAGTCCCTCAACTAGAGTTTCCGGCGAGGAGATTTTCCAGCTTCACTCAAGTTTCTAACTCGGAGCGAGCAAAATTACACCTGAGCTCCAAGTCAGAGACATTCAGATTCACCAGACAAACCATCTGGATGCTCTGTTGCTGACGTCGTGTTTTCCTCTTCGATCCGTGAAAAAAGTCTGGCGTTTTTGATTGAAATCAGACATGTGCTCATCAAGGACCTTGAAACAACGGCCAGAAATCCAGTCAGAGATGATTTTTGTCAGGAATCTTTGATCAGCTTGTTCATGTTCTTCGCGTTTCCAAAAGAGAAGACAAAAACTTGAGAAACCTTCACAGACAAGACAAATCTGCTGCAACAAGGAAGATTTATAAACCACGTCCATCACGTTCGAAATTGGCTTATGGAAGCCAAGCTCATTCCTTTGTAGCTGAAAGCAAACAAGGTGACGCAATTTCAAATAAAATCCTCGACACTGCAAGCAAGCGATCGGCAATTCATATGGGTCTTGCAGATTCACGGAATACAAACGGAGTTTCGTTGGCTTCTTTGGTGGTTCCTAGATTTCCCACGGTATCTCAAGCTCCTCGGTGTCTTGCTCTCCAGAAAGTGTGAACTCTCCTTTTGTGAGACATTGAAGTTGGAATATCATTCCTGAAACAATGGCTGAAACTCTTGTTGCCTTTGGTCACAACCAAAATGAGTCATTCCATTCCTTTACCTTTGGGAGTGCTGTTGCTCAATGAGGTCGTGGAACAAATGGGATGCAATTTCCTGCAAACGTTGTGATTACCCACAGCGTTAATGTCCTCAGTCCATCCGAATAGTTAGCGGCCACTTAAACTTTGAGATGTGGAGCTGCACGAAGGCCTCTTCACTGGAGTTCCTTCACTGAACTTCGCTGAACAATAGTCTGAAAAATGTTCCAGAGAAAATTCTTGTAGCAAGCTCTGAAGTTTGCATCTTTGTGAATCACAAACTGCATGTTTCAAGCAAAAAATTTCTGTCGGAGAAGAAGCCGCTTTGCTTCCGACAGGTCAACATGAAACTTGCATGAACTCAGAAGCCAACATTTGGTTTTCAGTGGTTCTTGGCTGGAAAAGGCGATCTGTCCTGGGCTTTTGAAAGTGTTTTTGTCTGTTGGCTCGTTTTGAAAACGGGAAAATGGCAATGTGTCGAAGCCAGATTCTTTTCACTTTATCCCGTGCACCAAACAACTCTGAACTATTCATTGTCAAACTTCTTGATGATCAACAAGCTGCTTGTCTTTGTGTGCGGCACAACACCTTCGTGAACACACAACCCAATGATACGTGTCATCTGATCAATATTTTTCTTTTCAAACATCACAAAGTCGTTGTCTGCAAGTTTGTTTTGCGCCAAAGTCGGAAGCAAAATGGGGGCTATGTTGAGACGAACGTGCGAGAAAAATTCAACCGAACATCTCAGCTGCAAGCACAACAGCTGGCGAATGGTGGTGCATTTTTAGGAAAGCAGAACCAGGCAAGCAGAGGAAATCTGATTTGGATCGTAATTCCCCGCACCTGTGGGAGGAATCCGAGCACAGGACCACCACGAAACAAACAAGAATACTCAGTGATCCGGTGTATAGTAAAGCACAAAAGTCCATCAGAATCCCACATCGTGTCCGTAATTGGTTTTGAAACCTTTTTGTAGCCCGTCCAGCCCATCATACGTAACATCCTCGCTTCAGACGAAAGGATTGTGTTCTGACATTCATGTGCGGAAACTTGATATTCTCCTTTCATCTGTGTTCAGCCTCCGACGGGAATCACTTCGTCTCTATGTGTTGCTCTTTGGTTCGTTGACTCTTCTTCAGATCTTCCTTTTGTTGTCAAGATTCATCAAATCCTTAAAGGTCAATTTCGTATCCATTGCCCTTTCCTGGAATTAAGACTGGCTGGTTGCAAAAACAGTGAACACAAAATCGACAACGGTTGTTTTTCCGTGTTCAGGCGTTGAAAGACCAACTTGTGATGTGCCCAACATGTCCACAGGACAAATGACGTTGGTCAGTGTCCAACATCTTTTCCCTGCAAGAAGGGTGCGCTTCTGTTCCGAACAGGCTCAAAATCACAGTGCCTTTCATACTTTTCCCTTCCAAGACTCGTTTGTCATTTACCAGAAGCAAATTGGGCAAAAATGTCAGGATATCTGACTGCGTTGCTTTCATCATCCTGCTCAAGCACCTCCGGGGAAATTACAATGACCCCCAACTTCATCCCAAACGCCTAACTTGGGGGCGAAGAGTCCCCAAAGAAACAGATGATGAGCAATTCTCTTCGAGGTCCCAGTTCGGTGTCCTGCGTCAATGACACGATACAGAAGACACTGGATAGATTTGCCTTCCTCTGCTGACAAACACTGAACAATGTTTTCAGTGGTGTTCCTCGGACAGCTGGAGTGCCCCAACGTGACCAATCAAATTCTCACAGTTGAGAAAACACCACGCGAGAAAGCGATTCTCTTTGGAAACGGAGCATGAATTCTACAAGCTGACGCCTTAATTCAATTTTTTAACTCGAGAACCTGCCACCTTTTTTGGAAAGTTTTCTGCTGAGTGCAGCTGTCGCTGATCATAGATCCTGATTTGAGTAATAACGGAGCAACATAACTCAATACAGCGATGTCACTGCCAATCATTATGTTGTGTATGTCAAGCAATTTTGTGCTCTTTTCGGGCTTGGGATGATTTCGTGGCGTGTTTCCTGCTGGGTGACGATGTGAATGTTTCTGTGTGGATCCTTCTTGATGTTGAAAACGCAACACAGTCAGAACGTTCGAGTGTGAACACACTGATCGTAAAACAGGAGCCATGAGAAGACAACATTTGGTGAATTAATTAAGCGCTCAAAGAGGTTCTTTTCACATGGCATTGACGCCACATGTGCCACACAGACCAAAAATGTTATGCATTGTGCACAATTCACCTGTTCTGGACATGCACACTGGATAATTTCAGCATTATCCTGTGGGTGAGTTCGTGCCATTTAGCGCTCGGAAAGTGCGCAGCGAGACCTGTGATCGTGCAGTCACCTGGTGGTTCTTGTCTTTTGTAGATTCCATAATTTGTTCATCCCGCTGTTCTGAATCACACGCAGCCTCATTATTTCACCTGACGATGGAAAGTCCAGTTTCATTCTGTGGTGCAACCCACAGGGCATTTCATGATACACGGGTCGGAACTGCGTTGCTGTTGCACACTGGCTGTGACGAGAAAAGTGCAGCTTCCTGTCAGCCAACAGAGTCTAACAGCAGGGACTGCACGCACCGCCTCAAGAAAAAGAACTCCACAGAACTCTGCTTCTCGTTGTCCTGCGTCTCACACAAGCACTGTCACTCAACGATTTGGAAATTAAAACGAAATTGGATGTCATGTTCACAGAACACCCCGAACATTTTCCAACTTGACGCAGCTTGACTCGCACCACAACGCGGACAAATTTTCATTCTGGAGGCTGAACTCCACAGAACCTGCTTCTGTCGTGATTCTGCTGAGTGCTGACACAAGAAGAAATGTCGAATCAAACAGAAACATCACAAAGACCGAAAATTCTGTGACCAAATGAAAGTTGCTCTGATGGCGGAAGGAGTTTTGAACGCACTGCGTCAAAGTTGCCTGAGTGCCTTCAGAGCTTGCTTTCCATAGGCACGAGGCTTGACGAGGCAACTTGCGCTTTCCACGGTGTGTGCAGGTTTCGTGCCTTCAACCCGAATAAGCCTGACAAATTTCACCTCAAGCTGTATGCAGTGTCAGAGGCTGATTCTGGTTACTGCTTGGGTCTAGAGGTTTCAACAGGAAAAGAGTGAAGAAACCAAGAAACTAAAAATATTGAGTGGCCAAGTACGCTGTCACTCATACAGAAGCAGTATGATGTGGTGGACAACTCCATGCTAAAGTTTGGAGAATGTCCTGTCATGCCTGGCACAACTGTAAATGGGATCATAGGTACAGTGATGCAAATTTGCACAAATATTGCTTGTTGGATCAGGGATGCCATTTATACACTGAAACTTCTACTCCAGTCCCCACCTGGCAACAGCTCTCCTGCAAAGGGCAACAGGATTCTGTGGCACTGTCAGATCCTACAAGAAAGACTGGCCCATCGCGCTGAATAAAGCTACCAAAGAGGGCAAGGGAAAAATCAAGCTGAAATCAAAACTAATTTGTTGGAGGTGCAGCCAAGATGATGAACTTCTAGCCATGACTTGGTGACAGGAGGGTGTTTTACCTGGTGTCCACCATCCATAAAGCCACCCAGTCGCAGATGCATGTGCCTAGTAAGGGCAAGTGGGACTGGCATGCAGATGCAGTTCTGGACTATAATTATGGAACGAAAGTGGTTGACCTTGGGGACAACATCATCAAAAGTTATGAAATGAACAGCAAAAACACTGCTGTGGATGACGAAACTTGTATTCCACCTGACAAATATGGCCATGATGAATGCGTACCTGCTGTGGCACAGAAGCCAGCAATCAGCCCTGCAAGCCATCATAATGCAGGAGCAGTGTGTCCACAAGCTCCCACAGTTGTGGGAAAATCTGCAGCTGCATAATCATGCCTCTTTCCAGTCCACAGTCATACTGGCTCTCATTGAGGAGGGCAACAGGGATCGAGCCTATCACAACCCATTGGTGAGAATTTTGGCAGTTGCTCCGGAATAGCATTTCAGTGAATACCATTTCCATAAGGAAATTATTTCCACTAAACAGGGGGCGAAACAACATCGATGCTGTAATGCCTGCTACCAAGAGAAGCAAGGCAAATATACAAAGTTTCAATGTAGGCCTTGCAAAAAGTACCTGTGTGTGTGGCCATGCTTTGCAGTCTACCACACAAAAGACTTGACATATGCAGATGCCATCAAAGCACATAATGATGCGATTGCCAGAAAGCCAGAAGCAGAGCATGCACCACAACAAGATGAAAACCCAGTTTGAGATCAAGATCAAGGGGTGACCTCAATGTGACTGTTTGACTGCAGGCTTGGTATATTTGTTCAGGTGGAATGGAAGGAAGTCACAGTCCCAAATCATTCACAGTTGTCAATTGCCACTGCTTATCTGGGTAATTTGCAGGCCTGCGAAATTAGCATTTCCATTTTGAAATATTTGTGTAAAAGACTGATGTCAACACAATTGTTCATTTGGAACAAATCTTTGTACCATGTTGGATATACATCTTTGTTGTGCATCTGCCCAAAGAAGACAAGGTCTCTGCATTTTGATACAGTCGGTCCCGCTTAATTCGAACCCAGTTAGTACATTGCCCCGCTTAATCAGTCAGTTTTTCCGTGCACCAAAATTCATTTTCCCATGCCTTACACCCTGGTTAGTACGTCACCCTGCTTAATCAGTCGGTTTTTCCGTGCAACGACCCTGTCGAATTAAGGGGGACGACTGTATTGCGAAGAAATTATTGGCTGCAACTGAGGGCCGAAAGGCAGCAAGAGTTGCAATGATGAGCAAGGCATGTATCACACATTCTGAGAGGACTAAGATTCGAGACTTTGTTGGACTTTTGCGTATTGTGGCATCTCAGATGTGTTCTCAATGACATGATGCCCATGGCGAATTTCTTCAGGCACTAAATAAGTAAGTTCCCTGTATTCAGCTGAAATGCACCTTTTCTGTGAGTTTTGTGCACACAGATTGCTACAATGATGAAGAAGATTCACTCAAGTGTGCTGTCAATCAAACAAAGCGTGCAAAGTCATCACTTTGCCAACATACAGTGCATCTCAGCAGCGGGTGCTGCTCACCTGATGCAATTAATTACAAACTGCTGCCAGCTTAATTATGAGATGCGCATTGCTCCTATGAGGTCCATCTCATAAGTATCCGTTAAATGGCTTAAAAGTTGCATTATGCTACCCAAAAACAAGTTATATGAAACAGACTACCTTTATTTTGTCCTTCTCTATACCAGAGATTCTTTCCTTTTGGTACAATTGGAAACATATTTGCAAAGTATGGAAAGTAGTTGGGTTTCTTTTGTGAATATTTGGAAGGTTAGCCAAAAACAAAGTCAAAGGGAAGAGTCTGATTTGGTGTAAAGCTATACATTGTCTAAAAAAACCTTGTTTTGGGGTAAATTTTAAAATTTTTTCTGGTAAAATAGTCAGAGCTTGACAGAAGGTACAATTTATCCATAATTTTTTGGCAATTTGTGTTGTGAAAAAAATGAAGTTTTGCAACTGCATGTTGTAGGAGGAAAGTAGCTCAGCCACAACAATTGTTTCTGGGAATTTTGAAGATGATTTTCAGTTCATTTGATCCCCATAACGGATACTTTTGAGATGGACCTCGTATAGGAGTACGTAGCACGTGTGGTGTTAAGTATTCGTTTTTCCTCCGGGAGGACACCAAAAACCTGTATCGATTGTCCTGGAAAGATTTCTATGCAGTCCAGACTTGCATTTCTTCCTTTTGTAACAACTATTGGTCAAGTATAATTTGCTATATTGACTTGATGATCAAACGAAAATAGTGTCCTTTTACTTGTGACTGTTGCTCATGCACTGAGTTGCACTCAATTTAGCCTGTTCACCATCAATTAAACAATTGTCAATAGCACACAAAGAAAATGAGCCAATTATGGAGTAAAAATATACCAACAAAGCAGGATCCAAAATATTTTCGCTTGCTAGTTGATGGGAAATTGATCTTGTGCCTGCACATTTTTTGTTATCGTATACGAGCAATCCTGTTGTCGTACCGGATGAAAAACTGTTTCTTTATGACAGGCCTCGGTACAAGAGAAATGAGATTCATTTCAGCTGCTGCGTCCACGACATACCAGGTATGCTTGTGCACAACTGTTTTTCTGACATTTTGTCTTTAGTTTGTAATTTTTTATGTCTTGTATTCTGAGGCTCCCCACCAGCGTTCCGTTCAGGTGCAGATTTACCAATCACACACTGACTTGAATTTTTGCACTCACGACTCCACATTTGGTACCTGAGATTGAGATGTGATCTCTCACTGATTGACCACGGACTCAATCGAGATTCAAGAATTTGGTGGTCTGCAATGTCTAACGTTTGCTTTTGTCGCTTTTGAAATAGCTGACCAGTGAAGTGAAAACAATGTGCCAACTGTAGATTAAGATTGATGGAGTTGCTCAAAACAACTTCAGCTTCGCTCGAGAACTTCATCAGTGCCCTACGAGTGAATCTGACGAATATTTTGTCACGAAGATCGAACAGACCAGAGGACGTCATTGATTGCTCCAAATGGTGAGCGATGAGAAGGTCTCGCCTGGTGTGAGTGTCACAACGGTGCCTTCCCTGTTCCCAGCCGACTTGAACGACCGAGGTGGTTTTTTTGGTGGGCGGGGGGGGGGGACAACATGTTCAGAAAGACCCGAAAGGAGGAGGAATCCACAAGTTTCTTTTTGTTGTTGCGTTTTCCAATGGGTAAACTTCACACGAAACAAAATGTTTAGATTTGGGAACAAAACGTGTCATTTTCTTTTCTACCAATTCCTTCAAGTTACTTGAAACCTGATCCTCAAAGAGCAAGGAAAACCTTCTGTCACCAGGCAAAATGACTTCGGACTCTTTGCATTTTCCTCCTTTGCTGTATAGGCAACAAAGTATAACCTTGACAAGTTTTGAAACCAATTTGTTCTTTTGAAACTCCGTGACAATACCAGTTTTGCCATGGGTGGCAGAGACATATCCCGAATTAGGGATCAGATCCATGATCATGTTTGGAACTTGGTTTCACCATGCGAAAGAAAAAGCAAGAAAGAAACAAGGGGATCGACCAAAGTGGATTCCCTGTCAAGCAACGCAAAAATATTTTCGCCACCTTGGGCAGTATTTACAACCAATTCCTTTGACCATCTTGTCCAAAACCACCCAAAATTAAAGTTTCATTTGCAGCCACCTGACAAAATACAGCAAAAGCAGCCAAACATCCACTTCAGCCTATACCCCTCGAATTGAATGAAATCATCAACACGCCTTTTACAATGTTTTTTTTTCATTTTGTGAGACACGGAACAAACCAAAAAAGAACCCCAAAATTTTCGATCCACCATTTCCAATTGTTCGCTCTGAAAATTCAACAACGTTTTCTTATGCTCTTTTGAGATCTCACCATTTGGGACCAAACAGACAAGAGATTGACCAAAACTGACTCTTCACAAAAAATTCAACCGTCTTGCGTCTCTGGAGAACACCATCTACACCACAACTGTTTACGGTACATTTGCTGGGCAACCAGATGCTAGCATCAACGAACAGCTCAATGAAACTCTTGCAATTTTAGCACTGGTCTGGCTTTTTTTTCAGATCTCAAAGAGCATCCTTGTGCTGGCTATGCTGAACGAAATGTGGCGATAATCCCCGTTTTTGTTGTTCCTCTTGCTGGTCTGCCGAGAGGAGGATACAGATCGATGGACGCACCGTGCTTCTCTTCAGGCTGCGGTTCTTTGCTCACCATGGGAATTCCACGGACAGATTTGCACGGCTTGGGGCACCAGTTATTTCCCTCAAAGGGCATCTTTGCAAATTATATCGGCTGCAAGCGTCAGGGAAAGACACAATCAACTTCTGTAAATGCTGTCCTAGTTTTGCGAAATTGGAGTCTGTGCCATTTGTGCGTGCAATCTGTTGTTGTGGGGTCATTTTCGTACAAGCAGAAGTCGAAACTCTGCCATTTTGGGGCAATTAAAACGCAATTGCTGAGGGACAACTTTGTGAACCACAAGCGAACACGTTTACGACACTCATGGATGCCAATCCAGTGTGTCCGCTTGTGTGGCTCAAATTCGTGACAAGTGTGCATATCCTTTGGCTGTTGATTATGAAATTGACAGCACCATCAAGGAAATGTGAAGCAAAGCCTGCCTTTTTTTGCATGGCTATGATGTCACTGTCGGAGCAGACATTTGAGAGGCCAAATCACACAATATCAAACCTGCTGCCAAAAGTGGATCCTCGCAGCGATTGGCCTTGAGTGAGTGGCAGGGTGCACCCACGTATATTTCCATTTTGATATGAAAGCTTTTCTTGTCCTAACTGTGCCTCTCGTTTGATGATGAGTAAACTTGTTGAGAAGTGTCACAAAGCTTCGAGGCAGCTTATTATTTTAACTATGTTTGTTGCTTTGCTTTGATCCCCTACCTGCTTTGCATCGGAAATCTAAAATAGAAGATTGATGGAAGAGACCGGGGCAGACCACTTCTTGCTCATGCCTCCGCACCATCCCAATGTCGTTTGAAATGGGCTCATAAATACGTTTATCGCCTCTCACCTGGTGCGGCATCGCAAAGACGGATAGCAGTGCTCGATGCGTGATTGGGTCCGTCCCACGGCAAATGAGACTCACTTTGAAGAGTTCCTTGAGTGGAGTTTATCGGCCTGATTTATGCCTCGCTGCAAGATTAAAGCACGGCCAAACTAATACAAAAAGGACCTTGGGTATAATTGAATCCCGCAGAGTGTTCATCCAGTGAGTCACGCCCAACCCTGTGAGCGCCCGAAGTGTCCACATAAGTTTTCATCAATCAAGGGTGCTCGGGTCGTCAGCCGTTTTGTCCCACAGCGTTCTGTGTCCCCAAATTTGTTTGATTGACTGAACTGGGTCATTTAGTTGTTTTAACATCTCACAAACGGCGTTCACTTTAGCCACGAAACAGCAGTATACCAACCGGATGGGCGTTTCGAAAGAAAGAGTCCAACAGATCACCATAAAAAAGAAATGCATTCTTCCTCAATGATGCATGGTTTCCAAATTCACTGACGAGATGAGAGTTCTCAACTGGCTGCTTTCAAAGCTGCGGTGTCAATGGAATCGGAACGTTGAGCGCGCGGAAAAAGCTGAACCAAATCATCCTCTGCACACAAATCCTGCGGGTCTTAGACAAGTCCAACGCGGTAATCCCGGGTTGAGACAAGGTCATGAACGAATGGGCCGCAGTTCGGATTTATGGGAATTAATTCACTGTCTATTTTGGCCCCAAAGCCGTTTCAAGAAAGGGCAAACTTCAGTGTTTCCTTCAAATGACATACCCAGGGACATTTTCTTGCTCAATCGTTCTCGGAAAAAGAAGAAAGTCCCAGTGCCAGTCACAACCGACTCAGTCGGCTACCAACTGCAATTTTTTCCCTGAGCTGTTTCTGTGATTGCTTCTCAGCATCAACACCTGGCCTGACGTGCGACCGAGCTACGCCCTTTCTCAAGTCGTCACCACCAAGTCCAGCACAACGCAGGAAACCACCGTGGCAGTTTTGTGACCGCCTGCAACGAGAGTTTTTCATTTGCCGAAGGAAGGTTTTCTGGCCTCAACACATTTCTTTTTGCGTTGTGCTTGTGTGTGCGTGTGTGTATGTTTTGTGTGAGGTGCTCGCGATCACAATCTTACCTCCTCGTTGGCTTGTAAGCTTTGAATTGTCATCGGATCATCTTTCTCCTATTTTTTCACTTTCAGTCACTTTTTGGCTCTTTTTCCTTCCCACACCGGACGACACGGAAAATATTTTTGAATGTCACAATCCTGCTCGACGGTGATTTCAAACAATAGATCTATACCGACTGCTTCGAAGAGTCCACATGTGGAAAGCAAAAATTTTCGGGGCCGGTGAATGTGTGCATGTTACAGTATTATTTTCCTGTTGTCGTTCGCAGCAAACGGCGTTGTGGTACGAGGGTCTTCTACAAAGATTCCTTCTTTCGTTCATATTTCTGCGCAACTTTTTTGAAGGACACTGGTTTATTGCCATGACAAAGAAGACATGTTGGTTGCATGCTTTG
>JAAUXT010069492.1_pt1 | contig 19049 bp, 15 predicted proteins | sample 7278171 | NCBI WGS metagenome assembly JAAUXT01 (sample SAMN14350112, study PRJNA611818) | marine sediment metagenome | isolation source: surface marine sediment (1.8m) | place: French Polynesia: Moorea | collected 2018-08 | reverse complement strand
CCAGGTTTTGTAATATTTTTCCAGGTTTTTGCCCCAAAACCCCCTGTTTTTCCAGGTTTTCCAGGTCTGGCCCTGTTTTTCCAGGTTTTCCAGGTGCGGTGGGAACCCTGGGAGCACAAATGCAGTGTGTATCAGTCCATCAAAAGCGTGCGCAACGTACTTGGTGAGTTTGTCAATCGTTTCTTTGTTGTTGGATCCGTAAGACGACGGTAACAGCGCTTCATTCTCTGCGCAGCGGATGCACAGTCCTGTTGCCAGGGCAGCCGTCTCTCCGTCGACGCCACTGAGCGCGTTCTGAAGACGCAACTTCGCGCTCAAATCGTGGACTTCACTCTCGTACCGCTCAATCTCCTCCCTGAACACAAAAGTGGGACAAACGCGCGGAGAATAGAAATCACGGGAACTGAACAAAAGTGGTGCTTTTTCGGCACAATGCTGACAGACGATCACCTTGAATGCTTCAGTTGGGCCTCGAGTCTGGAGGCTTTCACTGCGTGCAGAGTGTTGATGCGTTCCTGCAGAAGACAAAACAGCAAAATTTCTCAAATGTTCTTTTCGGTAACTTTGTTCTTGAGAACCTGAAGTTGGCGACTGTTTTGTGAGGGACCGCCTTTGGCTGCAGGAATTACTGCAAGGTTCTGTGTCACAAATATCCAGGCTGTTTCGCTTCAAATTTGCTGGGACTGCTCACACTCTAATGCATGACAGTAAAAAGTCCTTTTTTGCAATCAGTGGCCTTCTTACAGATCAGAAAATGCAAGTAAATTTGCCTGCAAAACCTCGGCAAATGAAGTTGAACATAATCTTGCCAAAACAGACATGCAATCATTGCAAAGAATTTCTCGAAAAATATTTGATCTGTTGGAAACAGAAATAAAAATTTGCTTCAGGTTTTCTCGTTGTCTAAAAACCATCAGATTTCCCACTGGGAAAAATATGCATTTTCCCTCTGAGGAGCACGAAAGGAAATTGTGCACTGGAATCCTGATTAGCACCTGAAAAAGGGCACCTTACAAACTTTTTCACCAGAGGTGGGAACGGGAAAACGGAAGGGAGCCCAGATCTTTTGAACAACTTTCAATGGTGGTGGGAAAAAAGATGTGAAGTTCCCAAAGAAAACTCGAGAATGTGATGAAGCATCAGGTTGCCACGAGAACGGGAGGTGGGACCACAATCTGTCAAAACGACAGAGAATTGACAAGTTTTTTAAAAATTTAGGCAGTTGGCTTGCGTGAAAATGAAAAATTCAGCTTTCCTCAACTTTCTTGTGTCGGAGGCGACTGTGAGCAGCAATGAACACACGACACGCACTTTGATAATTAATTAAATTTGAGTCACGCACTGATGCTACGAATTCGGAGGGGCATCCTTGTTGGCTTCAGCAACAGGAGGGTTGCTGTCCATATATGGAAGCGTGAGCCACAGCGAGCGCAACAATAGCGCTGTGCGTGTGCTGACAGATGTTCAGTAAAAACCAGCAGGAACATTGCAATGGCTTCATCACAAAGACGTGCTCTTCAACAGCCTTATTGACACAAAATTTTATGTTCTGGAGGTCACACCCCGCATCAGACAGGTAAACACTTGTCCAAACAATTGTTTTTAGCAACTGTCTTTTTGTACGAAGTCCGTCGGTGTATTTTTTCCTGTCGTTTGTGACCTTTTGCTGTGCTTTGTGAAATTCATGGGATTGTTGCTGTGTCTGGTTTTCCTCGTACAATACTCACCGCATGAAATTCAGTTTCTTGGCTTGTAATTTTGTTTCCACTTGAGCAACTTTTCAACTCCTTTGCGTGTTTGGAACACAACATGTCAAAGAGCAGAGCCATCACAATTTTGCCATGTTTCGTGACTGAAACATTTCAAACTCAAAAGGTTGCCAAATTTTGGACAGGCCCCAGTCCACTGTCTGTTTTTCTGTGTCACTGTAAATTTCACGCTCCGGACACGCAACCACACTTCACTTCACTTGGTGTCCACGTCAAATGCATGGCACTGACAAAGACTCGGGATTAGCAAACGAACACCTTGGACACCACTTGTTTTGTCAATGAGAGGGATTTCACAAGGTGAGGTGATTGCCCATGTACCATTTGCGCAATGCAAGTTTTCGATTCTTGCGCACTTCTGTCACGCCAAAGAACGCTTTTTGGGTGCTCAAAAGCTTTTTCGTTGTCGCACATGTCCATCCAAGTAGAAATCTAGCAAATGCACAAGACTGCGGCTTGCAAACCACAATCAGAACAAAACATCACGGCTGCACCACCACCACAGAAGTACGTGGTCGACGAAAGAGTCACGGCAACTTTTAGTTGTCTTGGCCTGCTGAATTTGCTGTGTATAAAGAACAGAGACTTACCAATTCTTTGTGCCAGGAGATGTAATCCTGTTTCGTGAAAGACTGGTCTCCACCAGGAACGACCGGAATCGCTTCACCCTCCAGACGACGGGGAACCTGAACAAGACACAACACATCGCGATAATGTTAAACTGACAGTGTATTGTTTCAGAATCCAGGACGCATTCCTGCCTGAAACAAAAGCCAGGAAGGGAATGTGTTGCAGTGAAGAATGCAAACCAGGGAGCTTGACAGTGACATGGAGGTGGAACTGATCATGGACGGTGCAGCAGGGCGTCTGTGAGTTTTGTCTTGTGAATTCAAGGATACACGGTAGTGTTTCAACTGAAATGTTTCATTTTTCTTGCCAAATGTTTCACAGTTCAAACTTTGTCCTACAGAATTGACATCAATATGCTGGAAGCGGAATCGTTGGACAACGTCTTCATTGACCTCGAGTCGGAAGCCATACTCAGAACGAGGGTGGCGGAAATGAAAGGGAGGCTGGACCAAAAACCTCGGTCTCACAGCGTTTCATCTTCTACATCCGATTGCAGTCTGAGAACAAAAGTCATTCGACTCCTCTCCTCTATGTCCGACGAGGTATGATAAATTTTACTTCACTTCAGTGAAAGAGGGTGGTTTCACAGCGTGACATTGAAGTTCAACGGCAGGATGGGCAAGTTTCAGACGGCACAAGCAAACACACTCTTGCACAGCAAAACGGGAGGAAATAAAGTTGTTTTGGACAAGAGACTGCGAAAAATATCGAATCACGGAATCAAGGAATGTTACGCACGCTCTCAATCAAAAACATGTCAAGAAGCCGGACTTACCCCTTCCACTTCCAAGCCTTGCTCGAGTATCTCGTGTACAGTGCTTCTCTTGATCTCGTCGTGCAGTAACTTGTTTTCTTCAACAACTTCTTTCACTCGAGTCTTCAGAGCTTGTAATTCATCCTGATCGTGGAAAGGTGAATCACAAAGTCGCAAATCACAAGAAAGAATCATGTTCGACCAAGCATTTTTGGTCTGTGACAAAAGGCATGCTGTCATGTCTTGCAATCAAGCCATTCTGAAGTAGCCAAGAGTTAGGAGGTGTCACAAGAAGCAACTTATCACAACTGTAGCAACGCAAATGACGCACCCTGAGATATCTATTTTCTGCCTCGATTTGCGCCACAACTCCAGACTGGTTCTGAAGCAGCGGTATGACTTCTTCGGGGCCAGGAATCTGAGTTGCAAGAAAAGGGAATATAATTGTACCGTGCCACAGGAACCCAAAACAAAGATTCAAAGGCCGTTGACAAGTGAGCAACGCAGGCTTACCTCTCCTCGTACGCCTTGGAAAGCTCTTGTAAAACTTTGTCTTCTGGGCTGTAGACTGAGAGATTCATGTAGTGATGGAGGATCCTTCGAAAAGAGATTTTTGTCAATGCAGTTGTGCAAAAATTTCCTGGTGCACGTTACAAAACACCTCAGGGGATTTTCTGGACACGGAACACACACTACTTACCCTGCTTGAGAACTGGATGGATTTGGGAAGTGGTGCTGGTCTTGGTTCATGTTTGCTGAGCAAATTTTTCAGTCGGTCGACTGCAGCACCATATGTGTAATCGCTGTGTTCTGTGGGGTTCTGGGTGGCGGCCCAGGATCCAGACTCTTCATAACGTCTGTGAGGTCGACCAGAACTTGACCTGCAACAGATAAACAGAATTTTTTTCTGTCACACTTCCTTTTGGCTGTTCCAAAGTGAAAGATCATCAATTCCTGAACGACTTGGAACAGATCTCTGGCTCCTCCGGCAGTTTTCTGTGCAATTGTACGTACCTGCGTTCTCTGGGCGATGGAGAGCGACTGTGCGTGGGCGACTCCGACCTTGAGCGACGATGGCGTCGCCTTTCCGGGGGAACTGTCGGACTTGACCGTAAATTCTTTTGCAGCTGGTTGATGCTGGTGTGTGCCCGGCCTGCAATGCAATGTGCACATGAGAAGCTGCAGGAAACACGTGAACGCGCAAAAAGAAAACATCACTTTGCTGGTTGTTGGTGGTGTCAACCGACATTTTGAGCAAATGTTGATTTGTTGACGAAGCTGCAAATGAATTTGATCTGTTCTGGCGCGACACGCTTGTCATGTTGTGACAAGAACCAAAAGGCTTCACCTCTCACAGAACGCTTGTACTCCGAAAACGAGTCCTCTGCATCACTGTCGTAACCTCTCTGCCTTTCCAAGGACGAAGTCATTTTGTTGATGCAAAAATATCATTCCTTTGAGGCACAACATCCCAGAAAGCACGATAAAACCAGAAAATTTTCAAACGAGTTCAGCACCGGAAGTTTACATGAAGATTGTCACTGCGCAGGCGCGGCGAGTTTTAGCGAATCAGACGCCGCGAAATTGGGCTTCGCGGGATTCAGGAGCAGAAAAGCATGCACTTCCGGTGTCAATATTTGTGGACTTCGATTTGAAGGAATTACGAGGTCATCTGGAGAAGAATGTTGCCATAAACAGGGTAAGTGACAAGCTAAAAGTATCTAGATACAAACTGACTGGCAACTGTTTGGATTCAGGCACCTCAGTAGCAGCGATGCCTGTGTGAAGCTGTCACCTGCAGGTGTCTCCCACCTGCTGATGTCCAGCTTCCGTTTCGAGTGTCAATCAAAACTTCGGTTGTGACAAATTTGTTTCTGGGATGCTACTTTCTGGAATCAGTGAGCATCGTACTCCCGTCAGTCGATTAGCCAGCATTTCTTCCTGGACGATTCTTGTTCGCATCCCTTGGTAACAGTCGTGACGAGTGTCACCCACCTTGACAGGTGGCAACCTGAATCAAATCCAATGAGAGTCGAGACACAAACAGTTTTGAAAGTCCGTGTCACGTTGCCTTTTGTATTGCTGTCCAAGAAAATTTGTTCATGTTGTTGTCACCATCCATATGTGAAAGCAGCACAATCAAAGCTCGTACGACAAATCAACTTCCACCCCAGGAAGACGGGGGTTCTCAATGGCAAAAAAATTCGTGTCAAATTACACTTTTCAAGACCTTTGGTTGAGAAAAGACTTGTCAGGTGAGAAGCGCACGTACACCAGGTTTTGTGGCATCGATTTGGAGTCCCGACTCTTGTTTCTTGTCCAGCCCTTCAGCCGTTCAGACGCTTCTCTTGTTTGGTGTTAGTTTTGGGTTTGCCAAAACTGCGTGTTGCAGCAGCAATATTTGTTCACAAGTCCGGACGACGACACAAACTACAAACATTTCCGAGTACTTTCGCATGGTGTTGTCACCACGTTGAATCTTGGTATGGACATTTCATTGGCTGGTGGAATGCACAGTGTCAAAATTGGAAAAAGAATCAGTTTGTCACAAATAGTGGCCAGCAAAAATGCCATTCTACTCTGTTTCAAGCATTGTTTAGCCGTGCGCATTTGTGTGTGTGTGTGTGTGTGTGTGTGTGTGTGTGTGTGTGTGTGTGCGCGTGCGCGTGCGTGCGTGCGTTTCTGTGCGAGAAAAGATGTTTAAGCTGTTCAAAGAAACCGGTCCTGATCATCCAAATGGAAACATAGAAATACAAGAGAGGCAAGCCGTGTGACAGGAATGAAAAGGCAGACTTGGGCAACCAGTACTTTTGCTAGTGTGAGAAAGCGATGAGCAGGGAAGAGAACAGCAACCGTTTGTGATGGTGTGGTTGGCTGGAGAGAGGCACTGAGTGTTGACCAAGCAGCTTTATTGGTATTCTTCCATGTTTGGTCATGTGATGCGCGTCATGTGACTCGGTGCTGCAGCTGCCATGAAGAGTGCAGCTTGTTGGACCTGCAGAACCCATTTTGTAGACATCGTCGTTGTCTGACGGAAAGTCAGCAAAAATGACCTTTTGATGGTGGTGCTCGTATTGAAGAAAGCCAGTTGTGGCATCGACAAGAGGCCAGAAATGACAAGTTGTTTGTTTTGAACAAGGATCAGAACTGAATGCAAAGAAGTCACAGTTCTTTCCCTGTTGCATTTTTCGTCGACGCACGCACGGACGCCTGTGGTCAGTGGCCAAGTTCCTGTACAATTCAGACAAAAAAGTGAACTGTGTGTTTTGTCTGTGGCTTCTGTGCACACACGACGAGCGGCGCCAGAGTGCTTCCTTTTGTGAGAATCAGCTGTGGCAGAGCACCTACGTCAGTGTCAACATTGGATGATGACTCATCGCATACTGTTGCTGGATTTCAATTTTACCAGGGTACCGCATCAATATTTTGCGAATGAGTAATTTGGATGTGGTATTGAGGTGGACATTTCCGCAGTGTCACTGCTCAAAAGTAGCAATGCCAAAATGGACTTCATATTCGAGATGAGGACCCGGGACAGGATGCTCTGATCGGAAGCTGTTCAACAAGGACAATCAGAGGATATTTCACTATTTTTACCGCACTGCTACAAAGTGATTGTGAATATTTTTCACTTGATTTGAATTTTCAAGCACATATTGTGTGCTTTATCTCGCAATGTTGCAGTGGAGATGTGCATATTGATTGATGACATTGTCAGCTGTACATATGAAATTCCCCTGCAACTTTACTTACTTTGTTATGTCACGCGCCGATGAAACAGTCATCGGTTCTTTTCCTGGATATGACGGCTGGAGACTTATTTGAGGAGGGGATTTCTTGCCATGTTGGGCATGACATTTCACTGCGTGTTTTGATACTCACGGTGACGCGTATTTGCACCACGGATAAAGTCGTTTGACTTGAATCCCTTTTTGGTGGCAGATACAGGACCTATATTTTGCCACATGGAGACACTGTAAACGTTCCACGTGAATCAAACAGGAAATCCACATTACGATGCCAGTCATGAAGCATTCACTTGGCCCCCAGGGGCTTTGACTTGACTGATTGTGGTGTTGGCTGGCTGAAAAATGCCAGTATTATGCAGCCATATGCTTTTATGAAGTCCACACTTGAATAGGTGCATATGTTTTCATGGGGGTTTAACTGCTTGAGGTGCGCGGCATCAAAGATGTCAACTGGAGGGACTCGAAGGCTGAAAAGCTCGGGATCCGAGGACGAACGGAGGAGAACGAGCGATGAAGGGGAGGACGACAGCGGGCTGGGCGGGACGGTGTCAGATGACCACAGCGCCCACCTGGGCTCGTCCAATGGGAGCAGCAGGAGCAGCTCTGTCAGCACTGGTGGGAAATCCCACGTCACGAGATCCAGAAGCGACGGACAATTGAGCAGATCAAACAGACCTTTAAAATCGATGAAAACAAGCAAAAAGATATTGGATCGATTGTCTGGGAAAATCATCAGACAGAAGGATGTTTTCGGTCGTCATGACGACGGCAGTAACACGGGCAACAGCACAACCAAAAAGTGGAAAAGCAATCCAGTAAATGTAATTGTTCAGCACAATCCAGATGGGACGGTAACGGCAAAGACCCTGACTCCAACCAACAGCACCACCGGAGAATTCGCTGTTCCACTTGCCTCCAGCAACCAGCCTCCGAAGTCCTTTTCAATGAGTGACATTGGCAAGGTTGCGAGCACAGCAAGTGCGGACATGGCCGAGGAAGCTGGTGAGGAATTTGATAACGTTGACGGGGTTTTTCAGGTGCGCAGAATGATCCGAGACACGAGCCTGGAACTGTTCAGTCTTCCAGAGTGCAGAGCTGAGCCAACTGATCCCCAGAGCGAGGGTGCAACAGCAGGACTCCACGGTCCAGATGATCCGCACCAAAGTTTGGCATTGCAAATAGAGGAATTCCGGAAACCGATCCCGAAGAAGCCAAAGGACTTCAAGCCGCTGATGGTGTTCCCAGGAGGCGAGAACATCGCGGAGAAGGAGAGCGATGCGAGTCCGATGGAGCTGAGTCAGCAGCTCGGAATAGAACGCGGCCACGAAGGCGCCCGAGACCCGGCGTCATCGCAACACATCCCAGACTCCTCCTCACTGGCAGCGGCAGACAACACAGGTATCCATCCCTCAGTGCCTGAGGAACGCGATACCCGAGCAATGACCACGAAACCTGTTGACTCCAGTGGCGAGAGGGAAAACGGGACTGTGGAGAAGACAGCCACAGCTGGAATGGATAGAGCAGCAACCCAGACTGTGGAAGAGATCCAGAGTACGCCAGCACCAAAAGCGACGGGGGACCTTCTGGAGAACGCAGATATGTACGAATCTATCACTGGGCCCACTACGTCCAAAGTGATGGAGGAGCTGGAGGGCTTTGAGTCTCACGACTATCATCGGCTCATTCCGGAACTTGGCGTGTCCGAGGGCTCCTTGGCAGCTGGAGATAGTGTGCTATTGGCTGCTGGTGATGTTCTTGGTTCAGTTGGACACTCAACAGACTCGAAGGGCCTGTCGTCGCAGGACTCGCCAGCTCGGAAAGGATTCATGATTCCGAAGGACAGTGTCCAGAACGTCGCTTCGGGACTAGATCAGTACACAGATAGCTGGGAATCGAATTTGAGGGTAAGTGCGTTTTATTGCGCAGATATTGACCACGCAGGATCAATTCTGTCCATGTGAGGCCGGTCCACAGACAGATCCACTGCAGCTTTGCATCTGGCTGCCACATCCAGGAGTTGCGGAGAATGAGTTATTCCTTTTGAAATGTCACGAGGGTGGTATGAAGTGCTAAACCAGCCTTCACATTTCTTTTTGTCTAATCTGACTTTTCGGAGGTGTGTTTGCCCTTCTATTGTTGTTGGTTCGCGGGAACACTCAATCTTTTCCCCAGCTGTGTGGTAAACAGATGGCTTGTGCTGTTCTGCGGGCAACTTCGTTTTGTACTCAATTAAGTCAGGGTTCGTGGAGGCAGCTGCAGCACTTTTACCTGTTGAAACTATCATCTTGGAGGCCAGAAGACAAACGAGCAGCCAGGTTTTCCAGTTGAAGGGCATGTTTTTTCGCCTGCACAAGCAATTCCGTGCGCACGATGTTGCGATGCCACCAAGGAAAATGCCAACAGGCCGAAACCACTTTGCCTCATCCAAAGAAGAAAATTCACACAAAGGTTGAAGTGACTTTTGAGGAAGTCTCAGCTGCTGCTGCAGAGACAGGGGCCTTGTGTTCAGTCTCCAGAAACATCTGAGAGGAACCGTGGGTGCGGGATGAAGATGTGAAATACCCACCGGGTGGACCGTAAGTTGAATTGTTCTTTGGTGTTCACACTTTCAGAACATACCTGCTCGCGAATATGAGTATGATCACGAGTGCAAGGATCAATCAATGCTTTCATGTCGTATTCCATGATAAGTTTTGTACCATAATGGACTGAAGGCAAATCGGCTTGGAGCAAACCCAGACCTCATTGTGCTCATGCATACAGAGTGACCAAGCCACGAGTGGAACAATGGATTGAGCTGAAACTGTGTCCACAAAGGGACACATTCGCTCCCCAAACACACTGATAAGCAATGCTCAACGTGTACAGGTACTCCAGAATGTACACGGTGCATTCACATCGTAAGTTGTTTTTGGCGCTCGAGGTGCACTCACAACACGTGCACTCGAGTGACGGTGTGGGTCGCGGCAGAATGATCTGAAGGTTGGTGAAGCTTTCTGTTTTGACCCCACCACATCTGGTTGAATTCAACTCCGGACGCACTTTGTCTGGCGTTGTGTAGAGACTGAATTTCCACATTTGGGGGAAGTACACAAGAAATGTTTTTGTTCATTCGCTCGGGCTCACCTGGACCAGTGAGAGAGGTTGACGTACCTGTGTTGACGTCGAGCACAGGTTCGCTGACGTCAGCGTCCGATGGAGCCTCGTTCTCGCTCAGTTGCAGCAGGTCCCTCTGGTGGCGACACTGGGAGCATGTGATGCGCACGCAGCAGCAAGTGGAGTCGTTCACTTCCGCTGTTGCCATTTTTCCCAATGTGGCGTTGGAAGTGCTTGGAGATGGTACGTTCTGAACTGTCAGTCGAGCGAATCCAGCGTCCAGTCAAAGTTCAGCGCAGGTTGGTCCGTCGTGAAATTGAGATCTCAGCGTGGTGCCTGAAGGTACCAGTCCGCGTTTGGAAACTAAAAATGTCTGACCTGAAACAAACTTCAAAGAGCGTGCATTCCTCAGGATGGGTTGGTAATTATGCATGCCCTCAGAAGTCATCGAGGACTGCGTTCACCCTTGGTGGTATTTGCTTTGCGTCGTTGTCTTCAGTGCGGACAGTGAGTCTTGCAAACTCGTCCAACCAATGCTCCAAGTGTCAGTGCGCGTGAGCACTGCACACGTATCAAAAATCTATGCGCACACACATGTGTATCTTGTTCAAATGGTAACATATGAGTGTGATTCCCGATACGCATTCAGTTATCTTTCTTTCTGCATTTCTGCCCAAGTTTTGTCATGTGACGGTGCGTGAAGTCCGAAGGCTTTCCACAGTGCGACCCGTGGCATCTCACACAGAGCGTTGTCTGTGAAAGGGAATGTGGGATACTGGGACGTTTTCTGCGATGATACCTGTCACACAGAAACTCGTGTGTTTGTGCACAGTCTGCTTTGCACCAGGTATGGCTGTTGCATTTGAATAATGTTGGCAACAATAGTCGGGATAATTGTGAGAATCACCTGTGCACATCATACACATGCATGTCTTTGCCTCCACGTACGTATGCATGCAAAATAGATCCAACACACTGATGTGGGCTTCGGGCTCAACAGGCACAAGACAGTAAGTCCATCGAATAATTGCAAGTCACTTGAAAGCAACTCAAGTTCATTGGACAATTCGCAGTTCTTCGGGTTCTCCAAAATTACCCGTGTTCGGGTTCCAGATTGGTGTCCTCAGTTGCATCTGTCGGAATCAGACGTTCAATTGTGCTGCAAACGGAAAGATAGCATGCCAATTGTGAAGATTGTGAAGTTTTGATCTTCAAAATTCTCATGTGACAAGAATGTTTTCGACAAGTGGAGTTTGAACCTTTGTTTTCAATTGCCAAGGGTCTGTGCAGGCAGTCGAGTGATTGCAGTGACAGAAGTTTGTCGTTTGTCGGAAAGAGTGAATAATTCAGACAAAACGCAGATGTTTTTCAAGGTAAAAATCTGTCTTTCAAGCTGTTGCCCTTTTCGTTTTCCACAAACAACACTTCAGCCTCGTTTCAAAACAATGTCGGTGCACTTGCAGCACTGAGTGTGGCCAATCTGGAGCAGATGTTCCAACCTCAAAGGGAAATCCTTTCCTTTTGCTGGTGCTGCCTTTGGAAAGGGAAACTCATCAAGGAAGTTTCACTGCCTGGTTTGTCCAGATTTGGTGAATCTTGGCGGTCTTCCCTGGTTACTGGCGCACCCCACTGTGCCCCAAGGTTTGAAGTTCAGATGCGAAGGCAAAAGTTTGCTCTGCCTGTTCATAGAATAGCTGACAAAATCTTTGTTGACTCCATGCCAGTGAATGCCTGTGATGGTTGCCCAGTCAGGAGAAAGATGATGTTCCCATTACGGAGTTGACCCAGGTGCTTGTGTGGGGGGATTGGGTCTACTTCCATCAAAACCCAGTGACGAGTTTTACGAACACCAACCTGTGCAGATGCTGGGTGTCGTGGCGTGGTTTCTGTCTTGCAGAACGCCAACAACGGTGTGAAACGTCGAAGCAGGAACTGAAATCTTTTGGAGCGAAGAGCATCACTCGTTCTGGTTGGAAATAACTTTGTCGTCCTTCTTCTGATATTTCCTGTTCCAATATATGCTTCAAGTTGCATTCAGGTTTTCAGAATAGATGAAAGTAAAAAGTTCACAGCTGTTGTGGGAGTTTTCCCAAGCGGAACTGTTCTGTATTGAAATTTGACAGGCTCAAAGAGCTTGAAGGAGATTTTTGCTGTGCAAATTGTGGGTCAGAAGCTCGAGGGTGTTGGTAATCATGCAATAAAACTCAAAGCCGTGATTTCAGATCCAAGAAAACAGCCTTTCTGTGGTCAGAAAATTTGTGGCGCCTGCCGATTCCTCCAGCGACATGTTGTGCTGGAGCAGGCTGATCATCATTTCGTGAACCAAAGAAGAAAATTCACTTTTGCAATACGATGTGTGACTCTTTTGAATTGTCCTTGTCCTTGAGCATAACAGACGCAAGCCATGTGTGTGGTGTGACTTACGTGCACAATTTGAGTAAAAACGCTTCTGTCAGGGCCCAAACAGGTTGGATCTTTTTAACACATGGCCTTTTGGAGGCAAACTTTTTACAGCTGATGTTTCAATAAAGCACATCTTCCTAATCACTGCACATCGCGCGGTGAATGAAAATACAAATTTGTGTGAAGTGAGTGCTGCGCTTTCAGTTGCATAGGAAAGTGGAAGTGAGCTTGACAGTCTATAACATTTTGTGAGAGCCAACCAAAGCATCAAAACAGTTTGTCGAGTCTTTTTTGGGGAGAGTTTCAACTTTTCAGTTGAGGATTTCGTGGCAGGAAGGGCAGATGTGTGCAAAATGCGAAGGACAGAGTCTCGTTGTGTTTGCGATCAGGATTGTTGTTCCCAGCTCAGGACCTGTCGAGTTGATGGCCTGCGACACAATCGCGGTCAAATCATCAAACAAACAGTTTGGAACCTAAACTTTGAAAATTGCGTTTGTGTGGGGAATCACCGAAAGGATCTGAACTGTCTGATATGAAAGTGTAAACGGTCGTACTGGTGAACTTTTTTCCGCTCTCGCCGCGGGATATGATTGTGCTCACTTCGTTGACAGGAGGCACCCAATAGCTCCAAATTCAGGGTTTTGAATGCAGATGTGAGAACCAAAAGACCCTTTGTGCGAAAGTTTGATAAGTCGAGCAGGATCTGCATTGTGTATGAAATGGGTTAGTTTGAAATCGGCTACGAAAAGACTGCGATCATTGCTGAGTGTGTTTACTTCATTGCCAAACATGGAACTGTGAAGTTCTCGGATATCAACTCTTTGATGAGCGATTGCTGGAGGTGAAGGTGTTTGGACGAAGTGTTGACGTGTGAGGATCCACGATGTACAGTGGCGGCAGGAGAGGCAGCTACTCCATTGACAGGATCCTCAGTTGGTCCTTCATGGAGGAGCAGGGCGGCCTGGAGTGTCACATGGAGTGCAAGGATGGCGAGGTAACACGCTCCATTTTCCACGGAAGGAATGACCTTCTTCCTTCGGGATCCTGGGTTATTGTTCAACATGGTATCGTCAGACTTGAGAGAAGTATGTGCTTTGGGTACGAGTGCAACTGTACGCACGTGCCATGTTCCTCCGGTGCGTTTCCTGAGTGAAGGAAATTTGACCCTGCAACAAAACCGAGTTCTCCTGTTCGAGAAAATGTGGTGGACTCGCGAAAGTGTTCTTGACTTCATTGAACATTTTGTTCAATTGAGACCTTTCAGAATTCAGGTGTGCAATTGCACAAAACACATAAATTCAGACCTGTTTTGAATTGTGGGTGCTGTCCTTCGCCAGAGGACCTGACCATTACCTCAAGTGGAGTGTACGTACGTGTGTTGCATCGAAGAACAACAAACCATTTTTCAACTGTTATTGGTGAGATTGCACCAGTCTTTGTTTCTGGACTGCGCTGAAAAGGATCCGAGAAAATTGAATGGACCGGAGTGGTCAGGCGTGAATGTGACGGCAAAGTCTCCAGCTCAGTTTTACGAGCGTTTGCTCGAACTCGCAACTCAAATGGACACATTTCAACATTGAAAACTTTTCACCTCTCGTACTTCATTGGTACTTTCAGACCATGTTCTTACCGCGCGCCGTGCAAAAACTTGACTGCCGTCTCCATGTCAGAATCATGTCGTCCTGTGTTTGTTCACGTTGACTTGGACGCCAAGCCCTTTCGTGTCCTGGAATGCAATGTCAGATATGGTGTCGCTTGAGGTGTTGTTCTCGAGCTCATCTTTTGCAGAGAATTTATGGATTTCTTTGGTTCATTTCAGGAGAAGATGGCCCAACCGCTGTCGCCATGGTTACTGGTGGACAGGGCCGGGAAGAACGTGCGTCTCCCAGCAACCATGATCTTTCTCGGGCGAGAGGACTGTGACATCACAATCCAGGTGAGTACACGGAAACCTCTGTGAGCTTTGTTGGCACGGACCACGTTGCAGATCGTGGTTTGGAATGTACCGTGGTTCGCCGCTCAAACTTTTCGGAAGTGAATGGGCTTGGGATGCAAACACTCGTAAACAAGAAAAACTTCGAACCTCCTGCACCCTTCATTTGACGTCCCAACGAGTGTACAGCACAGCTTGCACGTCAGAGCACGGTCGGAGGATTCCAAGTCTCGCAGGATGTTTGTTGCGAGTCACGAGTTGTGAGGGCGCGGTGGGAGGGATTTGCTGACTGAAAAAATAGCGTGCGTTTCCTGTTGCTCATATCTGATCTTGCGATTCGGTGTGGCTCAGATTTACCTGAAAGCGTCTTCATGAAGAGAAACAAGATCTCGTGATTGTGCACAATTCTTTTTTTGCGTGTCATATTTGGCAGTTGTTTGAAAATTGTGAGCCCGCTTCCTAAAAGGACGAGTCTGATGCTATCTATGCAATTTCCAAGCGAGTTAACGGGTGATGGTTCTCTGTACTTGCTCTGATCCCAATTTTCTTGTCACCAATCATTGCAGGTTTATGGACTTTGCTTCAACGGAACCTTTCCTCCCCAGAAAAGTTTTGCGAAGGCATGCAACATTTTCCGTGATGAGTTTGACAGAGAATTCACGAACGTTATCCAGAATAGATGTTCTGAATTGTGCAAAGCTCGAAGACCTACCCTTCACCCGAACCAAGTTCCGGGTCCTGTCTGGGCATTTTGATGCTTGGCTCTCTTGGTGTCGTTGTTCGATGTCTGGAAGAGAAATTTATGGCATAGCACTAGTTTTTGTCACAGATGGGCAAAAAAAGTGAAAAGGGCAATGCGCCGGTAAACAGCGTAATGCACAAAAATAGCTTCACATTGTCAGTGATCAAGACTTGGCTCCACTTCAACTTTTCAACTCCTTGAAAAGTGAATTCATTGCTGGCACGAAGCACAGCGTTATCGCAGGCAGGACGTGTTCCGTTCTATAAGACATTTTGTTGTTTGCAAGGTGGATAAATTTCATACATCTGTTTACCCAAGGCCAAAAATATTCAGAAGTTGTTTTGTATTTGCTGAATATTGGACAGATGTCACGGAGGTTAATCTAATGCAATTAAAATCGTCTTGTTCATTTCTGGACCTTTTTTGTTGGTGTGTCAGTGGAATTGAATGTGAGGACAGAAGATGAAAGAGCAGGAGAGTATTTCTACGGGGCGAGTTGAGAGTTGGTATTCACAAGATTTCCATTTCTGAAGAGGAGATCGACTTGACCCCCTGGGCGGACTGAAGTGAGTAGAATTTAATTATCAGGTTGCTCTGTTGGTGACTGACAAACGAATGAGCTGGTCCGTCCTGAAATCTGTGTTTGTCGCTTCTTCTACGGGTCAGTTGCGGCTGGATTTGGTGTCGTAACTGCGGCCGTGGAAGCTGTCAGTCTTCCAAAAGGCAGTGAAACCCACTTGTTTGTGCCAGACGAAACGGTGACTGGATTTGCTGCTGTTGCGGTTTCTTTTGTGATTTTTCGTTGACCATGGAGCAGAGGAAGAGTGGTCGTTTGTGGAGAGTGATCAAGTGGATGTGTACTCGTGTCTCTGACTCTTACTGATCAAGCTTTCTGCTGAGTTAAAGCACACACGAGGGCCGTCAATGGTTGCCTGATTTCGGACGTGGAAACGGTAGAATTTCATTGATAGCCCCCGTGTTGTCTTGCCCAAGTGCAAATCTGTTTCTTGATCAAGAAGCATGACAGGTGAGGAGATGGGAAAATCGAAAACATTTTGAAAGTTTGCTGTTGTACGAGCACATTGTTCGTTGGGAAATTGGCGCAGTGATTTATTCCGGCGGGAATGAACGGTGTTTGTGAGTAAGAAGAGCAACAAGGCTCTTTTTCCATAAAATTAGTTGTAAAATCTGTAGCCACAAAAAGGTTGCCCATCGTTGTCAAATATATTCAAGATGTTATCTTTGCATTTGCATGGTTCAGAGGATTCATTGTCGTGGAGCCGGCTTGTATTTTATCCTCGCAGGTTTTCATTAGTTTTTGTATCGTATTCGGGGTTGTAAAAACCTCAGAAGTTCCTGGTGTACTTGGCTTTGATTTAGTAGGGAGAGAACAGGTTTCCGACTTCTTCCCAGGAGCGCAGAAGCGCGATTAAGTTATCGCATTTCATAAAATGATTCACTTGTTGTGAGTCAATTCTGTGGGCGAAAAAATTGGCATCCTGAGAGACTATTTGCTCCCAAAATGTCGCAAGTTGGCCCTCCATGCGACGTGCGTTCTGTGTTGTGAAGCTACAGTTTCACCAAAAAGTGAAGCATTGTATCCACAGAAATGGATCTGGGACACACTTCGTGGCAGACAATACATGTCAGGTGAATGTTCACATTCCATATGGGTCGGAGTGAAGCACAAGAGAAGCACTGTACAGAGAACGCGCTGGAGCTTCAGGACACAATTTTATCAGTGAAAGGTAGTTATGCTCGATTTGGAAGTTTCACGTTTGTCACTTGTAATGTTGTCACTTGTGGCTTTTGTAGTGGTGTCACTCTTGTGGCTATTTGCCTTCTGGTTTCCTGCAATCAAGAGACCCTGTGAGCAATGATCAAGACAGCAGCGGGAAGAGGTGACTTTGTCACAGCCCGGCTGTGTGGCCTTCCAAATATGAACCACATCAAACAAGGTAATGTTATCCCTGGAAGGGCGCAGAACAGAGAAAACTCGAAGAATGTGGTTGTTTTGTTGTATACCCTTGAGTCATAGTACTATTGTGTACAAGAGGTACTTACTCGAAACCCGCTCAAGGCCACGATGGAAGACATTGTGTTTTGGATGAACGCATTATCCTGCCAAATTGATTTGGGATTCGCGTGAGGCTCCGGTTGGCTTAGGTTTGGTTTCTCCGCAGATCTCCTTTTGCATTGGAAGGACAGACCCACATCTCATGTCAACCGAGTGTTTCCTGTTTGCTCTCTTCTGTATTTTAGAAGTCGGAGTCAGCAGAACTTAACGTGTTCTTTTTTCGAAAGGCGTAAGGATCTCACAGCACATCCACTGTTGTGTTTTTCAGTCTCGGAGTGTTGACAAGCGTCACGCAGTGCTCACATACGACCAGACTCAAGACAAGTTCCGAGTGAAGGACCTCGGCAGCATTAATGGGGTGAGTACGAGTAGATACCGCTTCACAGCCAAGTGCTGACTTTGCTGTTTTGGGTACTTTTTGCACATTGGGGTGTGCGAAACCAAATGTGGAGTGGTTTCGGGTTGGGAGGAGTGAAGGCAATTGACGAAAGTGGGGTGTGTCTTTGTGGATGTGGCTGAAAGTAACATGCGTGTGCGTTTGACAACAAACATGTTGCTTTCGATCTTGACTGATTTGATAAATTTATTTATTGACGATTCGAATCGAAACTCATTTTATTGCATCGAGAAACCAGTTTTTGGTTTCGCGTGGCATTTTTGTTGGGGGGGGGGAGTGGAGGCAGAACACCAAATTTGTGTGCGACTGGCCACGTTGGTTCATCAGAAGCACTGCAAACTGGAATTTTTCTGAAAATGTGAAAATGTCAGAAGCCTGAGATCTTCTTCCACACGATTTATTGCAAAGCGTGCTTGTGTTGCGTGTCAAGTGTTCCGCACATCCAAGTCAAAATGGGAGAAAAACGCTCTTTTCTTTGGTGATAATTGTTGGGTGTAAAGGCTGGAAAACGGACATAATTTCTGCATAAAAAGCTCAAATTGCGGTGAACAGTGAACCATCACTTTTGGCAGATTGCAGAAGCCTTCCCTGTGAGTTAGAATTACCATGACTTCAAGCTTCAAATTTCAGCTTGTTTCAGAGGATAAATTTATTGCCCCCACTTTGTTCTGCTCACCTCCTGGAGAATCAGAAGCTCTGGTATTGAGGTGGCTTACTGCCTTTTGGAGTGAATTTCCCAGACACAGCATGAAACTGGCAGAAAAGAACAAAAGCTGAATGCGATCACAGCGTAAAATGTGTATCATCTTTTGGTTGGAATGAAACAACCGTGACGTGCAAATAAATATGTTTTTCTCCACAATCGTATTGAAACCCAAAGAAACAGTCTTTAAAACACACAAAATCACTTATTGGAGGTTGAAAATCTACCACGAGAGGCGTGGACCATTGAAGCCTCCATCAGACTCGGCATTGTAGACAACACGAGAGTCACGAGTCACACAATGATTGCGAATGAAATGACTGAAAAGCAGTCGATGCGGGTAGCTATAACTTGGATGGTATTCTCTCTGATCATCACAATGAGCCAATTCCAAAAGACACTTTGAGTTGGGATTTTTTTTTCAAATTTGCTTTGTGTTTATGGGGGGAATTCCCCTTCTGGTGTGGTGGGTGGGTTCAAAACGCGTGCATGAAATATCTAAGGAACTGAGAGATCCAGCCGACTGAACCTTGTTGACAGGCGTGTTTACAAGTTTACTTACAAGTTCAACTCACTGTTTGCTCGACACTGGCGGACTTAAGTCGGCACAGTATGAGCATACGTCGCATTTGACTGAAAAACCAGGGTGATGACTCCTTGAAACATGCCTTGGAAACGCAAAAATAGCTCCATGGAGCTCGCGGTGATTTGAGGAAATTTCAGTTGCACTGATTTGGCTTGCTCTGATTTGGCTTGCTCTGATTTGGCTTGCTCTGATTTGGCTCGCTCTGATTTG
>JAAUXT010109063.1_pt1 | contig 19054 bp, 15 predicted proteins | sample 7278171 | NCBI WGS metagenome assembly JAAUXT01 (sample SAMN14350112, study PRJNA611818) | marine sediment metagenome | isolation source: surface marine sediment (1.8m) | place: French Polynesia: Moorea | collected 2018-08 | reverse complement strand
GACAAGAAGACAGGAAGAATTGACGACATTACCGGCGCAAGGGACTTCGCACTGCAGTTGCCTTGAGCACTGCTTCTTGTTGACATGTTCAAGAGAAAGCAGTTGGCGAAGCTTGAAATTCGCTGAAGCACGACTTGACCGAGCAGAGGTGCACAAACTTCTGAGAAAAATCCGAAAAAATTGTGCATTCAAACTGACATCCACGTTTTGTGGCACACATTTTGTCAGAAAATGAGGTCAGGAGCGGGGTTCGTTAATCTGTGTCAGATTCGGTTATAAATCTCCATCAAGAGCACTTTGTCTGAAAGTTCCGCCGAGTTTGGTTTCCTTTGATTGATGAACATATCATTCAGCTTCTCTGTCATTGAAAGCTTCGCACGTATCTTTTGATGAAAATCTGTGAGGATCACTCAGTGATTCGCGTGTTGTGCAGGTGAAGCTATGTCTGAAGGTCACAACAAATATACGGGGGACAGGGGTATATCTGGGGTCCGGTTGGGTCAGGCTCGTGGGCCCTGCGGTAGCACCAAGATTTGGTTGACGGGTACTGCACGTGTCTTTCTGTTTTTGGTGGTCGTGGAACGGAGATTCAAACAGGGTGGATCATGTACGTATCCAGGCCTCAGCATTCACTGAAGCAAACGCTCAATCAAACGGACCTTTGAATCAGACCACCTGAAATTTTTATGTTCTGCGAGAAATCTGATCTTCACCCCAGGCCAGCTAAAAGCAAAAACAATCGTCAACAATCTCTCGGTTGCTGTCAGGAACTGATGCACAACACACTCTGCTCCAAACTGCGTGCAGGTTTGCCGGCGTTTCACGCATATTCAGCGGGTCAGACACCCGACTGTTTCATTTTTCGGCCACGTCTTTTTTTGCAGGTGTTGCACACATTGGGACTGTGGTCATCGGTCATTGGTGGTCTTGCTGACATTTCACTGAACAAGACATTCACAACTGCGGAACTGATCAGATGTCTGTGCGTCGCTTGTGGAGGTTGTCCCTGTTTGGGGTGGCACTCGCAGGTTGTTTCCAAATCACTGTATGCTCCAGCATCATCATTGGCAGCTTTGTCCAAAGTGATTCACTGACTGGGGATGCTGGTCTCACAGTCAGGGTGACAGGTCATCTGGTTTGCTCAGTATGGTGAGATAATTTGCAGTGCTCAGAGCTTCTTTCATTCTGAAAGCTTGGACTGTGTATTTGATCAACTTTGACTGTCCTCCTTTGGATGCAGCCCCCAATGCCAAGCACATTTTGACGGTTTACACATTGAGCCGACGTCAACTGCAAAACCCGACATCAAGCAGCAAAATCGATGTCAGCTGCTGGGTTTTGCAGTCTGCTGCTTGAAGTCAACTGCAAAAATCAGTACAAACCATTCCTAACTGCAACTGCAAAATTCAGTGTGAAAAGGCATACACGTAGTAAAATGCTGCTGGATATTTGCAGTTGACTGCAAAACTTTTGATGCTGGCCCAATATGAAAACAACTTGCAGTCAGCATCAAAAAAGTTGACGTCACCAATATGAAAACCCCTTCAGTGCTACAAAAGTAAACACAACGGCTTGAAACTTTCAATGCATTTCACTCACCCCAGGTGTTCTCTGGATGCTCTTTGCGTTGGATACCAGATAGAACAGGGAGGGAATTGTGTGACAATGAGGAAGAACATGACAGGAAATCTGCATTCCACCAGTCAGACAACGCAAGTCTACAGGAAAGGTAAACCAAACCAAGGAACCAGTCCTGACCAGTTGGATCTTTGATCACAGATGCACATACTCTGGCTGTTTTTCTTTCAGATCAATGTTTTGACAACCAGTGTCAGAACGACAGTCCCTGTGTGGAGGGGTACGGCTCCTACACGTGTCTGTGCAGTCCAGGCTTCAGCGGAATCTTCTGTGAGACGGCCCAATGTCCGGCTGGTATGTGTGTGTTTCAACCACACACAGTGGTTTCAACAGAAATAATGCTCAGTCACGTGCAGGGGCCTCACCAGCATCCGGCATGGGAAGAGGTGGTCCAACACCAGCATGAATGTCCAAAGCCCCAGGTCAACGCTGCTCTGACATTTTTCAGTGTGGGGTGATGAGGAGGGAAACCCTGAGCTCTACTTCCCGTTCGAGTTCATGTGCGGCATCACTCTGTACAGCGGGGCTCAATTGACCCCAGATGGAAAGGTTGGATTCTCACGCCTCCTTTTCGGTTCTTATTGACACTGGCAAAACTATTTGTTGTTCAGCATCTTGTCAACACCACACACAAACGCACTCGCACAAACACACACGTACAAACACAGACAGACAGACATAGACACAGACACAGACACAGACAGACAGGCAGACAGACAGACACACACACACGCACACACGCACACACACACACACACACACACACACACACACACTCTGGTCCTGCAGCAAGGACACGCTGGCATACACACAAACGCACTCGTACAAACACAGGCAGACAGACACAGACACAGACACACACACACACACACACATACACACACACATACACACACACACATACACACACACACACACACACACACACACACACACACACACACACACTGGATTTGATGGACAGTTTTTAGTGGCCGTGTTCGATTTACACATTCGAGCCAGCCGAATGAACCGAAATGGCTGACTTCATTCAACCCATCTCCAACCCATCTCCACTCCCATGCAGTGAATATTTATGTTCAGATCCACGGAGGGTTCCAGACGGCCCGGGCGCTACAGCAGTACGCTGACCTGGGGAACCTGAGCTCTGCCTGCTTCACCGTCCCCGACACCTGCATCACCAGGGGCTTCAGTGGAGGCTCGGTCACCTTATGGCTCCACCTGGTGGACTGCGTCTCCGGTGCTGGGATCCTCACGTCTCGGGAAGGCAGTGCTGAAGTCTCTGGGTTCATTACGCTGTGCACTGATACAAGCATACGGTGAGCAGGAGAGGGGCAGTGCTCAGTGAATCTTCAGTCCCAACCAAGTCCTCCTCCCAGAGCGTAAGTGTGAGGGATGGAAGATGGTGAGAGAGACAGAGAGGCAGAGAGAGGGAGAGAGAATGAGTGAGTGAGTGAGAGAGACTAGGAGAGACTGAGTGTGAGAGAGATAGACAGAGAGAGAGAGAGTGAGTGAGTGAGTGAGTGAGTGAGTGAGAGAGCAAGTGAGAGAGAATGAGTGGGAGTGAGTGAGTGAGAGAATGTCAGAGAGAATGAGTGAGAGAGAGAGAGAGAGAGAGAGAGAGAGAGAGAGAGAGAGAGAGAGAGAGAGAACAACAGATCGCAGTCTTTCACCTTCCATTGTAGTACCTACGTCAGATCACCGGGTCAGATGAGGACCATGTCCACACACTACGGCGCCCTGACCTTGAACCAGTGGTTCCACGTGGCTGCCGTCTTCACAGGAACTGAAGTCACAGGCTACAGAGACGGCGTGGACACGCAAAACTACCATTCACAGAACGCCACTGTGAACCAGCTGGGCAAGGGCACCGTGCACGTGGGAAGATACTTCGTGGGTATGTAGATTCTCAAGATTCACGTGTGGTTTGAATGCCAAAATGACTGCATTCTCAGACACTGTGCGCGCCACAACTAAAGGACCCTTGGAACACCTGTTTGCGACGGAGATTTTATTTTCAGGTCGTAATTCTGGGTTGTTGTTTCTGTCACAGATCACGACGACTTTTACGTGAGTCTGCGCATGGATGAACTCGCCTTCTGGAACCGCGCCCTGACTGCGGAGGAGGTCGTCTCCATCATGCACCACGGCACCTCCATCTCACCCTGAGGGAGCGACGAGGCACGAGACTCTTCATTCTTGTTTTTTTTGTGCGAGTTTATACACAACTGCGCTTTGTCCACAAGCTCCTTGTGTTAATGAGGGATCTGTTAGTAAGACTGGGTGCAGTTCAGAGCTTTTTGATGCAACTGGATGCAAAAGTATGAGATCTACATGTGACACGATTTTTTGATCAAAAAGTCCCACGCTTCAATCTGATTTTCTTCTTTTTGGTGACGCTTTTTTTCCTGACACCTCACGAAACTTTCAAGAAAACCAACGAAGAAATTTCAGAAGCCTGTCTTGCAGTTTGATTTGGGGAGGTAGGAACGATAGTTACTGGTTGAATTTGACCTTGGAGGTGTGCTATCAGGATGATTTTAGTGGGGTTCGGGCCTCTCATTGCAAACTTGGTTGGAAAATGAAAGCAAACTCCGCCTGTGGCTTCTGAATTGGGAAAGTAGGTGGTCAATATGGGTGCGGCCCCACGGGTAAAGTCAGGGGCTCCTGCCCTTGTCAAAACAGTCACAAAAATGCAATTTGCAGCGTGCAGTGCTTTGTTTATTTATTTGCTGATTATTTCGCTTCGTGCGATCATAACAGTACGACACAGGGTGCGATTGATATGTCAGAATCTTGTTGAATCTTCTGTGTCAATGAAATTCATGCCTCTGCTTTTCTCATTCTGCTGCGTTTTCACAAATACCTTCTTGATCTGAAACATGACTTTCTGAAGGAGCTCAGCTCCAAGAATGTACAAGAGCAGAACAAACGCAAACATGCTTTCCAGCAACCCCAGATTCTTCATCAGTTCAATCTGAGAACCATAAGGACTGACACCCAGATACATGAAGGAGGCTCTGAGGAGGTTGATAGAAGCCACTGCAACAAGCAGAGTGAGAGACAGAGTTTCAGAGTTGTTGGAGGTCTTGTGAGCAAAGGCCTTCACATGTGTGTGGTGGAGTAAGAAAGCCATACACATCCCCAGACAGACAAAGAGCTTGATCATGGGATTTGGGATGAAAGTTGTGAGACAAATAAGAAACCTTCTTGTCATGACAACACACTCCCAGTATTGAGTGCCTGACTCTGACTCTCTGTATCCTGCTGTGAATGCATCACAAATTACCACTGCCTTGTTGCTGGCTAAGTTGTCATCAACAACCTTTTCACTGCTTTTCCTCTGTTGACTCAAAGACAAAACTGACCAGTAGATGAGGACTGGAACAGGAAAAAATACACTCAAGAAGAATGATCTTGACAGCTTCAATTTCTTCAGGGATCTGAGACCAAAAAAGAGAACAAATGGGTATGGAATGATATAGAACAGGCCAAAAGCTGCCATTGCAAGCTGCCATCGACTGTAACATTTTACTGTCCCATCATAAAACCAAACAGCACTTTCCACAGTGCTGCCATGCATGTTGTTAGTCAAGTCAATGTTTACACAAGTCAAGCTGTAAAATGTAAGATACGTGAAGCCCAGATATGTGTACTTGATAATTTCCACCAATCCAAAAATGAGTTTTCTTTGAAACCTTTGAAGCACATTGTGTGTCTTTTCATAACTGGTGTGCAAAATATTCACAATAATTACTGAAAAGAAGTACAAAAGTGCCCAGAGTAGGTAAATCCCAAACAGAAAAGCTACTCTGAACAGCGTTTTTCTCATTGTGGTCATATTTTCTGAGACACACACCGGAGCTGAAATGTAAGAGATTTCTATGCTGAGAATTAGTCCAAGATATGACTCCATTGTCTGAAATATGTTGTCAATTTTCCTGTCTGACTCCTGAAAGTTGCTCAGCTTCATGACAGCAGAGACCTGTGCAAAAAATATCATGATTGCGAAGTACTGTTTCTCTGTGTACTGAAAGTTTGTTTCCTGCTGCTTCTTTATCATCTGGTAGATTTTATCTGATATGAAAAATGGAAGTCTGATGACGTCACTTTTGAACGTATACCAGAACAAATAGATGAAAATTCCCGTCAGGGATGCAAACCAAAACCAATGACTTGAACACTGCTCATTTGTTATGCAGTTCTTTGAGAGCATGGAAAGGGAATGACCAGGTTTGCAAGCCCCACACAGTGTTCCAGCTCTGTTTCCTGAACATTCATTGTAAGATACACAAGGTCTCTTCTGACAACAATACTCCACTGGACATTGGAGAAACACAATCCCAGTACGGGTGTTAAAACCCCAAAAGTTTGGTTTGGCCAAGAGGTTGTCCCCAGGGCATTCAGCCCCAGTTGGACAATCAGTGCAATCATGGTGGATTGATCTGTTCTGAGAGTCTGTGATTGCAATGTCGGGACTCTGCGAATTTGAGTAAGACACAGAGAACTTGCCATCTGAATTAACATACCACGGAGCAGGACATGTGAGACAAGAAACAATAGCTTTCTGCAGAATGACATCTCCAGATACTTCAGACACAGAAAACCCTTCATCAATTTCCAAGTTTTGCCATGGAGGGCAGTGCACAGACATGACCAATTGCTTCACCAAACTTTGATCTGAGCTCATTTCCAGCTCAACCAGAGATGAGAAGTGATTTTCAGCATCAGCTATCAACAAAGCATTTTTCACTGAAATAGAACTCTCAGAATGGATGAACAAACCTGCTGGAAACTTGCTTGCTATTTCCTGGAAGGAGAACACTGAATCCAAAACAATTGTTTCTGTGAATTGCGAGGACACGAAGATTGCACCTCCTCCATGGGTAGCCATATTGTCCAAAAATTTGCACATGGAGACTTTGGCGTCAAAGAATCTCTTCTGATTGTCTCCGTAAGCAGTCTCACTGATCTGAGTGTCAATATGCATTGCTCCCCCAAAGGATTTTGTGAATCCTTGCTTTGTTGCAAGATTTCCATTGAAACTTGTGCTCTGCACCTTCAAGAAACTTTCCCTGGACCTGTTCATCAGTGGAACAAAGTACAAGATGTCAAGCGCTGCCCCAGATCCCACTTTAAAATTTTTGGAGAACACACTGTTTTCCACCACAACCTGCATCCAAGATGGCAGAAGCCCAGAATCAGTTTTGGTTAAATACACAGCACCACTACTGTCCATGAAGGAACAATATTGAACATCTACTTGTGGTTTCGTTGCAGAAATTTCCAAAATTGAGCTACTTGAGTGGCTGCCTGAAAAGGTACAGTTTTTTACAGACACCAAGCACAGTCCACAATCAACAAATTTCAATTGAGAGAAAGAGTACTGAGTAAAAAGTGAATGAAAAGACAGAAATGCCGTGTTTCTTGCCACAATCTTTGCGTTGCTCATCTGAGAATCTTGGATGCTGATGTGACTGGAAAATGTGTGCTGGAAGTGAATTTCTGTTGTTTGCCTTTCAATGTTTGAATTCAGCGTACATCTACTGAAGAGTAGATGGATCTCACCTTGATCACCAGGTAAGGGGGGCATGTCAACCAAAGTACAATCCTCAAACACAATGTTGAAGAATCTCAAGGCAATATTTTGGGTCACAAGATGAGAATCTTTGAATGTGAGATTGTGAAAAGCAATGTACAGATTTTTGAAAAAATACCTGGAGAAAAAGGTAAAATTTGTTCTCACAACACAAGTTGTGAGACACACAATGTTCACACCCCGATCACCAGGAATGACATGCTCCAACAGATGAATAATATCTGGTTGTGCAGCTGTATAATCTCCTTCTAAAAACATTGTGAAGTCTCCAATATCATTGTTTGAGATGAATGTCATGATGCCATTGCTCAGAGTGGCGCATGTATCTGTGCCAATACGATCTGAGCAGCTGCTGTTGGCATGATCACTCTGAATGAAGAGTTCCGTGACTTGTCCATTCAGAGAAAATTCTGCCAAAAAAAAAACAAACAAGCAACATAAATAGTGACTGGTGTTCCATGTCAGAACAACAAATCAAAATCAATGAACTTGTTCTATTTTGTTGTTCACCTGAATAACTCTGCATTGCGCAGGAATCAACATCCACTTCCACATCATGTTTTCCCTGACAAGCCCAGCTGAGTGGAAAACACATTTCTCCCAGGGTGTTTGACACGACGTTCACCATGTTGAAGCTTGTACACTCACACTGCAACTCATCTGAACTTTGTGGACAATCTACTTTTCCATCACAGTACCAAAAGACAGGAATGCAAATTCCAATATCTTCAGCACATTTCTGCAAAAATGGAACTCCGTTTTTACGTCAGAATGCACAGCTTGAGTGAAAATCAGGATTAGCTCGAGCAATGTTCCCGTGAACATTTTTTGAGGCTTCTGTATCGAGTCTCACTTTCATGGTGAACCTCCCATGGAAGTTGTTGGACACACAGGCGTCATCACACAGCTCGTCTGATCCATCATTGCAATCCAACCCGTCCTTCGCACACACCTTGTCGACCTGTAGGCAAAACCATCCTGTACTGCACAAATGAAACAGAGTTTTAGCAGCAGAGTGAGGTCCATGTCCATTAGACAGACCTGTACACATTCCTCTTGGTCAGCACATTTGATGAAACCATCAACACAACTCCAGCCTGCACAGTTCTTTTCGTCGGATTCATCTGAACATTGAAACTCTCCATCACACACAAAATGATCAGGAATACATCTTCCATTTTCACATTTCCAAAATTGACTGGGACACAGAAATTCGTCAGTGAGGCAGTCTGAAAATCAAACATCAACAACAATGACATAAATTGTTTATCACCTTCCAAAAATGTCTTGAAAGAAGTGCAAGTATTTCTGTACCTTTCTCATCAGATTCGTTTTGACAATCAGAGGTACCATCACAAACTTGTTTTGACTGAATACATCGCCTTGTCCCATGACATTTCCACTCATTTGCTGCACACGTGAACCTCTCACAGTTCTGTTCATCTGACTTGTCATCACAATCCTCTTCAGCATCACGCACATTGGCGAATGGAATGCACTGCTTGTTGTCAGCACATTTCCAGTGTCCATCAGTGCAGGTCCATTCCTCACAATTCTCTTCATCAGTGTTGTCATTCAGACACCCAAATGGATAGCCTTTGCCATCACACACATAATTCACAGGGACACATGTTTTCCTTCCCTTGCAGGTCCACATGCCCTCAGGACAGTTCCAACTCTCACAAATCTCATCGTCTTCATCTGACACATCTTGACAAGAAAAGGAACTGTCACAAACCATGTTGGAAGAGATACACTGTCTCTTGTCGGCGCATTTCCACAAGCCTTCAGTGCAGTTCCAGTTTTGACAAAAGGATTCATCTGACTCGTCTGAACAATCAGGGAATAAGTCGCACACATAAATTTCATTGATGCATTTGCCATTGTTGCATTTCCAGAAGCCTTCAGAACAATTCCAGGTTTGGCAGTTCAATTCATCTGAACTGTCAATGCAGTCATGAATATTATCACAAATCTGAGCATAAGGGACACATTTTTCTTTGCATTTCATGAAACAATCTGGGCAACCAGCTTCATCAGTGCCATCGGCACAATGCAGAATTCCGTCACAAACTTGATGAGATGGAACACACTTGTTGTTTTCACACTTGTGATCTCCAGGCAAACAGCTTCTGTTCCTGCAATTCTGTTCGTCTGAACCATCCAGTAAATCTGGTTTTCCATCGCATATCCACTGTACTGGTACACATCTCCCTGCAATGCAACAGACCACATTATGGGAGTTGTTGCTGCTGAACTGTGCAGTTTATGAGCAACTGGCTTGTCGATGTTCTGAGACTGAAGCCAAGAAAGAATCCTCTGTTCCATGTGCACATACCTGACATTTTGACGGAACCTGATGGACACTTCCAAATGTTATCGCAAAAAACGCTGTCTTCATCTGAACAGTGCTGGCAGTCGCACCCTTTGTTGTTCCTGTCACAAACTTTTGAACCTGAAACACATTTCCCATCAACAGGGCATTTCCACTTTCCTCTCCCACACTCACAGAATGACTCGTCAGTTCTGTCTTTGCAATGATACTGCAGGCAAAGTTCTTCCAATGCAAACTGTGTGTTGCCACCATCACACGCCCAGTGACCTGGAAACAAAACGAAAGGGTTTCAAAACAAAGACAATTTCTGTTAGACAATTTCTGTTGGCACCAGATCCATGAAACTCTGAACTGACTACAGTATTCACAAAATCCCACCTGATGGAAACATTGAAGAAGCAATGTACTTTCGGGCTGACTCATCTTCGTCCCTTCCATCTCGGATACAGTCCACTTCTCCATCATAAACCTTGTCTCGATGAACACAGCCGTCAGCTGGGTAGCGGCAGGAAATCTCGTTTGCTTCACAAAGTGCAGGGAAGAGGGGCCTATCTGAAAGAGACACATCAGATACATCTACAAATCAGAGCATCTAACCTCTTGTTGAATAAGGCATCACCTGCCAGACGAGGAAGATAGTCAGCAGAAAGAAGGAAAGTCCTTTTGCCTTTCAAGCACACGCACGAAAAATACATTGGATAGCAAACAAAAATTGTTCACCTTCACAGAGTGAAAGGCTTCCTGCAATGTTTGTGGTTGTAGTTTGGCCAGGTGGGCATTTGGAGCACGTTGTTTGTCCCGTCTCGTTCTGGTAGAACCCAAACCCACAGGGTTCACAGGACATCTGATTGGGTTGATCCTGGAAATATCCCGCTCGGCACCTCTCGCACTGGTGCGTCTCCAGGTTGATGGACAAGGCTCTGAAACATGTTCCAAAACTTGCGTGTATTTCTGAAAATGTTTTGGTAATTGTCACAAACAAAATTTTCAGAACCATGGAAATTTAAAAGTCACCTTTGCACTTTGACGCGTCGTCAGACCCATGTTCAAACGTGACCTTGTTACTGTGACACTTATCACAAAAGGATTGGCCTGTTTTGTTTTGGTAGTGTCCGAGTTCACATGGCAGGCAGGAGACTTGATTGGTGTAGTTTTGAAAATGTCCAGGTGAGCATTCTTGACATGTCAGATTCTTTATATCTTTGAATGTCCCAGCTGCACATGATTCTGAATGTAATTTCAAGTTCATCAGATTATTTGACGTCAGGATCAACTTTATAAACAATTCTGTTCGCAAAATTAAAAATTTTAGCCTCACCGAAGCACTGTGAAATATTGGTGGCGTCTCTCACAAATGTTGTTCTGTCATCAGGACATTTGTAACAAAATTCACTGTTTGTGTCATTTTGGTAAAATCCAAATTCACATGCGTAGCAGAAAGTGCTGCCTCTGAGGTTTTGATAATATCCAGCAGGACAGGGGTAACAGAAGAGCTGGTCCGCTTGGTTCTGGTAGAAGCCTGGTGAACAGGGCTCACAGGTCTGTGTTCCTATGTTGTTCAATGTCCCAACTGGACAGGAATCTGTGAATGTAAAATATGCCACGACTTGTCTTGTGTTTGGGAACAGTTGCTGTGTGGAGTCACACAATTTGTGAGGAGAAACCACAACTCACATGTAGTGTTCGCCAGTGCATTGATGTCATCCCAGTCCATGTTCGGATAATTCTCACAGAATATTTTGCTGCTGCCAGAAGACCATTTGATCCATCCTTGCTTTTCTCCGATCTTTATCCAATTCATCTTTTCATTGCACACAAATTTGTTCAAGTTCACCGAAATTTCCAGATGTTCTGAAAGACATGAAAACAACCTTGAGCACAATATGCAGAAGAATTCCGTGGCTTCAAATGCACAATAAATGCCACGAGAATGCAACTTACCTGGATGGCCTCCGAACTCGACAAAATCCAACACATTGAACATGCTCCACTCCAGCACTGTGATTTTATTGGTGTTGAGTTTGAGCCGATCCAGCGAGGCCAGTCCATGCAGAGCTCCTGCAGAAAGATGGCTTCACATGTCAAGTTGTGTTTCAAACCTCCTTCTGCCAGATTTCCAAAACAATTTCAAGAAGCTCGTGCCACTTGCTTCACCTGGTTTGATGTAAGTGATGAAGTTGTTGCTCAGATCCAGCATCAGCAAGGATCTCAAATCAGTGAAAAGTCCCAGTGGGATGTCTGGAATGTGGTTGCTGTGCAGATCCAGATTTTCCAATTTTACAAGTCCCTGGAACACTCCAGACTCCAGGTATGAGATTTTGTTGACATCCATACTGAGTTGCTTCAGAGAACCAAGACCATCAAAGGCTCCCAGGGCGATCTCTGACAGTTCATTGCTGTACATGTAAACTTCAACAAGAGAGTCCATTCCCATGAAGGCCCCTGACTGAATCTGAGAAATTTTGTTGTGATACAAGAAGAGAGTTGTCACTGACTGCAGACCAGAGAAAACCTGTGCTTGAAGAAAGGAAATGTTGTTTCTACCAAGATTCAGATTGTTGAGTGAACCGAGCTCAAAGAACACGCCAAGACCAAAGTGCGAGATGTGATTCTCGTACAGCAGAAGGGTTCTGAGTGAGGTGAGTCCTGAAAATACTCCTGCTTCCAGAGTTGTGATTCCGTTGGAAGCCAAACCTAATTCCTCCAGGGATGTCATGTTCAAAAACATGCCCGCAACCAGTTCAGAATATCCATTTCTGGTCAGGTAGAGCTTGCGAAGAGAAGACATTTGATCAAAGAACTCTGCATCCAAAGAAGAAATTTTGTTTGCAGAAAGATAAAGGCGTTCCAAGGACCTGATACCAAGAAACGTTTCTGGGGTGACGTGAGTTAAGTTGTTAAGAATCAGAACAAGCATCTTGAGTGAAGCAGTGTCGTTAAACACTCCTGGCTCTATGTATGAAATTTCATTTTCATAGAACCACAGGCTCTCCAATGATTTCAGTCCTTCAAGCATTCCCACCTGAAGTTCAACAAGTTTGTTCTTGTTCAAGGTAACTTGTGTTAGCAAGGCATTTTCTCTGAAAATTTTGTGAGGCAAGAAACTGAAGCCATTACCATCCATCCATAATTTTTCCAAAGAGGTCAACCCAGTGAACATTCCTACCTGAAGCTCTGAAATTTGGTTGTAGTCCAGATTCAAAAATGTGAGATTGCTGAGGTGTGCAAATGAACCTGACTCAGTGCTGTTAATGTTGTTGCTATCAAGATGGAGAACTTTCAGTGACCCAAGGCCAACAAACATTCCTGCACCAATTTTTGAAATCCCATTTGATGAAAGATGAAGCTCCTCGAGTGATGGAAGACCGTCAAATGATCCATTTTCTAAAGTTAGAGATTCACCCCCTTTCACTGTTAAAATCTGGAGAAGTGAGAGACCATGGAAAGCTCCCGCCTGAATTTTGGAAATGTTGCAATTTGACAATGTTAACTGTCTGAGGAGCATTAGATAAGAAAAAGAGTTGTTCCTCAGAATGTGGAATTGAATTCCTGTGAACACAACTTCTCTGGCATGGGTGGGAACTGTCTCAATATCAATCATGTGGTTGTAGCTGAAAACAGCATCTGCAATGAAGTGAGACACATGACACCAATTTGGCAAAAGGCAAAGAATTTATGACATGCCCTGTCCAAAAGAAAAACACAATGACAACATGAATTGAATTCAATAACCTTCTCCACAATAGGTATCATTCTCATCCAGGCAATCCATGCAGTCACAGTCTTCATCACAGACCAGCTCCACAGAAACACAAGTCCCAGTCTGATTCCCACAAGGAAACTGCCCAGGTCCACAGCCTAAGCTCAACCCTGACAAAGCTGAATGAAAACAAAAATATTTCTGTTTGTTTAACAAGGCGACAAGCAGCCAAGTCCACTTTTCAATTGAAACGTTTCAGTGTTGCACAAACCCAAGCAAAAACATGTGCATACCTGCCAACAAGATGAAGTGACTGAAAAGCCAGCTCATATTTTCCAGTTGTAATTAAACAAACATCAGGTCCTCCTCAGCTGCCCATGATCTCTGGAAGAAAGACAACCAAAAAACAGTTGGAATTTTCTTTTCTGAACTCATTCACGCAGCTGCCATTTTCCTGTGTCCACGAAGTGACATTCAGCGAGAAATTTCAAAATTTTGTGTTTGGCCAGCGACGCCTGTGGCACAGCACGGCAGAATCCATCCCAAAGTGTCTCAGTCTTCGCCCTGAACCTTCATGGTGGAAGCAACACGCCTTGGTTATTTCCTGCAGGTGAGACTCGGAAGCAGTCGACAAACGAACATCAAAGGCCTTGAGACCTCAACGATTGCACAGCATAGAGACGGAACCGAATCAAATCAACAGAGGAGAAAATCTCCATTCTTACGTGTGTGTCGTGTGGATTGAAAGCATTGTGTCGATAAAATGGCGTCTTTGTGACGCAAATCTGCAAAATCAATCTGGCTGAAAATGTGAGATAATTAGAACTGAGTTCAAAACGTACGAGGGGGGCATCTCAAATGTTCTGACCGTCAGTGAAAGAACTCCGTTGGTGGTGCAAAGATCCAGTCGTTGATGCCCACACTGATGGCACGGGCTGCTGCAGGGACGGCGGCACCTGGGTCCTCCCTCCGATCCCTCACGCCGAGCCAAGGTGGAACCTATATATGTGTTTCTCAATGAAGCGAATGCAGTGTGTAAATATATCCAAGAAGAACTGCCAAGAAGATTTATTTCGTTTACGCCATGTTGAACAGCTGCGTGCTTGTACACACTCTGGAAAATCAAACATTTCCTTTGATGCCCAAAACGTTCCATCTTTATCACTCACAAAACTTCTTGAAAGAATCATCAAAGCTTCGACTGCACATGTGAACTTTCAAAAGAGTAAACACGTGGACACAAAGAACACTTGCCACTAGGTATGGCATCAAGCTTTCAAATTACATTTTTTCACAGAAATGTTTCATTTGGGAGAGTGCGTGGAGAGCCAACATCCAAAATTTCAAAAGCACTACAAAGTATTTCAGCAGGCAACTTTCCTTGTAGATAAGGACTAAAGCTGGAGGGAAACTTGAGCTTGAGTTTTGCCTGGAGATGTGAGGTTTTGGCTCCAGGTATGAGGTTTCTTGTGGGAAGGGCTTCACAGAAACACGACCGTGCTTCTGTGTCAGAGAACTTGAAACAGCGGCCTTGACGGGAAGAATGAACCGTCAGAAACCAGTGCCATAGCCCAGAAAAGGTACAAACCTGACTCACTCACTCTCAGTTGCAAAGCTTCAGGTAGTGCGTGCAGTGGTTCCGAACCACTCCCCACTCCCTCATGTGTTCTCCTATGAGCCGTTCCCAGACATCACCTGAAGTTCCCACAGACTGGTGGATTTTAGTGCACTCACTACACCAGGGACTGATCCTGAGGCAGGTTCGATCAGCACACCAAAAATATCCACCGAAAACTAAGAAACTTCAGGTGCACCAGTGCCAAAACAAACAGCAGCCCACCAGAGCCACCAATCCCCACCCACCCGACTGGAGAAGCTGGTCACTGGAACAGTCTGGTGGATGCCAAAAAAAAACAGCATCAACTTCCACCAGAAGCATTTTTGCTGGATCGGGTGGCCAAATCGAACAGCCTCCTAGATGTGGTCACACCGGCTGAATCCTCAGCAGACAGAAAGATTTTGACTTCGAGATATTTGAAAAGAGAAATGTGTCAGCGACGCAATATCTGGAGGCGGGGCAATATTTGTGAGGATGAGGTGCCACCGCTTCCAGGATCTGCCACTGCAAGACATTTCAGGGCCTTTGGTAAAGCAAATCTATTGAGACAGCCTGACAACAGTCTATAACGCACAGGTAATTCGTGATTACGACAAAGGAAAACCGCACTCCAATCGATCTGTTTTCCAGGAGAAAGTATTCAAAAGGAAACTCATTGTGTACTGAGTAAATCTATTGAGACAGCTCTGCATACATAGAGTTTATATCGTCGTTACAAACCACTCTACGAATCCCTCAGAACTCTCGCGGATTCGGAAGGAGGGTGCAGACCCTGTTCCTTTGTGCACAAGGAATCAACCTTGAGGGATGTCCAAGATTCTGATTATCTGGTGCAGAGGAACTGGACATCGGGGAAAGAGAGCCTGACCCAGTTCTGACTGACGTTCAGCCCCAGGAGAGAGGATTGAGTTCCAGGAGGTCTCAACCTTGTGTGTGGCCCAAACTCAGACGGACCCAGGGGTATCTGAGGTCTCCCCTCTCGACTCACGAAAAGAACAACTCTCTTTCCTTCCTCTATTCTTGTGCGGCAGATCGAATTTGTTCATTTTCTTCCTGCGAACCAGAAAGTAGTCAGGATGTCCAACCAAATACGCTAATTCACTTGAAGTACCCTCGAGCAGTTTCTCTGTTGGGATAAATGGGGTGCTTTGAGGTGTTCTGTCTGCTGGATCGCACACGATAGGGGCCGGGAGAAGACCCACCACCGGCTCTTCCAGAAGGGTGGAGCACCACGTACTGAACAGCTCTCTGTTCAATGGACATTGAAAACTCTCCCCATTAACTGAGATCCATTCAGCTTTGTTTTGTCTTCAGAGCAATTCGCTGAGACATCAGAGCCACAGAATTGAGAATGGCAGCTGTGTGCACTTGCACTGAGTTCACCCTGACGGTTATGGTGGTTGGGTGGAGGTTCTGATCCTAACGTGACTGGGCTCCGAACCCAGGGGGCAAAGACACCAGAACTTCAAACACACGCAAGAGGATGAAGAATGGTTCCACAGGGTGCTTCATTGTTTCGACACTGCACTATCACAGGTCTTGTGAACGGACTTGACAACCTTGTTGTTCAGACTGGGGTCTGAGCCTGGATCTCGACTTTAAATTTTCACACACTTTGACTGTGTGTGTGTTTCTCTCTGTGTTGTGTGTGTTTGTGCTTGTGTGTTTGTGTGTTTTTCAGCATGTGTGGCTGGGAAAACGGTTTGGTGGGCGCACCACTGGTGCATGGGTGTGCGCTGTTGCAGAGCAGAAACTGGATTTCGCAATCTTTGTGTCTTTGTGTGGTCTGCGGGATGCTGGAAACAAACCGGACTGTCTTTGCTGCGTCAAAAGAAGTGCGCCTTTCTTCGTAGGTTCTTGGAGTCTCGAACCCTCGTGGTCCCCGATTGCCCCGAAAAAATGATTGACCCCTTGTTTGGTGCCTCGAAATTTTCAAGTTGATGTTGGAGCCTCTGATCTCATTCTCCGAGGGGAAACTTTCCCACCAAATCAAAGTCCCAAAACTTGGATAAACTTGGTCCGATGAGGACACAATTTGAATTGGAAGTGACTTACGGCGGCGGATTCAGATCCCGGATTCGGCAGGGTGGAACCTCGGCCTCCCTCACTCGTCTCGAAGAAGTTGCAAGTTTCAGAATTGCATGTTTTTGCACTTGAGGTGCAACACTGAGGGGCCAAATACCCCACGCCCATCTCTGGAAGAGTCCAAACCTCAGTTCAGCGGAAAACTTGCATTCCCCCCCACACACATTAAGAAGCGTCCATCCGTCCGTGCTTCTCCGTGCGGCTGGCTGTGATGTGAATCGCTTCAGCTGCAGATGTCGCCAGCTGAACCTCGCCGTGCTCAGCTTCAGTTCGATTCCATCGCAGCACGAGATACTCCGAGCCACGTTCACACTCACGCAAGGACAACATGTTCATACTCAAAAGGACCACACGCGCCCGTGCACAGTACTGCGCCATTTTTGAAGCACCAACTCGTGCCACTTTTCGGTCAAAGCTCAATTCAAAAATCAACAACCAAAACAGGTTTGCCCCAATGCAACACACACACACACACACACGCACACACATCTCTTAACAGTATGCTCAAAATTGCGACAAAACAGTGGGTGAGCACACGTTGTGACCAGAGTTGCGTCACAGCCTGAAGGCGATGTTGCGTCCCGTGAAAAAATGCCAATATACAGAGGTAAATCCAGACTTTGATTTCAAGAGGGCGCCTTCTTTTGGATGGAGAAGGCGCGCATCCCAGCTGTCCCCATTTGAACCTTGCACAATTGACATTGTTGAATGTTGTGCCTGATGTTTTAACACCAGGATTTTTTTTGGCGAGTTGGGAGGGGGACTCTTTCTAAACAGGTATCTTTGCTACGGATGCGCAGTGTCAGCGAGGACAACACGAGCCCGGCGTCGTTTCCATGACAACCGTCTCCTTGGTGAGAGGATTATCACGGATTAGGTGCCGTGGACTTCCTGCTCGACCTCAGGATGCGCGGGGATGAGCCTGGGGAGGATCCGGGATTCAGGTCAGGGGGGAAGGCGACCGACCCCTCAAGAGGGCCTGGTCCAAACTTTGGAAAATTAACCCTTCCTGCACGGGTGCGGGCCTGACCACCCTTCGAGTACCAGGGAGAGAGCAAAGGGTTCTTTACCTGATTCTGATTGGGACTTCGATCCTGCAGCTCTTTGCAACTCCTCAGGCTGGAAAGCCAGGAACAGAGGAAAACCAATGGCCCTGAACTGGTTCTCACTGGTTCGACTTTGACCCTGCACGGCCCTTTTGCATCTGCCGAAAAATCGTGCAGGGCTGGGAATTCCCCAGGCTGGAGCAATCGGGTCTGAATACTCAAGATCTTTCCTGTCCCCACGCTGAGGAAGAGTCGTCGGAAGCGAGAGACTCAACACAGAAAGACGATGCGAAAATGTTTGGTGATGTAAGAAGGCTGTCACAAAAATGACAGCTTGTTCACCATCGGAAGGGAGGGAGGGTCCAGCCCAAGTACCATGCATGCGCCCTGCAACACCAAAAACAGGCAAAGAAATCAGGTTCTTTTTTCATGTTCGTCCAGCACCACACACAAAAGCTAGTGCTCGTGCGTCATCCTTTTGGGGCGACTTAAACTATTGAGAACGAAGGACCACGAATTCGAGTGCTGGTGGAGGTTTGGCGTGGATGTTTTGTTCGCACCTGGCGCTGTTTCACACAGATCACAAGCCTCCGATAGAACCAGAACCTTACAAGGGGCCACGCCCCTGTTCACTTGTATTTTCATCTGTTTGAATTGGCCAGTGGTGATGGCTCTCATGAGCTTGTTCGAACGACTTCAGAATTTGGAGAGTCATAGATGTGGTGGTCATAGATGTGGCACTTCAAGCCTCTCGGCCTGGATCCACCCACTCCGCGCAACCCACGTGGAGGAGTTCCACTTCCGGCCCCTTGAGCCTCACAACGAGGCTCTGAGCGGGAAGTGACGTCACAAGTGCGCTCACGGGGCTCTCCACGTCCATCAACCTGTGGTTACATACGTGTGTGGCTCCAGCGGATCCGGGAGGACAACTCGAGATTCCCCCATATATATATATATATATATATATATATATATATATATATATATATATATATGAAAATAACGGGGTGTGTGATGTCTATAGCGGGTGTAG
>JAAUXT010068769.1_pt1 | contig 19054 bp, 21 predicted proteins | sample 7278171 | NCBI WGS metagenome assembly JAAUXT01 (sample SAMN14350112, study PRJNA611818) | marine sediment metagenome | isolation source: surface marine sediment (1.8m) | place: French Polynesia: Moorea | collected 2018-08 | reverse complement strand
TGAGTGAAAAAGTAAGAATTTTTGACAAAACAAAGTGAGCAAAATCAGAGTGAGCGAAATCAGAGTGAGCGAAATCAGAGGGAGTGAAATCAGAGGGAGCAAAATCAGAGGGAGCAAAATCAGAGTGAGCAAAATCAGAGGGAGCAAAATCAGAGGGAGCGAAATCAGAGGGAGCAAAATCACAGTGAGTGAAATCAGAGTGAGCGAAATCAGAATTTCCTCAAATCACCGTGAGCTCCATGGAGCTATTTTTTGGGTAAACTGTACCTTTCCAGGGTTTTGGCTTTGTGACAAGGGAGCAAAGCAAATTCCTTTCGAAACCTTGTGTGATAAGAGTGGGTCTGACCATTGTGAAGATCGGTCTGACTTGTCATTTTGCTTGTGTGGAAAATATGAGTGGATATGTGAAGACAATAAAGAATGCATAAGTAAGAGAACATTATGTGCAAGGAAAAATATACCATTGTGCAGGGATGAATCAGATCAGAAACTGTCATTTTGTGTGAAAGGTTGGACATGTCCTGATAAGTACCATTTCTTCCCAAGTGAGTGACATCTGGGTATCTGTCTGTTCTTTTGCCATGACATATCTGAGTGACAAACTTGCAAGAATAAAGGGCTCCTTCAATTGCAGATACCTATGAGTGCTTAGAAGACAGTAAAGTATGTGATGGCACTCCTGACTTGAAAGAATATTGGTATGACTCCTCAGATGAAAAAAATTGTGAAAGTTGGAACTGCACTGAAGGCATGTGGAAATGTAAGATTTCTCACCTGTGCATCCCAGAAGAAGAACTTTGTGATGGAAGTAGGAATTGTGGTGTTGAGGACAATTCAGATGAAGATAATTGTGAAGACTGGATATGTCTACCTGGATGGTGGAAGTGTCAGACATCTTTTGAGTGCATAACTGATGTTGATGTGTGTGACCTATTCTCACACTGTTCAGATGGAAGTGATGAGGACAATTGTGAAAAGTGGAACTGTGCAGAAGATAAATGGAAGTGCACAACTTCATTTGAGTGCATTGACTCAAATTATATTTGTGATGACTATGCAGATTGTTCAGATAGAAGTGATGAATATGGCTGTGAAAACAAAACTTGCCCTGATGAGGAGTGGAATTGTGATGGTATCTGTATTTCCAATTATATTGTTTGTGATAGTGATCCATTTTGCTCTGATGGATCTGATGAAATGTACTGTGAGGAGTATCAGTGTGGATATGGGAGATGGAAGTGTAACAATTTGTGTATACAAGAAGAGTATATCTGTGATGGAATTAGTTTGTCCTCAGTACTTGGAGCTGATGAGATGTGTTGTGAGGAATATGACTGTGGGTTGGACCACTGGAAATGTGAGGACAGTGAGAAGTGCATAAATGATGGGGAACTGTGCAGTGGTCAACCCAGCTGCAGGGATCAGTCCGATGAAAAATGTAAATTTTCAAGTTTTCTTTTCTCACATTATGCTCCCATTTGCTGTCCGGTGGTTGCAATTTTCAAGTGAGCTGCAAAATCGAAAGATTAATATCTTTCGAACGAGGAGTACAATCCGAATAGTGAGACCAACGTTTGGGAACAACATGTTCAGAAAAGGTTCTGTTGGTTGGTTCCAGAGAAAAGTCTCTTGATTGATCAGGTTGCGATGCTTCTCCATCAATTAAAGACCTGAGCCAAGTCTTAACTTCATGAGTACATTTCAAACCTGGAGGTCTCAGGTTGCATTTGCCCCCCTCAGACTCCTGTACAAAGTTGAGTTTGATCAAACAACACCCTGAATGTTTTGCCATCGTGTGTTTCACTTGCCCAAATCATCCTGGTGACAGCATATCGTAGGTGAATTCCTTTGTCCAGCCAATTGGCACGTCATGAAGATCTGGGGATGAAAGATTTACTCCAGTTGAATCTCCGTGTATCACAGTGGCTCACCCAGATCTGACAAGAGTTTTTACACAGAAAATGTTCCAGGAGACTGATTCTCCAAAGTGTCATGTGGTCCTGTTTGATCAAAGCTGCTTTGTTGCAGATTGCCAGTTCAGTAATTTCTCTTGTCCAGAGAGATATTCTTGGAAGTGTCATAGTGACCATACTTGTCTCAGAAATGAGTTCTTCTGTGATGGAATCAATAACTGTCTTGATGCATCAGATGAAATCCACTGCCAAGATTTACCTTGCCTGGGTAACCATGTGAAATGTGGTAATTTAGAGAGATGCATTGAGGTAAATCACCTTTTATTTCAGTTTGAAATTGCTTCTTGATAGACATATAGATAGTATAGACTCAACTCTCTCATCAACACTGGTGAAAATTGTGTACTGTTTGTTGTTTGCAGGAGGACAAAGTATGTGATGGATCATATGACTGTCCAGATGGTTCAGATGAACTGTGCTATGATTCCTGTGTTCCTGACTCTTTCACTGGAAGGTTTCCAATGAAGGTTGGTCTTTCAAGAGAAGGGAATAAAGTTCCTGGTCAAGATAATATGGCTGCAAGAAGCTATGTCTTTTCCCTTGTCAGCTTTGTTATGAGGACAGCAAACAATGCATCCCAGTTTTCTGGGTTTGTGATGGTAAATCTGACTGTCCATCAGGATCTGATGAAGTTGACTGTGATTGGAAGAGATTTGGTTTGATTGAGGAAAAGACAATATGGAACAATTCATTGTACATTCCCATGGGCTTCAAATGGATTGACCAGAGTAAAGCAGATGGATCTTTGTTTCCTTCTGCCCCATTTGTCTCAGGTGTTCAAAACATTTTGCTTCAGTTTTGATTTTCTGTTGAAGTGATGTCTTGCAATCAGTGAAACTTGGACAGAACCTTGTCACATGTTCTTTTCAGAATCAGATAAGAGTCCACAAAACATTTCAATCATTCTGTCTGGATGTGGTCACAATCACTGCAATGACTCCATAAACTGTATCTTGGCTCCAGAGGAGTACAAGTGTAAAACTTTGGGATTTGTGCTGATGACATTGTTGACCCATGTCACAGGGATAAACAAAGTTACAGTCAAAGCAAATTATGGGAGCAATCAGTCAGAGGAGGTCATCTTATTGCAGCATTTAGCTGGAGAAAGAAGCATCGTAATTCAATGTACTGAGGATTGTGTTCTGACAATTAATCTCACAGTCTGGTCAAGATATTTCCACAAAGGTATACTAATTCAATTCAGTGGTGTAACTCTGGTAAGTTCTGTGATTAGTATACAGAACATTGAACTTTCATTCTCCAATGTAAATTTCATGGATTCAGTTTTGCTGGATCAGCCTCCAAGATCAGGTGAGTTTGGTCAAAGTGCTCTGTGGTTTATCGAGGTGAGACTGAGATCTTCAAGGCTTCATGTCAACCAAACCTTCACTTTTCATTGCTACTTTGTTGAAGTTCTGGCCACCAATTCAAATTTGACTTTGGCATCAAGCATTTTGCTCATTGAACTGAAAAGAAACAACTATTTTCAAAGTATCATAAATATATTTTCAAATAGCAGTGTCATTTGTTATTTGGGCTCAGTCTTTCTGCAATATAATGATGGTTTTCTGCTCTCTGGTGGGAGGATAAAGTTGACTTTTACAAATGTCACCCTTGAGAATAGCAATGGAATCAAAATTGTGAAGAAAGATTTGGGCTGGCTTGATTCATGGAGTGAGGTTGAAGTGATAAATTCAACATTTGTGAACAACACAAAATCCGGAGCAGGAGGGGCACTCGAAGCCATTTTTAAGGTTTCAAAAACAACAAAAACAAAAATCAACCATGTAAGAATTGTCAATTGCAAATTTGTTCAGAACAAAGTGACACGGAGTTCTGAAGCATATGCCTATGGTGGTGCAGTCCATGTCAGAACTCTTTTGTCAAATTTTGGGGCCTTGAAAAATCTGAACTCATTGAAAGTGTCTGTTGTAGGCTGCTCATTCGTGAATAATGCTGCAGAAAATGGGGGTGGGGCAATTTTCTTCTCACAGTTTGCTGTTTCTGCCACAGTCGAACTGTGTGAATTTGTGCTTTCAGACCAAAATCTTGTCCCCACAAAAGGTATGTTCATTTCAGGACATTCTAATATTTCTTTCCAAGAATGTACCTTTGTAAACAGCATCAAAAGAAACTTTGAGACTTTACTTGATGTCCAAATTATGACTCACGGCGCAATCAAAGTTCTGAACATCAATGTGCAGTGTCTTCCATGGCACCGAGTGGAGGTGTCTGATGACATTGCCAGCAGAACGAGTGAAGGCCTGCAGAGACTGACTGTGAGGTGTGCTGCGTGTTCTGCAATGCATTATGTACCATCCAATGGTTCAGCAAAGGTTGTGTACAAGGGGCATGAAGGAATAACAATATCTCATGGACAAGCAGTGTGTAGAACTTGTCCATACGGTGGTCAGTGTCCTGGGGATGGTCTAGTAGCAAGACCTCACTTTTGGGGCTACAGTTCTGGAAACGGGACTGTGTTTCAGCAGTGCCCAGCTGATTATTGCTGTGACGGAATGCCTGACAACCTTTGTGTTGCTGTTGCTTCTTGTGCAAAATCCAGAGCTGGTGTTTTGTGCAGTCAGTGTAAAGCTAACTTTTCACAGTCCATTTTATCAAACTCCTGCATTCCCAATGGTGCCTGCACTGACACCTGGTTCTGGGTTGTATTCCTCGCTGGAGCTTTTCTGTACATGATTTGGTACACCTTCAAGGAAGACATTCTTCAATGTCCGTCCGTCTTGTCAGGGAAAATTTCTCAGTGCGTGAGGGGTTCGCGCGAAGACAAGTCAAAAGAACAATTGACCTACATTGACAAAGGATATTTCGGCATCTTGATTTACTTTGTGCAGGCAACGGCTGTTTTGAGGATAAACTTTCATGTGCCTGAAAACAGGAACATGTTGCGCACCTTGCAACAAATTGAAACGAACGTTGGTCTTTTTCTGACGATAGAACTTTCTTATGTTCAAGCAGATGTTTGTCCAGCCACAAATCTGAACCAAACTGACAAAGTAATTTCAAAATTTTTGTTTCTTATTGGCATATTTGCCAGCTGGGCTGCGGCGCTGCTGTTCACTTGGTGGATGAAAGGATTTTGCGCGTGTGTTTTTGCTGCACCGAAAATCAAATTTGATGGAATCATCAACAAGTTGGTTGGTGGTTTGGTGAGAATAACTAAGTATTCATACGGGGGATTCACAAAAATTGTATTTTTTTCTTTGCTCTGTGTGACTGTGAACGAGAAAACAGTTTGGTTTCATGACGCTTCAGTTTTGTGTTTCAGCACTTGGCAAATGCTCATGATGTTTTTTGGCGTTTGGTACATACTTCCTTTTCCTTTCATGCTCTACTTGGGCATTTTCTTGGTGGAAAGAAAGAAAATTTCTGGAAATATGCTTCTCGCAGGAACTTTCTTTCCTCTACTCTTCTTGATTTTGTGGAGTGTAAAAGCTTTTTCGGATCAATCGAACAATTTGGTGGACGATGCTGACAGCAGGAAATTGAAAAAGAAGTGCTGGGCTGAACAGGAAGATGACATGAAAATCTACAAAAGGTTCAGAAGAGGTTACAGAAACTCTGGTGGGGCCCAATATTGGGAGTGCGTTGTGATTTTGAGGAGACTCTTGTTGAACTTTACAATGTTACTTGCAAATCCAACAATCAAAGCAGGACTGTGTCTGACACTGTGCACTGTGTTTCTTATTCATCACAACTACAAAAGACCCTTTATTTATCCAGCCTCAAATTCTATTGAAACTCTGTCGCTGCTTTTACTGTGTGGAGAAGCATCCATCAATTTAGTCAAATCCATTCATCTTCAGTTGGGCATTTTACCAAAAAGTGTCCAGGCAGACATGCTGGGAAATTTAACTCTCATTGAAACCACGTTCTTACCGGGTCTCGTCGTTGTGATCATTCTGTTGGAAATTACGAGAAGTTTCAAGAGCCGGTGGTGAGCTACAGAACGTCCAAACCCTGTAACTCTGACTGCAGCTTGCGCTTGGAAAGATCTTTCTTGCATGACTTCCTCAGTTTCGAGACGATCTCGTTGTCGTTGTTATCTTCTGAGAGATCTCTTGGTCTTGCTTCCCTCTGCTTGGGTCGCCAGGTTCGTCTTCATGTGTGCGCGTGCACTGTTTGGTATGTAAATTCTGGGCCCTGACATCAGATCGGATCCTCAGCCACGCAGCACGCCGAATCGGATACTCGTCGGAGCAGCCTCGTGATTGACATTCAATTCCGTGCACATCGCAGGGCAGAAACATCCTGGATTTCCTGACGCAAAAAGCTCACTGTATCCTACATTTGTATGCATGGTCAGACCCGCCGCAGCTCATGAAAGTCTGTCGCCCCAAAAGATGCCTCCTCATTCTCGTGGTTTTGAAATTTTTATGACCTCTGGCTTTTCGCATCAGTTAAAGTTGTTTGTCCAACTTCATAGACGTGGCAAATTTCTGCAGATAAAAGTTGCAGCAGAATGTTCAGTCGATGCTTTGAATAAAGTTCTCCTGGATTGGTTCATGACGAGCAACATTCAGTTTACTTGTCATTGGTTCTCAACTGCTCATGTGATGCAAATTTGGTCATCTGTACCACTGATCTGTCAATTGGGGGCACCATGCACACGTGTAAAATTTAGCGGTGCTTAACCTAACCATTGTTTGGCGCTTTTGTTTCGAAAACGAAGTGATGTGGGCAATGACTGCACAGACGGGACATTTTCCTGGTTCCACGGAAAGAACATTCTTCGTGACACAAGGCCAGTTCTTCAAGATTTAACTTTCTCGGGGCAGATTTCTGAGTGTGCGTTGAGTCTCAGCAGAAACGAAAATTCAGGCTTCAGCTGCCACACATTTTTGCAAGCGGAAATGCGTCTAGTTACCAAGGTACTGTGGCACAGCAAAGGACGAGGCAGTGCACACACACTGGCGTTCTAACTGAGCGAAGAATCTTTGGGATCTTACACTCGCCGCAGAGATTTTTTTTTGGTCTGAAGTGGTGGGAAAGTACTTTTCAAAGGGCACTGTGTGTGAGCTCCAATATCGAACAGAACTTTGTGTTGGTCTTGAGAAGCATCACTCTGCACATGCACTGGTCGCCAATGGTAGAAGCCGTATCGCGACAGCACAGAACCTTTGTAGAAACATGTCATGCAGTCTTTCTTGCACCCGTCATCGTTGCAACCTCATGCATTCAACATGTCTCCCTGGGAGAGAGTGAAGGAAAATGTACGACAATTGTTAAAATTTGTAATTTTGTGTTTCAGTTTTCGCTGTTGTTGTTGTTGCCCTTGATTCAGGAGAGTTTGAGTGTAATTATGCGGTTGACGGCTCGATTCCGTGGGACAAAGTGTACGACGGCGAAACAGACTGTTTCAGAGATGGGTCTGACGAAAATGATGACGCCAGGTCCAAACTTGCGGAGAAGTTGTTCCCTGAAGGTGACGCTTGACTTGGATCCAGAAACGGTGATGATAAAATTTGTGCTTGTAACGCAGGCGAAAAAAAGAAATGCAACTGCTCCCACTACATGTGTACGTGCATGACTTTTTGCAAAAAATCAAAAGAAAAACTCACTATTTCAGGTTTCTGGCTGTGCGACAGGAAAACGAAACGAGTTCCATTGTCCAGCCTTTGCCACACAAACGGAACAAGCCGCTGTGAGGACAGATCTGACTTGTCGTTTTGCTTGTGCGGGAGAAACAAATGGATGTGCAAGGATGGGAGCCAATGTGTCGCGAATGTTAAAGTTTGTATGGGCAGGAGAGAGCCGGACTGTGAGGACGGATCCGACGAAGACCCCGCGTTCTGCCTGCAAAGTTGGATGTGCGCAGAAAACTCGGTTTACATTGGAGGTCCGCACTTGGGTAAGGTTTGGGTTGCCAACGCCATCGCTCACAAAGTGAGGTCGAATATTTCGGGTGTTTACCCAAATTTATGTGCATGTCACCGAAACAAAAATCTGTTTCCAAACGCAATTCTCTTCAAATTTTATTTCAATTTGTGCAGTGTTTTTTTTTTCTATGTGTTCTCTATTCCCCAGCCCAATGCCTTTTTGACGGCTCTGTGTGTGATGGAAACAGTGATCTTGTCGATAATGCCATTTATTTGGATGAACAAAACTGCGAGAATTGGAACTGCACCCAAGGGAGATGGAAATGCAAAGTCAGTGCCAAATGTATCATTCGAGAGAAGGTTTGTGACGGCCATTTCAATTGTCCACGGCAGGATGACTCAGATGAAGAAAATTGTGAACACTGGGAATGTCCTGAAGGATGGTGGAAGTGTCAGTTGTCATCTGAGTGCATTCCACAAGAGAGAGTTTGTGATTTTGACATAGACTGCAAAGATTCTAGTGATGAGGCAAACTGTGACTCTTGGATGTGTTCTGATGACTTGTGGAGATGCAAGAACTCCTCGCAGTGCATTGAGCCAATATTTGTGTGTAATTTTGACGAGAACTGTGTTGATGAGAGTGATGAAAAAAACTGTGAAGAGTGGCCCTGCCCTGACGGGGAGTGGAAATGTGATGGGTTTTGCATTGATGACTTTATAGTTTGCGATGGAGAGCCCCACTGCTTAGATGGGTCAGATGAATCACAGTGCGTCGAGCATCAGTGTGGGCCTCTGAGGTGGAAATGCAACAATATTTGCGTGCACGATATTTTGACCTGTGACGGAGTCCACGACAAGCCAAACGGCGCTGACGAAATGTGCTGTGAACACTACGAGTGCACGGATACGAGATGGCAATGTGAGGAGAGCTTTGAGTGCGTCTCACTGGTCAACGTGTGTGACGGTGTTTCTCATTGTCGAGACGCTTCGGACGAAAAGTGTGAGAGATTTTGATTATTCGCGGCACTTGCTGAATTTGGAGGACACGGTCAGGAGAGGAAAAGTCTTGTAGACAGGTGCAGCAGGGAGTGATCCGAACGCTGTCTTTGGAGGAAAAGTGGGAAAAGTTACACCTCGACCCAAACACCGAACAGCGAAAAATCAAGTCAAAAATTCAGGTTTGGGGACCCCCGAGTCCGTCTCCAGGAATTCTGAAACACCTGGCACAATTTCGTGTCAAAGAAAAGCGGGTCCGAGACGGACGATCGACGTTGCGTGCACCAGTACTCGGGTGTTTGGGAACAGATTCTGGTCACCCGGACGGCAAACACGAACCACGTGCAAAGCTCAGCCTCATGCCGAACGTCCGCTTGATCTATTTTTTCACGTGTTCGGTTTATTTTTTCAGATTGCCAGTTTGAAAATTTTACGTGTCCCGGCAGACTTGGGTGGAAGTGTAAAGAAGACAACACTTGCTTGTATGAAGAGCACTTTTGTGATGGAAAGCAACATTGTTCTGAAGGATCAGATGAACAATTTTGCTCTGAAATTGACTGTTTTGGTGATTTCATCAAATGCGCAAATCTGGAGAGGTGCATTGAGGTTTGAAACAGAAAGTGTTGTGCAAAATGCACCCAATTTTATTGTTTTCGTCGGGAAAGAAACTCTTCAGAAATGTGAATTTCAACACTTGTCATTGCATGTGAACAGAAACGTGTCGTCTGTGATGGCTCGGAAGATTGCCCTGACGGCTCAGACGAGTTGTGTCACGATTCGTGCGTTCCTCAGTGGTTCACAGGGAAATACACAATGAAGGTTTGTCCTTTCTGCTGTCTGGGGTAACGACAACAACCCACGCAAAAGTCTTTTCCCCAGCTGATCTCACACAGCTGCAACGGCCGCAATGCTCGTCACAATCTGGACAGGGGAAGGCCACGTAGTAATCAATTTTGCCTCAAGTGAAATTTCCGATGTTTCGCTTCAGGTTTGCCAGGAAGACAGGGCAAAGTGCATTCCGGTGTTTTGGATCTGTGATGGAAAAGAGGACTGTCCACTGGGCTCAGACGAAGTGTCATGTTCTTGCGAAAAGTTCCAGATGGTAGAAGGGAAAACAGGACAAAACAATTCAGTTTGCCTCCCTGCCAGTTTCGATCCAGACAGAGTACTTTCTTGGATGAGAGATGATGACACAACCGAAACGTTCAGTCACTCAGACCCCGAGTCAGGTACGAACCGAGTGCTGTGTTGACCAACAAGCTGAATTTAATGCCATGGTGTGGGTCGAATTCAGGAATTCATGCACACAGTTATGGTTTCTATTTTAGAAACGAGGAGACAAGGGACAACAGTACCAAGCGACATTTACGTCTCATCAGACTGCACCACCTGTAGCTGTTTGCTCCAGTCTGACACCACTGAGTGCACAACACTGGCTCACGTCCTGAACACTCTCATCAGATCAGGTGTCTCCGGAACTCAACACATCTTCATCAAAGGAAATTATTCCTCTGATGAAACTGAAGAAATTGCGTTGCCCACTGTTTTGCTCGGAAAGAAGAAACTGGCTGTTTCTTGCACGAAACCAGACTCCCTGAAAGTTAAACTTACAATCAAATCAGCAAAATATCAACGTTTTTGTTCCATCGAATTCAGGAATTGTGAAATTATGAACTCAGTTGTTGCTGTGCAAAATTTTCAGCTTGTTTTTTACAATGTGAATTTCTGGAATTCCCGTATTTGTGATTTGAGCCCTGAACTTGGTACGTTTGGTGAAATTGAAATAAGATTTGAAAATGTCTCACTGGTTGGTTCAAGACAAGATGAATTTGGACTGGTTCTGACCAAGACATTCGTACTCAGTTGTTTCTTCGTTCAAACGCATTTTGTTGAATTCAAAGCCAACCTATCCGTGTCCAGTTTGCTAGTGTTCTTCCGAAACAGTGTGGTTTCTGGCGGACAGATGGATTTCTCTGCGGGCGACACTGTTCTTTACACCGTAGAATCTTGTGAATTTTCTGCTCTGTTGAATCTCAGTGTCAGGGCCAGAAAGATTTGGTCAAAGTTCACAGGGACACGAGCACAAAACTGCACTGGCATCACAGTCAGGAAGGAAGATTCAGGATTTCTTGACTCATGGATAGAAATGGATGTGAGGAACTCAACCTTCCGACAAAACACCAAGTTTGGATGTGGTGGAGCCTTGGAACTGCTGCTACATCTGAGGGAGAAGCAGTTCCGCCCAAGAAATTTGGTTTCGATAACAAACAGCCTGTTTGCCAGAAATGAGGTGACAAGAATCGGTGAGGAATTGTCGCAGGGTGGAGCTCTGTACATTCAGACGAACCTGTCTGCCTCTGTTGTCAACTTCCCAGTGAAACCAGGTGTTATTGTTCTCGTGAGGGACTGCACGTTTTTAAACAATTACGCAGAAAGTGGAGGCGGTGCTGTGTACTTCCCTGAAGCTGCAGTCGATATTTCCATTCACCGGTGTGAATTTTTGTACACATCTCCACGTCCAAATCTTGGCAAAGGCATATTTATTTTGGGGTATTCGCGCATTTCTGTCAAACAATCACTCTTTGCTGCCACTGCAACTGCAAGTGATCTGTCTGTTTCTCTCGTAGAAGTTCAAATTTTGACAGAAGCTGTTTCGATACGAGGGCTTCAGATCCACGTGCAATGTCGACCCTGGTACAGGGTTGAGGTCGACAAGGATTTGGTCGCAAGTCAGCGAGTGATCAACACCACTTCTTTGAGAAAACTAATTGTTCTTTGTATCAGCTGTTCACCATCCTACTTCACACCATCCACGGGAATAGCGGAGATAACTTACGATCCTTTGCACGGGGAGTTCACAACAACGCCACGAAGGCTTTCAAGTTCCACACGAACGGAGTTCCCGAGCGAGTGCGTCAAATGTCCTGTGGGGGCAGAATGCCCAGGTGACTCGTTAACAGCGAAGCCACATTTCTGGGGGTCTATCTCTGAAGAAGGATTTGAATTTCAACAGTGTCCACTTGGGTACTGCTGTGAAGGCAACAAGAAAAGTCAATGCATTGAGTTCAACAGTTGCTCTGCTGGAAGAGAAGGTACATTGTGTGGATCGTGCAAAGAAAGCCATTCTCTGTCCCTCATGTCAACTTCGTGTGTTCAACAAGAAAAGTGTGATGACGATTGGATTTGGTTTGTTGCTCTTTTAGCTTGTGTTGCGTACATGGCATGGTACACATTCAAAGATATTCTCTTTGAACATGTGCTAAAATTGATAACATTTCAAAGAACACCCAGTGCAAAGAATACTGACAAGGGTTACTTTGGTATCCTGATGTACTTCGTTCAAACAGCAGCACTTTTGCACCTTCCATTGCAAGATATAAAACTGCCATCGCCATTTCTATTTGTGAAAAATGTTGAATTTTACACAAGCTTGTTACTCACGTTTGAGTTGTCATCAACATCAGTTGACATTTGTCCATCAAAGAAAATAACAACCATTCATAAAATGATCCTATTATTTTCGTTTATGATTGGAACATATTTCAGTTGGCTTGTTTTATTTGTCATTTGTTGGACAGCAAACAGAATGTATTTTCAGACATCTGTCCAACACAAGATCGCATGGGTTTCTTTGAAGAAGACATTGATGGGTGGCTTGATAGAAATTATGAAATACACTTACAGCAGTTTTTCTGACATCTTCTTTTCTTCAATGACATGTGTGACTGTAGCTGACGACCACGTTTGGTTCCTGGATGGCTCTGTAAAATGCCCAAATTACTGGCAATTGACCATGTGTTTGTTTGGTATTTTGTACATAATTCCATTTCCTGGTGCCCTGTTTATCAACTTGAGACTGAAAGAAAAGGCACAGATCAGCAACAAGACATTCCTGTTCGGCTTATTTTTGCCTCTGCCTTTTCTCCTTCACGTGTGCCTTTCTAGTTTGAAAGCCAACATTCGTGGTGCAGTGTTTCCATCAGTTGACTCAAATGTTTCAGTGGAAAACAGCAAAACTAAAGAATCATTTTTGTATGAAAGGTTCAGAGGTGCGTACAGGAAGTCCAACAAGGGAACCCAGTACTGGGAGTGTGTTGTTATTCTTCGAAGATTGTTACTTTATTCAACCCTCTTGATTCCCAACACTCTTGTTCAACTCAGCATATGTTCTTTTCTGTGCGCACTTTTTCTAATTCACCACAATTCTATTGGGCCATTTGCTCACAAATCATCAAATCAAGTTGAAACCTTGTCTCTCTTTTCACTGACTGTTCTCTCTGTGATCAATTTGATGAAGGCTTGCTTTATTTTTGTCGGTCTGATGCCTGAAGGGAAAGCTGCAGCCACCATGAGCAACTTCAGAGTTTTGGAATGCTCACTACTGCCTGTGCTCATAGTGTTCATTGTTTCAATTGAACTGGCTTTGAAGAGATGGAAATGTCGCAGATAAACACTGATGAGCGTGACTGGAAGGCATTTTACCCTTAGATTCGTGAAAAAAACATGACTGACACAGGCTGGTGCTTTTGCAATAAAGACACGAGATTTGTTGGATTCACAAGTGAAATCGGTTTCACCCACAAAAAAAATTTGATTTTGAGTGGACTGTTTCGAACTCCCCCTGCACATCTGGGACTGCGCCTCACATTGCAACTGATCCTGAGCCCCAAAATGTAGAAATTGCTTCAGAAAGGGAGCGATGCACCAGTGCGTCATTGGGCTCGTGTGGGACGTGACGTCGTGTGCGCCGTGGTACTGCTAGTCCTTCGTGCTTCTCGGGACGAACACGGCCACGCCAAGATCCACGATCAAGTCATTTGAAGAAAGATGCAGTTGTGGATAGAAACCCCCAGACAAAGCAATTTTCTTGAGAGGAAGGTCGGTCAGACCGTCAGGGCTGAGCAAGAAACGTCAGCGCGTTGATGTCCGGGAGCCAGGCAGAGACAGGAGGAACGCCATGGTCACACAAAACTTGTGCCGAACAACAAAGAGTTGGAGCCCAACTCCAATGTTTCCAGTTGACAGCCGTATGAAGACGAAGTGGGTCCGCCGCGTTGTGCGCGAATGCGCGCAGAATTACACTCCATACCAAAAACAAATCTTCAAGTACGCGCAGCCGACTCCGAGGAGCTCGAGTCGCATTTTATCTATCTGTGTCTGACACTGTCTGGCCAAACAAACACGACTGAGTCTCTGCTTACCTTTGAAATGTTTCATTTTGTGATCTAGAAATCGAGTTCTTTGAGTGTTTTTTGTCGACAACTCCGCCAAGAAGGTGAGGCGTTTTATATAAAATTACCCGATGAAAAAAGATTGACTTGACTGTTTCAGATCATTTGTTTTGAGAATTACCTTCCATGTTTGGAGAAAGTTTTTGAGCCCCTATTCACTGCCAGATGACCAAGTGCCTTCAAGTTAAATTTAGTGGAATGCACGTGGAACAAATTGGGTTCAAACAGATAGTTTTCGGGGCGGACATGAGACTTCGGTTTTTGGTTCTGCACCAAAAAGCAGCGTTTTCGTTCAGCTGTTGTGCGGACGTTGGGCGTACTTTTTGTCGTTCTGAAAAAAATTAATTTTCCTCCGTGGTTTTCGATCAGTGGAGAATGTGGATGGGTCAGTGGCCCTTTGCTGGAAACCCGTCACGAGTACACCAATGTGCACCGAATTCAAAAAACAGAAGCCACTTTTTGACCCATTCTGCTTTGAGGTTCAGAATTAAATTTTATCACAATTGAAGGCAAATGTTGAAGGATTGTTTTGTAAATTTTTGGATGCTTGAGGAAAGGAGGAGCGCTCCGGAAAACGATTGTCCCTCGTACGAGACGCTTGCTCCTTCCGGTAACAGGCATTTTGCGCGTCCTCCTTCGTTGGTGCAAGGTTGCATTGAGGTGTTCTGAAAGGCAGGGGAATCCAAGCCCTGTTCCAATGGTTCCACTCTTCAGAGAAGAGGATTCGAAATCAACTTGATGCCTGTGTTTGTTTTCCACTGCAAAAGGATGTCAAGTCAACAGCACAGCAAAAATTTATTTCGAACACCAGGTAAATCTGTTCATGCACAAAGCAATCAAAAGAACGCGCGTTGGTCGTCGCATTTCTTCTTCTGTTCGTTCCTCTTCAGAGCTGAAACATTCCCGGGCTCACGATGGGGTTTGGCCGAGTAGCTCTGCTGGTCGTGTTGACCGCTGTGGCGGTGAAGGTTCTGCCCGGATGGCTCAGTTCTCTACCGGAGATGATGTTCCACGGAACCACCGAGAAGGGGTGGGAGCCAGTCGCTGAGGCCTTCAAGTAAGACTTTGTGTGCACAATTGTCTTTTGCTTCCCGTGTATCTGTCTGAAAGGTAGAACTTGCTTTTCTATGCAGCTAATTTCTCTGTGTGTGATTCTCTTTCTGAGGCAAGTGCTGCGGACGCACCTGGACCACGGCTATAACTTCGCAGTGTATCACAAAGGCGAGAAAGTGGTGGATTTGTACGGAGGTATGGCAAAGTCCAAAAGTCTTTCGTTTTGTCAAAAGTACAGCAAACAAAGGGAAAAGTCCCGTTTATGGGTGACCAAAATTTTTCTTTCCATCAAATGGCAGATTGAAATTTCCCGGGCCTTCATGAGTGTTTTTAGTCAGACACGAACAACTGAATACTCCCCTCAACAAAAGCATTTTTGAGAAAAATGTATCTGCAGGATACGCAGACTACAGTATTCAGGAGCCGTACAGGGAGAACACCCTCACGACTCTCTTCTCCTCCACCAAGGGAGTGAGCGCCCTGTGTGTCGCCATGCTGGTGGACAGGTCAGCCCTTTCTACAGATACTCTGAGCTAAATTGGACAAATGTTGCTTTTGTTTGAAAGGGGACATTGAGACACAGAGAATAAAATTTAATGCAAGTAATCGAACCAACATCCTTGTTTTGTTTCAATTCAGAGGTCTGCTGGACTACAGTGAGAAGGTGTCCCACTACTGGCCCGAGTTCGCTGCCAACGGGAAGGAGTCGATCACCGTGGAGACTCTCCTCAGCCATCAGGTTGGCAAATAGATTTGAACCAGGTTGGGAAAATAATCAAAATCTCTCCTCTGCAGGACAATGGAAACAGAGACAAATTGGTGCTAAAATCCACGCGGAATCCCGTTTGTTCGTGCGTCCAGCAAATTTTGTGCAAAGCTGTGTGAACTTCTCATGAGCTTTTGCATTGAGCCACCTGTAGACGTCTAGTTCCACGTGGAAACATTCGTTCGTGACATTCCAGTGGCACGGGACCCAATCTCTCTATTTCACCAGTCACAGCGGAGCTGATGTTCAGAGCATGTTTCCAGGCTGGGTTGTACACCCTCCCCGGGGGATACTTCCTGCAGGACATGCTGGACAACCCCGACAGGATCAGCAGACAACTCGCTCAACAAAAGCCTTTATGGGAGCCAGGTACAGTTGGTCTGTTGACGAGGTTCAATTCCGACAGATCTGGTGACTTGTCCCGGAAGCTGTGGCTGAACCACGTGCGCGCTTTGCAGGAACTCAGCACGGGTACCACGGCATCACGATCGCCATGTACATGAACGAGCTCGTGCGGCGCGTCGACCCCAAACACCGCACTCTCGACCAGTTCTTCGCTGAAGAGTTCGCCAGGCCTCTCGGTTCGTAGCAGCCGCTCGTGGCTCGGTTCGGCTGCGATGTACGAGTGACTGTTGTGTGTGTCGAGGCTGCGGGAGATGACAGCAGCACACCGATATTTTGCCTTATTGTTTGTGTCGCTTGGAGCCTTTTTTCACTTCGAAGATCTGGATGTCCACATCGGCCTGCCATTGTCCGAGAACTACAGAACAGCCAAGTCGGAGGAGAGCTTCTTGGCGGACGCCGAAGACTGGAACGCTTTTCTCTTCGAGAACGGCGTCTTGAACGTCATAGAAGCCTTGTTTCCCAGGGAATTTTCATTCATGAATCTGATCGACGACATGAAAGATAACACTTGGGTAAACGAAGTACAGCTGAAGATGATTTGCTGGAAAAGACCGAAGTCAAATAGGAGCTGAGCAATGTTTTTTGCACAAGGGTTTGATTTGTTTCAGGAAAAAATTAGCAACCCGTACATCAGGAGGATTCCGTGCGGCAGCTTCAGCGGCTACGGAACAGCGAGAGACTTGGCCAAACTGATGGGAATTCTGGCCAACGGCGGGAGTCACAACGGAAAAAGCTACCTTTCTCCACGGACTGTGAAATTACTGACTGAAGTTTTAACTCCGGAGGACAGACCCGAACTCTGTCTTGGAAATACCGTGTTGCAGTTCGGCCGTGGGACAACCCCATTCAAGACACCAGTTGTGAGTATTCTCGTTATCAACGCCGTAGACCAGTGAAACGCAAGAACAGACAGTTCAGACAAAGGAACATGCTGAGGAGGAAGAAATGTTCAGCGAAGAAGTGTTCAACAGAAAGCTCTTTCGTTGCAGGGATCATACATGTTTGGAACCCCTGGATTCGGAGGCCAGATGGTTTACGGAGACCCTGAAAACCAACTCGGGTTCGCTTTCCTCACCAACAAATTGTATTCCGGACTGACTGCGTTCACTCCCCAGTTCAACATTTTGTACAAAGCCACGTATGATGTGGTGAAGCAGAGTCAGTGAGGCTGAAATAAAAGTAGAATACGAATTGACTGCTGCGCTTGATTTACTTGTGTGAACAGACGAGTTGTAGAGGCAAAAAGCAAAGGACTTCAGGTTCCATTGCAAATTGTGTGGCAGAACCTTGTCCGAGTCCAGATCTGGTTCAGGAAGAACAACTTTTGGCAACGACGCGCGATGTGCTCGAGGGATACGAGTGCACTGCATCATTGTGGACATGCAGGACCTGAAACTTTCCAAACCTGTCACGTCTCAACCGAGACATTCTCTCACTATTGTGCATGTGCACGTTTGTTTTTGTCTTCTTTTTTTTTTGCAACAATTTGTTGAGAAAAAATCCCAGTTTTGTCAGAAGTTACGTCACCATGCCGCGTGTCTGTAGGGTCACGTTTGCATTTCTGCTTCAAAATTTTGGCACACGGCAACCCCTTTTGTTGTTTCTCATTGCGTTCTGAAGTTGAAGAGGAGCAAAACGCTGCATGTCCGCTGATGCTCACTGCAACTCCGGATCCTGACCAACTCTGGATCTGCGTGGATCACGGTGAATCCCTGCACGAGAATACCTGCAGAACAACTGCAACATGTGCACAAAAGATCTTCTTGCAGAAGGATCACAATGCTCAACAATGTGAGGGCTCTTCTAGGATTTCAAATGGGAAGCTTCTGATCTCCAAGCGATCCAGAAAGGAAATAATCTTGCAGGCAAGACAACACTTTTCTGAAATCTCTTCTGTCTGTGCGCATTTTGGGGCGAATGAGATTCAAATATTTCCTGTTTTATCTGTTCATTTGCAACTGCAAAAACTGGATGATAAATTGCCTTTGCTTCAATTCGAACCAATTCGCTCACAACTTTGGAGGCTCTTCTGACAGTGCAGATGCGTTCCATTTTGTGACCTTTGGCCGTGCTCTATATATCACGGCAACCAGACGAGCCGCAAGCGAGCAGGATATATTCGATATATATAGGCAGCTACAGGACGACGTGCGTGCATGGAAGCGTTTGCTCAACACATCTGCTGATCCGACGGGCCTGCAGCAGCAGGAGCATTCTGACAGGCGCGAGTCGTGTGTGTTGTACGTATCAACTTGAAAGCTTTCATAAAACGATTCCTCACCCTCATCAAAACCGCAACGCAAATAGACCAAGAGAGGTTTCCTCTCCCTGCGCTGCAAAAAGGTAACAGCGAGGACACAACTGACGTAGTGTTCAGTCTCTATAAGTGTGAAACCGGCTTATAAAATTCGTGAATCGTCACTCACGAGTTTGAGTCTCTCTGCTAACATCCGGCTGTCACACTCATGTGACAGTCAACCGAGTCTAGTGCGGTGATCCGATAACCAACGTAGACTTTTGTGCCATGCTGTTGGGTCCACCAGAGGAGATCGCACTCTGCGCCCTGAGTACTCACTACGCGCTTGCTGCTGCTTCCTTCAATCCAGGCATTTACACTTCCCTACTGCTTCATGCATATTCACTGACTGAGCTATTATTACTTTGTACAGTCTTTTTCTGTCATACACACTCAACACACGGATGCTCAGCGCTTAATTGTTTGCGCTTCTAAAACATACCCGACAATGCAACTTCCAAGTAAGAATTGATCCTGCAATATATCACAGTCAATCG
>JAAUXT010029874.1_pt1 | contig 19064 bp, 18 predicted proteins | sample 7278171 | NCBI WGS metagenome assembly JAAUXT01 (sample SAMN14350112, study PRJNA611818) | marine sediment metagenome | isolation source: surface marine sediment (1.8m) | place: French Polynesia: Moorea | collected 2018-08 | reverse complement strand
TAATTTGCAAAAATGGATGTTATACTGATTCCCTGTTCTGTTTTGTGCAGCAAGAAATGTCCGTTTGGAAGATATGAGGCATAAACGGTTTCTTATGAAATTCCCCTCGTAGCTGGTGACTACATGGGTGACTTTGGAAGAGCAATGTGCAGGGGTAGTTCACACTGCATTCCAGGATTGGGGCATGGGTGGGGGAGCAACTTTTGGTTGGGCTTGACTATTCAATATTGAAAAAGAAAACTTTCAAACATGCAAACGCGCTTCGAAAAGAAATTTTTGTCGGTGGCAATTGGTACCAGCCCCGACATACTGCGGATTGTGTCCTGGGCTAGTCCCAGTTGGTTGTCTTGCGGATGGACGCAACGCGTGGTGCGTCCAGTGAGAAACATGCGTCAGTTACTCCTGCAACGCATGGCCTGTTGACGTGCACAAGAACGAGTCCCTTGACGCATCCAGGGTGAACATGGCTTCAGTAGATCGACCCGGCGCTGAAGAGATGGACCCGTGCGTGTGAATGCGGCTGCGAAGACAATAGAGGGAAGAACAATGGGTTCGGGACCCGGGATCCGAGAGCGATGGGAGCGGGGCTGAGGTGGGGGGGGGGGCTGAGGTGGGAGGGGGGGGGTGAGTCATGGTGGGTGGGAGAGAGACAAGGGTTGGAACACACTGAGTGGGACAGGATTGAGGCAGTTAGGGACTGTAGGTAGGGTTGGGGGTTGCAAGGATTTTGCAGTTGGTAAACTGAAACAGTGGGGTTTGAGGTGAGTTTCGCAACTCGTGCCCCAGTCACGGAAGGGAGGAAGTGGGGTTGGAAAGATATAACATATGACAAGTCACAGACAAAAACAAAACAGGATCTTGAAGAAAACTCAGAAAGACGCAACACGTGGGGCAGCCAGGAAAGGGAGAGGAAGGGGTGGGTCAGACTTTGTAGGTGAAAAGCCAGGACGCTCACAAACGGAAGTCCCGCACACGGGCGCTGTGAGTGCACGGTTGAGGTGAAGCGAGGGTGCAGATCTGTCGGGCGGTGGGTGATTCGTTGACTGTGATCCCAGGTGCCAAAAGCTTCCAGCCCTGCTGCGCCGGAAAGTCTTGGGATCAGTGGTTTTCACATTGGTTGATTTTCACACAAAAGCCAATGGTGAAATTTTTGACGCCAGCCCGAAAAACGAGCACGCGTCACCAATGTGAAAACCCCTATTCAACCAAATCAAATAGAGTTCGCATGTAGTGCTTTGTACTTTCTGACTTTGCTTTCTTTCACCTCGCACTGCATGACGACAATTTCAAACAACCTTCAGACAATCAAGATCTGATTCACACACAGATCTTTGTCGTTTTACTCGCTTTCCGCAACAGATACAGAATGCCAACAAGATGTTTCAAAGACATTCGCCAACTTGAGGAGCCTCATCACCTTCCCACAGCGCACAAGGCGTTTCTGTCGTAATTAGATGAGCTGACTTGGGTCATTACCCTTCTGATGGCTCCTGTATGCGAGAAGAAAGCAACACATGGCCCCGTGAACAGTCCCACCGGGGCCCCAGGTGTGTGAATCACCGTGCGCATGCGTTCTGATGACTTTTGTTCTGTCATTGGGAAGAAAAGTGGTTGAAATTGCGAGAAATTTCCAGTGTCTTGTGGCTTCCCAACAATGTAAATTTCGTTGACTTTTCAAGATCAGAAAAATATTTCTTGACGCGTGGAGATTGGTAGAGACAGGGAGGCGAAGGACTTGATCAACAATGGAACAGATACCTGCCACGCTCATTTCTGCATCAAGCCGTGACTGCAGAAAATGCGTCGTTTTTGACATTGCGACTGACCATCGATACTGGAACAGGTTCAGGATTTGTTCAGGAAGGGCCTGACTTCCTGGGGAGTGTTTCCAACATGTTTTGTAACCAACAGAGAAAAGGTGAGAATGACTGTCGAAGGTGTCTGGACCAGTCACGTGGCTGTTGCAGTTCTCGTGTGTGCGCGGGGGGCGGACTGCGCATCTCTCGGCTGTTTCCGCCTCCGCTCGGCTCGTCCTGCATAATTCAGCGCGTCCGACGCGCGTTTCCTGGGAGACCCGCGCAGCGTCAGATGACAATGGAGAGACAAAGGGAGAAGGAGAGAAGGAGAGAGAGATGCAGACAAAGAGAAACTGGAGCCAGTCTGTAGGAAAAAGAGGGTACACAACATTCTTCTAGTTTTTTCCCCAGATTTGCTGCCCCAAGGTCAACCCGAAGGTGCCACAACCTGTTTGGCGAAGACGTTCGGGATCAACCCAAATCAAGGAGGTTTGCGTCTCACGTCATCACGTGGTCTCGTATCGATGCACGTGGAGCTGCGTCTCCATCACCCAATCAGGATCCATCACACCGGAAGTCATTCGACCCGAGTCCAATCTCTTTACTCACGACGGCCTCCCGACCTCGGGGTCCATGGCCCAGGGTCCAGGGTCCCAGGGTCAGTGCACGCGCACGCGCTTCCTCCAACACAGTCAGAAGAACCAAGGCTCGAGACCCCCAACTTTTCTCGTGGTGAACTTTGACAGGACACGCATAGAGCAAAAGACCCTGCAATTGTTGAGCAAGAGATAGGTGAGGTGAACTTCCTGTTTCTGCACCTGCATCGAGTGAAACAAATACAGGATATTCACACGGAAGTTTGGCTGGGTGGTCGTGGCACGGGCCACTGATGAAAAGTCACCACGGCTAAATCTCCCAATTCGGCAGTAGCTCATCATTTGTGCGTGGCGCGTGTGTGAGAAAGTGAAGCTGCGTGGTTGTGGCACGGACCACGATTCACCACTGCTTCATCTCTCTATTTTGGCGCCTTTTGCAACAGTTCATCATTTGTGTATGGCGCGTGTATGACCCAGTTTATTGCAGTCTGCTGTAGTGCGAAATGACCGCTTATGGGGAGAACGCGCAGGGATGATGACAGCGATAAAGAGATGCATGTTGGAGCCGCGCGCGCGCAGCTCAGCACGTGGCGCGCCTTGGGTCGCGCGACTGGGACTCACTGGAGCCTGTGGGGCGGGACCAGAAGAGTCTGAGGAACCTCATGCAGACCTCTGGGTTGGACCAGAAGAGGGTTCCACAAGCTCCTGACAAATTTTGTGACACAAATGCGCTTTCAGGTGCTTGAAATGTACCCCAGTGAAGGTCAGAGCTGTCTGTCTGTCTGTCTGTCTGTCTGTCTGTCTGTCTGTCTGAGTGAAAGTCAGAGCTCTCTGTCTGTCTGTCTGTCTGTCTGTCTGTCTGTCTGTCTGTTTGTCTGTCTGTCTGTCTGTCTGTCTGTCTGTCTGTCTGTCTGTCTGTCTCTCTCTCTCTCTCTCTCTCTCTCTCTCTCTCTCCATTTCTTGGTCTCTGTCCATCTCTTTGTCTGTGTAGTGTGTGCACGGGTTGGGTACGCGTCGGTGCGTGAAACTTTACGGAATGAATCCTGGCGAATCAAAAACCCTGCGAGAACCCAAAATCATGTCAGCAAAAGACAACATGAAGGACGTCCTCTGATTTTGCGAGTACACTGCGAGTACATTCCGAGTACACTGCGAATACACTGCGTCCAGGAACCTTACAAGCAACAGCAAAACTGTCAACGGCAGATCAGAGGAGAGTTTCTCTGTAGGATCTGGAGCTGCAGGTGTGTGGGTGAGATTACGGAGACCTCGTCCTCACAAGCGACTCAACAAGAACCTGATAAGCTGCAGTGTAACAGGCTTGAGTCACGCTGCGTGCGTCACCAGTTTCTACAGGCCCGTGGGTGTCGCATCGCAAGGGACGACGCAACTCCTGTTATATTTTCGACGGGAAAGTCAGCACGGGTGCGACCCTTGTGAACAGTTAGTGGCTCAAAAGAAACTGACGTACGACTTGACGTGGTGACGTGGCTGACGCAAAAAGGCGCGAATTTCTGGGCGCCACGTAAAAATTCGCGCCACGCCTGAAGTTCCCCGTGACGTAACGCAGACGCACCCAGTGTGAGGCGGCGTTGAGACGGCGTCCATTGAATGGGTTCTCAATGAGAAGCCGATAAGCTCCTAATTACGCCTTTCACCGGCGCCGACGTTTTTGGACTCTCCTCTATTTCGGGCCTTGAGTGACGTCGAGTCAACCTTGGGGAGGTGGCGTTGCAGGCGTGGCTCACACTGGGAGCGTGATGCGTTTCTTCCTCGTGTGCTGGTTCCGTTTGTGCGCTGCGTCTCTCGCACGGTGAAGGGCGCGTCATGCGTTGCGCCCCTGGGCGAGTAGAGGGGTGCGTTGCGCCCCTGGGCGAGTAGAGGGGTGCGTTGCGTCCCTGGGCGAGTAGAGGGGTGCACCATGCGTTGCGTCTTTGCCCAACAGGAGTCAGTTTGAATCAAGACTCCCGTGAACTGTTCACGCAAACCTCTTCTTCCTGCGTCACCACATGGAGACACGCTGGCGTTTGTAGTCTGCACTTGTGGGGTCAGCGTCGTCGCGTCGTCTCTCTTGATCCTCCACTGGATGCGTCAGGTGTTGCGTGCCTGGATGAACAGACTCCATCGCTGCACGCAGAATCCAACCACCTGTGCAGTGGTGCAGTGCGTCACGCATCCAGTGTGAACCTGACTCCATCCAACCTTGGGGAGGAGGTTCTGGAGTCGGTGAGAGAAGGACCCAGACTCGGTGGAGCCAAGTCTGGTTCCTTCTGCATGGAAATCAGGATTTGTGTTCCGCAGATACAATCCAGTGGAGGAGAGAGATTTATTGTGTTGGAGATGGGCTGTTGAGCGTTGTGTTTTGTCTATCTATTGAAGGATGGTTCTGTGACAATTGATGAATGAGTCTCTATCACTCAATGTCGCAACAAATGGATGAGAGAGAGAAAAGATAGAGGGGTCTGGAAACTTCTGTGCTTGAAAGTTCTGAAGACAGTGAAACCAAGTGGCTGCAAAGCCAAACGGGTCAGCAACCAGCCAGTTCACCCAGGTCCACAAACGCGCGTGTACACACACACACGCGCGCGCGCGCAGAAACACACACACACACACAGAGTACAGAGTCACAACACAGACACACAGACACGTGTACAGTCACAGACAGACAGACAGACAGACAGACACACACACACACACACACGCAGAAACACACACACACAGAGCCACATCACTGCCACACACGCTAGAACAATGATCATGAAGTTAGGTGAAGCACACAGAAGACTGTTTCCAGAAGGCCTCCTGCACCTCAGAGTGCAGTCACTGCGGGATAGTCTCTCCTTCTGCGGACTGTTTCTCTTCATGCGTGTTGAATGCGCCTGACAACCCTGCGCGCATCCTGAATCACAAACCGCTTTATTCACACTGGGTGCGTCGTGTGCTGCGTCCCCTGCCTGCAGAATTTAATGGGCGCTGCGTGCTCACTTGCAATGTCATGACCCTGTGCTTGTAGAATTGAAGTCCTGGTTCGCGCCGGACACGTGATGCGTTGTCAGCGCATGAACGTGAACTTGTTCACCGCATCAGAATTGAGGCCTTGTGATGTGGCACCCAGAACCACGTGCAGGGACGCAGTACGTTGCGCACCCAATGCGCAGCATTCTTGCAGAAGACGCCTGCAGACAGATCCCTCAATTCGCGCACGCGCAGACATCCCGCAGACCCCTCCGCGCGCGCGCGCAGACCCTAGAGACCCCTCTTAGCGCGCGCAGACGTGATCAGCCCCCCTCCGCGCGCGCATAGACATCTCGCATCCGCGCGCGCGTAGACATCCCGCAGACCCCTCCGCGCGCGCGCGCGCAGACCCTGCAGAAGTTAATTGCGCGGAGTAATCTACAGATTAAAGCGCGCGGAACAATGGCGTCTAATTGGATGAAGCTGAACCACAGTGATTATCTCGGCGCTGTTTTCCGAGCTTTGCGTTTTTGATGGGTACGCTCTCAGAAAAGGTATTCTGGCACAACACTTTTGGATTGCAAATGTCTGTGGTTTGATCTATTTGTTCATGACACGTTTGACCTCAAATAGAAAGGAGGTAACAGAGGGGAAATCACACACCAATTCCTTCTGCTGCAGTGCGCAATGTGTGTGTGTGTGTGTGTGTGTGTGCGTGTGTGTGCGTGTGTGTGTGAGGAGCAGCTGAAGCGACCCTTTTTGCACTCACTCAAACCATGGCACAGAGGTCATCCCAGACGGACGTGCAGTCACTGTACTTCTGAAACCAGTGTGCTGACCACACCACAACTGGACCAAACACACTGGCTGAACCTCAGTTTCCACAGTGTGCCGCACGCAATGCAAACTGTTGGAACTTGTCCTCTTTTTTCCAATCCTGAGGCCTGCAAACATCGGGGATTCGAGGGGCAACAATAGCTGCCTAATTGCAGCAGAATGGAGGCTCCTCGCGCTCTCGGGACGCCCCGTCTGAATTGAAAAATGCGAAGCCATTCCCCATCCAGAGTCAGATCCAGAATTGTAGTGGGTCAGTTGACGTGCGAGTGAGGACGTGCTTGGTTCGGGAGGAAAGGGGGGGGGGGCGCCACTGCCAACCTCAGCCTTCATTTTCAGTCTTCAGATCACCAAAAATGACAAAAAAAGACCACAAAAAAATAACAATTGGTTTTGGAGATGTTCAAGTCACAGGGCTCGAGGGCGCCTTTTTTTGGGGCAACATTTTCAGGGAGGGTAAGGGGTGTTGGTGCCTACCACACCCCGTGGATCCACCCCTGGAAGCAGTGCTGGAATTTCCTGCATCTCCTGGAGTGTGTCTCTGCAGAGGGGAGTAATTTGTGTTTTTGTTCGCTAATTGCAATTGAAGCAGAAAATCATTTTCTCCGCATTGAGACGCTGTTGTTATGGGAGAAAGTGCGTCGTTTTTCACATCCAGGTCACTGGGTGGTTTTCTTCATCGTGGCCTGATTTTCCACGAGACAGTGTCGCAATTATCAGAATATTTATTGCGTTAAACACAACACGAAAACGAACAAAAAGACAAAATGTAAATATTTTGAGTCTCGTAACAGAAACATTTGCTGAGATGAGCCAGAAATAACAAATAACCAACTCTCTCTGGGTCATAGAGCACCCAAGAGGAGGGACCCCCCCCCCGGAGTCTCTGTTCCGTTGACGGTTTGACACAGGAAAAGGCAGTAAGAGTTATGCACCTGGATGTGCAGGTCCCTTGGCTCCTGGATCCGCCCGTCAGGATTATGAGATTTGTAGGTGAAGGTCACTTCTCGTGGAGCAGAAGATCCTGGGTTCACAACTGTGTGATAACGTTGTTTGTGTGTTTTGGGAGGAATTACATTCACAAAGCGTAGTTTTACCCCGAATTATCTGCTGTTTGTTTGTGAGGGAAAAAGGATCTGTTTGGTGACCTGGATGCAGAAAGCGGTGACTTCAAAATTGTGTGCTTCAGAGAGAAAAACGAGAAACGAGAAGAGAGAGAAAGATAACGAGGTAGACAGACAGACAGACAGACAGACAGACAGACAGACAGACAGACAGACAGACAGACACACACACACACGCATGCACGCATGCACGCACACGCACCAGGGGAATTAAGAGAGAAAGTGAGAGAGAGAGAGAGAGAGAGAGAGAGAGAGAGAGAGAGAGAGAGAGAGAGAGAAAGTGGGAGGGTGAGAGGACAGAGAAGTGAGAGAGAAGCAAGACAGGAGAAGAGAGAGAGAAGTGAGAGAGAGAGAGAGAGAGAGAGAGAGAGAGAAAAGAAAGAAAGAAAGAAAGACAGGAGGAAACGTAAAGAGATTATTGTGTCTCTGTCAATGCAACAAAGCGAAACAGATTCGGAGCGAATTGAGGAGCTGCCTCGTACAGAGCAGCATCAAAAGGAAAACTCATCCACAGTTTACTGCGGGAGACGATACAATCTTCATTTCTCGGCCTCCATTGAAAACCCCGCGCATTTGTCTCGGTATCTCCGCGCTCGATTGAACCCAACTCAATGCATTGCTCAGCACCATTTCGGTTCATTAACCCTAACTCGCATGTAAAGACTCCATAACGTTGATCCATTGTCGTGTTGCTTCGACGCAACAATCTTCTCATTTTGTTCTGCTTTTCTTTGCCAGCATCTCAAGCCTGAGTCACACTGGATGCGTTGCAGCCTGTACAAGGCAATGGGCGCTGAGAACGAGGGTGACGCACCCAGTGCGAAACAGGTCTCAAGTACCTACTCATGCGTTGCGTGCTTTCGAACTTTCACGTTGCAAAGCAATTCGAGGACAAATGTAATGTGTTCTGTTTCTCCTTTCAGGTTGGCCCAGCTTCCATCACACTGACCCTTCATGATTTGTTCCCCTACTCTCCAAATAGCCACACAAGAGCAAGGTCATTGACAGAATGTTGTGGCATCGTTCCGCCAGCTAAGGCCCAGCCACCTGACCAAAGGACTTTTGGATTTGACACAGCAAATTGTGGATCCTCCTCACCCCACAAAGGATGTTGCTGGTGGTGGAACGTGGAAAAAAACCAGAAGCATGGAACCCACTTCAGAATGCTTGGATTTCTTGAAACACAAACAGCCAATTGATCATTTGTTGTTGCGGAGACTGTAGCAGATTTGATGTAAACATCCTATTCCGGGGGCGATTAGAGCGTTTAACCTTGAGGCAGCGACGGACGTCAGTGCTGAGCCCCTGCGTCTGCGAACTGTTGCTCACAAGTGGCGACTGACGTTCATTGCTGGGGCCTAGTTCACCCTGGATGCGTCACGCGCTGCGTCCTGGTGCACGTCAGTAGGGAGGTTTAGCATCACGCGAGCGATGTTGACGCAGGCATGAGCGCGGGTGAGGATTTTCCATGCGCATGTAGTTGCCCCAATTGCAAAACAGCCCATTCTCCTAAAACTTTTGAAACTTGGGTTTGTCCGCGGGTTAGGGACCTGGGCTTGTGTCTATTCTTCAGAGTTTCAGGCATAAAACAGCCACCTTCTACTCCCAGAATTGAGCATCAACACAAGAGGACCTTCCAATACACATGATTTTCCTTGTTCCAGTGGGACATTGGCACCAGAAATAAGAGCAAAATGTTGGGGTACGTGCACACAATTCCACTTCCCATGTTGGGACGGAGCTATGTGGGGTGCGTGGCACGGGTGCGTCTTACACACGGAACTGACGCAGGTTGCCTAACCTCCCTATTGGGCGCTGCGTCGTCGCCTGTAAGCCAGGTCTGAGCCCCATGTCTGCGCTGTGTTGATGGTAAGTGGCGACTGACGGGCACCACTTAGGAGTCTCGCAGTCAGCAAAGCTCTTCGCACTTGGCCTGTCTGCAGAGCTAATACCCGCTCTTCACCTCAAGGCTGCTGGATCGCACCGTCAGGTTCGGGTCAGTGACCTGGTCTACACGGGATGCGGCCCAGTGAGGCCAGTTTCACGTTGACTGCGTGCAATCGTTGCTGCTTCTGGACAGGCAGCAGGCAGGTCGTGCATCTGTTACGGGGCCCAAGTATCTGCTTTGAGTATCTGCGCTGAGTAGTCCAGAGTCTCTTTTCCACGATTTTGTCCCACACCAAGCACGGATCTTGAGGAGGGGGCTTTCAAATATCCACTCTCAGCATCCCCACCCACCCCCAACATATTTTTAAGCCAATACGATTTGGACCCTCTGACGACCGCGCACAACAGAACCAGCCCACCATTTGTTTCACACACTTTCACAGCAAAATCAAGGGAATTAGTGACAAGTACTCGTTAAGTACTCTTCACACTGTCACGCGGAGAGTGGTTTGAACAATGGGGGCCGCGGCGGGAGTCAAGTGCCCGGCACTTGGCGGGGCGACGCCCGGGGCGTTGCGCACTCGAGAACGGCGATCCGTCATCCCGACGCGCCGCTACATCCGTCCTCGAGTCGCTGAGAAACGGCGCAGTAATAGTGCGCAGCGGAATTCCTGCTTCAAGTGGGAGAATGTGTCAATTGTGCTCAAAGAGGAGGGGTGACCAAATTTGCAATACATTTGGAACTCAAGAATTGTCCTCAAGAGATCTCTTTCTTTATTTCTCTTTCTATTTCTTTCTTTCTTTCTTTCTTTCTTTCTTTCTTTCTTTCTGTTTCTTCTCCCTTTTCCCGTGTTTGTTACACTCGGGCTCATTGTCTGGACAAGTCAACGCTACATTGCGCTCGCAAATCAAGCGAACCCTGGACCCCCCTCCCCCCCCCCCCCAGAAAAAAGTCCGTCTCTTCTCCGCGTGCTGTGCGCTGTGCGCCGCGCGCACGCTTCGTCTTTTATTTCCACATCCACAAACATCTCCGATGAAAACGCATCTAATTAGATCGACAAAAATCCCCCCAATACGGTGGGTTCCTCTCCTCAAACAGGGAAACACCAGCTTAACGGAGTCAACAGACGGACAGATGATATTGAGTTAAATGCCAAGACATGTTTGCAGGATATTAGGCTGTCACCCGACCTGCTTTTGCAATTCCCTCTCAGTCCAGTCTAGTTTTGCTGAACTGCAGCTTTGTGTACCTTTTGGGATGTTTCTGCGAAAGAAGAGCGCGTAAAACGCGGAGTTGAAAAAGACGCGCGCGTTCACAGCGCAACGTCGCGTCGCGAAAACAAAACGACGCGCGCGTCTTATTTTCGCGCAGGAAATTAAAAACGCGACGCGCCTCGCACAGCTCCATAGCAACATGCTGTTTGCTGAATCATGCGAGGGATCAGATGCACGCGTTCTCTCTCTGTGTGGTCAGAGTGAAAGTCGGTCGGATTGTGTCGTGCTGACGCGTGCGACAGACCCAGATCCAAATGGCGCATCCAGTTCTGAATTGGTAAATTCCAGCGGCTTCTGGGTTCTGGTGTTTCAGACGTGCAAAAACAAAAAAATGCTCAACATGCGCCCCAAGCAGCACACACACATACACACACACACACATAAACAAACAAACACAGACAGACAGACAGACAGACAGACACACACACACACACACACACACACACACACACGCAAACGATGGAAAGGTGGCTGAAACAAGTCCACAGACACCTCAGTTGCAGAGTCTTTGGCTCTCGGCGCCGACGCACATTCACCACGTGAAACAAAATGCTTGAGCATCCCTGAAGTCAGAACCCATTTGATCCTCTCTCAACTCTGCATACACAGGCTTGTGAACAAGGCCCCTGGACCTGCCGTGGTGCTGTGGGTTTTCCAGCACAAGGCCGTTCCACGGGCCAACAGACGCATCGCAGCACCGCAGTGGTGATGTTTTACAAGCGCAACAATCACTTATGGATGATAGAAGAGTGAGCGATGATAGAGGAGCGAGCTCTGGATTCCCCAGTGGGTCTGTCTAGTGTCGGGAGGGTGGGAGGCGCAGCTGGGAAGTCTTCGGCTCGAGTGTTCGAGCGCATCTGGCAGAATTCTGCAGAGTGTGGGTTTTCCCGGGGCTGTGGTGTGGCAAAGTGGTTTGTGAGTTTTTGAATGCAGCTGCACGAAATGAGGAACAACCTTTGGTTTTAGAAATAGGCTTTTCGCTGCGAATTCTGTCCGTCTTCTGAAAACTAATCTGATCCATGAGGGTGCAGAAGTCACATACTGAAGCAATTGATCATAAAAACAATGCATCTGATTGGAACATTCCCGACCCTTGTGCGGTCAGGGTTCGAACAGCTCCGTTGACTGTGCTCCACTCGAACTCGAAAGGACTCTGGATACAGTGGAATCTCCACCTCCGCCCCAGTTTGGCACCGCCACATTTGTCCAGCAACCAGATTTCAATACAAAATGTTTGAAGCTCGCAGAGCTCCCTCCCTTGACCACGTTTCCTGGATCCGCCCCACCCACCCCACCACGGACACCACGTCCTGGCCACCCACAGCCCCGGAGGAGAGAGACCAGGGTGGGTCAAGGAGAGAGAGAGACGGGAAGACTGATGAGTACAAAACAATTTCATCTTCCACCAGCGAGCGAATCTATGAGGGTTTTCATGAGAACCAGTCCGCAATCTAAATTTGATCTTTGATCTGTGGGGCTGGTGCTGGTCCGCTATGTTCCTGGTGTTGTCTGCGGCCCTGGATTTTGTACCGTCTCTGCAGCTGGACCAACAAATTGATTTTGAACTTTCGCATTGATAGGAATTGCAACGTTGAAAGTCATTCGTTGTTCACTAAGTTTTGAGCCGGAGTCCTCGATCTGCTCCCTCTCTCCTGTTTCCAGAAAAATCATTTTCAAGTGAAAAAGCCACACTGGTTGGGAGGGGCCCTGGTTGTACGTTGCGTTGCGTTGACTTGACCTGTGGTTTATATGCATTCCTGGTCTTTTGTTGCATATATATCTGGCACCACTGCAATTCTTTGATTTGCTGCGTCACAAATAAGCTTCATGTAATCTGTCTCTCTGTGCCCAGAGGAGAATCAATGTGAAAAAGTCAGGGAAATGCAGAGATTTTCTCAAGTGACAAAGAACCCACTGGCCTCTGTTGTCTCAACAACAATAGATTTTCGCAATTAACAACGACAGGTTACCAGGGGAACCCGGTAACTAAGGAGTAATGAGATATGGTGAGTAACGAGAGAATCTGCCAGGTGCGTCAAACGTTTGTCATCAGAGTCTACATGCGTGAGGATCTAGTCACATGTCAGTTACCTGTGGTGGATCCAGAGGGCCTGACTCCCTGATTTTGTTGATTCAGGAGGGTCAGGGGGTTAGGCCCGGATCCCCCCCCAAAAAAAAACACTTTTTGCACCTGTGGCATGAACATTTTTGTTTGTTGGCTTCCCTGATGTTTGCAACACAAAGCACCAGACCTCAATCCTAGATTCACTGGAGCAATGACACCCTCCCCTTCCAACAAGAAAAAAAAAAGAAAAACGTCTGGCTTGCAGAAGAAACACATTGAAATGCGGAGAAATCTTGAGAAATCTTTTGACTTTGTTGCACTGAGTCACGGAAAAAAAGATGTGCTGAGATTGAGTTTGACAATTTGACAATTTGAATGCCTTTTTATGACAAGAGCTGATGCACGATGCGACCTCTTTGTCAAAACTTTTCTTTCTTCCCCAGAAAGTCACTCGGCATGATTCACTCTTCCAAATCAATCTGTTGAAATGAGATCCGGGATTCTTCACCTGCAGCGCGGGTGCTTCAGCAGGGAGCGCGCGGTTCGCCCTTTGAACCTCGCTCCAGGGCTGCGCGGGGGGCAGATGCCACACCCTTCTCGTTACCAGCGCGTCACACGTCGCCAAACCGCATTGTGCCGGATCCACGATGGGAAAACATAAAAACAAGTTGATATTGAGCGATTCTGTCTCTTTGGCTTTTTCCTGGTCCACTTTTTCTTTCTTTGTTCCTTTCTTTCTTTCTTTCTTTCTCATGTGTCTCTCATGCAAACACACACACGCTTTCTCCTCTGTCGCACGCACACACTGCCAGCTGATGCTGTGGGCGCGCGAACACACACACACGCACACACACCACACACACACACACACACACACACACACACACATGCATCTCACCACACAGCGCAGCCCCAAACATCTGATCTTTCACCTTTGAAATAAAACCACAAAAGAACCTGCTCCTGAAACCCTTGTCAGAGTATTGAGCGACAGCTCTGCAGAAAGTCCACAATGCACCTCGACACAGGACGTTCACCTGAGCGAGGGACGGAGATAGAACTGCTCTGCTTATCCTCGTGACAATTACGACTCACAATGATGATGAATAGCAAACAGACAACGCCGCGTTGCTACGTGACACGTATCCAAGGGTTACCATTGACAACTTAATTAAGCAACAGCTGATATTTGACATCCATTGTCACTGAAATAGGATCCATTCATGGAATGTAAGAGATTTGAAGAGAGATAGGAAAAGGCTCACACTGATGAATGCCCAAATATGGAATCATGATTTTGATACAATTCACCAAATATTGTTTGGTGAAAATTCCTCAATGCACAAAAATGTTATCTGCCCATGAAATTTCCTGAAATTTTCCACGCTTAATGTTTGAAATGCATCCGTACCACAACCTTGACGGATAACAACACCGGCTGAAGGCACGAATTATGACAATGCGTGAGGCAGGAACATTATGACTGTTGAACAAAGAGACGCAGAACTGTCAAAGCGCAGGTAGAATGTGGCGTGTAGCATCTGAGCCCGAGTCATCATCAGCGCGGGGGGGGGATCCAGGGCTGGGTTGACGCCAGACTCAGGATCCAGAATTCACATCAACATTTCCCGGCGACAAGTGAAGCGCTGGGCGGTTTGGCAAACACAACAGGTCCGATTTGCAAATGGACAATAAAAACATGAAATTTACGAGCCGAACAGGGAGTGAGAGGTTCTGACCCCGTGCTTCCCTCACCAGCTTGAGTCAAGCTCAGCTTGGGAGAGAGTCACTCCTGCATCCTCAATCCTCCCTCCCTCCCCTCGCTCAGCCCCCTCCGGAGTGATCGTTGCCAGCTGTACCTGAGTGACCCTGTCACCGCTCTCGTCTCCTGTAGAAACGTTGATTCATTAGTCAGAGCTGCCAGACAACAATGCTTCAAAGGACCGCAGCCGCATCACAGTCACGGATCGCGCCAAATGCGTCACGCGTTTCCATTCCTGTACAAGTCAATGGGCGCTGTGTTTCTGGCGGCAACGCCGTCCATGATGCCGCCGCTTCAAGGACGCTGCGTCGCATCAGAAAAAAGCAACTTGCGTCGCATCTCTGCTTGCACTCCCTCCGACCACTGCGTGATACTCACGGGTCGCACCGGGTGCGTCTTGCACTCCATTCCTCCGCGAGTCAATGGGCGCTGCGTAGCTTCCTGCAACGCCCGCACCACCCAATGACGCCGTCGCTTCAGCGTGGCGTCTCCGCCAGCGCGCGCATCCCCGATCGCTGCGTCATAGTCACGGATCGCGCCGGATGTGTCAGGTGTTCCATTCCTTTACAAGTCGTGGGCGCTGTGCTTCTGGCTGCAACGTCTGCACCGTCGCATGACGCCGTCGCATCAACGGCGCTGCGTCGCGTCAATCTGGCGCCGTTGCGTCACACGCGCACCATCACACGAGTGCAGTGTCAAGCCCCCAAAGCAAGACGCATTCCGGTTTATTCTTGTGGCCTGAAGCTCTTGGATTACATGGATCATAAACCGAAAGAGCGTCCACAGGTGGAGGGATACAAACCAGGTCGCGCAAAACAGGAAATTCTGGCGTCAGCGTTCACGCCGTTCTGGTGGTCACCCAGTGTCGTGCAGTGCTCCCCAGACTCGTGTGCTCATCTCTGATTTGCTGCGATCATAAACACAGAACCAATTGACGGACAAAAATTGAGTTTGATGGCAATAATTGAGCGTCGATAGGAACAGCTTGTTGTCAGAGATACCATCTCTCTACAACGCGTCTGTTGACTGCTCCACGTAATGACGTCGATACGAGCGTCGGACGCTGTTCCGTGGCCTCGTTACCAGGGCGATGAGTATCAACTTGTTTGCATCAAGGGTTCATATCATCCCGAACAAAATGGGACCTGGATTCTTTGCCAAGATGCCCTGTTCTGGACTTGAAGCTGTGAGACTAATTTTTCGCTTTGTCCGGATGAATGGAGAAAGTGAGCAGGACGGAAGATCTGCACTCATTTTGCGTTGGGACTTGGTTCACAGTGGGTGGGTCACGCGTTGCATGCCGTGCAGCCGTACAAACTGGACAGCACAATGTGTGCAACGCCTCTACGTCTCACGCGTCTGGTGTGAAGCCTCTCTGAAGCGTCGGGCCACTCTTCGAGTCCGTAAAATAAGTTGCTGGCAAAAACAGAAATCCAACATTTGGTGCGTCTGGTAGTTCATATGTCAGCTGACCCAATATCTCACCTGTCCATTGTGGATTCGTGGTGCATGTGTATCCAGGCAGACTTTGATGAAGAACGCAGGGCATGACGCTTCCAGAGGGAAATAGTGCCGCCAGTGTGAACCAGCCCTGATTCTGGGTGGTCCCCCTGATCACGTAACGCACCCACATCTCCCCCTGTATCTGGAGATCACATCAAGGACTCGTCCCGCAACGACGTTCTTCCGTCCCACCTCTGACCCAAAAGGGACGAGTGAGTACAAAACTCTCCGTGCTTTAGAAGCTCAGCACTGTTGCCACAAATAAAAGACAACCATAGCACCACAAAACTGTGTGAGCCTCACCAGTTGGTGTGGTGAATCTTGCTCGACCCTGGTGATTCACCTGATGGAGGTTCAATTGCCCCCCTCGAAGGCTTGGGAGGACGCGCGCAAAATCAGCATCTGACCAAAAATTTCAGTGCTTCAAGGGGGTTGGTTCCTTTTTGTTTGAACTTTTTTGCCACGGTATCGAAACCCTTTGCATCAATCACCTGAAGATTCAGCATTCTGTTGCCATTTTCTTTGAGTAAGTCATTGAAAAGATCTGCCTGTCCTGTACTGCGCACTGCCCCCTGTGCGAGAAGAACAGCGATGCTCAGTGGCGGCCGGGCGCGTGTTTGGCCCTGACGATCTCCAGACCCGGCGCGCGCGTTAAGCCTCCGGGATCCGTGCTGCTGTCAGGGCCCACTCCACCTGATGACTGCTGCACACACACTGTACAAACAAACCCCGCATCTCCCGTCTATATCCACGCCAATCTGAGGTGGTGTGGGTGGAATTGACGTGATTCAGGGAGGTTTGAGTTGGGGCAGTGTTTTTGGAGGGTACGTTGGCACTTGAGCTGAAGACTTCACAGATGAAGCTCCAACATAAGACAGGACCGCAGGGCAGGGGCGGGTTCACATTGGATGCGCTGTGTGTGGAGTCCATATCAACTCGCTGCGTCGTATCTATGACGTCAAGTCGCAACATGACTTCAGGCTGTGGTTAAAATTTTACTTGCTTTGAATGCTGCTCCTGGAAGTGAGACTGTGACATCAATTCAGAGACGTCGCACTGAGTACAGCACCGTTGCGTGTTCACTTTACGAAAACAACTTCTGCATGGAGAGACACAAGGCAGCCCCCGAGTGAACCTTTGCTGACGCTGGCTTGAGCAGTTGGGGCACCGACATCGCAACCATGCACAGGTCCAAGCCACCAACCCAGATGCGAACCCGAACCTACGAAGCGCAACATCCATTGACCTGAGTAGGGAACGCCACGCACACCGCACCTCCTGTGAACCCCACAGCCTCAGCAGATCCAGACGCGAGTCCTCTATCATCCGTAAGTGATTGCGCTGCCACTCCACGGGGTCTTCTCGCTGGGTTCATCAACTCACGGAGCTCTGCGCCTCCACTGACCATCTCGTGGTGCGGGTGGTGAGGTCTCAAGGTCCCGCCACAGACCCCAAACATTTCTCCATTTGATCCTCACAGCGAAGTATCGCGGTCGGAAAAGTTTTGCCCGGACCTGGTCCCCTCTGCCCTGTCCTGCATCAGCAGATCGCTTCCTAACCTCGTAAGCCGCTGCTACATGCTCCCCTCTCCCCAGGCCTCTAATTCCTCCACCTTTTGTCCCTGATTCTCGGATCTGCGTTACCCCGGACCTGCCTCATCTTTCCGATGTCTGTCCTTTCCTGGATCAGCAGCTCGCTTCCTGATCTGGCTCGCTCCAGGCTGTATGTTCCTGCTCTCTCCAGGCCTGTAATCGCTCGGACAAAGGTCTGCCCTCACCTCCCCCCCAGACCTACCTGCCCTCACCTGGACCTGCTCTACTCTGTCCTGGATCAGCAGCTCGCTTCCTGACCTGGTGAGCACCCGGATGTATGCTCCCGCTCTCTCCAGGTCTCTAATCCCCGAGACCTGGGTCCGTGGTCCCTGGATCCACCTTCTCGCCGGATCTGCCCCACCCTGTCCTGGATCTGTTCTGCCCTGGATCAGCTGGTCGCTTCCTGACCTGGCTCGCTCCCGGCTACATGCTCCAGGTCTCTAATCCCCTGGACCCTGAGGGATAATCCTGGCTGATTGGCTCTGCACGTGTCTACATGGGAACTCTACATGGGAGCTCCATGTGGGGGATGGTGCAGGGATATGGCCACTCAGACGCAATGAAAAAAGTCAGGTTGTTGAACATCCGTGTGATGGTCAAATGGTCAAGTTTGACGTTGGCTTCCCATTTGCACTGGTGGAAATGTGCGCATCCACAGTTTGAACATGATGTGGACAGGATCCAGGGGCCTGTTCTGTCAAAGACCTGAACAAATGTCTTCAAGCACACCAAGTTATGATTCTGTGTCAAGATCTGTAGTGGACTTTCAGCCCCCCCCCCCACACTGGGCGAAAGTTTGAGGCCTCTTACGTTTAGCACCACGACCCACAAGAAGCCAATGGCGAGTTTTAGCAGAACAACACGCAAACGCAAACGCAAATGCAAATGCAACCTGAGTTAGGTGCATCCACAACACAAGTTTTGAAAAGTTGCATTGTCATTTCCTGTGCTTTTCTCAGAAAAACATATTGTCAAGAAGCTTTGAAAAGTAGACATGTATCATCGTCAGATTTGTCAGATACTTGACCACCAACTGAGCAATTTTCAAGAGTTTCCTGGCAAAATTGAGGGAATACTGAACAGTTTTCTAGGGGTCCTATTCTTGCATTTTTGGGTTCAGACTATGGACTGTTCCAAAATGGGTAGGACAGACTGGTCTACGTCAAAAGTTGCGTTTTTCTACGTTTTTCCGAGTTGCGGGTTCTTTGCTAAAACTGCCCAATGGTCTGCGTTGCTGTTTCAGAGACTCCATGTTGAGGACCACGGTGTTGATCCAAAGCTGAATTGAATGGAGAAAATTGGCTCCAGTCGAAAGTCGGAAAGTAGGTCACGCAGGGTCCGCCGCAGGAGGAGGAGGAGGAGGAAACCGGTCAATTGGCGGATTGATTTTCGGGCGACTGGGCCTGGCGTCGTGCATCACGCTCCATTCACTCCACCGAACGAGTCATTGCGGGCTCGGGGATCCAGAGGGTCCACAGAAAAGGGTGGGGCAGTGCACCGGACACTCTCCACAGGGAGTGTTGGGTCAGGTCAAGGGTCTCGATGAAAGGTACGAGGCATGTTGTTTATGTTCCCGTTGTTTCGCCGATGGAATGAGGAAGTCTCCTCGAATTTCTGCCAAACTTTAATATGACTCAGAAAACATGTCAAACTTGCCAACAGTAACTAAAATAAC
>JAAUXT010060494.1_pt1 | contig 19066 bp, 15 predicted proteins | sample 7278171 | NCBI WGS metagenome assembly JAAUXT01 (sample SAMN14350112, study PRJNA611818) | marine sediment metagenome | isolation source: surface marine sediment (1.8m) | place: French Polynesia: Moorea | collected 2018-08 | reverse complement strand
TCCTTCCTCGTGCATTATCCCCAACCCAAAATGAACCAAAAGAGTCCTTAAGATCCCAAATCAATCCTCATCTTGACCATAAAAGTGCTGCTGACATACTTTTGGAAGACCCTGCCTATAGGTGCTTCGATTTGGCTCGCACTGATTTGGCTCATCAGCCCAAATCGTGCAACCCACCTCAAATCACCTAAAAACGACACAAGCAACAGTTTTCTTTTTCGTCCACATTGATGTTGATTCAGTCGTGGGGCACAAGAGAGATCTGTTGTCCATTTGCGCGCGAAATGCCAGGGGAACACGAGTGCGGAGGGTCCAAGGGGCTGCCGAACCCCGGACCCCAAACCGAGGCTCGTCGCTAGGCAACTCTGTACCACACAGAGGGCAGGGCGAGGCGCCCGTGGCGTAGACACGTCCTGCAGGACGTCGTGGGTACAGGGCAGCTGCAGAAGTGTATGGGATCAGGCAACTGCAAGCTGCTCCTGGGGAAAGCCTAGGTGCAGGGCAGCAGCAGGGACGCCCTGCTCACTGTGGACTGGAATGGGTCCAGGCAAAGGGAGTGCTCAGTGGTGCGCAGAGAAGGTGAAGACTGAGGTTTGTGGAGCTGGGGCAGGAGGCAACACTTGTACCATCATCTGCTGAAGATGCGGGATGAGAGGACGCACTGCGGGATTGTGTCTGCATCCGTTGTAACTCTGAGGAGTCCATTGCACGCTGGGGCTCGGGGGTCCGCTTGGAACTGGTCGTTCAGTGGGGATGGGGTCTGCTGGAAGTGAGGGTCTCCCGGGGTTTTGGAGTGCAGTGTCAGGGTCCTCGGGGGTCAGAGGAAGGTCTGTTCCGGGTTTAGGGGAGACAGTCTACAGTGGGAGTGTTTGTGGCAAAGAAAGCCTTTGTGTACTAGTTAGTTCTTCAGGTCTGATGTGCATGAGAGAGATACTTCCGTTTCCGGTGAGCAACTTCCGGTGCTAGTGTGCAGAGATCCGGAGGTTGTGGGTTCGAATCCCACGAGTGACGGAGCCTGCCGCTCAATTGCCCCTTTGACTTGGGAGTTTGAGGTTGACACAGTGTGCAACACTCAACAGTGTTTTGAGACACACCAACTGTGATGCAAACAGCTTGTCTTTTTTGGCCAGATATGTGGGTGCGAGTTAACGTGCGTGGGACAGACACTTCCGCTTCCAGTGAGCAATTTCCGGTGCGAGTGTGCAGAGATCCGGAGATCGTGGGTTCGAATCCCGTGGCGGGCCGACTATTTTTTGTGCGTGGCGGATTTTGCCCAGCAGTGACCTGCAGTTGAAAAACAGACATGTTACACGTCACATGTCACACGTAGCACGTTGAACTTCAAGCGTTGCACGAAGCACGCAGGATGTAGCATGAAGCACGTCACAAACACACATCACACTTGGGATGTTCTCCAAGCCCCTCCCTTCCCGACTCTCCAAGCGATATGTACAGCGAATTTCACTTCCGGTTAAGCTTGGGCCACTTCCTGTTTCGTTTCCCGTGTTGCGAATCGGATCCCGAGCCACACTGCGGCGGCAACAAGAATGACGCCAACGAGCACACCGAGAAAGATGACGGCGCAGCGGCCGTAGCGCCTCCGCCGCTCCTCCTGCTTCCGCTGCCGCGGGAGGACGGTGCTGAGCCGCAGGTCCCGAGGGTCCGCCGGCGCCCCCTCGCCCTCCCGGTCTCGGGTCAGGTCCCGCGGCTTGAGACCGAGCCCGCGCGCCTGGAACACCTCCTGGCAGCGGGGGCACGGTAGCTCGTACCCCACCACTGTCTGCTGTAGGCAACCCGTACAGAACTTGTGTCCGCAGGGCAGAAACAATGGGTTCTTGTTGCCGTTGGCGTAGGGCTCGAGGCAGATTCCGCACCAGTCGAGAGAGACGGCGAAGACGGGGCGGCCGTCGGAGGTGGTGGAGACGAGGGTCGTGGTGGAGTGGACCGGGAGACCGGCTTCATTAGGGACCTCGGGGAGCCCTGCGAGGGCGGCGATGGAAGGACGGCGGACTTCAGGGAGGCCCCCAACGGAGGGACGACGGATGTTCGGGAGCCCCCCGAGGGCCGCGATGGACGGGCGGCGGATGTCCCCGGCGGATGGGCGAGAAGCCTCGGCCGAGGGCCGGCGGAAGTCCGGCAGCCCCGCGACGGAAGGGCGTCGGATGTCAAGGAGACCGGCTCCGCTGGCCGAGGGGCGACGCCCATCGAGACCGCCGAGGGCAGCGATGGAGGGACGGCGGAAATCGGGGGAGGGTCCGCGAGATTCAGGTTCTTCCACCACAGACGGGCGTCGGAAGCCCAGGAGCGACGGCCCTGTGTCTCTGGGGAGGGAAGGGTCGAGGCCGCCGTAGGGCAGGGAGAGCTTGCGCGCGCCGCCGGTGAGGGACATCCTGCGCCCTCCCGCGGGCGGGGGCGAGGGGCTGGAGGCGGGGGACCTGCCCGTGAGGCGCTCGAACGATGCTTCGCTGAATGACCCGGACGATGTTGACCCGCGGAGCCGCTCGCTGGACGTCGGCTCCCCGAGCGAGTCCGAGGACCCGACGAGGTCCTGTCCCGACCGTGGACTCGGCATCGCTGGCGTCGCGTTCGTCACACAAATACGTGGGTTGACGTCGGCGTCAACGCTGGTGTCGTGACGTCACGTGAGGACCCGGCCGGGGCGCGGTCAGTTTGTGCTTACACTCCCTCCAGGTCCGCTGAAGTTCAGTATCTGTGGTAAAGTACTCTCTTGGCGTGTTGTGTTCAGTATACACAGGGCAAGCAAGGTGACGTCACAGAATCTAGGCAGATTGGTCAGTCTCGATGGATGGACGTGGACGTTGATTTGCGTCACGTGGTGTTCACTTTACGTGTAGTTCTTACGTTCGTGAGTGACGTGGATGCGACGTGACGTGGGTTGAACGCGGTGTAAACTTGACGTGATGACTTCTTTGGATGTAACGTTGCCGTCAATTTGACGTCTCGTGGATTTGACGTGGAGTCCCACAGTTACGTGGACCCTCCCAGTGGGTCCGCTCAACGCCGCTCTCCTGTGAAGAAGGTTGCGATGCCCAACAGGCTGTGTGTCCCTCGTTGAGGTGAAGTTCTCTCCGGCGGTGGTCCACTTCACTGCAGCTGATCCAGTCCCACTGATCACGTCTGGGTCACTCCGGAAGTTCCGCTGTACTGCAGCGTGGGTGTGTCCGTTTCTCACTGCTGCCTGTCCAACTGGGTGCGTTCGATCTGCCTGATCTCTCGCTTGTCTCCAGAATATGAATGTCTCCTTTGGCTTTTTTGTGGGCGTGTCTGTGTGTTGACGTGGAATAATGATAGACCCAATGTGGTGTACGTGTACGCGGCATATATGTCTATCTCTCACTGAAGACTCATGCCTCGGCTTGGTGTGCGCTGCGGCGCTTTCTCTCTGATTAGGTCCTCCACCAGTGCATGACGCTCTGATAGCGTGTGAGCCCCGCGGGCCGCCAGCTGGCTTCACTGTGAGGCAAAACAGCCTTTTGGTTTGGGCGGTGGAGCGGGACGGCACTGGGCGGGTCGCCACAGCGCTGACGCACGGAGGAGTGACTGAGGGCCCCGAGTCACACGATGGGTGCGTCAGCGACATGGGAACGGAGGACAGATGTTCTGATGCACGCACACCCACCACACACGCACACCCACCACACACGCACACCCACCTCACACCGCGGGCAAGCGCACACACACGCAGATCGCGGCTGAGGGAGTAGGGGATCCAGGTAGGTTGGCACCAGATACATTCACACACGCACACAACTCTCTCATGCACACACGCCCTGACGCTCACACGCACACATCATGACGCTCACACACACGCACACACACGCACATACGCACGCAACGTGTGTATCCACCTTTCTGGTCACCCACAACCTGACACGCACATCTCAAGAGCACGCAGGCTGGGTGTTCCATGACGCACCATCAGCAGCAGGGGTTGTGAAAACGAACGCCGGCGTAACAGGCAAATTTGGACGACCAATGATTTTTGACGACTGTACTTGGAGGTCGTCGAAAATCCCTAAAATTCCGGTATTTTGTGACCCCCTTGTGGATGATTATTGAGGGCAGAAAAAACTGCCTGAATACCACTTGAGGATTGTTGACTACTGGTGGTCAAAAACAGTCAGTCTTTATAATGACATTGTCAAAAGGTTGCGGTCGTCACAAATACCTGAGACACCGGGTGAGGAGAATGTGCCGATGTATGGGCCGGATGGGATGTGGCGCACCTGCCCAGATTTGTGGAATTTGGCAACAACAAAGTGTCGTTGAGTTCAACAACTACGTGTCACGTGTGCGTGTGGCAAGTTACGTGTGTGACGTTTGTTTGGCTTATGTGTGTGTGTGTGTGTGTGTGTGTTTCATACAAGTGTGTGTGTGCGTGCGCACGTGTATGTGCCTTTGTGTGTCTCTTTATGTTCTCTTGTGTGCTTGGTGTCTTGATGAGCCTTCGTTTGTTCATGCATACGCGCGCTCGTGTGTGTGTGTGTGTGTGTGTGTGTGTGTGTGTGTGTGTGTGTGTGTGCGTGTGTGCGCACGTGTTCATGTGTGTTACACAATTGTGAAGCACAACACTGAATACGCAGAAAGAAGGCGAGACCCGAACCAATCAATCAAACAAAACATTCTTCAACTGTTTTCACTTTGGATTTTTACTTTGGTAACGTTTATTCCCAGCGTAACATGGGCAAGTGAAAACAGCCCTTCACAAAGGAAACAATATGGACCAGTCATCAACAACACGTCGTACTTCCAGCACAAAACAAAGAGTTTTTCAATGGAAGCAAAAATTGGAGCTGCTCCCATTCTGGCTTCATCCTGGATCCGCCATTGCACGTTCGTGAGGCTCCACATTTTGTTGACTCTCACCCACCAAAGAAACCTCTTTGGAATGCGTGTTCTTGCTGACGAGAACGAAACCCCCGAGTGGCGTCAGCGCTTTGACTTCTACACGCAGTGACTCGGTTGTTTATTGCCTTGCATGAGGCTCTCGTCTCTTTCCCACGTTCGAGGCATGCTGTGTGAGGAGGTGTTCACAGAGATGGTGTTCACAGAGTCAAGGGAGCGCGCCCTGTGAGAACCTCGCCCCGGGGCACCGCGATGACTGGGCAACTTTCCGCGGCGGATGGTCAGACGCCCCCCCCCTTCCCGCCGTGCGGGGGGGGGGGGGGGGGGGGTCCGGGTTGGTTTGAGGACAGGGCTCAAACTCGGTCTCCGTCAGGTGAAGCCCTTTTCATGGAATAGATGTAGCGTGCTGCACAATAATGGAGTAATATTCCTGTTCAGGGTCAGAGGGGACTTGGGCCCTCTGGATCCGCAAGCTCTACACCCCACTGTGCTGACTTTGGCTCTACGTGCCAGCTGGCGAAAATTATCGTGTGGGTGCGAAAGCATCGTCAAATGTCTCAGCGCAGTCAGTGGGAAATTCTGTCGATCTCATGGAGTGGGTAGGTCCAGGTGTTTCAGCTTTCTGCGTCGTCTGTGGCTTTTCGACGGTGAAGTGAGATGTCGATCACACAGAGTTGTGTAAGTTGGCTGGCAAGCTTTTGACACTTTTGGCGGCAGCGTGGGCAGATATGTGACCGTGTGTCTTTCTTGGCACTGAAGGTTAAAGTGTGCGTGTGTGTGCGTGTGTGTGCGTGTGTGTGGTGAGTGTGTTTGTGTGTATGTCTGTACTTCTGTGTGCGTGTGGGCATTTGATAGTGTGTGTGCATGTGTGATTCTGTGTGTGTGTGTGTGGGGGGTCTGTGATTGTGTGTGTGTGTGTGTGTCTGTCTGTCTGTGTGCGTGTGGGCATTTGTTCGTGTGTGTGTGATTCTCTGTGTGTGTGTGTGGGGGGGGGGTTGTCTGTGACCGTGTGTGTGTGCGTGTGATTCTCTGTGTGTTTGTGCGTGTGTGTATATCTCTCTGTATGTGTCTGTGCGTGTGAACATGTGATCGTGTGTGTGTGTGTGATCGTGTGTGTGTGTCTCTTGGCTTGTTTGTGAGCCCCTCCACCAGAGGTCGCCTCAGCTGCGATCGCGCTGCCACCGGAAGAAGACGCAGGTCCTGAGCACGACGCACCCGGTGAGCGGCACCAGCAGAGGGAGCAGCGCGAACAGCAGCAGCGCGAACAGCGGGTACACGAGCAGCGTCGCGACGCGGAACGCCACCGAGCATGCGCGGTGCACAGCGTCGTAGCCGACGCGCGCGCCGCACAGGTCAAACACGACGTCTCCGAAGCGGTGCACGTGACGCTCCACCTGTCAATCACACGGAGACGTGCTGTCAGTCATACAGAGACGTGCTGTCAATCACAAAGAAACGTATTATCAAACTGTGATGTCATGTCATTTACACACGACTTGACAATTCCTGATCAGATGATATGCGTGGTTGAACCAATCAAGCAGACTTAGTTTTCTGGGTTCCAGGGGTCAGATGGACACACCGGAGGAAACTGCCTCTACATGCCCGTGGACCTGTTCTGACGTCATGTTCTGACGTCACCGCATTGTGATGACGTGACGTTTCAACGTCAAGCTGATCCCACGTTCTTACAGCATTGCGCTCTCATCAGACGTGAGAATGTCACGTTCTGGCGTCATGATGTCTGCGTCTTTACCCAACAGAAAAGCTGAGTGCTCAGAGTGAGCTGAGGGGCAGCGGGGAGGCCCTGAGGACAAGAGATGCCGCGTGGTTCAGGTCGAGCAGCAGGGAGGGTCCAGACAGCATGGGGAGGGCGCGGAGGGCAGCGAAGCAGCAGGGCTCTGGGTAGGAGCTGGACCTGTTGTAGCATGAGAGAAGGGGAGGACAGAGAGGGGGAGAGAGGAAGAGATGGGAGGGAGGGAGAGAAGAGAGAGAGAGAGAGAGAGAGAAAGAGAGAGAGAGAGAGAGAGCAAGAGAGAGACAAGAGACAGAGAGATATAGAGAACAGGGACTTCAGTGTTACAGGACCCCGAGAACGGTACGCTTATTCACTCACCCAGCAGATAGTGGTGCAGACGGTGCGGTGGCTGTTGAGGTCCGTGCAGCACGCAAAGATGGTGTCGAGCAGCATGACGAAGCTCGCGTACACGAGGCTCAGCGCGAACACGACGACGAGCGCCGGGAACGCCACGACGGCGGCGGCGACGAGCAGCACGCCGCCCACCAGGGGGAGCAGCGCCAACCGCGCGCAGCACGAGGCGGAAGGTTTGATCATGACGTCCACACTTCCTGTTTCTGCAAGGTCATTTCCGGTTGGTCTGAGACTACTTCCGGTTCCACAAAATTCACTTCCGGTTTCATGGAAAGTACTTCTGGTGCCGAGGAGGTCACTTTGGGTCACACGATATCCACTTCCGGTGGATGCTTGATGACTTCCGGTTTCTGTATTGACATTTTCCATCACTTTGAGGTAGTTTGCATTTTCGTCTGCGTCTGCTCTGGCGTTCATAATTCCCGCCATTTGAATGATGACGTCACGGTTGACGTAATTGAGCTGCCCCTCTGGCACCGTAGCGCCCCCAGCGGCGGTCGCCTGAAGCGGCTCGTGTTCCGTGGGGAAGGCCACAGGCCCCTCGACGGGCACCGCGCACATTTCCGCGCAAAATGGACACGTGATGACGCTGTCCTCGACCCACTCCTGCGTCTCCGCGTTCAGCCAATAGGAAGTGGTCACCAGCTGCTCCAGGCACCCGAGGCACACACGATGGCGGCACGGCAGCGTTTTCGGGGCCTCGGGACCCTCCGGGCGGTGGGAATGCAGACACAGGGTGCAGCAGTCGAGGAAGGCGCAGGGGTCGAGGAAGAGCGAGCGCGGGGCGCCGAGCGAGGCCCCCCGGGGACGGGGGAGGAGGGACGGCCGGGACCCATGGCCTCGAGACGTGGGGAGCACGCTGCATCTCGCGAGGGCGAAGCCTGAGGCATGGACTGGCGGAGCTGCGCTGGATGCGGTGTGAAATAGGTCTGAATCCTGAGAAGGGACACCCGGCTGCCACACGAAAGATCTCGCGCATGAACTTCCGAGAGATTCAGGGTTCCACGTAGACGTAGCGGACGTGGACGTGAGCGTAGACGTGAGTGTAGACCACGAACCCGGCATAAACTCCAGATCCGCGACACTCTGGTCTGGATTTTGACCACTTCCGGTTTCTGCAGCACCATTTCCGGTGTCAAGCTTCCTCCGAGCGAGTCTGTGTGTTTGATGGCAGAAGGGACACTGAACAACGTCGGGAGTCTGGATCTGCTCCACGCACCGGAAGCACAGTTTGTGTTGGCATGGCAACAGCTGCGGCCTCCCTGGACCCTGAAGCGCGTACGGATCCAGGCAGAAGAAACAGCAGCTCCGGGTTGCCTTGGAGACGAGCGCGTCGCCGGTCTCCATGGAAATAACGCTTTCATTGTAGCTTCCGTCCGTGTCTGATTCGGGGATTGTGGTGAGTGTTCGGTCGTACTCGGACATCGTCGTTTTTAGTCGGGGCCGAGGTCGCCCGAGACGTGGTGGGGATTGAGTGTGTTCAGAGCGTTGGTACCCAGCGACACTTTCCGTCCCGTCACTGATGGCATCACTGTCCGCGTAAAGTTCCGAAGAACCACAGTCACTCTGGTCCCCACTGTGAGGGTCGCTATGGGGTTCAGTGAGATCCGTGGCCTGGTCCGTCCCATGTTGTGGATGTTGCCCTGATATAGCTGCATAGATCAGGTTCAGTTCCACAGACCCGACTGATCCGGAATCCAGGAAGTCGTGTTCCCTTTCTAACGTCCACTCTGTCTCGCTGCTCACACTCCCGTGTGAAGCTCTGTAATCCATTGTGTCTGGTGGTGCCGCAGGCTCTCTGCAGCCCACGGGGCCCGGGGCATCACGCTCCGCGGCGAGTAGCGGCGCGCCGGCGGCGGGGACCGGCCGCCCCGTGCCGGGGCCCCTCAACCCAAAGGGTCCTGGAAACGCACCCGTCTCTCTCGACCTGACGGCAGTCTCCGCGTCGGGAGATCCCATAGGCCGCGCCACCTGGTGTCGTGTCCTTTGTCCCACTTCCGGTCTTAGCGTACCTCACTTCCGGTGAAAGCGTATCCTTCTTGTAACACCGTGTCCGTCCAGCTTTGAATCGCGTCTGAAAGTGAAGACAATCCCTCTTGGAACTTTGTGCTCAAAAACTTCCGCATTTCAACGGAAAGGGAAATGCCCCGTTTTCAACGGAAATTTCTTCCTTCAATCAAAGTCAAATTTATTGTCGATGACGAGGAAGTTGGTCGTGGCCGGGGCTCGTTGTGGACCGTTGATCACCCAGGGTCAAGGTCACAGACGACTCGGCGGGAGTAGCATGGCATGTAGTGTGGTGTGACTTTGGGTTGAGAACCACGAACATTGGACTTTGTGGTGTGACTTTGGCTGAGAACCACGTACCTTAAAACTGAGACAGATGGATTTGCAGTGCCAATCAGATGATGAGCATACAAAAGCTGAAGTTCCACCCCAGCACCTTCTGGAAGTAGTGTTGTACCACACCTTCCACAACAGACAAACTTAGAGGCTGAAATCCTTGTCTGTGGCTCTCCCAAATGATCTGACAAAGTAATTTGCTGTCTCAGAAAACTAAAGGCTTCTTTGTCTATGACATCCATGATGGAAAAGGAGAACCTCAAAGTGGTCATGTGATCACATGATCACCTCATGGGGGGAGGGATGCAGGCTAAAGCCAGCAAAATAGTGATATTGTGCTATTATCTATCTGTCTTCTATCTAATTAATTTTTATAAAAATATTCAGAATATTAAAAAAATTGTCTGCTGATACCAGCACCCCCTAGCAAGGGAGGAGTGTGGTGTGACACACCAGTCCCAAATGTTAGAACCACCCCTCACTAGATGGCATGATTGGAATGAGGTCAATAAATATGTGCCCCCAGGGACAGTCTCTCCTGAGATACCAACCTGTTCATTTGTGATATCACTACATAGAATGTCGTGTGATTCGTGGGGTGGATCCAGTGTGGTGGAGACGGGGGTGGGGCTTGTGAGAGAGAGAGAGAGAGAGAGAGAGAGAGAGAGACAGACAGAGAGAGAGAGAGAGAGAGAGAGAGAGAGAGAGAGAGAGAGGGGGAACACGCGTCTTTGTGTCAAATCAGAAAACTGCAGACTGCTGTTTTTTCTTGGGGAGTGGCCTCCAAAAACCACTTGTCAACAGTGGAAAAAGTACAAAACTTAAAAACAAAAAAATATTCACAATTGTTGCTCAATGCCGACGCGGAACTTCTGTGGTTTGCGGGAAATTTTCAGAGCTTCCGTTTCTCCGCTCTCCTGCTGCTCCAGGGGCTTCCCAGTTCTCAGGTCACGTGGTGCGCAATTACCTCACGTGGCCCCGACTCATGACACGTGGTCTGAGAAAGATCCGACAAATTAAGTTCCCATAACCTCTTGCCATGTCAGGGACGGATCCATAGAGGCCCTTGCTCGCCAACCCCATTTTTGCGCTGTGGTCCAAAGATTCATCCTCTTCAGTGTGAAAATTGTTTTTTTTTTGAAGGGCCCCACCCAATTTTGACCTCACTTCTGAGATCGTGCCACTGGATCCTGGATCAGCTGGAGAAACACGCACACGGAACCCCGGGCGAGTAGAACAGCGAGTCACCCGGCCGAGAGACTGTGACTCAGCGACGTTTTCTGACTCAACTCACCAGATGTCGTGCTTTTCCTCGGTGACGTTCTGTTGACGTCGACGTCTTCTCCACGTGATGGTTATCACGTGGCCTTAGCGTATTCACCTTGACGTGGCATTGACGTAATTTCAACGTGACCCCGATGAAGTTTTGACGTAGTTCAGACTTGACCTTGACGTGATTACGCTGACGTAGTCTCGACGTGATCTTCACGTCGCCCGGCCGCTGTGGCTTCTCCAGTCAACTGGCGTCTCTGAAATATGCGTCGTTGACTTTGACGTTGTTCTTTGGTTTCTTTTCACAAATGTCACTTGTGTGTTTGTTTCCTCAATTGGCTGAACTTGACTCAAGGTTTTCTTCTTCTCACAAAGGAAAAGCCATGAGCATGACATGCTGCCTCTGTTTTTGTCTCCTTGCCTCACGCGTCGTGTGTTTGGACCGTCCCTCGAGGGGCTGACACAACACGCAGCACCAAGAGGAGGAAGTGTGTGCAGGAAAAGAACAGCAGCATGACCAGGAACATGTTGATCGTGAATCCCCGCGCCAGTCAAAGCCATGCATTTCAGGCGGGGGGGACAGCATTCAAAACAACGTCCCAGCGTCCTAGGGCATCTGCATGCGGCCCGAGTGCAAAGCGCAGTAAAGAACCATAAACTGTAATTGAATTGGTTCAGGCGTGGGGCGACCCCCTTGGGAACCCGAGGAATGTTCCTCAAACTGAACATTTTTTGTGCCTACAGCGTAAAATTCTGGACAACGATCACTTCGTTGTGTCGAGGTCAGGGTGACAGGTCTCTGAGGCTCACCCTCCTCGAATCCGGCCCCAGCTTCAGAAGCAGCGATTCAGTATACAAGCTGCGGTTTTCCCTGACAACAACAGACTCACCGGTGCGTGGTTCCGGATCAGAAGTGACTGTTCATTGATCTGCAGTGTCCATCCGGTGGACCCTGTCTAGAATGGCAAGTTGATTTTCGCAGATTGGTGATGTTGTCAAGATGACAGCAAAACACGAGCAACAGTCCTGTTTCAAACGACACTCTTGACGGTGAACAAGTAACAAGAGCTTCAAATCTTGACTGACAACCAATCGCAACTGACAGAAAATGATGGCGTGTTGTGGTTTCAGCAATGCGGTTGCACAGCGGTTGCACCACATGCACTGCGCCCTGTGACCCAGGACGTGACCTCGTGGTGCAATCACTGGGGTTTTCTGCTGAGTCAGCGGAGGCGCGAAACGTTTCCGGTTGTTTCCTTTATTTCCGGCCTCCAGCAAAATTTCGGGTATTTTCGCCCCCCCCTCTTGTTCGTTTCTTTTTGGAGACACAAACACGACATTTCAAGCAACAGAAAATCTTTTGAAGTTGATGTTCCCCGCTCTTGATTTGAGGAGTGCACCCCCCTCCCAATTCATTTTGTGCCTTGGAGGGTCGGACGCTGGCTGAGGCTAAGATCACCCGATCCCGATGCTCACTGAAAACGACGGGGCTGGTTGTTTCGGTGCGGTATTTCTCCGAGGTGGGGGGGGGGTAATTTTTGATGGCTCTGAATGTTTGGTTTCGCCTTTCCATAGATCTTTGTTTTGGAAAATGCCAATCTTTTTTTGAAAACGAGAGCGAGAAGATCTTGAATCAACACGTCGCACACACGCTGACTGAATTGAAGTTGTACAAACATCCTCAATCTTGAAAAGTCATTCCTCCGGTCACAAGATTGACAAAAATCATTGGGAATTTGTACTGTGCAATTTTGGGGAGAATGACACAGCAGGGGAAACCCCAATAACAGCCGATCCCCGTCACCCGGTCACCCTCCGCTGCCTCTGTATCTGATGCTGTGTGGACTGTACAGGTGGCGCCCCACGCGTCACGCGTTGCGTTTCTTCAGTCCCGATTCACATCGCGTGCGTCACGCGTCTGCCTAAACTCGTCACCTCCACTCGCAGAGACTGTCAGTGAATCATTCCATCACATTTTCAAATTTCAAAAAGAAACATTTTATTTGACTCCAATGTGATATGCAACAGGTTTACTTTGGCAACGGTACGAGGTATGTATACTTTGAGATGAACATCCGGTATTTCCGTGGAACCAAATGGATCAATTTGGTCAATTTTTTGGTATGTTCTTCTGCACCTGTCAACCCACTGCCAAACATCACTAAACCATATTTGGGTCAGTAACAGTGACCCAAATTCATCCCGGAGCAGGTGACACATCGAAAGTTCGAGCGATGTGTTTCAGAGGGCGTCTTTTGGCATTTGGTTTCTGTGTTTCCTGTTTGATACTGACCAAATTAACCAAACTAACGGACACAATGGAAGACTCCAAGCTCACTCAACGTGCTGAGATTAGTCTGCTGAGAATTCAAGGTTGGTCTGTGTCAGAAGCACACCAAGAACTGTTGCGCATTCATGGTCAAAGTGCGCTGAGTCTCAGCACAGTGCACCGCTGGTTCTGCAAATTCGACCATGGTGTCCAGGACTTTTCTGTCAAGAAAACTGGAGGGCAAATCTCCAAAGTGACCCCGGAGGTGGTGAACAAAGTGAAGGAGTTGCTTGCAGAGGACAACACCATGTGTCTCCGAGTGATTTCCAACAGGACTGGCCTCAGTCTGCGCACCATTCATCACATCATCCGGAACAAACTTGAGCTGAAAAAGAGGCCTGCCAAATGGATCCCGCATGCTCTTTCTGATGCCCAGAAGAGGACCAGACTTCGCATGGCAAGAGGACTCCTCACCCGCTTCTGCTGCACGCCCAGCCTTCATGACAGGGTGATCACTGGGGACGAGTCCTGGTTCTTTTGTTATGAACTGGAGACCAAACGCAGCACTTCTGCCTGGCTGTCCAAAAATGAGGATCGACCACCCAAACCAGTGAGGGATCGCTATGTGCGCAAAGTCATGCTGATCATTTTCTGGGATTCACAAGGTGTGGTGCACAGGGAATTTGTTCCGGATGGAAAGGGTGTCAATGCACAGGTTTATCTGCAGACCATGAGGCAGTTGAGAGAGAAGATCCGTCGGCACAGGCTGCCCTTTTGGTGCAGACAGAACTTTTGGTTGCACCATGATGGAGCTCCTGCTCACCATTCAGCTTTGGTCACAAACTTTCTGCAGGCAACAGGAACCAACCTCCTTCCCCACCCACCCTATTCACCAGACTTAGCTCCCAGTGACTTCTTCTTGTTCGCCAGAATGAAGAGAAACATGCGTGGGGAGGTGTTCGCATCGGTGGAGGATCTCATCAAGAGAGTCGACTTCGAAATTGGACAAGTTGCGCACTGGGAGTTCCAGCACACACTGCGGGAAAGTTGGCTGAAAAGACTTGAGAAATGTGTTGAGAAACGTGGCAATTATTTTGAGTCCTAATGTGCCAAATATCAAACCAAAAGAGCGCTTTTGCGCATTGTTGCAGTTGCGGCAAATGGTCAGAACCGTGCATCGGCGCACCATTCGAAACAGTCATTTACCGAGTACATTGTACACTTGTTGCTGCTGGCCAAAAACATTGTTACTCAATACTTACACTTGTTGACTAATAAAGTACATCACCAAAAAATTTGGTTCAAATCGGTCGACCCAAATCCGAGAAAACGCCCGTCGGTCATCTCAAAGTATACGAACCTCGTAAAATGTCCGCACCGACACAGTCCACTGATGACGAAACGAACGACGCTGCTGAGTCAGCACTCCCAGTGAAGCGACTCCCATGCCATGTCCAGGGTCCCACTCTCGCCCATCTGATGTTCCCCCTGCGTGAAATCTCAATTGGAGATCCAGTTCACAACGAGGCGCAGGAGAATGGAGAAGACGCCGTATCCCAGAAACATGACACACACCTTCCACGTGGTGGACCAGGAGCAGAAGCGACAGCAGCGCCCCGGCGCGGGCGGCGGCTCAGTCACGAGTCTCATGTCCACCGCGACATCGCCATGGTGATTCGGGTTGTCATGGTGATCGTGGTTGCTGTGGTGGTTCTGCGCGGGTTCAGGGCCGTTCAACAAGTCTGTGTAGCGGACACTGTCCGTCGCGTCACCTCCCCCAGTGTGAACCTGTAGCATCTGCCCGAACCGGATGTGACGTCTGCCGAACAGGAAGTGACGTCCACCGAACAGGAAGTGACGTCCGACAAGAAGTGAACCTTCCTGCAGAAGGGGCACGTGACGCGACACTCGTCTCCGCGCAGGGTCTCCAGGCACCGGATACAGAGGGCGTGACGGCAGGGCAGCGTGACCGGCGGCTCCTGGAGCAGCTCCCAGCAGATCAGACACTCCTCCTCCGCTTCGTCCTGCTCCTCACGCGCGAAGGTCGCTACGGCGTCCACGCCGCGCCCGCTCCACGTGACGCGGTGAGTGGCGTAGCATCCGGGGCACGTCACGTTGCCTTGGTGACCTGTAGCGCGGCGTACACAGGCGACGCATGCCTTGTTCCCGCAGGGCAGCGCCATCGCTCTGCTGGCGCCACCCGGTGTGTAGGGCTCCAGGCAGACAGTACAGAAGTTTAGCGCGTGAGACAGTCTGGCAGCAGAGGTCGCCATTGAAGCCGGAAGTTCCGGTGAAGCGTTCGTCATTGTCTGCAATGCAATTCAGTTGTTTTTGATGAAGAGCAGGGAGCTGTCCACTGGCAGATTCTGGATGAAGATACCACTGACCAAATCCTGGATCATTGCGCAATAAATGGGTCATCCGCACAAGAAAGGACCGAAGTGCCGTTGCATGTGTGCGCAAATGCGCGGTCTTGAAGAAACAAGATCCACAGCAGTCGTTTTGCGTAGAAGTCCTCTGTCTCACTGGCGTGTGGAGGGGTACGAAAGCGTGCGAGTGTTCAGGAATGAACAAACATCTGTCGTTGTTTTTCGAGACTTTATTTCATCCTCCAAATTCTTTCACAGGCCAAAAGAAATCTCAACTACAACCACGACCGGATGCGAATCCAGGGACCTCCAAATCGTCACAAAGAAATTTAACTCCTCATGTTTGTTTTGCAACTTTCAGTAAAACCTTCTACCTTAGATCTATCCATGGACGAACCGCCCCCCCCCCCCACAAACACACACACTCACCGACCTGCGAACAAAGTCACAGCGCGCCACAGTAATTTTGCGCCTTGAGACAGTCTGGCCTGACACAAAAGAAGAAACCTTTCACACGAGAGGTTTTTCTCAAGGCGGCAGGACGGTTTTGCGCTCTCTAAGGCTTGGGCGCTCCTGGCCTCATGTCTGGACCTTCTTTACAACCCGACCTACTCAGCACCAGCAGCAGCACCACTCCTGCCACCACGCAGCAAACCTTGACGGTGTTGACGTGCTTGCGGGGCACAAGGCGTCCCCAGATGTTCACCGGGTCGCCGAGGTCTTCCCTCCTCGCGCTCCCATCAGGGGGAGCCACGTCACCAGGCACCGCCCGCGCATGCGCAGTGCGCACAGCGTCCCCTGTTCCCATTGGCCCATAAGCGCCCACAAGTTTGCGAGTTTTCTTACGGTGCGCATGCGCTTTGCGCCTCGTCTTGGCTCGGGAAGCGTCACCAGGTGGCGCGGTGTACGTCGGGAAGACCCGGACCCCTCCGACCGGCACGTCGTGCGGGGTGTTGCACAAGGGGCAGCGCGCGATGCTCTGATCCTGAATCCGACGCAGGCAGTCGAGGCACAGACTGTGGATGCAGTGCAGGATCTTCCGTTTCCGTCTCCCGTGTCGCTCGTAGGGGCTCAGGCAGACGGGACACGATGGGGCCTCAGCGCTGCTGCCACCGCCCTCTGCCGGCATCGTCTGGCAAAACCGGAAGTGACCTTGACACAACTGATCCAGGATTTGGTAAGGGGATCTCCACCTTGGCTCCGTGTGTGTGTGTGTGTGTGTGTGTGTGTCAAGTATGGGTGCACTTCTGACGTGCGATCCACTGGGTCCAACATCACGTTGTGAAAAGTCAACATTACATGTCAATGCATCTCCCTTTGTTCCAAATGAGCGCCCTGTGTGTGACCTCACCCTGTGACGCAACACACGAGGACTTTAGTCGAGTTGTTTTGGGGGATAAATGGCGGTTTGACCCACTTGAAGAAATCAAATTGAAATTCAGTGGATGCAGGGTCATAACAGTGTGGCGTCTTTTGGCGTCGTTTGACAAATACACAAAACTGAAATGTGCACTTGCCACGGAGAAAATCCCAACAATTCAACAACCCATCGTTCAACACAAACAATCGTCCTTAAGCGGAAGCTTGAATGGAAAGTTTCCGTCTTTTAAAAATTTTGTTGTCGCTCCAAACCCTTGCGATTCCGAAGTTGATTGGAAATCTGGATTCACTCACCCTGTTCACGTGCAGATCCGTTTCCGTGCGCTCTGGAGATTTTTCTGGAGATTTTAGCGGATGTGATACACGTTCGTAACTTTGTTTTCAATTGAACTTCTCAAGTCCAGAATGCGTGCTTCACACAGAATGCCCCGAACGACAAGCAGCAGATTTTGTAGCTTTGGCCACAATCAGCGCTCCATACCCGTGTCGCACAACGCTGCGTTGCACGCTCGAGAGAATTCACACGTGTGCACGTGCTTTGTTTGTTTGCGCAACAGATCAGGGTTCCTATTTGGATCGCTTTGCACGTGGTCTGTTGTTGCCAAGGGTGGGTCGAGGGTTTGGTCCAGGGGCGGGTTACTGGAATGGGGTGAAGGGCTAACCCCTCAAGGGTGCCCAGCTTCAACTTCGATTCAATCCATCCAGGAAGAACAAACAAAAAGACCACTTCCTGTTTGCGTGATTTTGTATTTGCTTGGCACGAAAAGCTGTGCAGAAAAAGAAGCATTCATCGAAAAACTGAAGATTGACACCGCTGAGAAAGACAATGACAGACATACGTATTCCCCGTTGTTGTTGTTGTTGTTGTTGTTGTTGTTGTTGTTGTTGTTGTTGTTGTTTGAAATATTGAAATGCACAACGGCAGGCAAATTTTGCGTACCAACAAGAACCCCCCCCCCCGCCGCCTCCCGCTCACCGCCAAGTCCCAAACATAATCATCCTGAAATTATTTGCGGAACAGGGTGGGTGTCTGGTCGTTCAAGGGGACATGTCAGTCCGAGAAGTCCTGTGGCGGGGGGTGGGGGGGGTGGCGAGAGCGGTCTGACCTCTGTCTCAGCTGGTGGGGCAACTTCAAGTTCTCTTTGTTGTTTGTTGTGAGTGATGGGACATTTTTAAACATTACGACACCGCTTCAAAATAGATACATTCAAATCAGTTCAAGTCCGCATTTGGAGAAGGTAGCAAAATTTGCGCCATGGCGTTTTCGGTGGAGTGGAGAGGAGGGACAAATTTGCATTTTTCAGGGTGACGGGGGCCGGACGCTCTGGTCCCTTGAGGGGCAGGACCTGAACGCGTAAGTTCTACTCGCCACGTCCGTACCCCATGATATATAGGAAAAGGACGCAAGAGCCCACAACATGACCGAAGATAATGAAGATCATTATCGTACACTTGATATAAGACTCGCATTGCCAGGACACGCACGGGCAATCGGGACGCACGACCGCGAATCCAGCGCCGGGTTTCCTCGTGACGTCACTGCTGGAGGATGACGTCGTCAGCGACGCATCGCGCGTCGTCCCCGCAGCGTCGCCTGGCAGAGTCCGCCTGCAGAAGGGGCACCTGGCGTCCGGGAGGTTGTGCAGGCAGCCGCGGCAGATCTTCTGGGAGCAGCAGGGGAGGGCCTGCAGTGCCTCGGCTCCCTGGGAGACGCCGGACCCCTGAGGGGCCTAGATCCCCCCAGGGGCCTCGAGAGCACCCGTCACCACGAAGATCGGGGGTTCCTTGATCTCCTCTGACTGGAACGTCTCGTAGCAGACGCCGCAGAAGCTGGTCGCCATTGTGGGATGGTTCTGAAAAAGAAGTTTGTTGAACAATTTGAACGAGGGTAGATCGATGGCCAGCTTTTCTGACGCAATACTTTGTGACCCAGGTACAGCAAGATTGACTTTTCAAACTTGAAATCCGGCCGGTCCCACTCTGACCAGATGTTAGATCCGCTCCAGTAACGCTATGCGCGATACACGCAGAGAGACAGTGAGAAAGAACGAGGAAGGCGAGAGAGAGAGAAACTGTTTCTTGAGAAGAGACAGGAAGAGTGAGCCAAGAAAGAGATAGCGAGAAAAGAGAGAGAGAGAGAGAGAGAGAGAGAGAGAGAGAGAGAGAGAGAGCAACCAGACTTTCAAGTGGAAAATCAGCCGCGTTCCAGTTGGATGGGTGCATGCATGCATATGCGTGTGTGCATGGGTGTATGCATGCATGTGTGCATGCATTGGTGCATACATGTGTGCATATGTGCAGGAATGCATGCATGTGTGTGTGTGTGTGTCTGTGTGTGTGTCTGTGCAGTGGTCCAGACAATGTCCAAGTAGGAACAAGAATGCTACGCATAAAAAGCGTGTGGCGCTATAAACG
>JAAUXT010049117.1_pt1 | contig 19066 bp, 21 predicted proteins | sample 7278171 | NCBI WGS metagenome assembly JAAUXT01 (sample SAMN14350112, study PRJNA611818) | marine sediment metagenome | isolation source: surface marine sediment (1.8m) | place: French Polynesia: Moorea | collected 2018-08 | reverse complement strand
GGTTCACAATCACATATCTGGAATCAGACTTGAGGTATTGCTCCACATATTGACAAGGCATAAAGTATTATCAGAGCTTAGAAACCCCAGATTTATGACAGAAATAGCATTCACGAGTTTTATCTCTTTTAAAAAATGTGGACTCTTCCAAAATAAGGGAGTTGCATCAACAAGGTAGGTGCTACGTGTATGGGTTACGTCTACGGAGCATTTTGCTGAAACCCTAAACTGTGGGCTTGCATTCACGCACGCACAAATTTCTCGCACACATCCACACGCGCGCGCACGCACCTGTCGAGGTTAAAGCCAAGAAAGCCGCGGTACGGCAGCGTCTCGGTGCAGCCTGGATTCCTGAGGAGTGGAACCCAACCCCTACTTAGCCTCTCAAGGTCGCAATGTTGACCGGTGATGACGGAAAATTACACGTTGGAGGAAGATATGGCATTTTCCCCTTGCAATGAGCCTCGGTCAGTCACCACTGGGGCATCTCGTAAATCAGCAGCAGTTTGCATGTCACCGCGCCGAGACGGAACACACCCTGGAGTCAATTCTTATGAAACATAAACATTTGTTCAGGTGTGGCAACAGTCACATAAAGCAGGACCTTGTTACCGCTTTGCAAACACGTTTCAAGAAAACACGGACAGCAAAGAAAATGCATGTGTTTCCCAGGTGCAGATCCAGGAGACCAGGGACCCGAGCCCCTTGACCCGAAAACAAGATGGTGATTTGTGTCGGTGGCCCCTCATTTGGGGCGGTGTTTTGTCATTTTCACAGAAAAAAAATTGTCAGAGCTGACATTGACCCAAGGGGTTCGCCCCACCAGCTTAATGCTGGATCCACCGCTGCATCCTTTTGGCTCATTCATTCTTTCTTTCTTCGGTATCAGCAAAGGAACCCAACTACAGGGCAAGTTTTCAGATGAAAGATGAAGGAAGATAAGGCACAACGGAGTCTGTGTGCTCGGCGACCGCGGGGTCAAGGAGCGAGCCGTAAAAGCCTGGGAATGTCCAAGATCCTTACATCTCCACACGAGAAGTCGTCATGGGATCAGGATTCCAGGGGCGGATCCGGAAACTGGTCAAGGGAGGGCGGTGTCCGTGGGAGTGGAAGAATTTTCGACAGGAGTCCGGGGGCCTCATTGGTAGAGCCACACGACTTGGTCTGCGTTCGATTCTGCGCGGCATCACGCCAAGCGTCGCAAGGTTGAACACACAAAATGTTTGTGTGCACACGTACACAGTTTGGCCTTTGAATCTTGACACAAATTGTGATGTGTGTCAGAAGCGTTTGTTCAAAAAATAAATGAGTGTCAGCAAAGCAAATAAGCAAGTACGAATTCAAACACACCACGGCTCTGTAGCGCGCTGTGTTTTGGACAGGCGCCCGTTGACCTTGTGAGGTGCAATACGTGGGCTTGTTGGAAATTGTGGTCTCACAAAAGGAAATTGACGGGTGTGGTGCCGTGGATATTCTGTCGTGTCTTGAGCTCGAGCGGATCCAGGATCCAGGATCAGACCGCTCCGGACTCGGGTCCAACCCCGAGGCTGCAGGGTCAACTCCAAACTTTGACATCTTTTGCGCCTGCAATGCACCATCAAGGATTTTTGGAGGTCATGACTGGATGGTGGCCCCTGGGTCTGATGGTCAGCTCTGTTGAAATGAGTCTGTTGTGCTCCTGCACGAAAAACTGTGGGTTCAGTGTCCGACACAGTGAGCGACTTCGATCTTCTGTCGCGTCGAATCGCATTGCAACAAGGAATGAGAACCAAAACTTCGGCTACATCACACGAGCATGGCCTTGATTGTGTCCCGCATAACAAACTGCCGACAGAATCTCAAATGCGCGACTTTACCTCAGGGTCAACTCAGGTGCGCCACCGAACGAAAGGAAAGTCGCCAATTTGCGCTCCACTTCAAAGCGTCTTGCGCTCATCATTAGCAGCAGACGTCATCAGATGTGTGTTCTCGCTGACAGCAGCGCCACGACGCCGCATCGCCCTGGGCACCGAGTCCCGCACGGCTGTCAGACTCCGGGGTCACAGGGGCGGGTCCATGGTCGACGTCAGGAGGGGCCCAAACCTGGCCGCCTGGGACAAACTGGAAGGGGGATCCAACCAAGAAAAATCCAACATGAGAAACTGAAGGCGCTTGCACGAGTTTTGATGACAATCCGTGAAAAACAGTCCCTTTGGTCCCAAACGCGACTGCCCTTGTCAACATGGGACAAACTGAGGCCCACCCCGTGCGTCAGCTGGAGGCACCCCACCAGCCCCTCACTGCAATCAGACCGGGAGGCCGTCGCAAGAATTTCATCTTCCCCAGAAATATGAAATATGAGCGTGGGACATGTGATTTCACCAAACTAAATCGCATTGTGGGGCCTAGGCATGAAAAGAAAATTTAGACAGGATAATTTGAAGTTTGGGTTGGGGCGGTCGATGCCCTGAAGGTGCGACTCATGTCCACGTTTCATCTCGCTGCAGCCAGGATCCAGGTGTGTCAGGGAGACCCGATCCCACGGAGGCCACCTCTTGGCCGATTCCAACATTTTGCCACTGTGGTGGAGAGTTCGGGGGAGGGGCCAATTTGGGTGGGTGGATCCGCACCTGTCGTGAGAATCTGAAGAAGTGCATGATGAGGACGCGGTTCAAACCAACAGCTGATGCATGTTGAAAAGCCATGGCGTTCTTTAATATCCCTGGTGATTTTTCCAACAATGGAGGTCGGTGTAGTCACAGTATCTGTCACAAAAGACGTCATTAGAATTCAGAATCCTCCAAACCTGGGACCTTGTCCCCTTTTGAAGTTGCAATTAGTTGAGGTCAGGATCCTGGCCTGGAGGGGTGCGATGACCATAACCACGCAAGGCTGTGTGAGAAAAGAAGATGTGGTACAGATAAGACCACACAATAATAGCCTTACTGTGCGTAGTGCGTTGCCTGAGGGCGCGGCTTCCCAAATAGCCGTGCTGGTAATTTACAAAACCTGGTCCGACTGGTGTCACGTTGGGTCACGTCCAGAGACGTGGCATCAGTCGATGAGAATTTTGGGGTGTTTTGGACATACAGTGTCCCAGAAGTAAAATCGAGTTGGATTGTGAAATGGCGCTGGTACACAGGAAAAGGGAAACAAAATCCTTCAAAAAAGAGAAAAAATTGACATTTTTTGTCAATTCGGTGCTTGAGCGCAAGCAGTGCTTCCTGTGCATCACCTTTGTCCCACCTTCTGTTCAGTCAGTTTTGGGGGCATTTGTACCAACCAATTGGAGAAGATCCCTTCAGATCGACTCCATTTTGGTTGCGCAGATCTGTTCTTCCAACAGTGAGCAATGTTTCTGGTGACGTCCCGGAGAAAAGTCGTGATTTGAACATTTCCCCTCAGCTGCATGACTCCCATTTTGCTTGTCAGCTTCACATGACGCATTTTTCCGCACGTTCATTGGAACTCAACAATGTGACATTCTAATGCACAGCTTGGCTCCTGCGGGGCTGGGCCCGGGGGTCGGGATCCAGGGGCGGATCCGTGGGAGGCAGGGCCCCGCCTTGTTGACACAACCACCACTTTACTCCCCTCATTTCGCACTGCAGGCTTGGGGCCTCAGGTTGAGAGTGCGGTTGTTGGCCTTGACCTTTTAGCTTTGAGAAAATCAAGGGAAAAACTCCTTTTCAAGCACTTCCAAATTTGGAATCGGCTTCTCCAAGAGGGTTGACCCCACCCGCGACCCTGGCTCCGCCCCTGGGACTCGGCGCAATTAGCGTTGCTCGACTCAGGCCCGACTCCGCGAGGTCTAATTGCAGCTAATCCTGCTCTGTGACTCAGCCTCATTTTCGGTCGTTCCTCATGTTCCTACAAATGGGCAAAAAAGGCGCGATGCTCAGACAACGCACCTGCAGCACATTTTGACGAATTCCCGGATCGTAAGGTTGCAGAGAGAGGGCATATTCATAGTCAAGCTGGAGATCAAACCGTCTGTCCCAATTCTGCACCGCAGGCAGGAGCAGAATGATTCCACATTGTCACAATTGCCCTGCCCCGACCAATGGTACCAGTTAGGAACACAGCACTGAAGTCTGTAGAAGGAAAAAGAAATAAATGTGATAATTTGATTTTGGGGAGGTCTTGGGGTCCCATACCTTCAGCTCTCCTGGATCTGCCCCATAGTCTTCGAAGAAATGAATGGTTCTGAAGCCTCCCAGGGTGAACATCACAGGGCAAGATTGCTGCATGCTTTTCTCCGGATGAGTCACGTGTGCGCTTTCGCAATTAAAATGGCCAGTTCAAAGGGAGTCGTGTACGTCCGCAGGCCACGTCGCACTCATCGGTGAAGCGGAGTTGAGCCGAACCGTCTCGCCGTGGGGCAGGGTGGGATAAACCACGGGCGGACCCAGGGGGCGGGCACCAGCCACGACCCCCCTCCCCGCCATCTGTAACTTTTTGTCTCCGAATTTTGCATCGCTGGGCGCATCAGTTCCTTCTTTGTTCACCCAAGTTGGAGCATGACCCTGTGAGTCGCGCCTCCCCCTGTATCTGGATTGCCCACCCCAACCGTCCCTTATCCGCCTCTGCAACTTCGCCGGATTTCGCTGGATCACTGGATGTTATGACGAGCCTGAGTGGGACTTTATCCCAATCATCAAAGTCTCTTAAACAGGTCAACAGGTCGAAAAGTTTCAATGATCAGATTCCCGCAGATTCGAGGGGCTCGACGTCCCTCGGTGGAGCCAGGATCCTCCAGCGGATTCAGGTCTCTTCAGTGGAACCAGTGGACACCAGAATCGGCGACTGCAGCAGTGTATTTGAATGAATCCGTCCCTGAATTGCACTCTGAAAGGGTATCTGAATGCAAGGGAATTGCTTGTTCTTGTATTTAGGAAATAATGTCAGTAAACATCACAAACGAAATACATCAGATAAAACAATGTTTGTGTTTGGTATTAGCCGGTATTTTTTGTAAGAATTGAACCAAATGTCATGAAAAGTTCCAACGCATTACAATTGCGTGTTGTTCTCCACTCAGATCTCTTGGACGACAAACGTCGAAATTTGTTCCAAAGGCACGGCAAGTTCAACACAGGGATGTTCTGTTGCGTACATGAAGGGGGAATCGGGGGCCCATCACCACGAAGTTTGTCCACGAATTAACCGGTTAGTTTTGTCTCAAGTAACCAAAGCAGTTGGCATGGTGAATCTGTCCCCACCAGTTGGTGTGGTGGCTCTTTCAGTGAAGTGTGCAAAAACTGGGAAACAGGAAATTTGTAGACGAACTTTTCACTTCCACCCCAATTTGGCGCCACAAAGCAATAGTAATCTCCTCATATTTGAGATTCCCACTCCAAACGTTTGAGGTCGAGTTACCCCCTTTTGGGGGTTGCCCCTTCGACCAATTCCGGAATTTGCCCCTGTGCAAGAAGGAACCAAACACTGGGGATCGCCCGGCGTTTCTCACACTGAACACAGTCAATCTACATGCTCAGTCCTCACTCGTGTAGCACACACAGTGTGTGTGTGTGTGCGTGTGTGCGTGTGTGAGAATAAGGTGTGCGTTCGAGTGAGAGATAGAGAAATGTACGGCATGATTCGATTACAACACAGAACAAGAACGGAAAAAGACACAAAGACGGAAGAAAATGGTGGCTGAAGAACGTCTCAAGAACAACATGGTTTCGTCAATAATTGGTCAAAAAATTAGTTGTCATAATCTTTATCACACAAGGAAGTTGTTGACGGTTACTTGGCAAACTGAGTGTAATAAGCGAAGCGCCGAGACGCGGCGACGTCGTCCACTACTCGTCGTGGCTCCGGGGCAGGAGAGCAGCCGTCTGCCTCCCACACTGTGCAACATATGCGGACACCACACACACATACACCACACACACACATACACACACGCACACACACACACACACACACACACACACATGCATGCAGACATTAAATAGAGAAACAGAGAGAGAAGACACTGAGACCGACAGACACAGACCGACAGACAGACAGACAGACAGACAGACAGACAGGGACAAGAAGAGGGACAAGGACAAGGAGGGAGGGAGAGAGGGAGGGAGAGGTAGATGGGAAAAAGAGAATGACAGACAGAATGTAGGAAAAGAAAGTGAGAGAGGAGGGAAAGGAGAGACAGAGAGACTGAGGCGGAGGAAGAGAGCCGAACAGCGCCCTCTTCACACAGCGCACACCTGTCTCCACCACGAGGACCTGAGCAAACGCGCTAATCTCTCCGCGACGGCAATTCACTCCAAATGATTTCCGCGCTATTTTCTTTGCAATTGTAAAATCTCGAGGCGAGCACAGAGAACCTTGAGCGGATCCAGGGCTGGGAGGTTCGAGGGCCGGGCGGCAGCCTCACACACACACACACACACACACACACACACACACACACACACACACAACATTGGCAAATTTTCCCTCTTCCAACGTTTACAGTAATTGCTTGATGTTGGAAAGAACTGCCCCACGTTGGCCTCCATGTAGCCAAGTCAAACGACCGAATCGGTCATCAGCCCCCACCCTGGAGCCGCTGGCAGAAATGCTGCGTCTCAAGCTCACGCATGTTGAACGGCAAAGTAACATTCACTGCCTCTTTATTGCTCGCCATTGAAATATTTCTTTCATTGATAACGGTGCGATGTGTGGGGAGCGTGTCGGTCCGTCTCATTGTGTGCAAACATGGCGGTGTTCGACCCACTGTCGACGCTTTGGTCGGAGCCGATGGGGTTGTAAATTTCTTGCGTCGAGATGCATTTGCAAATTTCAGATCGTGCTGACATTTCTTCCAAGGCAAGAGAACCACGTTGTAAACAAAAAACACAAACGGGTTTGTTGATGTGCCGCGCATTCACAACAAGACACTTGTAAAGACTAAACTGGGCGATTCCGACCTGACAGGCTCATCGTTCCAACGTCTGCAGTCGGCCACCCAGCCACACAAGTCAGTCAGTCCGAGAAATGAGATTGATTGAGAAAGAAAGTTTCACCAAGCGAAGAGAAAAGCTGAGAGCAGGAGGAGGACGGAGAGCGGCGCAGGTGCGCCCTTCTCTGCTCCGCTCGACTCGCCCCTCCTCGGGTAGGCTCCACACCTGCAAAGAGTGTTGAAATTGTGCAGGGGTCAGAGGCGACCCCAGGGCGCCCAGCAAAACTCGGAGGGGGCAGGATCCGCCTTGATTTGAGTCCGTCATTCAAGGGGGAAATTGTCGTCATCGTGGTTACAGTCTATTGAAAAACTACTGTTGACGTCAAAAGAAAAGTTTTCTATTCGCGTAGGCTCTCTCAGTGTCAAGCACAAGGCAGTCGTGAACTTGTGCGAAAGCAACTTGAATTGCAACAAAAGGCATGATTCTAGAACAGAATCACCGTCCTTTGAATGTGTTGTGGCCAGTGCCATCATGTCCTGTGTGTGAAACAGACGAACCAGCAGGAGGTGGAGACTCACGTGGGGAAGTCCTCCGGAGGCTTCGGGAAGTCCCAGGTGTCCCCGACCTGCATGATGAGCGCCTGGCCGTCCTGACGGTGCCACTGGATGTGACAGTGCACCAACCACGTGCCTGGGGACAACGAGGCGAGTGGGTCCGATTTTGTAACAACGCACGTGAGAGAGAGCAGACCGTGGAAATGTGCAAACTTTGGATCAGGGAAGGACCAAGGTAAAAGAGCCTCACTTTGAGGCTGAATCTGCTGATGATATACCCTCCTGACTCACCTGGTTTGGGTCTGAACCGGATGATGGCGTACCCCCCGCCCGTGATCTGCACTGTGTCTTTGAACGGCGGGTCGATGAAGTTCTTGGGCAGCTGCCCCGCGTCGTTCATCCGCTTCAGATCCCACTTGTCCAGAGGGATCCGCAGCTGCAACGATCAGACTCAGCAGGTGAGGCAACACGCACACCTTCCTCACACACGCACAATGGCAATACCGACCAGACCAAAATGCTCCCCGAGCAGGTGAGCGGTCTCGCACGCTGCTCTCATACACGCGCACCTTGGCCACGCCAAACAGAGCAAAATGTTACTCTTGCAGGTGAGTGGCCTCGAACGTACACATCTCCGTCACACACACGCACCTTGGCCATGCCGACGACAGCGAAGTGCTCCCCGTGCAGGTGGACGGGGTGGCCCTCGGCGCCCTCGCCCTTCATCTCGTTCACCAGGACCATCTCGACGAGCGCGCCCCTGGGAACCAGGATCCGGTGCGTGCAGTGGCACCGCTTCCTGCAAAGCGCCACACCAGACTAAAGACACGTCAAACACGTCGTGAAATTCCACGTCAGGCCCACGAATTCACGACTTTTACGTGGCTCAGGAGAAATCGAGTACAAATCCAGGTTGAACAAGCTGGAAGACACATTAAAGGGGTTTTCACATTGGTGACGGCGTCAGCTTTTTTTTGACGACGTCAAAGAATGGTCTGGACCGTTTTTTGGCGCACACCAATTGGGCGTCAGGTTAAATTTTGACGTTGACGTCATAAAAGCTGCAGTCGACGTCAAAAAAACATGACGCCGTCACCAACGTGAAAACCCCTTAAGGGTTTTCATGTTGGTGACGCGCGCGTCAAAAAATTGATGCCCGCGTCAAAAATGTGTGATCAGTCTCCATTGGGCGTCATGTTGAATTTTGACGCGCGCGTCAAAAATTCTGACGCCGCCCCACCGCGCGTCACCAACGTGAAAACCCCTATTGGCACGAGCCCCTGGATCCGAGACTCTGAGATACGCACTGGTAGCACTGATCCTGGTTGGTGTTGAACTGGTCGCAGTAGATGCTGTCGTTCACATCTCGATACTGGTACAGAACGGGTGACTTCGGGAATGTGAACGTGATCTGACGCAGCGATCAGGAAAATAGCGACGTTTGGCAGACCGTGCCCGCAGAACGGGTCATTCTGATTGAGCTTGCTTGCGCAACAAACAACAGTTCAAGATGGATGACAGAGCGAACTTGGTCGTCTGGAACACACTGGTTTTCCGTGTGACTTCAGACTCCCTTTGTGAACAGCCCTGTCGTCACATTGTGACACGTTGCGTCGCAACCGTACATTGCTGGGATACGTTGTTGAAGACGGCCGTGTCGGGGACGAACAGCTCCTCCAGCTCGTCGTACGAGTAGTAGCGCGGGTGGTTGAACGCGCCGTTGTTCGTGAACTCGTCCATGCCTGAAGCCCCCGAGAAAACGTATGACTTTGCACGGGAAAGCAAGACATTTGTCAGTGGCAAAGGAACGGCAAAAATACCGGTAGACTCTCAGCACAGTCCGACATCCAGAAAGAATCTTTGAAACTTCAGCCCGACAAAACTTGTGCCTTCCTCCTAGGACCATGATCTACCCCTGGATCCTCTGTGGGATCCAACCCAAAACACGCCCCACAATCCATTTCTGCTTCATCCTCTTTTATTTTCACCTGGAATTGCACCTGAACCCACGCCTTGACAGCACCGTCCATCTGTACCCAGTCTCTGCCGGACGCACCGTGGACCCTGCCCGCCCCGCCCCTCACCGATGTAGAAGGTGACGTCGGCGGGTCGGTCCGGGACCGACTCGTAGCCCCGCAGCTCGGAGACGCGCACCTCCCCGGGGATGGAGCCCCAGTCGCCGTCAGACTCCTCGATGATGGGGTTCAGGTGCTGAAACGTGCGCGGTGTGCAGAGATCAGAGAGTTTTGGCAGATCCGTGTGGTCCTTGGCCTCTGTGTTCATGTGGCGCATTATCCAGCGCAAAGAGGGTCATCTGTGCCACAGATCTGACATCTGGGTCACTCACTCATACGCCTAAATACCAGTGGTTGTTTCCTGATACTCGCTGTCAACGGCCTCTGCAGTGATCAGCATTGCCAGCAAGCCTTTCTTGACAAGCACCAACTGTCTCCATTGACAATCAGTACAATTTTGATCAGCTGAACTGAAGCCCACGACTGAGAACTCGCGTACCGACTCGAAGTTGAAGACGTCCCTCTTCTCGGCGGGCTCCTCGGCGGGGACGCCGTCGTACCGCAGGACGGCGTACACCGCCGCCGTCTCCCCGCACTCCCCGATCGGCCAGCCCTGCAGCCAGTAGTTACCCGGCACCTGCGTCGTGTTCACCACGAAGTCGAACCGCTCTCCTGCGGGAAGCACAGGTCACGTGATGTGGAATTCTGCTGCGCAGGGACTGAATGCGAGTTGACGATTTGAACAAGGGGAACTCGACGCCATTGACACCCAACATCGCGTTTAAAAAAATGTTTTGCAGGCAAAACAAGACACATCGCGCCTTCTTGGCGTCTGGGCTTCCCGTGCTGAGGGAAAACCCTCTGGGTTCCCTGGGCTCTCGGTGTCGGCCTCTGGCGGGACGCACCTGGGAAGAGCGTGACGGCGTCGACGAGGAACGGCCTCACCGGGAACCCGTCGGTCGCGACGACGCTGAGGCTGTGCCCGTGTACCGAGATCCTGAAACCAATGGCAAACGGATCACCGGTGGATGAGTTTCTCTTGAGGATCCAGCGTCAGCGTCCAGTCCTGCTGACAGATCTGAGTCTCTCACACGCCCAGTGGTCACGTCTTCCCACCCTCTGAAGGGCAGGTCTCCTCCCCCCTGACGGTTGTGACTGCCCGCCCCTGGTCAGGTTCCTCAACACTCTGGTGGGAGGGTCTCCCACCCAGTCCTGGGGAAAGGATCTCCTCCTGTCTAGAGGCTCTGTCTGCGGCCTCACCCAGGTTTAGCAGTAACTCCACCTGTATCTGCACTCGGTGCTGGCGAGGTTGATGGCGCGGAAGCGGTAGCGCTTGTTGCGCTGGACGCGCAGCACCTCGTACGGGGTGAACGCCTCGGGCTGGTCCGGGCGCGTCGGGTTTGGGGCCGCCGCGCCCTTATTCTTCCCGTTCAGCAGCCCCGACTTTATGAACTCTGCAACACAAAGCGATGCCTGAACCGGAGTCCCCTGCATGCAGAACACGACAGTCCTGAGGCATGTGAGGCTGTCTGCTGTGACCCACTCACCACACCATAACCTCCCGAGGGTGGTCTCCCCACCCGCCACCCCGGAGCCCGAAGAAGCGGTCTCCCCGTGCCCACCGTACCTGAGGCGCCGGAGTGCCACCGCGCCATGAGGTAGTCTCCCCACGCCTCGCCCACCGTCCAGTCGGTGAGCAACACCACGTGCTCACAGTCCCCGGATGGTGTCCGGCAGTCGTGGTCATACAGTCCTGCAAAACAATCAGCGTTCAGCACAGCAAGTTCAGTTCGCAGCGGGAGGAGGAGAGACAAGAGCACTGGGACACGCCATCAGAAGCGCTTTTCAGACGGTGTCACTCCTGAATGAACCAACGCCGTGAATGCGGTGCTCACTGCTGTTGGGGTCGGAGGCGAGAGGCTGCTTCACGATCAGTGATCCGAACACCCCGTCTGACGTGTCCAGCCCAACGTGCGAGTGATACATGTACGTGCCCCCCGGGTACGCTCGGAACGAGTACCTGAAAAGGGAAAGTCTCTTTTACTCAAGTGAGAATTCCCTGAATCGAATCAGAAATCCTCGAGTGGTGCCTCGGCAGACACTCAGAATCGAACAAGAGCGCCGAGTGTTGTGTTCTGGCGAAATGCACTTGAGTCTTGTGGTGTGAGGAGCAGGAGCGCGGTGTCTCCTGTGTCGGCCGCCGCCCTTACGTGAAGTCCTCCCCCGGCAGGATGGGGCACTGCGTCACGTAGGGCACGCCGTCCATCCAGGGCGTCTCGGCCTGCGCCTGGCCGTGCCAGTGGAACGTCATCACGCGCCCGTCGCTCAGCCGGTTCGAGATGGTCGCTTCGATCGTGTCGCCCTCACACACCTGCAGAAATCAACAAGAACACGGCGCGTGGAAGGCGCGCGGTCGCGTTGCAAGCGCACCGATCCTGAGTGGTCGATTTTGTTGTGCCTTAGGGTCGTGACACACTGGACGTCGCGGGGCGGTCAGATGCAATGGTTACTGAATGGCGCAAACCCCAAACTAACAATAGACACACTGGATGGATGGTACATCATATTAAGTTGCAATATTCAATTTCAACTTTTTGAATATTGCAAGTTTGTCACTATACAGTCAATAGAACTCAAAAAATATACCATGCAGTCAACTAAACTAAAAAATATACCATACAGTCAACTGAACTCAAAAACATCTCTGTATGGTACTAAAACTCACTGTAGTATAGTTGACTGAACTCTACACTATACAGTTTATTCAACTTAAAAATATTGCTATACAGTCCTCAAAAATATAAACCTCAACTGTATGGTCAACTGAATGTAAACATATTACCACACAGTCCTCTAACAAGCAGTACCAACCCTACTAACTGTCCTATCTAGGGGTGTGCCATGCTGCTGAATGGCTTATGGGTCCATTGACAGGATGGGGCAACCTGTGCTACATGTTGCATCTCTTGCAGTGTGTCTGAGTACATTGAAAATGTAGGAAACACATCCACTGGATGGGAAGGGTGCAGCATGGGCTGTCCCGCCTGGTGGCACCGGCCGCCCCGTCGCCTCTCAGTGCGTCCGCACCCTTAATCCTTTGCGCGAAACAAAAATTCAAAAAGGGAGGGAGTGGCCAAGGTACAAAAGGAGCGAATAACCCTGGATCTGTTTCAAAATTGTAAAATTGACGGAAGGGTGAGGTCCTGAGTTTTCCATGGACACCAAAGTTCAGGAAAGATCTGTGCCTTCTTCTCAAAACAGAAATCAATGGTTCTCAATGGAAACTTTGCACAGAACAAACCATTTAAAACTTCAGTGTTTGGAAAGAATTTGTGACAACGTGTGGTTGTTCACAGAACACTGGAGATACTGGACTTGTCCCATCGTTCTCCCAACTCGCCTCGCACAATTGCAGCCCACATTGCGGGTCACACGGCTTGAAAACTCACGGCTCGACATCCTGTTTGCAGGATTCCAGCGGGGGGAGACAATGTGCGCGGAGGCCATTCACGGTGCATAACATTCCAACCAGGAAGAACAGAGCAGATTTGGGTGAGCAAAAGGATGACACAATTCGTGGTTGCACAAAACCGTCTGCCCCAAATGTAACATGCCACATCAAGGAACATTTTCCATGAAGTTTGTTTCAAAATTCAGTGTCCTTGTTCTGGTGGAAATATTTACGAAGGCAAAAGCGGCGAAGCCCCTTTGGAAATGCAAGTGGTGAGGCTCCAAATTTAGCAGCTGAGATGCGCCATTGATCTTCTGTCATTCATTGTACGTTTGACTCAAGTTTGATCTCCACTCGTGAGATCTCCACTCGCAAAACACGTGTGTGACGACCGAAGCGATTCTGTTCGTGTCACCTGTTTCAGCTTGAGCGATGTTTATGTCCTCGCATGGAACGAAAGCGCACGTGAACATAAAGCTCATCTTGACGAGGCAAGGTGGTGTCAAATGTCCCTTTTGGAACAATGGTGCTGCGGGATGGGAAATTCTTTCGCGGCAGGAGTTTTGTTGAAACAGCGTAGTCCAAGAAGGTGTGTGTACGCACCCAATCTTGGGCTCCGGAATGTACACACCTCTTTCTTGGTCTTGAGTCCAGACAACTCTGTCCAAGTCCTTCAAGTTTACCAGTCTTGGGTCAAGACGTTCACGCACCCCTTTCTTGGGAACCAGCAGTTGGCGGTTGTGTGCGTGCGTGTTGCGCGTGTGTGTGCGTGTGCGTGTGTGTATGTACGCACCTCTATCTTGGGTCCTGGCAACTGGCGGTTGACGGCAATGAACTGACGGCGCTGTCCGTCCGCGGCGACGCAGTTGGGACGGCTGCAGTCCGTCAGGTTGTACGGACAATTGTAGCACGCCTGCAGCGAAGGTGTGGCTTGGTTCCGGGGACGGATCCACGATTCAGTCAGAGGGTCAACCCTCCCTGGCCGTGGCGAGTTTAATTTTAAAAATGTTTACACGAAAGGGAAACAACAAGCACAAGTTGGCCTTCAAGGATCCACAGACTCGTCAGACAAAAGCCCTTGCATATTTTGTCAAGCGCAGCCTGACCCTGACTGATTTGAACATCGTTCTCCCTGCTCGTGCGTGCTGGAGAGGTTTGCGCCTGCAGAGCACGATTTTCACTCGTGCCTGGGAGATAGGTTCCTCTGCAGCACATAGTCTGTGCAGAAGTACGCATCGCCGGTGTCTCACCTTGGACATGGTGACCATCCACTCGACGTACAGGTGGTACCTGCAGGTGCGCGGCGCCCCGCCCTGCTCGCACGGCCGCTCACACTCGTGCGGGCCCGAGGACTGGTCGATCTCCCCGTCAAAGTTCCCAACTGCAACCATGACAAGTTTAGGGTCCAGGGTCCAGGTCCAAGTCAAGGTCTGTCCTGATTCCGTGCCTGGGAGGGACCTCGTCGGCACGACTGACCTTCCGTGTACGAGACAGGTTCTCAAAGTCTATTCCGTCATGTTTGTGAGAGAAGAAAACCACCCAACAGCCAAAAGGATTGGAGGAGTCAGTGTGACTTTAGTTTGATGTCGACACCAACCAGTTGGACGTTACGGAAAAGACGTGGAGAGCCTGCCTCGTACGGTTGCGTGTAACGGACAGAAAACAGCACACAAACAGTACACAAACGCTGACCACAAGGCAAGCCTTCCACCTCTGAACCACCAACATGTGCTCAGAAAGCAAAATGTTCGGCACTGACTGCACGAAAGGGCATTTCACATTTGTCTCGTCTACCACACTGTCATTCTGAGGCGCAAAGACTCAGCTTTTCCCAACTGCAAAATGCCCTGCACCTGCACCCTGGATTTGCTCTGCCTTAGATTTGCTTCTGGGAAAGAAATGTTTGTCACCTTGCTGATGGAGGTGAAAGATTTTTCTGACTGGTGTGAACTGTGTGTTCCTTCTGAAGTACCTGTTTTCTGCTTGACAGAAATGAAAATTGTACGAACGTGTCTGCTGAAAGTCCTGAATGTGTGGTGATGTAACCCACACCATTTTGCTATGGGAACGCAGGCGGACGGTTGACTCCACAGCCTCCTTGGTATTTCGCACAAGCCAAATTTATAGCTCCACAGTGAAGGAAGCAAAACCGTGAAGGGTGCACCGTGCGTGAAACGGTTGTGATTGAGATAAATGACTTCAAACAAGTGACAAAACTTTTACAATGGAATCTGAGCAGAATGCTGACCAACACTGGGAGAGTCACGAGCGGACCTGTCAGTTCTACTTGACTCTATGTTTTGTGGGTGGAGCAGACTGCAGGTTGTGTGACTCGAATCAGAAGGACTTACTTGCTTGGACGGCTCTAGGGGCGCAGCACAGCAGCGTCAGAGCGAACAGCACCAGGCTCCTCATCTCCGGTCCGTGTCACACAGAACGTCGTATCCAGAACAGTGTTGGTCCCAAAAGCGCGCGTGGCGTCGGCCTCCAAGAAGGAAGTCAGTGTGCGAAAAAGCAATTTGTTGGTGAGAATTACACTTTGACAATGAGCCGAGCAATTGTGAAGCTCAACAGTGAATGACAGCACTTCGTTTTTGCTCTCCTCTCTGTCTTTACGCAAGAGGTGAGTTCACTGATGGTTGACCACCGGGTGCTGAACCAGAGCATGAAGAGTTGATGCAGAGAGGAGACTTCGATATGACACAGTGAATACACGGCTGGTGGTCACTGTGACACAGTCTTTCTTTTTTGCACAACGTAGATCCCTGCCGGTCTCCGCCGCTTTTCACTTGAGGACTTGCAAGGCGATGTTCACACGTCTCACAGCATGTGCAAGTCGCTCTGACAAAATTTGAAAACATGGTCATCTTTCCCCTCGTCTATCTTCCAGGTACTTCTGTCACAGACGATGTTCAATTCAGAAAAGTGGAAGATTCCCTGCCATTTCAAACTGGTTTGTCACTTCTCACTGATATCCACCTGATGGGTGCACGCCGCAGCCTGCCAGAAAACAGGCTCACATTGAGCGCGTGCCTGTGTTAAAATTGCAGTCGTGGATGGTTTCAGCACACAAAGGTTTTTGCGAACACGAATTCCTGTCGACAACAACCTTGATCTGGATTTCCAGCGGATCCATAATTGGTGGGAGGGTGGGGAGATCAGCTTGAATCTGGAAGGGACAACCAAGTTCTGACTGGGCTTCGGTTCGACCTTTGAGTGAACACCATTTTTGAAGTTATCAACCCAAACCAAACGCGACAGATTGCACATGTAGCGCCAAATTGGGACAACACAAGACATTTCCTGGGGCCAGTGCGAAGGGCTCTGGATCCCCTGGAGCGGGCCACCAACTTTTGGAGATCACTGACAAACGGAACGGGAAATCTACGAATTGCAATTCGTGATATTCAATCTGTTTTTTCTTGATTGCAGTGTTTGTGTGTCTGTGGTTTTGACACCTCACATGATACTGAAGAAATTGAGCGGCAATCAAACGGAAACAACTGAAGTCGTCTCCATTTTCTGTGGATCCGGGAGATTCTTTGCACTGCGCCTTTGCGCTAAAATGCCGTGTGCGATGGTAAAACATGAGTGAGAGACGGGCCCACAGAACTGGTTTTTCTTGTGAAACAGGGCTGTGATTTTCCCAAAGAGTCCAATTCGTCAGGTCTGTGGTTGAATCCTCGTTGCAGCTCTTGGGTGGCAACATTGTGATGATAATGTGAACCACAGATGGAGCGTCTGTTCCACGGAGCCAAACGTACGAGGCAAGATATTCAAGAAACAGATCATGTGCGATATATTTTGATCGGAGGACTAGAAATTGTTCAGCAGACAAGGAAGTGATCACCTGATCTTCACTTGAGTGCAGTGGGAATGAACAGTGGTGACAAGTGTGATCTAGCAACCAACTTCAGATGTCCAAGTTAGATGTGGTTGGCGAATTTTCAGAGCAAGTTTCTTTTGGTGAATGTGTCTGATGCATTTCTCGAGTTGTCATTGGTGATTACTTTTGGGGGGTTCACATTCATGTGGATCCATCCAATGATTCTGAGAGCAACAGCATCAAGTTTGGTGATGATGAAACCTGGTCAGAAATCGCCACAGTCGTCCTGCTTGCCAATATTTGAACATTTTTCACACCATCTTGTCTCTGTTAAATGTTTGATGTTGTTGCAGTAATTATTGTTCATTGAACCTTCTTCACAAATATGTGTGAATGGCAGAACCAAAAGTCCCCAGTTCCGAGCAGTGTCGGCTGATCGGTCACTTAGAAATCGTGCCTCGTAAGGGTCGCAAGCATCCCAGGAGCCCCGGTGCACCCAGGGCCAGGAGGACTTCAGACGTTTTTGTCAATTTTTGTGTCTTCAGAAAGATAAACGGTGGATTTGGCGGCGGTTGGGTGTTGGAAGAGGTCCTGGGGTTCGTGGGGCCCTGACGGTCCACGAGTTTCTGGGTCTTGAGAGAGCAGACACACTGCCCACAACATTCAGTGCCACTGAACAGAGGAATGGGGACACCAGAGTTGCTTCCTAGAGCGATTCCAGCTCCCTGTTCCCACAAGAATAGAAGCGCCATGAGCATTCCTGAAATAGCGTTTCAGTCCCCAGTGAATAGAGTGACAGTGACGCGCAGTGTGTCTGCTGTCTGGAGCTCCTGGGGGTTCTGGTTCCTGAAGGGTCTGTGGTTCTGGGTTTTGCTGCAGATTTTCCTGCTGGGAGCGAGCAAGAGAGGGTCAAGAAGGACACCCCAGCTCCAGCTTCATTGGTTGTGCCTGACTGTGAAGGTTGTCTATTCTCCTGTGACAGCTGCAGGTTGAAACAACTAGGTCACACGCACCTGTAAAGAAACGCAAAAGAACACAAAACTGCTACAAGTGTCTTTCCGTCGGCACCGCGCACTTCTCCATTGTTTTGATAGAGCAATCAGTGCGTCTCAAAGAATCGCGCTCGCTTTGATGCGATGCGAGTCGCAGCTATGTCGGGAAATAATTAGGCCGCGCTAAAGAAGCCTCTTGTCTTCCTTGCTTTGAAACGCAACGTAATTTGAATAATTCCCCTGCGAAACAGCGAGCAATTTTCTCAAAATGGGGAACACTCGAATCTGGAATTTAATGAGGCTATTCCGCTGAAATTCGCAATTAAACGGGAATCAGGCTGCTTTGATCAGTGTCACAATCTGCTCTGCATTGCAAAGACTTCCATGCTTCTTCTGCTCGCTGGCAAGGTGCCTTTTGTTTGGTTGCCAAATCTGCGAGATATTTTTGCATGATGTTTTGTCTGTTGTCCGTCTGCAGTAAATTGGGCTTCTCTCCTGGGAGAGGCCCCTCCCTGACCTTCAATTCTGTTTGTTGACCGTGTTCCCATCTTTTCAGCACCAGACGCAAAAATAGTTCCCTTTTACGCACGCAAACCTTTTCAAATTTTACAAATCGCCCCGAAAGCCCAGTAGTTGGGGTGCCTAGTGACCAAATCGTGAGTTCCGCTCTGTCGTTTCATCGAGGTTTGTAGCCCTGTGTATCGAAACTGCACCCACCTCTATTCCAGTGTGCAGGCGATACAGCACCGACAGACGAGTCCTTCCCGCTGCCTGACCGGAGGTGAAGACCTCTTCAATTCAAGGCAACCAGAAAAACACCTGAAGTCGAAATCCTGGGAATTCAGTGCTGAAGTCGTCTGATGCTCAGAGACGGGGCCGGCCGAGGCTGATTCTCCAAACATGGGCTGGGATCGCAGCACGCTGGTTGGGGGTGCAGCGGCTGAGCCAGGGTCTGATCAGAGGGACAGGGCCCCCGCCTCCGCGAGGTCCGAGGTCAACGTTCAGTAACTATTGGGGTTCAGATTGTTCTTCAGGGTACGGAAGCCTGTCGACAGCGAGGCTGATACCGCCTGACGTTCAGAGGTTTGTTTTCTGTCGATTCACGTCATGACTATACCTGATGCGCGCCTACCCCACTCACACATATCTGAGTCGCGGTTGAGTTTCAGTTCGTGCAGGTAAATGCTGCTTTCCCGTCTGCTTTGTCCTTCACCGGGCTCCAGGTCTCAGGCTTCCCCCACTTCCGTTCGGGGAAGATGTTCAAAACTGCGGCACTCTGCAAGACAAGATTTTGGAATTTTGCACTCTGATTCAGCAGCGATTTCTCTCTCTCTCTCTCTCTCTCTCTCTCTCTCT
>JAAUXT010105923.1_pt1 | contig 19069 bp, 14 predicted proteins | sample 7278171 | NCBI WGS metagenome assembly JAAUXT01 (sample SAMN14350112, study PRJNA611818) | marine sediment metagenome | isolation source: surface marine sediment (1.8m) | place: French Polynesia: Moorea | collected 2018-08 | reverse complement strand
TTCATTTTACTTTGTTTTGGAAAAAGGGTATACAAAGCCAACAAAAAAGACAAAAAATACCTGGAAAAAAACTTTGAAAACCTGGAAAAATCATGGAAAAATCATGGAATTTTGTTGGTCAGCCGCAGTGGGAACCCTGAACCCACCAAACAAACTCTAAAACGGCAGAAAGAATGAAGTAAAATTTCAACTCAGGGCCGTGGCGGCAAAGGCAACATCTTCGTGTGGGCATCGGGCAATGGCGGGCGCGACCACGACGCGTGCAGCTGCGACGGCTACACCAACAGCATCGAGACGCTGTCCGTGTCGAGCGCGACGGAGAACGATCGCATCCCGTGGTACCTGGAGCCGTGCGCCTCCACCATCGCCACCACGTACAGCAGCGGCGGCGCCCGCGAGCGACAAGTGGTGTGTGCGGCGCTGTTTGTCATCCGAGCGTTACAAAATGGAAAACTGAGCCGTGGATTTTTGAGTCATTTGTGTTGTCGTGCGTAATAGTATCTTTCCTGAAAGTTTTTCGCTACCTTGTGCCTCATTATCACACGCGTTATGTAGCTGACGACCGACTTGCGGTTGGGGTGCACCGAGACGCACACGGGCACCTCTGCGAGTGCTCCGATGGCCGCAGGACTCATCGCTCTCGTTCTGGAGGCCAAGTAAGGACGACACTTGTGACGGAGAAACAGCAATCTTGAAAGATTTCTTCTGGTTCAAATCGTAGTTGTGTTGCCATCAGGAGTACCGCAATCGTCCATTTCTCATTGTCCCGAATCAATTTTCCTACAGTCCGAACTTGACATGGAGAGACGTGCAGTACATCGTCCTGATGACGGCCAAACCCGCTGGACTGCATGCCACGGACTGGGTGACAAATGCCGTCGGACGACGAGGTGAGGAAAAGCCCGACGCTCGGATGAGCGAAACACCAAAACTGATGACACGGCGTGGTTCCTTACATCGTGCCGCTGCAAGGACTGTACTGACGCGGTTCTAACCAAACACGGTGCTTTTGACATCTCAGTCAGCCATGCGTTCGGCTACGGCATGATGGACGCTGGCGCCATGACGGACCTGGCGAGTCGCTGGACGAACGTTCCGAAGCAGCACAAGTGCGAGATCACTGGAGTCATCTTCAAAAGGTACGCTCCACCGCAAAACGCTTCTGATTGCGAGTCTTGCCAGTCGGCTCTGGGCACGCGGGGGTTCAGCTCACATCGGGCCGACGTATCCGCGCAATGTGACGAGATTCTGTTTCCCTTTCAGTCACGCTTCGCAGAGGGACAAGATCACACTGACCGCCGACAGCACCGGCTGCAGTGACCAGCCCGACAACAAAGTGGTCTACCTGGAACACGTTCACGCTGTCGTTGACCTGGGAGCAGCTAAGAGAGGAGAGTTGCAGGTCTGTTGTGTTTTCCACAGGAAACGCAATTGTGAAGGTGTAAAAGTCGCACAGCGGTCCTGTTGGCGTGTGTTGGAATTTTCGTGTGTTGTCTGCAGATGTACCTGACGTCTCCACAAGGAACGAGGTCCCAGCTGCTGCAGAAGCGACCACGCGACACGTCGAAGGACGGGTTCAAGTGCTGGGCCTTCCTCACTGTGCACAGCTGGGGGGAGATGGCCATGGGGCAGTGGACATTGGAGATAGAGACGTCGTACACAACAGGTGCGTTTGTGTCCTGCCGTTTGGGCTGCACATAGGGCAGTCTGCAAAAGTAGGTTGGGACGTATTTCAACAGCATGAGCACGGACGATGACAGATTATACGGTTCGTCAAAAAATGTGTTGCACTTGTGTCAGAAGTTCCTTGTTTTGCGTTGCAGGGAATGGCACAAAATTTTATCAAGATGGTACGAAATGTTCAGTGTTTTGTGTTCTGGTGTTCGGTTCTGAGATGCAAATGACATGCCAAGAAGTTCCAGCAAACGTCTGATGTATGTCCTGCTGCTTTGTTGTGACAGGCGTGTTTTCAAGCTTGTGCTAATTGCACACACTTGTCGTCGCAGCGGACCTGCGGTCGTGGAAGCTGATCCTGTACGGGACGGACGTGGACCCGCTGCACCCGGGGTCGAGCATGCCTCCGCCGCGCCCGGCGCAGCCCGAGCACACGACCGGCTCCCCAGTCTCGCTGCCCAACAAGACAACGGCGGGCACGCCCGCGCCCATCCCCGCACCCGGTGTGCCACAAGATCTGCAGACGGACCTACGTGAGTTCTTTGATTGTTTGCTTGTTGTTGTTTCCAAATGTGTCGCACGACGAAGCGAACGTCTTTCAGCGTCATAGTCCGTTGTCGTGGAGAACGCTGAAGTTGCACAGCGCAAAATGCGACATGACAATAAATCTGCTTATCTCCTTGATACATTCGTTGTACTGACCATTTTCCTTCTCTTTCTTTCCTTCGCACGCGAACTGTTCATGTCGACGTCAATGCGACTTCACCGCTCCTGTTCACTTGGAAAATAACGAAAAATGAATGTGCTTTTGTGTTGTTTTGCAGGTTGCAATCCAGACGAATTTCTACTGAACAATTTTTGTTACAAAGAGTGTCCTTCGCACTTTTACGCCGCCAACGAATCCACCGAGAGCCAGGCGGGAGACTCCGACCCCTTGTCACCGCCAGTGGTGGAGATTGTGCCAAGGAGTGGCAACAAACCACCTCAAGTGAAGCTTGTTTGTAAAATGTGCAATATGACGTGCCTTGAGTGTTCTGGGCCTGCGGCGTACCAGTGCACAAGCTGCCCACTTGGATTCATGGTGACACCAAATGGGACCTGCGTGCAGTACATGCAGAAATACAAACCTCACGTTTTGGACAAGAGGGTGATAGGGGTGGTGGTTGCCGTGTGTTTGGTGGCCGTACTGGTCTTTCTCGTTGTCTTTATGTGCCTTCAAGCCCACAGTAGCGGCTACTCTGCTGTGAGTGACTCTGAGAAAGGCGTGTGGCATCGGGTGGGCACCGGGGAAGACGAGGACTATATCAAAGCAGAACTGCTTGACAGTGAAGAGGATTCAGATTGAGGAATATGGGGTGGTGGAGTTTCAATGGAAGAGCTGGTAGATTTGTGTCCGTGCAATTATTGTCCGGATACAAAACCCGATGAAGATTGGGTTCTGAAGTCAAGTGGGACCAGTCACCTCAGTATGGAGCCTGTGATAACGACACAGCTGCGGAGACTTGGAGAAGAAAAGAAAATGGCTAGAACTCGTTTTTGGATTTCGATTTCCCGTACTGCTCATGCTGAAGATACAACACAAGACAAGCAAAACATAGTTTACGTGGTGATATGAACACTGTGATCTTGCTATTTGAATTCACAGGGCGCGCGCGCGCGCGTGCGTGTGTGTGTGTGTGTGTGTGTGTGTATGTGTGTGCAGGTTAGAATTTACAGCTTGATGACAGATGCAGGTCAGTACGATACGGCGGGAAGATGTGAGCGATCTTCAGTTGGCAAAGTGAAGGGCTGGTCGTGTTTGGGGGTGGTTTTCTGTTTTCGTTCTCAACTATCGGTCAACCAACGACTCTATTTTGTCGTATTGTGTTTTGCTGTACTGTCGATTGCATCAAGTCAGAAAAAGTTTTTCTCCTTGACCACGCCCGCACTTCAATAGTTATCACTGACAATTCGAAATGTGGCGCTGCTGCAGTCGCGTCTGCGACATTTTGCCAGTTATGACACCACAGCTGATATCCGGGATCGTCATTTGGAATTTGTCTCCTCTTCTCCGATTGGTATCGTTCTGCAGCTCAAGAATTTTTATGTGGCATGTCGCCGACAGTTTGCCGAGACAAATTGTCAACTTTACTTGCATTTCACCTGGAGTGACAGAACTTGAGAAGCAATTCTTCTTGTGGTCAGGCTGGGTTTGCAATGTTGAAACGTGGACGAATGAACGGGGAACAAGCATCACATTCTGTCTGTAGTTTTTTTCCAAAGTGGGACCAAAGGGATGTGTGTGTCCACTTGACAAATGTCTCCATGTGCAGTATTAATAGTATGCTGAGTGAGTGCTGAATGTCTGAACTCATGTTTCACACGCAGGTGTAAGAAAATGTAAGAAAATGTCCAAAACGATCGTTACAGGTCGGTTTATGAAGCAATTTTTTCTGTTCTTGAAGCAACATTGCACCAAATGTTCCGTGTTTGAAGTCATCAACCTTGCGGTGTGTGTGACACACATTCCATGTGACACAGAGATCAGTGTGTTTCCTTTTCCTGTGAATTCTGGAAAGACTTTGCGCTTTTCGAAATGCAAGAGACTGCGATCATGACAGACTCGCGTTGATAATGTCGGGATCTTTGACCTTTTATTGGTGTAAAAGTTGACAGTCACATTACATCCGGTAAAGGGCACCACACTACATTTTGTTGCGAACAAGAAAATGTCATGGACGATGATAAAATCGTATTTACAGCACCAGTTCTAAAGATATCTGTGACTACGAACACATTTGCTGTGTTTGTTGTTGATTCACTTTCGTTGTACATAACAAGACATGCATTTGTCACAAAGATTATTATATAACAATAAAACACGAATTTGTTGACCAATTTTACAGTTGAGAACTGGTTTCACTGACGTAACATCTATGCTGCCGTTGGAAGTTGACTCACTGCAGAACGGTGATTTGAACGTGTCCACTTGGCTGGAATCTCATTGTTGGTCAGATTGCATGTGTTCGAAACAGTAGAGTCTTCAATACGCCACCAAAAACATACGATTTTCAGCTTTCTCTTGTCCACATGAATTGCTTTTTGTGCCTGATTCTTTCACGGGGCAAATGAGCTCTTCACATGTTCTGTCTACGTTCATTTGGGGGGTGGGAGAGGGCGATGACTTTGTCAATTGAGCCAAAATAAGACCAGGCCGAATTTGACACATTTCCTTCTTTGTGGGTTTTGAATCCGGATGTCAGAAACTGATTGTAAAAGACGTGCCGTTGCTTTCGCAAGACGTCGCGTGCCAACAGGTTCGGGAACTGACTCAAACAATTTGTGCCGAGAAACTACACAGGTGTGTGTTGAACCGTTGTCTGGTCGAGACGCGCATTCAACAAGGAATTCGTGAAAGTGCTCCACTACTCGGAAAGCGAATGTTCAGTTTGCGTCAACAGCACAACACCAGCTCCCTTCCCGCACGCTTCGGACAAGACGTCGGACGTCGCCTCAGAATTAAAGGCAGTGCGAAATGGTGGCCCCACTGAACCCAACTAACCCGCGGTCACTCACTTGTTCAGTTCTTTCACGAGGACCAGAAATGACTGGAAAGACGCACGATCGGGGAAGCAATGCGCCACGCTGGCGAGGCAGACGAATCGATTTCCGACAGTTCTACAGATTGTCAGAGGACTTGAAATTTACCCTGCACCATTCAACACTGATCTGAATGTCTCCGTTTGCGCACCAGGATTATAGTATCAGGTGCTGGTTTTGGTAGAGAACCGCAAGCAGCCCGGGAGGGAACAGATAGTACCACCAAGAGTATGTTGATGAAGCCTTGTAGTCCTCTGGATCTGTCTGCGTTCCAAAATCCATGAAGCCTACAAAGTGTTCACAATCGTCTTTTACATTTCAGCGTGACCAACATCAAGACGTGCCAAAACGCTTGTTTTTTGTCTTGTTGACTGATGCCGTGGCTGAACGAAGTTTGCGGGAAAAAATCAATTTTTCACTTTGACAAGATTCAAGGTGACATTTCTACGTCATTGTTTTCAAACTTTAATTCTGCTCCAGCCAGGCATCGGCTGTTTTTTACAGTTCATGGTTTGGGTCAAGAAAATGTACTTTTGCTGTTGAGTTTATGTACATTTGTTATGTGCAAGGCAAAGAGCGCGACAAAGATGGAAGACAAGAGAAGAATCACCAACACCTGCGTACGTCGTGTTAGATACACAAGAACAACAGGCCATCAAAAAAAAATTAAAACACTCCGGGCACTTCGTGCGCACATGAAACGTCCTGTGGATCTACATTGTTTTTTGTGCAATTTTGTTACTCGTTCTTGCCCTGAATCGCACACTGGGAGCGAAGATCAGTTGTCTTGGACAAAATGCACAACTCCTTGTTGCATGCAACAGTAAACACGGGTCTACAACAATCTCGTTTTGAAACGCTTGTTTTCTCCATCAAGAGTACGGTTGCAGCAACCTCTAGAATCTACTCGCGCAAATCGTTGTCAAGATTGCAACCAAAGCGTGGACCCAAGTCTCCACAGTAGCCCAGCTGTGGCGTGTGACACATGGAGTACTGCCAATAGTCACCTAAAGAGAAACAGCCCTGTGTGGTCATTTGCGTTTTGCGTGGAGGACGTGAATGCAGGATTGGAACTCGTTCCGTGAAACACACACCTGGGGTGATTTGCCAACATGGGATTGTAACCAATTGCCAACGTTCAACTGGACATACTCGTACATGTGCGAATAAAATACAGTGGACTACACGTTGAAACTGCTGCCTTTATTTGACTCAATTTAAATGCGACATTTTTGGACTCAAAAACTTGTGTTTTGACACACAAATATTGTAAAATTCTGGAAATGTACGTACATCACGTGAAAAACACGACTTTTACCCTTTAGATGATGAGGAACTTCGGCAAAACAGGGCAGTGTAAACTCAGCAAAAGCACAAAACAAAACCATGCAAAATAGAATACGAGAATTCTCAAACACTGAGTAAATCTGTAAATCTGTGTGGGCTGAGTGATCGAGCACCGTTAACACTGCAACACTATCTACAGGTAGAAAAATAGACTAAACTGCAAACAACATACAAACAGGGCGTCTCTGGTGCAACAACAAAGATCAGTCTAACATTGTCAGGAACTCTTTCAAACCTATGTAACCTACATTTGAAATTTCCATTTGAGGCAGCATGAAAGAAATCAGTCAACTTGTTGTCAAAACATCAGGATTTCGAAGTATAATCTCGTCTCAAAGCTGGCCAACTCAAAACCAAAAATGCCAGTTGATAGTGAAAGGCACCAGAACGGTCACAGATTCTGTCGGATTCATACCTGCTATTTTTCGTGGTCTGAAAAGTGTCCAGTGCAGGAGGCAATAGTATTTCACGTTTCGTTTCGCACCATACCAAAATTCAAACACAAAAATCATTCGCTGAAACCCACTGCAGAGTCAAGGCTTCCGTTGTGAGATTTTCTCCCAAAAAGAGCAATTGGCGCGAGAATCCGTTTTCACGTTTTCCTTGTCCCTCCTCGTGTGAGATCCACAGCAGTTGTATTTACATTGCACGTTTTTGTTCCCTTCGGGCACATATACACAGCTGCCATTCTGAGAGCCACCATTCATTGTTCCCACATTTCATACAAAAGGCTGAAGGCGTTGCATAGCTTTGGAACGTTGAGTCTTGCGCAAATATATGTTGGAAGTGGAAAAACACTGGTCATTTTAATACCAATTCCATTGAGCAATTTTCGGGGTTTTGCTTTCCACTCGTAGACCAGACGCCGCACACAATTGTCGACAACATCTTGTTAGCTGTTCTTGTGCACTGCCACCCGCAAATCCCAAGAGATCAGTCGGTGTTCCATGCACAAGGGGGCAGTTGTTCCAGAATTGGCAAATGTCGAGTGACAAGGCAAGATCATCTCCTTGGCGGGAGAACGGAAACAAGTCGGAGCAGGCTGCAGTTGCAGGAACAGCGAGGACAGGAGAGACTCTGACAGGTCTAGAACCAACCTGCTGAATCCGACGGGCTGTCGCGAGTCTCGGTGCCGCCGCAGCCGAGGAACTGGCCGCCGAGCACGACGACGTTGTAAAGCATCAGAGCGATGTTGGTCACGATGACCGGACTGCGCAGCGTCGACTGAATCTTGGAGCCGCCGTACCCGAGGCTGATCCAGTAAGGCAAGCTGCAAGAAGAAAGATGTGCGCTGCGTGAGTTTGAAACATCTGTTGTTGAAGATGGTTGATTGTTCGTTGGATCAGCAAGCTGTTGTCGAACACCTGCCCCCAATAACCATGGTACTTGTGCTCTGGTAAACACAATATTGCGGGCATGCAGAGGAGGAAAAAGTCCAGATTCAGAACAAAAAGGTCAGTCAGCAAAGCACCTGCCCGAAAACTTGTTTTTTTCCTCAACGTCCACTGGTGTCGACACCGAACAGTCAAAAAGCCTATGAATCCCCATTGAAGTTTACGAAATTTCTTTTCTCAAAAGAAGACGCATTTGTCACTGGGGTGATGCGCCCTTGGGGACACCTTGAGTGGCTGTTTTCGCACGTTGCGGGCAGTTGTGTGTGCAATCCAACAGGAATGAGAACCTCGTTTGTACAGCCTGACAGGTTTGGAGGGGGGGGGGCGCGAGTGAGAAGACTTTCGAACTGTTGCACAACATTCTCAAAAGAGCATTTTGGTTCTATTTTGTATGTGACTCCTCTCGGACAGCCGAGTAGAACGGTTCCAAGGGTTGCAGGTGAAGTCCCTTTCGTACCAGAAAAAAAGAAAGTCTTCAACACACAGAGAGAAGCGTTGAAGAATTGGCCACAATGTCCCGCACCTGAAAGCGAGATAGCCGATGGTGATGCAGCAGAGCCAGTGCAGCTGGTCGGCGCCGCAGTGCGCCGTCATGATGAGCGTGTTGACGATGAGCAGCACGCTCTGCTCGAACGCCTCGTGATAGAAGCGCTGGTGCGTCTCTCCCGCCACCTGACCGCTCACAACCAACCCTGCAAGGAACACAGAAAGAACATCACGTTTGAAGAAAAGTTTCCTTTGGGAAAAAGTGGCATGTCAATTGGAACGCGCCAAGCGGAACTTGGGCGCTTCGCTCTTCTTGCACACGCTCAGCAAAGATAACCAGGAAAACTATCACAATTGAGTTTTGCAATCAATTGAAAATCTCATTGGAAACACAATTTAGCTGTGATTACCCAATCAATACGTTTGACGGTTACATTGACAGTTCACCGCATGAGAACGCTTCCGAACGAATCGGTGGAGGAGAAAATCAATGGCTCCTACAAAGCCGTTCAATAAATACGGATTTGAATATTTTCCAGGAGCGTTCTGTTCAAATGACACAGCGCCTCCGCTGTTTGCAGAGGAAACCACTCTGACTGGGTACACTTTCAAAAACGTGTGCGATGAAGGGCCAGCACAAAAGTGAGTGTTTGATGTGGAGCAGGGCGCTTTGACATGTTCTTGCAATGGTCTTTGGGCAAAGGGTTTTCTGCAAACCGCAGAGGTAACCGCATGGTAACCGTTTGGTCAGCTTACCGAGCAGAACAGGGATCATGGTGAACGCGTGACATCTGAGGAGATAGTTGAGCCTGAAGCCCATGTCCAGATGCTGCGCGGAGTCGAAGTGGTTGACGATGTACTCGGAGCTGAGGTACAGCACGAGGCAGTAGAGTGGAACTCCCACGAGAAGCGGCGCCAACTTACACACCAGCCTCCCGACAAGCTTCACCAGTCCGAGCAACACTCCAAAGACCCGCATGATCAGGCCCCAAATAAACTGGAATATCTTCTTGATGAAACCGCCGACGGCCTGGAAGCACCCGAGGATTGCGGGAACGAGCTTGGATGGCTCTTCTTCAATCTCCTCGTCATCTTCGTCTTCGTCGAGTTCAGGGTCGGGCTGGTGCTTGGGCTTCTTCTCTTGTTCTGGAGGAGCGTTGATCTTGACTCTGCCTTTGGTTTTTTGGGCTTTCTTAGCCCTGTGCTGGTTCTCCGCGTTGTGACCTGCGGCCATCTTCTGGAGCTCGTCGTCCAATTCCTTGACGCTGTCGCGTGCTGCTCCAGCCGCTGCCCTCAACTCTTGCAAAGAAGGTGGCTCCTTTGACTGGGAGCTGTCTCGGCTCGAGTTTTGAGCTGCATCTCCTCCCACGTCTTGTACCGGATCCGTCTGTGACATTATTCTGCACGAAAGAGAACAAAATAACAATCTCAATGTGTTCAACAATGTCAAACGAAAAGTCCAGATCATTGTCAGCCGACAGGTCAACCCCATTTGTGTCGGACGCTCCCTATGCACAACTCCGCGGTCACCAGATTCCAGTGCTCCCACCTGAGCTGTCACGGATTTCTCTACTACTGAAAGGAAAGGGCGCAGGGACTTCAACTCGGAAAATGTTTGCTTGTCGAGTGTCTGTGCGCAAAAATTAGTCCCCTCCCTGGGTGCAAGTGAAAGGAATTATATTTCACCGGAACCCCCTGGATCTTCTGCTTTCACAGACCAACACAACTGGGGAAACCGCCGCAAGCAAAGAAATCTACGTGGAAGAAACACCGATTGAATACTCGCAGAACTTGTGATTTACTGGCTGTTCTGACACGTTATCTGCAACAGGTTCACCTGCGGCCAACCGCGCTCATAAAGCACTCCTCGGCGCGTGCCCGGGCGGGGTTATGAATACCTTGTTGCCCTCAGTTCAGAGTTATTCACAGCTGCATCCGAAGGCTACACCATGAGGCTGCGTTGCAGCTGTGTCTGTGGGTATCGTTGGTGTACAGAAACCTTGCAGAGTAGCTCGATGCATGACTTGTTATCACATCAATCGCGTGAAAACACTGCTTCCATGCAGGGGCAAGGCGATGTCTGCACGGGTGCTTGCCGAATTTTTGTGTTGGAAAAACAATCCAGATCACGCAAGGGAAGTCACATGTTCGTCGTGGAATTCGCAACACCAGGTTGCAGACGTTCTGTGTCAGTCAAAAGAAACGATGGCAGACAACGAATGAAACCACCGGTTTTCAGGTGCCCACGTCTGACACAACAAGACTGCAACTGTATGAGATCAAAATTTCTGTTCTTTTCTGTGAGAGAAGACCATATGCATGCAGCATGGTGTTTCCCCTTCTCTGGAAGTTCAAACCTCACGGTTCCGAACAAAACGTGCGCATTTTGTGTGTGGCGTGAAGGGTATTTGTACTGGAGTCATGCCACGCCAACACGTCCGTGGACTGGAGCCAACACAAATCGAAGGCTCAGAGATCAACATTTTGCCTTTGCTGATTGCATGTTTCTCACATGCGAAGTGCCCATCAAAATGGTCTCAAATTGCCTGCACGCCCGAGTACCCGCTGAGAAGTGATCCAAGTTGCTGAGTCTCCGCTTCATCAACAGCAAAACAAAAGACAAACTAAAGTCTGTTTTGAAACATCGCTCTCCACTTGCAACCCTGTACGAGAAGGAAGTTTGACGCTTTTCATGCATGACATGACCTGATGGCACCTTCTCCGCATTCATAGAAGGATCGAACTACCTCTGCACCAACCTCAGGTGATTCCTCTCTGCTGTATTCATTGTGCGACGTCGGGCAAAACAAACACAGACAAAAGATGGGATGCCTGACGGAATGTTGCCCTTTCAGTTAAACTCAAAGCTCATGTTACCTTTTCATTAACCACGCTAAGTTTGAAAAGTGAGACTTACTTCCAATCCAACTGCATGAATTTTCTGCTGAGCATTCCCCCCGATCTAACAGGGTGACTTGAAAGCAATAGAGTCTTTGGAATGAAGAGAATTAACATTTTCAACCATTGTCCTGTCTTTGCATCCCTGCAGAGTTGGACCAAATCCGTCAGAAGTCCTGATTTTCAGTTGTGCTCAACCTTTCCCTCGCGCGCCACAAGTTTCAGGATGACAAACTCCCGTTTTAAAGGATACTGTTCGTACCTAGGCTTCAGAAAGAAGGTCAATATCAAACTGACACCAGCAATGAAACGAAAAAACCACAAAGATTGATCCAATTTGTGCAAGAATCAGCTGTTTTGTTGGCTCTACGAAAAATGGCGCCAAAACGAGAATCCCTGGAGTTTGGATCATTATTTATTCACGCATTCTTTTCTGCAAATCTGTGAAGATTGTACTCACTTTGCGATTCTTTTTTATCCACTTTAGCGTGACTGAAGTCAGAAAACCTCCCACAAATAGTTTAGCAAGTCTCTATCCTGTGCTTCCTGAGCCCTTTGTTGTTGTTTTCAGTGCTAAATTTAGCTAGAAGGTCGCGTCATTGCGACTGCCCCGCACCCTGGCGTCTCGAGCGACTGATGAAACCATTTGGCTCAGTTCCAAAGCCTCCAATAAACATTTCTGCTGTTGTGCAACAACAGTTCCGGCTGGCCCGCAGTCAGAGTACAGAGTGACTCCAGTACATCTTGTGAAACTTTTCTGAAGAGAAGTCGTTTTTACCTTTTCGTAGCCCAGTCCGTGGGAATTTTTCGTGTCATTTTCTCACGAGCGGCGAATCCCCGCGACCGAACCAGGAGAAACCGGAACTCAGTTTCTGCGACCGTCTGCTCGAGAGAACTGGTCACTTACAACTGACATATTTTACCAGGAGTAAGTTGGGCGTGTGTGAATATTTGGGCAGTTCAAGTTCTTGTTTGATTGTTTCTGGTTCAAGGTATCGTCCAGTGTTGTTTATTTTCAACTTCACCGTGTCATAAAATCGAACACAAGATTTCGCATGCGTGCATGAGCAAGTTACACACGAGCGCAACACAGATTTGCTGTCTGTCATTGCCCCTGTTGATATTGCAGGACAAGCGGTACGCTCGTACGCGAGCGAGCGGAATGGCCGACGATATAAAGGTAGGATTTTCTTATGTTTCAGAAACATCTAATTTGTCAATTTAAGTTGTGGACTTTTCTAACTGCATGTTTTTTGTTTGCTCATGTGTTGTAGACATTCGTGGACACAAAAATCGGCAGCAAACGAGTGGTGGTGTTTTCCAAAATGTACTGTCCATTCTGTACGAAGGCAAAGAAAGCCTTGTCGAAACATGACTTGACGGAAGAAGAGTACGAAGTGGTCGAAATTGAAGATGACCCAAATTGTCAAGCGATACAGGACTATCTCTACACTCTCACTCACGGAAGATCCGTAAGTTACCTTGAAGTAATTCCATATTAAATTTCATGTCCAACTGCCTGTCCGTTGTTCAACAGTGGCAGAATGCATTCCCGGCGCAGGCTGTCACGCACCAAGTCCGTTTGTTGGTCTGAAACAGCCATGAAGTGTGGGTTGTGGGTGCATTTCCCTGCAGTTCAATACTTCGATGATGGAAATGGGTTTTTCATTCACTTTGTACTCTCAGCTTTGCGGATCGTCACATTTAGATCACAGGTGTGAGATTGGTAAGTCTTTTGAAGAACAGAATAACTTGTTGGTACGAGGAAGTGACCCAATGGGTCCTTCACAAACGTGATTGTGAAGCACAACGTTTCCACGCAGAGTTGGTTCCAGAAGGCCATTGGGGCCCGCCCAGAAAAATGATTTGTCGTTGCAGTTCCAACTTGCCAGGACCAGGGAATGTCGCGTGTGTTCACACCGGCAGGTGTTCTTGCTTGAGCTTCAATCTGCGGTTTATAGTTGAAAACTCATGTGCCTTAGGCGGGAGCCACTGCCTCAGGCATGGCACGCGTCAATACCGATGGGTCTTGTTGTTGAGTATTGATCCACTCTCAGCAAATTGGAACTTGAGATTCTCTCATCACGTTCCGCTGGTCACTCTTGTTGCTGGACCCGTCTCTGGAATTTTGGCCCCAAGTTTGGTGCACGTTTTCACTTTTACAAGTCCATGAAAAATTCTTCTGTGACCTGGGAACAACATGTTATCTCAACTTGTTCTCCTTGGAGTGACGTACATTGGTTTTGATAGTCACGTTCCTGAGCCGTGGTTCTGATCCATCAGATTGCTCAGTCACAAGCAAATCAAGTTTCTCCCTCCTCGCATTGTGCGCAATCCCCAAACTGTTCTACTTCCACCAGGCTTCTGGTAAAGGCCTATTCCATTTGTTTTTGTTTTGTCAGGCTCTGCAGCCAGGAGCGGTTCCAAAGGGGAGAGGCCAAGAGGGTCGCCCCCAAACAAGCAAATCCTGGATCCACCTCTGGCGTCTGCGTGTCACACAACTGTGATTGTAGAGACAAATCAGTCTCTGCTGATTCGTTGATATGAAATAAGTGTCTTTGGAAACCAAGTTTTCATTAACGATGTTTTCGACCCTCTGTTGCTCAGGTCCCCCGGGTGTTCATTGACGGGAAATTCATCGGAGGCGGTGACGAAACGGACGCCCTGCACAGGAGTGGAAAACTGAAGGAGCTTCTTGGAAAATAATCAAAAAGAAATTGCTTCGTCGCATTTCATAGTCAAAACAGGTCCAAAGTGCTGTAACTACGTGCAGTGTTGTGTGTGATTTCTTCAGTTCGGTTTGCAGCACAAACACAGCGTTCCTGCTGTGCACGTGTAGACGTACTGTTATCCGTTTCGTGTAAAGTTCTGATTCCATCCGGCTGCACGATGTCCACATGCACTCAATAAACTATTTATTCATGACATTTTCCAATTCTCTGACCTTGCTTGAATATCCTCGCAGCGTGCGCACCGTGCGCGCATGCAGGAAAAAACGGTTCTTGCAGCAACACACGTTTGCTGCTGTGAGAACATTGTTTCGTCAGTTTGTCTTGAAGTGGCATTGTCCCTTGTGTCGTTGAATTGATCACGGCCGCGCGGCCCAAGTCGCGATGCATGGTTGCTGAGAATGGCTGGCAGTGTGAATTGCGTTGGTTGGGAGGACGAGCAAAGTGTTAATCTCACAACAACGTGACGGCCTGGTGCATGAGATGCGAAAGCATTTGGACGTCAGCTGACGCGTACGAATGAAAAAAAAAAAACTCATCAAGCTCAAGCTGTAGCAAGCATTCAAAACAGGTCCTCAGCCATTGATCAACTGATGTTGAGATTACTTGCAGACTCCATTTGTGACTTGACATTATGGCGGGGTCCAAAGTGGGGTTTGATCCTCTGGAGTCAGTTTGTTGCAGAAGCATTTGTGCAGGTGTCGTTCAGTACAATTTGTTATTCTGCGCGAGTCTGTCCACTCAACTGTGTTGGTGATGGCTGTCAAAGAGGCAGGGGGAACCTGAGTTTGTGTTTTGAGATGGCAAAGTTGCCGACAAGCGGCTTTTGAGGGCAGTGTCACCATACATTTTTGTGGTAAATCTTCGTGAGTCCTGCATGCCTGCATATTGTTATTGCAGGTGCACGTACACGCAAGGCAAGCAGGCGTTGACGGACAAATGTTCTTTTAAATTTGCGATTCGACGGAGGAGGAGTCCCCTGACAACATCCTGTACCCGTCCTTGATTCATGGTCGACTGCATAGCTATGAACAGGCCAACCGGATTTGCAACTCGAAAACAATTTGGCATCGTTAAGCAAATTGACCTTGGACTCGAAGGAGTTTCACGCAACTTCGCTCCACAACAGTGCGGGATTTCCTGTGATTCGTGTTGACATCCGCATGCGTCGGCTTCTTCGTGTGATCTTCGCTGAAACGGCTTCATTTCCTGCAGTTGTCCGTCTGCATTGAAAGCAAAGCTCAGAATGGGAGAAAATCAGAACATTGCGTTCAACCAGACAAGTGCAAAAACTCAGACAAGCATCTGCCCCAAAACTTCATGGAAACCACACACACACACACACACACACACACACACACACACACATACACACACACACGGACGGAGACAGAGAGAACTCGCACACTTAGCAACCATGGTTCTTGCAGCACACTTTGGACACACACTACTTGGCCTGTCCGAGTTCTGTCAACGGTCTGTGTTATTTCCTGCAAATGTTTTTTCTGACTTCATAAAGACAAACGTATGTTGAAATCGCAAAGCCCATCCCCCACCACTGCGAGTTTTCAAAAATGTGCACGGACAAACTCGAACAATTCGTGGGTGCGTCATCCATTCGGAGGCTTCTGCATGGTTTTTGCAAGGCGGACGAACATGAAGCGGCTTTGCACCATAAATCCGTGTTTGCCTGCATATTTGTCAGTGTTGCCTTGTCTTTGAGCAAGAACACAACTTCATGCCATTTGATCATAATGGATCAGGGCGTGGCAACAATGCGGCACACTCGATAAGAAAATATCACAGGGTCGTGAACCGCATCACAGTCTCTGTGGCTGGAGAACAAATTGGCGCAGATGCTCATTTCTCATATTTCTGGCAAGGCTATTGTTTTCTTTCCATGCACAGTTCGTTCTTCCACACATTGTTCATTTTTCAAGTGGTGTCCTCGGAAACAACTCTTCGCAAGTCATTTAGTTTCACACCCATTCAAGCCTGAAGATGCGTTCGTCCTTGCTCATTGTGAACGCCAGAAAAGTTATTCCCTCAACAGAGAACAAAAAGAGCGACGTGTGCAACGTGAGACAAGTCTCGGTGAAGGAGCGCCGCGTGCTGAATGTGTGGTTTGTGTGTGTCAGTCAGGGTTCTCAGTCGTTCTGGAAGTTGAAAAAGGACCCAAACTGAAAATCATGGAAACACCAGAAAAATAAGTGTTTGGGGGAGGAATTCTGGAACGTGTTCAAATCCTGAAGAAACATTTCAACAAAACAAGAAAAAAAGGGGAAAACAGAACTTTGCACAAAACAGGGAACATTTTTTTGCCTCGTTGGGTCTTTGTGACCTCTGGTATTTTCGTTAAAATTTCCAGAAGAACAAGACTCAAATGGAAATATTGGAAACACATTTGGACATTTCCTGAAAAAATGGTAAAAATCTTGAATATTAACAGAATTTCATCAGCACTTGTGTGTGTATGTGTGTGTGACAGACAGACAGACAGACAGACAGACAGACAGACAGACAGACGCAACTCATTTCAGAAGCAAGGTGCAAGTTTTTGGATTCAATGGAAGGCAGCTTGTCTGGGATAAAAGTGTCAGATCTTACCGTTGAAACAGCCAGCTGGAGGCCTTGTCTCCAGCTAGGACTGTAGGCAAACCCTTGTTGCAAACAGGCCTCCACTGTTCATTGCAAGTGAATGAGAGTGCATGCGGTGTGCCCCTCTGACAACAGGTGATATTTCTTCTGTACCCATGGCATGGTCGAGTTCATTGCTCACTTCCCCGTGAGGGTGACCATTTGTGATTGGTTGGCCACTGGCCAGAGTTGCATGTGGGAGACTGTTGTCAAAAACACCTAATTTTGGTCCGCCACATTCAAATTCTTGGGTTGACAAGGGTAAGGGTTTCTTGACAGATTATCGTGAACTTGTTTTTGACTCACAAGGAATATCTGTGTACAAGTCACTGAATGTGCCGTTTTCTTTCCCAAAAGCAAACAAAAACGACCATGTTCTTTTTTCTTGACGCCCACGCACATTGCAAGAAGACGTGCACGTCTGATCCGGGAACTGAAGACGGCCATTGAGTGCGATGATACCCGTGCACGCAGTTGCTCTGTTAAAGCTTGTTTTCGAGTCATGATGCACTGCAATGTCGGGTTAATCACCTCATTGGGTATCTTTCCAGGAGTTCGAGAATCCCCAGTTTTATCCACAGGAAGAAGAAGGTCTGATCAGTCTGAAGACCTGATTCTTTTGTAAAGACCTCAACATTTGACTCAAAATAGTTTTCACGATTCCAGGACAATGGTTTTGGGACTGCCAAAGGTCACAAGAAGCAAGGCTGCACGAGAAAACATAATGTTTCAATTCGATGTGAATCTGCGGTAGTTCAATGAAAGAGTTGGAGGAAAGGAGAATCTGACCAGATGGACATGACAAAAAGACGCAGATTCGTGGTTTAGGGCTCGCTTCATTGCATGGCCTTCCGAAAATAAAGTGACGATTCATTTATGTCAAACACGCAGGTTTGCTCGAGGTGAAGATTTTGGGGAATCCTAACCTGATCATGTGAGAAGAATCCGATGTACGCGTCGGCATTACAAATGTTCATCGATCTGGCTTTGTGGAATGCGAAGACTTTTTCCTCCCCCTCGAAAGATATTTCTGCCTCACTTGCCAAATCGCCGTGAGGTTGGCTGCCGACTTGTATTGTTGGGAAGAAGAAATTGAGCATCCGGAATACGCAGAACGCAGAACATGTTCCGGATCTACAAAGAATACAAGAGCAAAACAAGATTGCAAGATCTCGTGTGTAGATATGAAGTTCAACCGTGCATGATGTGGTGTGAGAAGGATGAGTCTGACTGTTCACACCAAGGGCAATATCACCCCCAAACTCACAACTTGCATTGAAACAAAGCACTAAAACAGACGAACCTTTTTGTCCTTGAGTGCATGGAGAAGTAATCAAAGTCTCTTCTGTCTTCTCCCTATAAAGTCGTCCTCTTTTGTGTGCCATGGCAGTGGACAACTGCAATGGTGTTGCAGCCAATCTTTCAACAGAAACGTGATGTCTCGGATGCAAGTTCACAACAAGGGAGTGACCAGCATGAAAGGATATGTTCTTTGTTCAGGCGACTTCGCCTCACCTGTCAGCGAAACCTTCCTTCTCATACTCACTGAACATTGTTCTTTGGATCCACCGTCTGAAAGCCAGACAAAAAATCGTTTTACGGAAGGTTTCAAAGGTCACAAAGCTCTCTCCCTTGGCTGTGAAGTTATCATCTGCAGTTTGCGCCCTTTGACTGCTTCAAGGAGCACAGTGAAGCCCCGAGCTATGCTTGTGTGGATTTGGAGCGAAAGTCCAGATGTGAGGGAAACCCAATACCTCAGCCTCCGTGCTCTGCTCTGACCATTTCAACAAACACACTTTGACAGGTTTCCTTCCAGAATAAGAAAAGTGTTTTCTTCGTGTAGCCAGCTGTGTGACCTCCTTGTGACGGTTGTCTGACAAGAAACTGAACCCTGCGGTCCCCTTGAGGCAAACGTGTGTCCAATTCACGGGGCTTATGTCCTCTGATTCGTGTCCTTCGCGACGGGCATTGGTCCTGTGGTCTCCCTCACCACAGGTGAGCAGTGCTCAAACGACACATTAAGTTCCAACCAGTTCCACCCTGCCCACTGAATCAAAGAATGAATTGCACTCCAAAAACGAAAAACGAAAAGATAAACGACGCTCTGACACATTGGTGACACGCTCAAAGTAGTGCTTGGCAAACCCGCAATCCGGATACGTACCGGGACCACTCTTGCTGCAGAACATTGCACAAACCTCCGTTGCACTGTGCTTTTTAGGTGATTTGAACCTTGAAGCATACATTATGTATAATGTATGGTGATGGTGAAAATCACCTATAGGCATCAAGAGGCTAAATCTGTGAACACGAGTTTGAAAGTGT
>JAAUXT010016873.1_pt1 | contig 19069 bp, 21 predicted proteins | sample 7278171 | NCBI WGS metagenome assembly JAAUXT01 (sample SAMN14350112, study PRJNA611818) | marine sediment metagenome | isolation source: surface marine sediment (1.8m) | place: French Polynesia: Moorea | collected 2018-08 | reverse complement strand
TGACTGAAGTTGTTGACATGTTACATGTTGGTTTCTAATTGGTGTTTGTCACTCATGTTGTGTTTGACTACCATTCTGACATGTTGAATACATTCTGGCATCTCTACTCAAAGTATTCTTGTCGATCACACCGTCAAAAGTGCGACTGAAAAATCGCAGCACGCTCAGGACAAAAGAAACGCGAAGGTCACAGCGTCCGCCGTTGTCGACTTCCGTTTCGAGTGATCTTGAGAGTGGGTCGTCAGCATGTTTGGCTCAAACGACATTTGTGCCACAAAACAGTATGAGTTCAGGCAAAAAGAGGGTGGTATGCGTTTTTACAGTGAAACGTATGTTCCGGCATTCTTCAAAAGTGGGCAGTGCGAACATGTTGACGAAACTGTGATCGACTCGCAAGCAGTTTTGCGTTGGAGAATCTCGCCAAGAAAACCATTTTTTTTGGAAACAGCCGCAATGCACAATTCTCAGAAAGAAGAACGCAAGAATGCGTTCACTGAACGTTCGGTTCTCTTGAAAAAGAACCGAGGTCGATGCAACATAAAAACCTTCAATTTTTGTAGTTTTTCAATTTTTTAGTGCCATATAATTGGTCTTCCAAATCAGATCCAAGGAAGGAAACGCCAGCGAACGAAACAGGCGTTGTTCTCCCAAAAGAGACAAGTTCAATGTGCGCAGTTTCTCACCTGCTTCCCTTCAGATCCCTTCCATCCTGTGTGTTCGGCAGTATCCACTGTTTGAAACACTATGGAGAAAAATCCTTTTTGGACGAGGCGTTCAAAAGAAACTTCCAACACAACATTTGCACATTTTGAATCCAGAACAGGCTTCTCAACTCGTCGATTCCAATTTGTTCGATTCCAAACGCTCAAACTGCGGCAAAATCACTTCAAACTACCACAAACAATTGTTTCTGAAGTCACCCACACAGAATCGGAACCTACTCCACCCTTAAAGAAGCAGAGAAGGTTACGCACACGAATAAGAGAAGCAGGCAGCACACACAGGAATGTGGAGTGCGCGCCGAGTGAATGCAGAGCTGCGCGGTGGTGCACAGTGTGGAGTGAGCTGCATTTCCACCAGCAGCTTCGTTGTTCCCGCATCTCCCTCCACCTGATCGTCCGCGCGCGTTACCGCTGAAAAACTGAGAGGCGTGTCAAGGTGGTTACGCAACGATTTTTCTGGGGTGTTTTGCTACTGTTTTCTCAAGCAAACTTCAACCTGCGTAAAATCTCAAAAACACATGAAGCAAGTTCTTTGCAAACGAACCTGGTCAAAGTCGTGAAGTCAACACGAGTCTCGTTCGGTCACCTGACGAGTCAAATGTGCCTCGTTAATTCTGCTCGTACAACTTGGCGAATGGTGTCTCAAAGAGGTTCACATAAACGACCTTCCAACCGCATGTTCCAAAAAAAACACCACTCAAATCCTTGCATCATACCATTCAATTGTTCAGTTCAGCAGGCAAATATTGCCTGAACAAGTTCAACGTTCAGCGCACGCATACTTGGGCCACGTGTGCTTGTACAAACGTATTCACATGCATGTGGGCAGACGCAGGGCGGAATCAATTGGTCTTATTTGATAATGAGTCCAGAATGGGCAACTGAAATGGAGATTATATGGATTTGTCGACGATGAAATGTGACTTGTGGCAAATGCAGCGTGAAGAAAGGCTCAAACAAGGTGTGGCGTGGAAAGAAAAATTGTCAGGTCTCCTGATGCCTGGTATCCTCAAGATTCTCCTGCACTTTCCCAAGTTGGGAAACAAAAAGGGTTGAATTCTGAAATCACATTATAGTCGAAGACATTGCAGCAAATACAGCAAAACGCGTTTGGTGTGAACGAAAATACATAAATTTGATTTGCCGGTGCTTGAGACGTTCATTTCTCCTGCAATGAAGAGGTTGAAAGTTACAAGGAGGAGAAACAACTGCAGCATTTTATTCCAATGTACTGTGATCAAAGGACGAGCATAATACAGGTGCACTTTAAAAGATCAATATCCACGATAAAAGCAGAGGTAATGTATACTCACAATCGCTTGTACTCGTTTTACGCCGACATGAATTGCGGAAAAAAGCGCGGTGTTCGTCTGTTTGCTTCTCACACTCATTCTCACCTGTGTGAGTATAAAAAACTGCAGGTCGAGGTTGTGGGCGACGAATTTTTGCTTTCTTCAACAGAACATGTCCATGTGTGGAGCTGTGAGTGTGACAGAGCGCTTCGGTCAGAAGGGTGCAAATCTGACGCTGAGAGAACGAGCATCATGTGTAGAGATCGGTCCAAAGTGGAGGAGTCACAGCACGGCTTTTCTTGGTCCTGCATTTGAGTGCAAAAAGATCTTGAAGCAAAACAACCAGAATCCGTTTCCAGGTTACAACTTGCAGAAGGATGACTTGTTCTTTCTCTGTGTTTGGAATGAAGAGGAAATTACTCGCACTCACTTGGCTGGACAAAATGGCTTGGTGATCCTGATAAATGAGGTGCTTTTGTCAAGAATTTGGCAAAAGACCCACCTTCAAAGAACTTTTATTTCACCAAGAGAGTGGAGTGGCTTCCGAACATTCCCTTTGACAGTCGCTCTCTTCTGGTTTTCTGACAGATATTTGCCGTCTCACAACAAGTGGAATTTCTTGCAAAGAGACAGAAAAGACTTGAAGCAACACTCACCACAACTGTTGGTGCAACAACACGCGAATCATGTCCTGCGGTATTCTTCCCCAGCAACAGGGTGAAGGGATATGATTCACTTGTTCCTGATTTGTCCTGTGCAGAAACAACTGAAGGTCTCTGCAAATTTGTCTGAGATAAGCTTTAAAATGTGTCACTCATGAAGAATGAAGAAAACATGCTTCCAAAGGAATATAACTCTCTGATCTCAGATAATTCCAATGCCAAAAATAGAATTAAAGCTCCATTTTATTTGGCTGAGATATCCTTCCAAGAATATTGTAACAGCTTTCGTCCAGGTAGAAGAATGAAACAAAGACTTCATGATGCCTTGTGATTTAAAAACACAAGGAATCTTGACAAACACCAAAAAGCAAACGGTCATGTCCTTCAAAAAGTTTTCCCAACAAAGGAAATTGTTTTCCAGCAATACGGCACATGGATAACACTTCTTGATCCCAGACGAGAATCTCGATTTCAAGCTGAGACATCCTTCAAAGACAATGCATCGTAGGGAAAATTTTTCTGCGGTGCCAATGTTGCTATTCAAACAATTTGCGCACACAATGAAGTGCTCGTCCATTACGGGAACATCGACAAAACCACCACCACTGATAGTTGGAGACGTCTGGTGCAATCAAAAAAATAACAACTGCACAGAAAATGCACGGAAGCGATTTGAGCGAGGTAGAAGTCCATGTCCCTTGAATCTTGTGCGAAACCATGGAGAACAGCAATCAGAGTGCAGCACAATTTCTCAACATCGACAGTTTTTCTGTCATTGTTGAGGTGTCCACATCGTTGCCCTTTCTCTTCAACAACCGACGAAAGAAGTTTTACGAGTCATGCCAACCTGGCTGTGGACTTCTGTTCAGTGGAGAGGCCCAGGTCTCCGAGACTTCCTGCAGTCTGCTCTATTTCATTGGACTAACGATCCGATGAGCGTAATGAGACCTGACTTTATTGGGCCTTCAAGGCAGCAAAGATTACCTCCGACTCGGGGAGGTCTCCGGACTTAACGATGTCAGATGGATCCGAATCGGTGTGTAGTTTGCCGAGGTTGTAAACACGATGTTGACATTTGAGTGGATTCACCAATGCACAGGTCAAGCAGACTTGTATCCTTGTATCTTGTATCCTTTCTCAGATGTTGAGCTTTTGGTGTTGGCTCAGCTCATTTCCAGGGCTATTCAACTGGAGTACTTTCCCAGAAGGGTAAGTGCAAATCAAGACATTTTCTTTCCCTTGACCTTACACACCAGGGAACTGAAAATTTTGGGAAACTCTTCTTTCTTTTACAGATGTTGGGTTGTTTGTGTTTACACCTTTCACCGCGAAATGTGCGTGTCAACAGCTCCCCCCCACGCTGTGTGTCCCTGGCTTCACTCTTTGCTCACTCTTCGCTCTCTTGGTATGGGATCAAGCGACACGGGTGGATATGGACAAACACATGGCTTGGGCTCTCCAAGAAAGAATTCAACGTTGGTTTCCACCACAAACACCTTTTTTTTTCTTTTGAAGTCTTCTGACTATGACGTGAAAGTGCGTGTTCGGTGACCCGGAAAACACACCGATTGCGTTTTTGCGATGCGCTGCATCAAAAATGACCAGTTGTAACATATGCACGGGTTGTGCTGCAGGCAAAGCAATCATATGGAACGCACTGGATGTGTCTGGTGATGTGTCAACTCAAGATGTGATACAAGGGTTGTATGAAACATGACCCATGTGTCACATCAAGCAGTACATCTCTGGAATTATGGCTATTTTCAGCAAGGTATTGCTTTTGTTAAATGCAGCATATCCCCAACAAAGCAAATTTAAATATTTTAGGAAGAGTAGCATTAGTTTTGTTGGTAGCTCAATCACAAAATATGTTTGAGATAGGAATGTATTCCTACCATCAACAACTCCATCTCAAAAACAAATTTGAGAATGGAATGCTTTGGTCTATTGAGCAGCTCCTTTCTAATTGCATCACAAAATTATTTGAAAGAAAGGAAGGTGTTGCAAATAATAGTGGCTCCATTACAAAGTATTTTTTGAGAAGAAAGGCATAAGTTTCACTCGCACACTTGACAAGACTCGCAAGGAGAGATGTATCCAGTATGTTTTACCCAAAAAGAAGTCCCAGCAGTTGGGACCCGATGGTTGCACACCATATTGTCATGTGGTGGTGGTGGTGGTCTGGCACAGGGGAGGGGGGTCTGGTACAGCAGAATTGACGCGACGCATCACAAAATTGATGCAGCGCATTCCGTGCGTTTCCGGGGTCACAACTCGAAATGCGTGTGGCATCACCTCAGCATTTGCACGACCAAAAATTCCGTATTCAATACACCTTTTTCGCTCACTTCCCGTGCAAAAGAGAATCTGGAACGGGGGCAGCAGTGCAATTCTTGAAGCTATTGCTTGATGAATGTCATTGGTCCTGAGTGTGCGTGGCCCCGCGGGCACCGTAAAAAATCAGACACTTCTGAACTGCATCGCCTGTTTCCCTCTTCGTTTCTCATGATGAGAAGAGTCATTGTGCCAAACTGTCACTTTCCTGTCAGATCCTCTAATGAATTAAATGCCATTTGTGTGACATTTTCAGCAAGGAGCAGTGCGTGCAAGGTAAAGCACCAGGGCTGCAGCTCGTAGGTGTCTCCAAACTTGAAGATTCCCATACCGTCCTCACAGACTTCCTCAGGGCCTGCAGACCTGAAGAAATCCAGCTTCACTCTGGTCGTTCCAATGGGCAAAAACGCACATTGCAAACAGCAGACAATGTGCCCCCAAGATGTCGGAAGATTTTTGCTCGTGTGTCTTTTGGTGGTGCGTGTATTCACATTGTCGCACATTATTCAGTCACCAAACGACAGAAATTGGTCCCTCATGCTTTTGTCTGAGCAATACTTGGACGTCTGTTGGGTGCAAACGTGGACATTTGCATCCTTTGTGTCCCCGTATTCCAGTCCACTGGGGCAAGAGATGCGTTTGTGGAAGGGATGAATGACACACGATCTTGTGAGAACTTGGGTTATCCGTGCCTTTTCCAAATCGGGACTCTCCAAAGGATTCTTTTTTAGCAACAGAGACACTCATTTTTATGTCAGCAGACTCTTCGCAGCTTGTTCACACAAACGGCTGTTTTTTCAGACGACACATTGAAATCACGTCTGCAGCAGAACCACACACGAATCTCATGCTTCGAAGTGTCCTCTTCCTGCATTCTGAACACAACAACCTTTTCGAGAAAAAACAGCAGCAGATTTGGTGTCCACAGGTTCAGGAGAAATTAACAAAGGCGGAAGAATTGGGAAAAGCTTTGATTCCCTTCCTGCGAAGCTGCCAAAAATTTCTATTTTGTTGTGTTCTCCCACTTATTGTTTTGACTTCAGCTCGAGCTTGGTTGGATGTTGCTACTCGGAAGCGCACGGGACCCTGCGCTCAGTCTAACAAGTGCCAAACTTTCTCCTGCATGGCCTGTGAAACCAAGACTCTATGCAGAATATTCAGACGAAGAAGGCGGTCTCAGAAGACTTGGGAGGGTTCTTGATGCAAAGCTGGCGGCGGCGTCCTTGCAGCGCTGCGCGTGGCCTGCAAGACACCCATGGAGTGAAAGGGAAGCTGCAACCCAACACCCACGAAACTCCGCCATGGAGATTCTTCAAACTCACCTTTGTTAGAAGGAACTGAAATTGGCAGTTGACGTTCAAGAATGGCCCGGTAAGGACGCCGTTGTTTCAAGAAGACACTGAATTCTTTCCCTAAGTGCGTTGATGGAGGTCATCTCTATTACTGCAATAACCATGTCAAATTGGGATTGCCAGTGCACTAACCTTGTCCCGAGGAATTGTATTCAGAAAAGCAATTACTTGATAAATGGTTGTGGAATCGTGTGTATCTGGCCCCCAGGAACCACAAACACTGATGACAGACTTGAATGTTCTCCTGTTGTGTGTCGCTGCGTCGGGGTCAGGATCTGAGCGGGTCAAATGGGTTTCTCGAACGACATGGCCAAATCTGGCCTTTCCAAATTTGGGTAGTAATTTGTAAACTATTTTTGTATGGAGAAAATAACTTTGCTGCCGGTGTAGGGGGATAAACTAATCCCCCATCATGGCTCTCGGACCAGTAAGAAGGTCCTACACGGGACTGTACAAGTACGGACTGTGTGTGCGATGTGGGATTTCGTGCACGTGATGCACGGCAAAAATATTGACAAGGTGTTGGTGAATGACAGATGACCACTCGTGCACCTAATGTTGTTGGTTCAGATGGGTCCAAAAGAATTGCCTTTCGACAATGCTGCTGAGAACCAATATGACAGGAAACAGTGACAGCAACATGAACAAACTGGAAAATGACAACAGTGTGATTTTAGTGTGCATGATCCATACCTACGCACAACTTTGCGCTGGGCAGCGACTTCAGATGCCACCTGGTCCAGGGCCCTTGAAACAACAAAGATCACAGAGTCACTGGACTGCTTTCCATCTCGATCCCTGTCTGCAGTTCTTGGGCTTCCACTTCCTGCCCCAAACAGGTCCAGCATCATACCTTGTACCACGCACATGCGCCGCGCATGGAAAGCGTTCTTGTTACCAACTGCAGGTTTTCTGAAACACACAAGTTGGTCTTTCTTATTTGGGAGATTCATCTGGCGTACAGTTTGCATGTCGTGCAAGGATCGGTGTGACGTGCTTGAAAGCACCCGACGGGGCACCCACACTTCTGAAGGGCCTCCTAGTTTGTACTTCACAGAACTTGCGCTTGGGAAGTTCGTGTCAACGGACATACACATGTTGTCCTGAAAGAAGAGACTGCTTGGTGACTCAAGAAGACTGTGCCTCACCATCACACAACACCGCAATGCTGGAATGTATTTTCGATTGGCTCGCTCTTCAAATGAGAAAACGTTATCTGAATTAGTGAGAAGGATCTCATCGAACAGTCCCAACGCAACATGCCTCATTGCATGGCCAGCACAAAAAGAGATGCTTCTGAGCCAAGTTCATTTGATCGTTGCCCACAAAATGCTGATTTTGTTGGCCTGTCAAGTTGACGGATCCCATTTGCTGCACCCTTTCCCGAGTCTCATTGGAAAAGGCCTCACATGCAAAACGCATTGATGTCCGTGGGTTGGGTGAGTTTGGATGGATCTAACAATACATGTTGCACTTTTGACATCATGTCGAATGATCTCCTCACAATATGGCCACCAGTTATCAATGAAACAATTAATGCCACAGGAGGAATGTCTCCAGTCTGTCAATAAATATCGATACCTGTCCTTCAGCAAGATTGACTGTTGCAAAGTGCAACCAGCTCGTCTTCTCGCCTCAAGGTGCACAAGCGCCACTGCGTGCAGGATCCAGAGGGGCGTCCATGAAAACCGGACACTCAGGACGAATTCCGACGACACGAGGACAGGCTCCTATGCAAGGAAAAAGTTGCGCTTGGCCCATTCTGTTCGTTGCGACACCTACAGGTTCGTCGTCCTCTCGGTTGAGAAGGAGACAGCATTTTCAGCATTGAAATAATACAGAAACAGACACAAGAACGCGCGCCTGAGTGGGGTTATTTGCCTTTTCGGGGGTCAAAGGGCAGGCATCCGTGGTCTCTGGGTCTTCAGCCAAGAGACACGGGAAGCTGAGTGGTCGTTGTGCAGATCATGAATAAGAAGATACAACTTGAACGGGCTCTTCCGGGCTTCGTATTCTCCGCGATTGGTCTTGTGTCTGGATCAACCTTTGTGGTGCATCTTTCTTTCGCTTCCAATTGTTCAATCGAAAGAATACACCCCAGGGCTGGAGTTATTCTTGGCAAATGGCCGCCAGCAAAAACACACTGTGATTTCTTCACGCATTTTCAGGTGATTTGAGGAGGTTGCGCTGTTTGAGGGAGCTCAGTTTTTGAGCGATCTAAACAGGGCGACCAAACCAAATCACGTACAGGCAGCATCTGCCAAAAGTGTGTGTGCACCTATTTCATAGTCAAAATGATTATCAATCAAGGATCTTTTGGGCTTTTTTGGTTCAATTTGGGTTGAGGACAAAGCATGAGGAAGGAAGATGTGAAGTTAAGTTTTTGGGTTCTTTAGACCAAAAAGTTTACATTTGGAGGGGTGGACAATTTGGGACATACTTGGACAAATTAGTCCATGTCTCAGAAAGTACAAATATTTGGTGAAAGAAGTTTTCTTGATGATATTGTAGTATGTTGCATGGGTAGTTGAATGGTGGTGTTCAATTTTTGATTTTTGAAAATTTTCACAAAGTTTTTAGGTGGGCCCAAAGTTTGGGTACAAATTTGGGACTTTAAAAAAGTGTTCAAAATGGACATTTGGCAAAGATTTTGGCAACCAAGTACAATTGAGTGACAAGTTTCAATGTACAGATAATTTGGGTGGATTCTAAGTGATAAAAATAACATTTATATTGTTGAAATTGATAATTTGTACACCTGCTTAATTGTGTTTGGGTCACTGTGTTTAGGTCACTGTGTTTAGGTCGCTGTGTTTTGGTTGCTGTGTTTCGGTCGCTTGCATGTTTTCTCAAATCACAGCGAGCTCCATGGAACTATTTTTAACGTACGACGTTTCAAGACACATCTGTTTTGCAAAAGCAAACATCCAAGGATTTCTAGTAGTGATTCTGGCCCGAGATGTCACAGGAAACAGCAGACAGGCTCATCAACCAAAGGGTCAATTTCGAACAATTTGAACAAGGCTTAAAAAACCAATTCAAACTTCGCCTCCAGAGACAAAGATGTCAAGTGACATTGACATAAAGATGCTCAATGATGAAGCACCTGCTTCACGTGATTGCTTGAAAGCGCACCAGGCTGCTGCCAGTTTCATGACACAATATCCCTTCCGCACGGATCTGCCAGACAACTGACAGTGAAGTAAGGGTTCACCCACGCTGTAAAATGGTTCCTGTGAAATCTATGGACGAGAAAAGAGTTGTATGATTGAACAGGAACCATTTTTACAGTGGGTGAACTCACTTCTACCACAATGAGGTCACGTATGAGAGGCTTTGTGACCGCAGCGTAGTAGAATGAACGTTACTACGTAGTCTTTCCATCCAAAACCCAAATGCCCAACTTGTTGGAAAACTCGCCAGTGTGATAAAAATCATCAATATACACACCCTTGACCTTTGGTTTTTATTTTTGGTAAACATGTGGAATGTGCCATTTTGAATTGTTGGCAAAAAGGGCATTATTTGGGACCTAAAACATAAGAAATTGACCATTGAACCACAAATGTGCCCAGAATGTGTCAGGTGATTGCATTCGGCTTGACCATTCAGGCTGCTCAATTATTTGAAGTACCAAAATGACCTTCGAAACCAGTGGGTTCGTCGAACGACGTCTTGTTCAACTGGACATGGTTTTGTCTGACTCAGATTCCCGTTCTTTGCGTGCGTGAATTGTTAAAATCAAGGTTGTGCTTGAATCTGATGCTGTACGATTGTCTGTGGCAGCTCCACAACTTCTGCGGTTCCCCAGGTGTTCACGAACGCAGCATCACATTGCCTGTGTGTCTCCTTCGTCGTATGTGCGGAACATGTCAAACAGATATCAGAAGGCTCTGGGAAGCCAAGGTGAAGCCACCAGATCCAGAGACGGATCCTTCGAAAAGGAACGTAAACGATCGAGAAGCTGACAATGGTCCACTGCAATTTTTGTTTCAACAATTTGACGCTCCGGATTTGCATGCCTTCTGAAGACAAAATCCTTGTGTGCAATGGCTCTGTCAGACATTGCGCTCCTTTTGTCGTGATTGTTTTTGATCGGCCGTCCTTTTGTGGTTCGCTCTTCCACTCAACACACGAGCTCCAAGTCGTGGTACACGTCGCCGTCAAGAATGTATCGCACGATGATCTGCAAAGAGAAAAAAAAACATGTTTGTGCTGTTGGAATTGTGCAAAAATGAACAGTATCGAAAAGCCCTGGGTTAAAATGTTCGTGATTGTCGCTCCTGTGAACCTTGTTTAATTTTGCTCGTGCGAGCAGGTCAAAGCGTGACACAGTTTTCAACTTTTCTGTCAGAGATGTGCCAAGCAGGACCACGCAGTCTTCAAACCTTCGAAACAAGATTTCGGACAGGTGAAAATTGAAAAAATGCCCCAAGACAACAAATAAGCTGAAAATTGTTGTCAAGATCTTCACATCGCTGGCGAACAAGGCCCAAAACATTCCGAGCGAAGAAAAACCACGAGAAATGTTTTGCGCTGTGCATGGGAAAGCCAATCACAAGTTCAGCGCAAGTCAACCAGACAACAACAAAACAGAGCATCTGCAACAATTGAATATGGTTTGATGATATGACATGGAGCTTGTTCCATGTTTCCGACCTTGGCTTGGCCTCACAATGCTTTATGTAATACAATGAGCATTGAACACACCGGAGCAGGAATATTTCAATTCGGTGAAATCCAATGACAGGGTGAACTGTAGCAGATCAGTCAAGCGACCAAAATACATTGAACCGGGATATGAAATAATCTGACACGACATACATCACTCCATTTGCTTGAGCATCTGTGCGAGAGCTACACGCGCAGAGCAAACACAAAACCAAATTGCTTCTTTGACTGACGTGAAAATACAAAGAAGATATTTCTTGAAACGAGTACGTCACACGCCATCAGCACGTTTGGATCAACCAAAAAAGCAGATATAAAATTTGTTCGCCTGAGCATTGACCGAAGAATCAAGATCCTCAACTTGTCATGACATGGCACACATGAACTTGGATCACCATGTCCACCAGGAAAGACCAATGCTTTGAAATGCGCTCATCAGCTCCCATGGACAGATGCCGTTTCCACGAGTCCCAGAAAGTGTTGCTCGATCTGCATGGCTATGTTCTTGATCTGCAGCCTCTACGAGTCAGGGGGAAAAACGATCTTCAGATTTTCAACAGTGTTCAAAACATGTTGCGTCACCTTGGCTCGTTCATCACGGCTCCAGTACAAAAGTGACTGCGAATGGCTGAATCGTTTCCTGAGTAATGAAAGCGCATTCGATTACATCGGCAGAGCGACTGTGAAACAGAATCTTAATAACTGTCCAAAATCATGCAAAATGACTCTTTTATTCGAGCACCCATGTCAGCTAATGCACTTTTTATAGTTCCATACATTACAGCCATCTCCCAAACAGCGAAATTTCAAAAGCATTCTTTCGTTCAAGTCTGATGGATTGGCGACAACTTCGAAAATGAATACACACCAGCCTCATGTTGGCTTTTCAATTGCACACTCTCTGCCAAAACTGGAAGAGTTTATTTGACATGCGAGCGAATTGAATGTCCTTCCAGGTTTGACGACCGGCTCAGGCGTTCAGAAAGAAAACAGCACGCCCTGCAGAAAACAAACCCGACGTTGGCCAATTTCAAGTCCAGTTTTCTCATCTGTCCGTTCTGGAACGAATGGAGCAACAGCATATGAATGATTTGATTTCCAGCTTTGCATGTCGCAGTGTTTTGTTATGAGCCTCCGAAGAGCCGGAGCAACCCCTGCAAAATTCCTGTGGTGAAATTAAGATAAAGGAGAGGTAATCATCAAAAAGAAAAGAGCATCTCTCCAATGAACAATCTGTGTCAACTTTGATATAACAATGGGCATTAACCCCCGACATTCGCTATTTATCAGGACAAGCTCACAATCCCCTCGGTAAGATGCGTCTCGTCGCACAGAAGAGCTTTGCGTAATTTTATCTGCAAAAACTTGTGTGATGTTTCAACAGCTGATTCTTTCCGATGCCACGGAAAAGAGCACTCGGCGACCCCTTCTGAAACGTCGCACTGTTTTCTTATGTTTGTTGTACTTCTTATGCCCTGTGTACGAAAACTTCTGGCTGATTTTGAGCAATACTTTGCACTTGATTTTAAAAAAAAATCAACACTTGTTCATTTGTGAAAAATGGCGAAAAACGAACTCCATATCGAGTGGGTTATCGGTGCTCCATTGTCAAAAGATGTTGACTTCTGAACACAAATGCAGTTCCTAAAATCACGTCAGTTTCATCAGGAGAGAAACAAACAGATGAGTTGTTCAGGTGTGCACAGGGTGAAAATTCCCAATCTTGTGAGTGATCTCGTGGCGTGCATCAACCTTTTTTCTTCGTTTTTGTCCCGTTTTGTTCTTCTGACGCAGCTCACCGATTCCAAAGCCTGACTCCTCACACATCCAGTGTCTGCCGAAAAATGATGGAGATGAGAAAGATAGGAGCACAGATTCATCCCCCACCGCGAGCCAGATCGATAAGGATGTGTAACTGCAGTCGGAAACATGACTGATGTTGTCATCAGATTGTGAATCTTTTCCAAGCAATTTGGCAGATTTGTGCAGATCCGATGCGTTTGTCCTGCAATAAGGCTTTTGTGTTGGGTGGGTAACAGCTGACAGATCCCACGAGGCAACATCCAATTAAGCGTGCAGGTAGAAGAAGCTTTTTCGCGCAGATCCAGGGATTCCTGAGAGGAGATTCACGCCTGAGGCTCGATTCTTGCTGAGCCTGTTTAGGCGCCCGTTATGGAGTGGAAGACCAGAGTTCGAAGATTCACACTTCGGCACACAACGCGACACACTGAGCCCGGTATACATACTTTACCGTCACTGCACGTTTTTCTTTGTTCGTTCTCAGACAATCTCTTTTTTTGGACTTGAAGCAATCCAGAGCGACATGAACGTCTCAACACAAATCAACGGGAGTAAAGTTTCTGAGGACGCAGTTCCTCTTCAGTCTGAATCCGAACACGTTTTCGGTATCTCTACACAAACTTCCATCATCATGCAAATTACTATTTTGGCAGGGAAAGGTGGGAAAGGTGGCAAATGTATCACGCAACCTCTGCCACTTGACGAACATTGTTTCAATGACCGAGAACTGCGAATTGTCACGAAAAACGCCAAAGGAAGAAACAATGAAACAACATCTTGGTCCAACAAAGGCCTTTTGCAGCTTTGTCAGCTGAAATTCAGCTCTCTTGCCTTTGGGTGGCTTCAGCAGTGTCCATCCAATGCAACGGCCAAACAAATGTTCACCGAACGTCCGTGGACGCAGGGGTTTCCTTGGCTGGAATTAGATCTGCACAGAAAGACGAGGCATGGAGAGATTTCTCGATGCGCGGAGCGCTAACCACATTTCAACCCGGACGATTAAGATTGAATTATCCCGCGATGGTTCACTCCATTACTCAATCTGTCAGCACCCACCGTTTAATGCTGCCTCTGTTTTACTTGTGCTGATCGGCTCAGAGCGCCACAATTTGATTTTTATGGACCCTGATCTGTTCCCGGAGAGAAGCTTCCGCTCCTGATCACGTTTGCATACGCGATAATCAACTGATGGTTCTGCCCTCACTCAGCCCCACGGGTGCAAGGCGTGCAGTTGCGACGCAGAGGATTGCGTGTTCAATGCGCATGGTTTGGGAGTGCGACCCCATTGCTACAACAACGGAAGGATCCAGGATTTGGTCACTGCTAAGAGGCAGCCCCCTGGTGGGTGACTCGCCACTTTGAGAAAAGGTTCTTTGCGGGAAAAGTAAATGTGTGGCTGACCCTTGTCAATTCGGGTGTTAGACAGATTTATTTTGCTTTCTGCAAGCCCATGACACAAAATTTTTCGTCAATGATGACACAATTTTAATGTCTTGTCAGGTCTGGTTTTCACACTGACCCCAAAACTGCAGAGGCACCACAAGAATTCCAAGAGTAGCTCTGCCTCCGAGCAACGCGAGTGTTAATCACTGGATTCAATACGACCCCATGTTGAGATCATTGGCAGAAAATCTCCTTTTCAAGCGATCCTGTAGGCATTCTTATGATAAATGTCATTGGTTGTGGTCGGATGGTGCCTTCAGGGCACCAAATAAAATATCGTCCCATTCCAACAGCTGTCAAAATCATGCACTTCTGAGGTTTGTCCATTGCAGTAGTGCTTTTGCGCTGGTTCGCCTGTATGTTTGTCGTTCGTCACAGAGTACCTTCTGCTTGTTCCGGCCGTTGTGTCAGCTTCTGTGTTCTAATACACTTCAGTATTAACCCCCCCCCCCCAAAAAAAAAAAAAACCACACACACACACACACACTTTTGTGACTCATCTCTTCTGCACAGGAAATTTTGTGACTTCTTACTGTTGGCTTCAGTCTGAATTGGTGTTCTGTTTTTCCGTCGCGGCTCAGTTCTACCACACAAGTTTTGATCCGCTGTCCTCCATTGTTGGCTTGAAATTTGGCAGAGAGCCAAACGGAACCACTGCCACTGCTTGCCAAGCCAATTTTGCAATGAAAATTGGAATTCAGACACGCGCGCGAAGTGCGTTGTGCCAACAAGTTTGAACGTTTTCAACAGCACTTGAATGAAGGAGGTTGGTTGCTCTCTTCTCAGAGTGCAGCTGCATTGCCCCGGAAGGCAACACGGCCGAACCGAGTGAACCTTCTCCATTCCCATGCCGCGAGTTTCCCCCATCATGTCATCACTCATGGACATGATACGCGATGCAATCACGAGTGGTTCTGAACAGAGACAAAGTAGACAGAATACTTTGCGAGGTTCACATTTCAAGAACCTCGGATTAAGCTGAATTGAATCAAAGGTGCCTCTGACATGACAAGAAAGAGGATTACACTTGTCCAGTGACAGAAAGGACTTGGTCGTTGTGATTGCTGAAATCCTGCAGACACTGAACAGCCCTTGACTCACAGAGGATTTCAGGTCAAAGGCAGACAGCTGGTACCAGTGAACAAGAACAGCACAGAAGCTCAAATGGTGCTCTCTACATGCAATTTCCGACATTGGGGAGGGGGGTTCAGTTCAAATGGCCGAAATGTGGTGGTTCGTTCGCAAAGCTTCTCTCGGAACACAAAAACAGAGATTACACATCTTCAAAGACTTCGGTCGAAATCGCTGTGTCCCACACGTTCAGCGTTGCGTGCTTTTGCAGCTTAGTCAAACAGGCTTTCCACTTTCCCAGCGGATCATGCAACCAGAGACCACTTTCAGCCGGAAAACCTTCGGAGGCGCTCACTCACCGAGTCCAACCGAGGGGATTTCCACAGCAACACTGCAGCGCCGCGCACGAAGTGCGCGTCCGAAAAAAAAAAAAACACTCAGCGACCGAGGAAATTGAGCTCCGACTCCACACCGATAAAAACTCGTCATTGAGCCAGAACATAACAATCTTTGGAGACCAGAAAAACTGAAAAACCAGACGACCTGTTGTTTTGCTGTTCTGAAGACCTGTTGAGACGCATTCTCCGCGTTATGAGGACAGCGCTGCAAGGCTGTTGCTTCTTGGACGTGAAAACAGCTTTTCTCGGTCCAGGCCCGAGTCCCACACAGACAACCGGATTATAAACGAAGATTCAGTTAGATATTGATGACAAACCAAATCAATAGTTCATTTCCCCTGTCAGCTAACCCTATTACATAAGCTCATGGTGTTTATTCAGGTCAAATAATGTGATTACGAGTTTTGTAGACAGACGGACTTGCTGGACGCAGAGTGAGTGAAGAATCATGCGAAGCGGTGGCACCCTCTCTCCCCACCTTGACTGTGCCGTCAGACCGCGTGGTTCTGCTGTGTCAAAAGTAGGTTGGGACGTCTCTCGAGAAACTTCGTTTCACATCTGAAGAAGGTCAATGAGCAGGTTCAGCACAGTCGGGAAAGACTCCTGCAGCTTGCGCTCCACTGAGTAACATCGGTGAGAACCTGCGAAATGAACACTGACATCTGCTGCAGCAAGTCACTCACAAATGATTGTTCGTTGTTCTGTCCGCCTAAAAATGTGTTGTAGCGTGGTATGAGTTCCCAATGGACTGCAGTGCTGGTGTCGGTGATTGACATCAGTAATATTCTGAACACCCACACGAAGCAGCGGTCTCTGCCAAGGAATCACGCGCTCTCCAATCTGGATGTGCCACTGCAAAACAAACCACGAACTGGAGGTGAAACAAAGACGGTCAATGATCTGCTTCATTCTGACCTGGCAGAGTTTGATAATTCAATCGTTCATTGCTTGTTTTGTTCGTGACACCCTTTCTCGTAAGATGACCCAGAGCATTTTCACAAGAGACACTCCTCTTCAGAAAACTTGCCCCTTTCCTTGGTTGTTCAGACAAATTTAAAAATCCTCACTGCCACAACTATCCCTCAAATCAAGGACAAAATATCTGGTTTGTTTTCGCGGTCAACTTAAATTCTTCACATTGGATCTCCTCAAACTGTAATTTCTGCTGCGTGCATTCCAGGACACTGAGCATTCACTCCACCTGTCAATGAACACTTCCTTCTTGCATCTCAGTTATGAAACAAAGATTCTCCAGTCTCCAGATCCTCCTTCACTGGTCATCTTGGTGTTACAAAAGTCTTTTGTGTAAACAACACAGCTGTACGTTAAAACATTTTGGCCACAACGTGCACGTCCACACCTTCACGTGCTTGGTCTTGACGTGCAAACATTCGTGGCTCTTTCGCTGGTGGGTCAGATTTTTCGAAGTTCAGTCAGAGTACGAACACCACACGAAAGAATGATTCACGAATCTCCAAATCGACGTTTTAGGATCAGTGCTGAATTTGGTCAGAGATAGAAAGAAAGAGGAGAGAGAGAGAGAGGGAGAGAGAGAGAGAGAGAGAGAGAGAGAGAGAGAAAAAAGGAAAGAAGAGAACGTGATGTGCACTGTGTGACTCTGCAAGGCTGTTGGGTCCCATAACGTTATCATTTTCCGTCATTCAAAACATTTACTTTCTGCGTCACGAGACAAAATCTTCGGTGTCTCCTCTTTTGTTCCAAAAACCTGTTATGCTGGCTTCCCAGCACCTCTTGCAGTCATTGCTGCAGTCCTTTCCAGGGCCATCCCCTCAGTCACCTTCCTGAGTAGCTTCTCACACTCCCATCGAACATAGAATTTGACAGCAAAGGAGGGGAGCCCCCTACTTCTGCAAAATATTCAGGCTGACTTGTGCAACAAATGTCAAGAACATTGCCAAACACTGCAAGATCTGTCAGGGAACATCAAACATTATTCAGCAGTCTGCGCAATCTGCTGCAGCAGAAGAACCCCGACTTTGTTTCATCACCTCACTCACGAACTGTCTTTGTTGACAGTGGTTTGTTTCAATGGTCAACAAAACGTCTCTTGATTTCAAACAAGTTTGGACCTTCAATCGCCTCTCAGAACTTTATCATTTGAAGAAAGCTTTGGTTGAGCACCAGTGTTTCTTTCAAAAAGTGGAAATTATGCGGAGTGATAATCTTTTACGACTGAATGCGTTCATGAGGCAATTTTCTGTGCAATTACCACGCATTAAGTTCTCCCGTCATGCGAGATTCCAGTTGCAGCAGCGCGGTGGTGCCTCAGCTCCGGTTTTCTGCTGTCTGTAATTGGAGGGATTTTAAGCAAGCTGTTCCCGGTTTGGTGACTTGTCACACCTCTGCACAATCAGCAGAATTTAGCTGAGGACCATCACGCGCCGGACCACCCACCACTTCTTCGTGTCTCCTGAAAGCAGGTCAACTGAACAAGACAGAACTTTGCGCTTGGGGAACACGCAGTCTCATCTGCAAACTGAACTTAAATCTATCAGTGAGAAACTGCACCTTCACTTGGTCAAACAGGTCCTTTTCTGAAATAAGAGGTGCATTCGAAGCATCAAGTTCTCCGCTTCGACGTCTGGAGTCGGTAACTTTGCAATGACTCAGTGACCCATTTCCGAAATGAGTTTTCGATTTTCGCGAAAATGTCCGATAAAATTCCACTCACCGGCACTTGGTCAATGTGTTCAGACATGCACTGGTATTGACAATGGAGCCAAAATACTCAGAACACCTTCATGATCGCAGATTCGATCTTGTTGACAACGAAAAAGCTGCTGAACTGTGAATCTTTTGTGTGTCTTCGAAGTGTTTACGACAAAATTTTCAACGTTTCGATGTTCCTTTTCGCTAATTAAGTTGTGAGTTGACTCAAAAAAAGTGCACTGTTGTCAAAGTATTGACGTCCTCAATTTGAGTTTCAACACATTTTTCAATGAGCTCGATAGGCCGCGGGATGCTGTGCAATTAATGCCTCACACTTCAAAACCAGACACGCGCTTTTCTTGGTCAGGTGGAAAAAAACCTCCGTCTGAAATCTGTTTTCTCCGTCGAGTTTCAAACAGTCAAAAGGGTGGTTCTGCAGAATTCACTGACGTACACGCAGACGTAGCTATCTCTGCAATGTTAATTTCTGTGTTGCTTGCAAGTCTACATTCAAGACAAACGCAGGATTTTGACTTCCTAAGTCACACCAAAAATGTAGCACTGTTTCATGCTTCTTTCACCCAAAAAAGTCTCATGTGTAGCTTGGCTCTTTCCAATTATGTTGGGCATTTTGTTTTTTGCAAAGGCACATTT
>JAAUXT010146433.1_pt1 | contig 19075 bp, 21 predicted proteins | sample 7278171 | NCBI WGS metagenome assembly JAAUXT01 (sample SAMN14350112, study PRJNA611818) | marine sediment metagenome | isolation source: surface marine sediment (1.8m) | place: French Polynesia: Moorea | collected 2018-08 | reverse complement strand
GCTCGTATTGATCAACGCATGCGCGCAGCTCGCTCAGGAGACTCCGTATGTATGTGTGTGTGTGTGTGTGTGTGTGTTGTGTGTGTGTGTTGTGTGTGTGTGTGTGTTGGGTCAGTGGTTTGGTGTTTGGGTTTGTGTTGGGGTGAGTTCTGTGTGTGTGCTTGTGTGTGCATGTGGGTCTTTTGGTGTGAGTGACTGGGTGGATCAGTGTGTGTGTGGGTATGTGTAGGGGTGTTCTGAATGTGTGTGTGTGTGTGGGTGTGTGTTGTGTGTGCATGTCTGTGTGTGCAGATGACGAGTGTGGTCCTGTGCCCATTGACGTGCAGGCACACAATGCCTGATAAACCTGGCAGAGGCTGCGCCGAATCTGAAGATGACAACATCAAGGCACTGCAGGCCGGAAGGCTCTGCGCTCTTTGATCTGCTCCGAGAATAGAATCTCTTGCTAATCTCACTGTGATTTCAAAGCATGGAAGTGGGTGGGTGATATCAAACATGCTGTAATGTGAATTTTACGAGCGAATGTCCACAGGCATCAATATGAGTTTCTTCTGGCCCTATTCTGAGGACAAGATAAGAATGATATGATGGTATCACATCAAAGCAATTGACCTCTATTGAGGTGAACGCGGCTATTCTTAGGTGGTTGGTCGTGGAGTCTTGAGTTACACGTGGATCCCTGCGACACTGTGTGGATCCATGATCGGGACACACTGCGTCAGCGCGCGACAGAATCTTTGGCGTTGGGTGGTGGCTGAGTGACGTAGAGCTGTGAGGCGGTGTGTCATTTACGAGAGATGTTCACTCGTACTGTCGTCCCTCTGCGTACACGTGCGCACACACATGCGCACGCATGTACGCACACACACACACACGCACAGGCAACACACACACAAAGAGTACGAACACACACACACACTCACCACTGCCGCATTCGTGTGAGATTGTTGGGGGTGGGGGGAGAGGAACCGATGTCCAGGACAGAAGTGGGGTGCTACACATTTGGCCCTTTGGACCTCACCACAAGAATCAGGGCGAGGCGTAGCAAATTAAGGCAGGCATGTGAGCTTCTCAACTCTCGAGGTCAAGTTTCTCCTCATTTGCAAAACGTCAGGTGTCCGTTGTGTCTCTGCGCGTTGACGTCAATTCCGACGCCTCTTTTGGTCGGTGCAGATTGACCACACGCTGTTTGAAGCTGCAGTTGCAGATCTGTGAAAGCGTTTGTCACGTCTCTCTGGTTTGTCACCATTTGTATCGCAGTTTTACGCGTGACCTACACACCTGTTCACCTGCTCGTCGCAGCCTCAGACCAAATCCTGGTGCTTACAGTGGGCGGGTTCACACTGGATGCTTTATGCATGGCGTCCATGATGAATGTAGTGAACGCTTGTGTAGGTCCAGTCTTTGACGAGGGCAGCCACAGCCGTATCGAGTCGTCCAGGCTCGTTCGGCTCGTCTCGTCTCAACCCAATCAAGACGCTGTCAGCTGTCAGCGCGTCCCTGCACAGGGACGAAGCCCTGTCGAACGATACAAACGTCACGTGGGGCGTCAGTTGTCAGTGGATCGGGACTGCGAGGCGGGCGGGAGTGTGAGACCCCAGCGGATCCCAGCGCAGGGACCACGCCCCGGCGAACGATACTGCAAGCGTCACACATCTGAGCAGTTTTGTCATTTCAAGCATTTCTGAAAAACTCCCAAGTCGTTCAGTCCTTGAGCTCCTGAACCTTCACCAGTCCCAACCAGTCGTTTGGAGCCTGAATCACAGAACCTGTGTGAGAAAACCCGGCGGCAGCATCCGTTGACGCACGCTCGAGCGAACACTGAATGGGCAGATTGAGTGTCTCGGGCAATAACTCGTCGTTTCGACGGTGACAAGCGAGCTTTTTTCGGTGCCCATTTGAAACTTTTTCGCTTGTTCAGCCGTCAGTAATTCACTCAGCCAGACGAGCAAGGGGACAGCTGCAACAAATTTGGTTCTTGGTTCAGCCATTTGTGCTTCACGTTGATGGGAAAAAGTGTGAAGATTTTGCCGTCTGTCACAAGAGCAGGAGAATCGGACCCAGGCTGCTTGGTTTTCTGCCAGGGAAACTTTGACGGCAGGTCACGATTTTTACGCTTGGGCGCAGAGCGAGAAAAATAACGTTGTTCCATATTTGGAAGTTTCCGCGCGCTTGGTGCAATCATCACCATCGGTGTGTGTGTGTGTGTGTGTGTGTGTGTGTGTGTGTGTGTGTGTGTGTGTGTGTGTGTGAGTGAGTGTGTGTGTGAGCGTGTGTGAGTGTGTATGTTGGGGGGGGGGCAGTCGTGCCCGTGCCAGAATTTGGCCAAATCTGAAAGTTTGTGTCAGCCAAATATGCTGGGTGAGACTGCCTGACAGCAAGCTTGACAATTTTCAGATTTTGCCTGAATTTGTTTTCAACGGCGTGGAACTGTGCGTTTCCTTGGCGTTACCATCTTGTTACCTAACGACACAGTCACTGAGTGATGCATCGTCCTTGGAAACTTTTTCCCTTGGAATTTCCTGTCAGAATCTCGACGCGACATCGCAGTGACGACGTGTTTTTCACAACAGCGACACAAAGTGCCCCACAAATCAGACTTTTTCCCACAGTGTTGTGGTAGAGACCCCGACTGAGGCGGAAAAAAGCGCCCCTTTTCGTGTTCGCCCTGTTGTTCTGTTCGACATTCCGTTCCTTTTTTGGGTAAATGTTTGCCGGCATTCTTGCACAACCACAGTACGAGGATGTTTGCAATTCTGCCGTCCGCTTACATGCAATATCACCTTTGGGATTTTGCCTTTTTGCCCCAAAATGGGAACGAGTTAACACAGTTATGAGTGCAATAAGAACCAAAACAAAGCAAAGGCATTGTCTGTTATGCAATGTTTGTTTGCCAACAAATTTGTACACTGTTGAAACACAGTCCTTCAGGAGAGTCCTTCGAAATAGTCGCCATCACGGAAGAGACACCGCACCCATCTCATGGGCCAGGAGTGGGTGAAACATTCTGTGTACTCATATGAAGCAATGTTGGTAATCTCAGTCTCTACTGCTTCTTCCAGGTCGTCCAGATTGGCGAACCAGCGCCCCTTCAGACCTTTCTTCAGGCATGGGTACAGCCAGAAATCTGAAGGGGCGAGGTCTGGGGAGTAAGGCGAGTGCTCAATGGCTCTCAGACCAGTGAACAACATGTGCAGGCGAGTGTCTCTTGAAGTATGAGGACTTGCATTGTCCATATGCAAAAAATGATATCCTCTTGGCCTCCTTCTCTTGCGCCTGAGAGCCTGCTGGAACCTCCCCAGAATCTGGATGAAAAGAGCTGTGTTGATAGTTTGACCGCACACAAATTCATGGTACACTATGCCTTTCCAGTCACAGAAAGTAAGCAGCATGCACTTGCCGATCGCCCTGGGTCTCCTTGGGAGGGTTGGTCTTTGAGCTCCTCTTGCCAACCACTGGGAACTCTGCACCTTGGAAAGAGGATCGTACATGTATACCCATGTTTCATCCATGGTTACCAGTCTCTTCATGACGTTGGGGTTCCTTCTGATGTGTTGCAGCATCAACTGGGAGCACTGCAGTCTTTGCCTCAAATGGTTGGGTGTCAATGCTGCAGGCACAAGGCGTGCGCTCCTCCTGCGGAGCTGGAGGTCATTGGTTAAAATCCGATGAATGGTGTGCACTGGAATCTATGTCTGGTGGTGCAGAGCTGCCAAAGTGAGTGTCCAGTCATTCTCAATTGCGCGCTGAACAGTCTGGATGTTGGCAAGAGTCCGGCCTGTGCGCCGCTTGGGTTCCCTGTATTGATCAACAATCCTTGTTCTTCCATTCACAGAAGAGTCAAACCAGAACTTGACAGTCTTCCTGTACAGGCAGTCACACCCAAAAGCTGTCTGCAAGGCCTCAAAAGTGGTGTCCAAAGACCATTGCAGTTTGACACAAAATGAGATGTTCACCCGCTGAATCAATTTGAGATCGAGTTCTCTCACTCTTTTCATGTTGAAATTGACTGCAGAATGGATCTGCCATGTGCGCACGTAGTCCTGACAGTGCTAGGTGGCGGACAAGGTCAATTGGTTGGTCGGCCCATGAGTAGAAGGTCGGCATTTGTGGTAGTCACAGCCACACCGACGCAAAGGTGATACGACATGATCAAGCGGACGGCAGAATTGCAAACATCCTCGTAACTGTGGCTGTCTTCTTCATCCCGGCTAAAACATCAAAAACTGCTGAAAAGTCAGGGTCAGGCATCCTGCACAGTGAATAAACTTCGTATCGAGTCCAAGTTCTCCGGTTTCACGGTGATGATGTTACTCTGGAAGGTGGCTTCGTGGGCGGATCCAGGCGTAGGGGCCGAGTGCTGCCTCCGCTGGATGAATACAGGTAGAGGGCGGGTGCCCACCCATACCGGGTGGACCCAAGCGCAGGGCCCGAGTTTCGCCCCCCCCATTGGGCGGATGCAGGATGCGTGCCGAGGCCCCACCTTGTAACGCCCGAAGCCCTTCCGAAAAAAAGGCGACACTTTCATTTGCCGTCATATTTTCAGGTTCAGATGAATGTGGGTTGCTGCTCTCTCAATCAAGTCCTGGATCCTTCCTTGTTTTGCAATGCGCAATTGTGGAACAGTTGACTTGGTTTCGCCACAGGGAGGTGACTGTGTCATTGTGTGAGAATCAACATGGGATCAGGAGTCACGGGGAGGGAGACAAACTGAGGATCGAGAGGGGACTTCCAAAACAACCTCAATCCAAAAACAAAATTTCGTAAATTTCAGTGTCGTCAAAAACCAAGAACACTCACAGAGACCAACTGTCAAAAAGGGCAGTGACAGTGTGTACAGAAGCAAGAGCTTTTTCACCTGAGGCAGGCTTCACACTCGATGCGTCACGCGTTGCGTCTGTTCACGTGTGCCGCAGCGCAACACAAGACACACCCAATGAGCCCCAAGTCTTAACATTTCGGGAAATTTTGGAAACTTGCTGCGGACAACGTTTCCCAGCGTCAACAGTGAGCGTCAGCAGACCTTTTGAGGCCAGGGCCATGCGAACCCGTTGGCACTGCGGTGGAAGTGCCACCGGTGTGGACGCTGTGAATCTCTCCGTCCGTCCGTGTGCATTCGTAATGGGACGATCAGTCACCCACCTCTGCTGCTGCTGCTGCAGTCACTACAGCGGGGATTGGGCCACTTTGAGGCCCGGCGTCCCTCCAGGGGGAAAAGGTCCGCGAAAAAGCAGTTTTGTGCCGCGGACAAGAGCGCAATAGCGCCCGCCCGCGGGCGAACTGCGCGTCTGGGGAATGGCTGGTTGGTCACTTACGCCGTCTGCAGAAAGATGGGCGGTTCGATTTTCCTTTGAGGATACAAATGTGTCTGCTCGCTGACCCCAATAGGTGCGGGTGCTCCTGTGGAAATGGTCACTGAACGTGTTGAATTTGGCGCTGAGGCAAGGGGCGAAAACTGAGGAAGATGGGGGTGAATTCTTCATTCCAGGTTTTACGAGTGTGCAAGGCCGTTCGCGTGACGTTTGAACGTTTTCATAGACCCGTTGCCCGGCAGGTCTGAGATGGTGCTGCAAATAGACACGGTGCATCGTCGAGTGCCATATCAGTATCACGGCAGCGAGAAAAAGTGTCGGAGACGCATCAACCTCCGCCGTCCGTTCTGCATCAAGTACAATCCCCAATTCAGTGGAAGTAGAACAGAAATGTTGTCAGACTCCAAGAGACCTTGTTGTTATTGTTGTTGTGCTTGTGGGAATGTACAACATGTTTGTGGTCCTGAAAATACTTCAACGGGGGAATGAGTCCCAATTTCAACATGTCAAGTCGTGAAAGTAACATTTCCTTGTTTGGAGATTGGCCTGTGTTCTGTTACAGTAGCCGCGTGATAGATCAGTCTGCAGAGGTTCGATCCTTGAATCACGCGTTTGAGGCTCGGAAGGAGCCACGCGAGGGTTTTTTGGTTCGTCGAACCAGGTTCATGTTTCAGAGATCAAGGTGGTTTGCTGAAGAGGTGAAATGAAGTTTTGTTGGGCAAGTTTTCATCAAAGGAATCGTTTTGCGAGGCCTGAGCGAAGTTGTGCCAATGAGTGTGTGTATGTGTGTGTTTGTGTTTGCGTGCGCGCTGTGTGTGTTTTTGCGCGTGTGCATGTGTGTACACGTGCGTGTGTGCGCGTGTGTTTGGTACGTGCGTGTATACGTGCACGTGTGTGTGTGATTTCCTCCATGAAAAAGGACTCGATCCTCACATTGTATCCTGTGTCGGTCGTGCACAGTTGTGCGGATTTTGACGTGAACATCGCCATCTCTGACGCACCCAGTGCGCGAGCGTGCTCAAGTGCTGTCCCCGTCGCGGTGAGAAGTGAGATTGCGTGACCTTTATTGCGGAGATGACGGGACGATTGCATTGTTGGCTGATAACCTGCGAGATAACCCACCGCGATGGAAGAGTTCCTCGTTACTCCGAACAGGTGACCCTGATAACGCGCATATCTGCGTCAACAGTAAATGTATTTGAATCCTCACATGACTTGATTGAGGAAAGTGATGGGTTCAGTTGTTGGATTTGGACAGTGTGTGTCTGAAACTGAACAGAAGGTCAGGGGGTTGCTGATCTGTCGTGTGGCACTCCCTGCGCCCAACGCGCAGCGTCCAACGTGTAGCCTCCAACGTTTAACGTGTTCAACCTCAGTTCAAGTAAACCTGTCCTCTCCAAAGACCCTTCTGGGTCAAAGTGTGCGCGTTGCTGCCCTGCGCTCTGAACCTGTTGGACAGAATGCTGGGTGGTGGATCTCCTGGCCCGACCGGTCCGTGGCCTTGCGACTCGTCCTGTATCGACCTGGCACGGCCGGGGGACTGACGGCAGTGATCTACTCGTACTAGTGAAGCATTGACATGTTTCTGGACCTGAGGCAGAATTTATTGACCGACATGTAACGAGAACAATTTCGAATTCGCTTTGAGCGATAATGAGGTTTGTCGCGTCAACGTGCGAGATCCATCTTTGTGTCGTGGTCTTTGTGTTCCGAGGAGGCCGAGATCACATTGGATGCACCACGATCGACATTGCAATTCAGGGTTGTTCTTTGAGCTCTGCTCAAAAGAAACGACTCCATTGTCAATTGTTCGTTTCGTACGAGTAGAACTGAAGTTCGTGTTCAACCTCCCAGAACTTGCACCTCAAATGAGGTTGTTGCCCAAGTTCTTGGCACAAACTCTGATCAAACTGCTGTTGCTGCTGCTGCTGCTGCTGCTGCTGCTGCTGCTGCTGCTGCTGCTGCTGCTGCTGTGAAACCTTTGCTCGGAAAACAAAGCCCTTCACGTGCGAAACGTGAACAGTCACCGAAGGACGCAGCGAAGCCAGGTGAACACAACAAACGACTCGGTTCTTGGAAAAACGGACCACTTCAGGGAATCCATCCCGTTCAGAGGCCGTAACAATACGAGCTCTATTTGGGGACGGACCCTGAAAATTAGACCCATTTTCCAGACACCCTGGTCAAGGGCAAGACTTGGTCTCCCTGGACCCAGCGAACCCTTATTTGGGTCGGGTTCCCTGGGGTCCAATCGGCCGTCCATCTTGACCTGATCCAGGACCTCCCCTTCGTGACATCGCAACAAACCTGACTGACTCCAGGATCCGCCCCCTTCTGCATCACGTCAGCCCTGCCTGACTCCGGGAGCAGAAAGTTGTCTTCCTGCGCAGCTTCCTGTTCATGCGGCGGTGATTAGGCGTAGTTAAGTATTCTTGAGCGGCTCTGAGGCGGGTAATGACACGGATTGTCGCGTCGCGTTCGCCGGGTGCGCGCGCACGCGCCGCCGCGTTCCTTGATCTCGGAGACGCAGCTCCTCTCGGCGTGAAGCGCTCACACCTGGGGGGACGTCTCGTTAGCTCCTGGTGACAGACGTGACAGACGTAAAGATGTTTCTCACACCTCTGTGTGTCTCTCTGTGGCGTCTCCATCTGTCTGTCGCTTTTCTGTGTGTCTTCTCTGCTTCTGTCTCTCTCTCTCTCTCTCTCTCTCTCTCTCTCTCTCTGTGACCTGGCAGGGTCCGGTCCTGGGATGAAGGCAGCTTCCCCTCCAGTACTTGTGTGTGTGTGTGTGTGTGTGTGTGAGTGTGTGTGTGTGTGTGGTGAATGTGTGTGTGCGTGCGTGCGTGTGTGTGTTGGCGCACCCCGCGTTGAGCTTTGCTCGCACACCTTTAAGTCCTTCCTCCCAGCCTGGTGTTTCACTCTGCACAAAACTCGGTGGTTCGTTCGGCTGCACAGCTCGACCATGGCGTGCGTTGAAATCATCGTTGGTAAGTGTTGAGTGTATGAATTTCGTATCGCGTGTCAGGGTTCCCACTCCCGGGAATTATGCTGTGCTGCACTCTTGCCCCGCTGTTTGGTTCGTTATGCAGTGTGTTTGCTGCATGTATTGCGGATGATGAATTTGCCAGTATCATACATGTTAGCACACGGTGGAGAAGTCCCTGCGGAGACTGGGGAAGCAGAAGTCGCTCAGATTTGCTGTTGCCTGTGACTGCTCACGGTTGAGTGGTTCAGACGAGGCCTCAGTTCCTGTCGGTGGTTGGTAACGCTCAAGTCTTGAAGGACAAGGAACACCTTTTGTTCGCCTGACGTCCAGCTGTAACCCTGTGTGTGTGTGTGTGTGTGTGTGTGTGTGTGTGTGTGTGTGTGTGTGTGTGTGTGTGTGTGGATGTTGGAGTGGGTGTGTGTGTATGTAGGGATGGGTGTGGATGTTGATATCTGCAGCACCAAGAGATTTTGCACATTTCCGGAGCCTTGTGAGTCTCAATGACAAAGGCGAATTGACAAGGTGGTTTTGATTGTGTGATTTCATACAGAATTCCGCTGGTGCTTGTTTGATTCCACACGCCAGTGTCTCAGGCGTTGTCGCAAGTGCTATCCTTTAGAAAGGGGCCCAGCTGCAGTGAAGCTGCGACAGACAGCGCACCTGAACCGACAGATCCTACAGGGATGAGCCGGATTCAGTGAGTGCCGTTTGATGGGATAATCCCAGGGCTCAGCGTCCCTCCCCTGACTCCCATTGTCATGGATACTGTTTGCTGTGCAATTAAACTGTGTTTGTGACAGGAGTGATTGCAGGTGTGTTGTCTGATGCATCCCAGGTAAACTTGGTTTCGGTGCAGTATTTGGTACTCCCACCTGTTACAAAAGAGCCAGGGAGGGAGGGGACTTCACTCGCAGGTTGCTCTCTACCGGACACGTGTTCCATACTGGGTGCGTCACACGTGACGTGTTCGCGGTTAATTTACGTGGTCAAGAACGTCAGTCCACGAGGACAGCGACGTGGAGTGTCGCCAGGTCCCATTCCTCATATGTTCCAGAGATTTTCTTCAGCAGTGTGCTTCTGGAAGACTGCATGCCTGTTCCGTCTCTTTTCAAGAAAAACTTTCAGTGTGCTTGGGGCAGAAGTTCTGCTGCAGGTGTGTGTGTGTGGGGGGGGGGAGGAGGGTCAGAACCACCAGGGACATCCCGTCGTATCGAACCTGTTCGCTATATTTCTTTCACAACTTGAGCCAGACAGACCACGTGCGTCCAGTTCGAGGTTCCATTCGGTACTCATCGTGCTGTTTGCGCATTGACCCAGCCATCGGGTGTATTCAGCCGGTGTGCAGGGTGTGGACCGTGCGGGAAGCCTGCGCCTGTTCACGCTCATTCGGTCCCTGCAAAAGCGAACGGGCCTGCGTCGACTTGGCGATGTGGGGCCAGTTTGTGCAATGCCATGACAAATGACATCCAATTGGTTTGTTTCACAGAACTCACCACGTGACAGAACTGACCACATATCAAAACTCACCACATGTCAGACCTCACCACGTGACTCGCTTCTGTTTTCAGATCGCCTGCAACATCTTCCGGACGCTGCCGCCCAGTGATAACCCCGACTTCGACCCGGAGGAGGACGACCCGACCCTCGAGGCCTCGTGGCCGCACCTCCAGGTGAGACGCACTTCCGGTTTATCCAACTTCCGGTGCATAGCTTCGGGTTTATTCCACTTCCGGTTTGGCACTTCCGGTGAAAAACTTGTTCATTCAACTTCGTACTTCTGTTGTGGGTTACAATTCCGATTGGGGCTTCGAGATGGGCTTTTGCTTTGCAATGCGAAGAGGAAAGGATCCCAGACACCGAGACGTTTCTCTGGGATCAGACTTCCTCTTTGCGCCAGGGAAAGGTTGGGGTGAAGGGGTGGGGTGAAACCAGCATGGCAGCCGTTCGTGCTGATGTTCACAGTCAGTGTCTGTGTTGACGTCCCTCCCCCTTCTGCACACCCAGTGGACACGAGAGAACGACCACAAATGCTCTTTCGTTGTGTCCAGTTTTCCAATCACACAACAAGAGCTGTAGATTGTGATCTGAATCGCATGCAATCGCACTGACTGACCAGTGGGCATCTGATGGAGAGCGTGACGTCTGCAAATGGCTTTGTAACCGGATCGCCTGCATACAAATAGCGAGCGTCTTTTAATGGCCCGAGCTGCAGGGACAGGAGCAGGGACTTGGAGTGAGGGAAAGGAACGGGGAACCAGGGAGGGAAAGCAGCGGGGATCTGGAGGCAGAGGAAGGAGTAGGAACCTGGGAAAATGGGAAAGGAGCATGGATCCAGAGTGAGCGAAAGAAGCAGGGTCCCGGAGTGAGAGAAAATAACGGGAGTGAGAGAAAAGAGCAGGGATCCAGAGCGAAGGAAAGAAAGGAACGGGGACCTGGAGCGAAGGAAAGTAGCGGGGATCCAGAGAGGGAAAGAAGCAGGGACCCAAAGCGAGAGAAAAGAACGGGGACCCAGAGCGAGGAAAAGGAGCGGGGACCTGGACGCGCTGCAGGGAGTTGCAGCGAGAGAGCGACGTCCGGAGACAATTGGCTTTTCACTTCACCTGGATGAGTCCCAGGGTCGGGATATATCGTGCGGATGCTCTCACGGTGAAGTAAAAATCGCTCAGTTCCAGCGTTTTGTTCGTCAGAGCAGGGCTTGGAGGGATAGGGAAGATGGGTGGGGGGTCACCAGGACTGAACACTCGAATAAATAACAAACTGGACAGGACTGTGTGTTTGATAATTGGATTGTGTGTTTGAAATTTTTCCTTTCCTGCTTTCAGATCGTGTACGAATTTTTCCTGCGGTTTTTGGAATCTCCAGACTTCACACCCAATTATGCAAAGAAGTACATAGACCAGAAGTTCGTCTTACAGGTGAGTACTCTTTCCTTTTCGGAGGAGACACTGAAATAGCTGCACACAAAACGGGAAATCTGTTTTTTGAACATCCAGGGTTTGGCCACGTTAGAGCGTGATGTGAGTTGTGTGTTGGTTGAGCTGCCCTGGTGACGCGAATCACGTAAATCAGACGCTCCGACGTAACTCAGGATTATGGTTCCACCGCGGACGGAGAGCGGTGCTGTCAGCTCTGCTGGTGGGGGGGGGGGGACGGCGAGCCACACCGTGTGTGTGTGTGTGTGTGTGTGCGTGTGCGTGTGCGTGTGTGCGTGCACGCATGTGTGTCAGTGTCGGTGTACGTGTGTGAGAGTTAGGTGTGTGTACCGGTATGTGTGTGTGTTGATGTGTACGCGCGTGCGTGTGACTGCGACATCTCTCAGCGACAACGGACGAGCGCAGATTCAGCGACGTGTTGTCCGGAATTTCTAATGGCGGCTGATCCTGATGTCGGTTCACCTGAAAACAAAGTTCTGAAAAAAAAAGAAGAGGGATGGCCTTGTCTGTTTCATCTCTATTGGAGAGAGGGGATTCCACGACATCTTTTGGTCCCCCAGCAGTGACATCTCAGAATCGGAAGGCATTGTTTTGCGTGTGAAGACACGGTTATTGTGAGGCCCGGGGACGGAGACGTAACCACGCCCAGCATTACCCCACGTCTCACAGTTTATGCGCGCATCAAAGACAAGTTTCTTTTGTGGAGACCTGTGTGGCTGAAGGCTGTTTCACACGGGACGCGTCAAGCGTGTGGCGTGCCTGGTTTTTGAGTGCAGATGTGCTGCGGTTGAAGCGACGACGCAGCGTAAACGGTATTGTGCAGGCAGTCACGAAACCATTGACGGCGCAATGACGCCATGGCGACCAAGGGCGCAACGCATGACAGTGAAAGAGCATGGTTTGGTGTGTGACTCTATGGAAGTAAAAGGATACCCCGTCCTCGCGTGTGACGCAATGCATTGGTGTGACTGGGGTGAAGCAAGCTTGACGTCTGACGGGAGAGGCTTGACGCGTCCGGTGTGAGTCAGGTGTGGGTGCATGGCGCTTCTGGTGCAACGCAGACATGGCGCCTGACACCTGACATGAAGAAGCCATGACTCAAGACGCAATGGGCGCGAAAGCCGATTGACGTGACGCATCTGGCGTGACGCGTCTCATGTTGGCCGTGCGGCGTGTGAAGCGGGGGCTCTGGTCACCTCAGTTGGGAGGGAAAGGAACGTGGAGCTGGTTCTGTGGGAGGGAGGGAGCTGGGTCCAGGCCGCCACGGGAGGGAGGGAGGGAGGGAAAGAAGCCCCCTCCCAGAGCCATTTTTCTCGTCGCTGACAGGAACAGCCACGAATTCATGGGACCTGCGCGAAAATTGGCGCTGTGCAAGACCTCCCTGCAACAAACAAACCGCACGTCGCGCCTCCTCACAGTCTGTGACTGACGGCTTCGTTACGCGCGGCTCCTGATCAAGGTCGATCTCAAGACTGAAGCGTTTATCGCGTCGTCAGCAGCTGCCGGGGGAGGAGGGATTGCGCGCGACACGCGATGCGACGATTCCACGCGCCGCAGGAGCGTAGTGCGACGTCCGCGAGACGAGCGTTCGATTTCCGTGCGTGCTTGAGACGACGGCAGCGCTCGTGATTGGTCAAGTTCTTTTTTCGCGTTGGGTCAACGGAGAGAGCCGAAATGGCTATTTTCGCCCAAACTCCAACCCAGGGGCGAAGTCGCGCAACATCTTTGCCGGCGAGCCGTACGCGAAGATGAAACACGCCAATTGAGATCTGTTTCGTGAGGGGTGCGTCATTCGTTGCGTCGTTCTTTTTTCGCAGCGTCCGTGGCGTTTCCCGTCAGCCACGTCAATTTGTTCGTCGTTTTCTGCTGGGTCACGTGGATTTGCACGTGAGGCTCACGACTTCGCGACGTCCTTGAGTCCCTGAGTTCGATCCTCATGATCGGCCAAAGCGAGTCGACGGGCACGTTCGTGGTGTGCCCCCAACCTCCCCCCCTTCTCCACTCGCCATCTGAACCCCTGTTTCACACTGGACACGTCCACGTTAATTTGTGAAAACAGCAAAACTCACCCTGCCAAAGAACTGGAGCAGGACCCGTTCTCGTGTGTTACCCACATATGGGTGCGGGCCGGAGTGGGGGGCTGCGTCTCATCGGGATATCCCAGAAGCGTGTACCGCAGCGAGCGGGGCGGGGGGGGGGGGCTGTGATTGCTCGCTATATCTCAGGCTTCTGGGACCGTGTACTGCAGGAAGGGGAGGGGGGCTGAGGTTGATCGGGATGTCTCAGGCTTCTGGGACCGTGTACTGCAGGAAGGGGAGGGGGGCTGAGGTTGATCGGGATATATCTCAGGCTTCTGGGACCGTGTATGAGAAATATGGGCGCTTCCGCCGCTGCTCCCATTAACTGCCGAGGAGAACAATTAAGCGATCGCTCCGCCGGGGCCTAATCGAGCTGGAGCGACTGCAGCGGGGAATGGGGAGCAGGAGCGCAGCAGTGGCGGACCGCTTCTGTCTTTCAATGGTGTGCCAACGATGGTTTGTTTCTGAAATGCGGTTTCAGTATGGCAGTTGGTCGGATCGCTTCTGTCTTTGGTGGGTGTGCTCGTACCAACGATGGATTGCTTCTGAGGAGACTTCAGTGCAGGTTACCTTTGTGGTTGGTGGGTCAAAGATGCCAAAGATGGTTTGTTTCTTAAATGCGGCTTCAGTACAACAGTTGGTTGGTTCGCCTCTTGTCACTGATCTTCACCAAAGATGGTCATGTTTCTGAAGGCCTGAAGTTCCTATATCCTGCCACCGGTTTGTGGGCTGCTTTCACCCAGTTGTCCAAATGTAGCACAGAAATGTTTCCGTGTCTTGAGTTGAGTTCAGTCCCACACCCATCTCGAGTCTAGTGCGACGGAAGCATCGGTTCTGCGTCGTATTCCGTGGGCCTGACGCTGTTGGAGAAACTGAGGCAACTGGGCTGAGATGATACGGAGCGCGGGGTGCGATAAGCACTGATGAGAGTGACGTGTGGTTCTTCTGGGAGACTGAGGAGAATGACGTGTGAATTTTCTATGAGACTGAGATTGAGGAGAATGACTTGTGTTTTTTTCTGTGAGACTGAGACGAGCTCGGTTGGTGGAATCTGACGAAGTTTCCACCTTTTGAGCAAATTGACAGTTCTGACAAGACCAGGTCTCTGCGTCCCTCCGCCCGCCATCCTTTCCAACAGAAACACTGCTGGCTCCACTTCGATGTGTGTGTGTGTGTGTGTGTGTGTGTGTGTGTGTGTGTGTACGTGCAAACTGGATGAACCACGTGTCACCAATTGGCACGAGCCCCCAATCTACAGTGGCGCAACGCACTCGTGACGGTCCCAAGTACGAAACAGACGCATCGTTGTGAGTGGCATGTCTGATGCAGTCGCTTCGTCTTCAGGGAATCCAGTGTGTCTGGCGGGGCTGACAGGGGGGAGACACTTGACAGGTTTAGTGAGTGGCGGTTGGTGACAGTCCTCACTGCAGGAGCTTCTCGTGGAAGAAGATTCTCCGACCACGTAAAGAGTCAAAATGCAAACACACAACGTTTCCGGGACAGGGGCAGGCGAAGTACTGATGCCTCTTTGACATTGGACGCGTCGTGCGTTGTTTTTCTGCTGCATGTGCACTTGGGTGGTGTGGGCTTTGGTGGACGCAACGCCAAGCGACGCTCACAAAAACGCATTCAGCGTGAAACAGGCCTCAATACTTTGGTTTGGTTTTGGTCAAGACACAGATCGCCCTGTTCGGTGGCAAGTTATGCACAGAGATCACCCAGCCTGTCTGGATCGTATTGTCCAGACACACGTGGCAGAATGGATGCACCCGTCGTGGAACCAGTGAGTGAGATCCGCTGGCTCGTCGCAAGTCAGAGCACGTGACTTTTGCACACACACACACACGTGACTTTCACTTTTACTTGCGCTGACAGCGTGAAGCCTCTGATCCAATGCTTGCGGATCCCAACTGTGGGATTTGTCAGTCTGAGCCTTAATTAATCTGACAATTAAAGACTCGATTAAAACGGCTTCCACGCACTGTGGTTGTGACGTGCCTGTAGACGAATGGAAACTCCCGGACGGTCTGTGTGTTGAAGATACAAACGATGGGGAGATTGTCCGCGTGGATCGCGAGAAAGCGTGGTTGGTGGACCGATGATGCTGTGGGAGAGAACATGCGGTGTTCTGTGGTGTGTGTGTGTGTGTGTGTGTGTGTGTGTGTGTGTGTGTGTGTGTGTGTGTGTTATACTGCGGGTATGCGTGTTTGTTCAGATCAGATTCATCAATCACAATCAAGCCGGTGTGTTTTTGTTGTGGTGGCGAAGTGGCAACCGCGCCGGTCTGGATCGATCGTCCAACGCCACGTCCAACTGCAGCGCCGTTTTGTCGTATCCCCCGTCTGTGGTTGAACTCAACGCGGGTCACACGATCGAAGCTGGTGTCAGGGACCACGGTATGTGGGGTCAGACTCGGCGGGGGCAGCGCGGACCTCGGAGGAATCGCTCATCTGATAACGTCACAGATAACGTCCATACCACAGTGGTGCCCAATCGACTGGGTCACAGGGAGCGAGGAGCGGGAGGCAGGGGGCTGTCGTCGTGGCTATGAGCAGTTGGGGCCGGGAGGCTGTGCCGTCACCGGAGCTAAAGCCTCGAAGGACGGCTCCACACTGCACGCGTCGTGCGCTGCGTCCCTGCAAAGGTCAATTGACCAAAGCGATGCCGACGACGCAGCACAGGTTGACTTGTGCATGAATTTAGCTTGTGACGTGTGTGGTGTGAACCCACCGACCTGATTTGAGCCTGACGCAGCCGACGCCTTCAAAGGGACAAAGTCTCGGAGGGGCGTAAAATTGGACAGAACATGCGCTTCGTGCTTGAACCTGGACGCATCACGCGCTGTGTCCCTGACCCTCCCTGCCAGGATTCCGAACGAGCCGGTCTGTCGCTCTGGACGAGGTTTTCTGATGCCGTCCTGTCTTTGATCACTTGTGTCCACGTGGGTGATAATGGAGCTGGGAGCGTCGGTGGGATGATGGAGGCATCTCCCTCCCTCCCTCCCTCCCTCCCTCCCTCCCTCCCTCCCGCCCGCGCAGAAGAGCAGAATCAACAGGGCGCCGCGGAGACGGCTGTTTAGCTTCCATCACGGCACGAGGAGGGCCACGTGGGTGTTCTGAACCTGTGTCTGCGTCTGCATGCAATGGTAAATTTAGTGCGGAGAGGTCGGGTAACAACGTTAGAGAGGTCAGGTCCTCGCACACATTGTCGGGTGGTCATCCCTGTGAACCGGCGGTGTTCTGTGGTGTGCGTGTGTGTGGTGGCAGGCATGTGTGTGTGTGTGTGTGTGTGTGTGTGCGCGCGCGCGCGCGCGCGTGTGGGTACGCATGTGTATTTATCACCCGACTTCTCCTCATCAAAAAAACATTGGACGCAGACGCAGACTCAGGTTGGTCACCACCTCAGAGGGCCCACACCGGAGGACTGCAGGACCCTGGCGCGCGTGGGAGGCGAGGACAGCCTCACTCCACACGGTGCTGTCCTGGTGCGCGCTGGATGCGTCTGCGCCACGTCGTGTTCCACACGCTACGTCGCCAGTTCGGTCAGCGCCTGTTTGGCGCTCCAGTTTGCTGAACGTTCGGCGAACCCCGATTGATGAACACAGGACGCAGTGCATGACGCACACAAGATGGCACACGCTGTCCAGAAACCGACTGGAGTTACCCGAGAGAAGCCGAAGGAAAGGTCAGAACCCCGTCCGCAAGTTCCGTTCAAACCGCCGAGGCAATGACAGCTTTTCCCTCCTGTGGTGAAGACGTTCTTTTGGAACCTGTCATATCGGTCTCAATGGCTGGACGCAGCCCGTGGAAAATAAAATTTTCCTTTTGAATGCGTGGAGCAGTTCACCCAGCTGGGACCTGTGGCAGTGCTGTGTGGGGCCGGTGTTTCAAATGGCCAGACCCGAAGCCAGAAGACACAGGCGCTTGGCCATTTCCGGTTGGACCTGAAATGGCTATGCACCCAGTCTGGTGAGCCAGTATCTCCACATTTCATTGCACCAGGGCCCGTCCGTCCTCTGAGTGCTGCTGCTTCTGTACGCTCCATCATTCTGGATCCATTTAACAGCAAAACAGCTGAAGGTAAAACTCTCCAGAGCTGTTTACGCTGGACGCTCTACGCGTTGCGTCCCTGCACAAATCAGTGGGTATTGCGTCCCACGATCAGTCAGCGGGTGTTGCGTCTGCGTTGAAATCAGTGGATATTTGGTCCCTGGTCCCTGTTCAAATCAACGGGCGTCGCAGCGCTGTGTCACTTTATGACCCAAACTGGTTCACGGATGCGAAACTTTGTACAGGGATGCAGTGCCCACAACGTGAAGATGCAGCACCTAACGACCTGTGCAGGGAGACAGTGCCAATTCATTTGTGCAGGAATGTAATGGCCATTGACTTGTACTCGTATTGGGACGCAATGCTCATTGACTTGTGCAGGGACGCAATAGCCATTGATTTGATTGTACGCACTCTGTGGGTACTCAGTACATCTGGGTTTCAGTGAGATTGAGTCCACTGTTTTCGATGTCTGTGACGCACCAACGTACATACTCACACACTCAACTCGTGTGAGTGGGCACAGTCCTGGACTGGAGTCTTGGTTTGCGTCTGTGTGTACACGTGTGAGTGTGTGTGTGTGTGTGTGTGTGTGTGTGCAGAAACGTGACGTATGATGCATCCAGTGGAACCCGGGCCTTGAGCCGGGAGAGAGGGAGGCTGCAGCCAGTACCTCTGGCCCAGGGCGACAGCATCAGAGGAGCGAACGCACAGGGCGGCCGGGGCGAGGAGGCGTCCTTGCGGAAACCCGCCGATACTCGGGGGGGGGGGGAGTGCGCCGCGGGAGAGGACGGGTCCCAGAGGTGGGGGGCTGGACGGGTCCGGGGGGGGGGCGATGAGGCAGTTGCGTTCAACCACTGATCACCAGCCCAAGTGTGGGTGTGTGTGTGTGTGTGTGTGTGTGTGCTGCCCACGCTTCCACCACGAAACCTCGGTACGTGTCCCTTTCGTCTTGCTTGTGCTACAGAAGCCGGATGTTGACCTTTCTGTTCGCTTCCTGTACTCGGCTCACATTGTCACGTGACATAGTCCGTTACAGCTGTTCCGTCCGTCCGCACCTGGTGGGTCTGCGCTGCTCGCTCAATGGCAGTACCCCAGTAATGATCAATTACCTTTTGCACGGCCGTGGAGTCGACGTGTGTCCACGCTTGACGGTGTTCTTGTTGTTCGGAACACGAGTGGCGCTGTGTGGTTCTGGGAGCCGCAGGAAGTGCGCTTGAAGTGCGGGTCTCTGAGTGCATGCGCCATTCGCTGCGCAGCTAAAAGCCACGAGAGCTTTTTGCACGGATGTCAACCGTGTGTGTCAACATCTGAAATTGCCGTGCACACTTACTTTTGCTCTCCAAATATTGGGTGTCGCGTCAGGTGGTATGTTTGCCCCGAATAGGAAGATCCACAGAACGAGTTCTCTTGTTTTTCGCTTGGAGATAGAGTCGCCATGGTGGTGGTGTGTGACTCCTGTTGGTGAACTCAACTCCACAGACATAGTGATGTAATGTGACTGATGAGGAGAAAACATCCCACTAGCCTCCCTTCCTCCCGATCGTGGGTGTTGGGTGTGCAGCGAGGCCCAAAAATCGAGGCCTGTTTCACACTGCGTGCAGAAGAGTGATCCTGTCTGGAAACGCCCCTGGAGAACGTAATTCTGTGTGTGTGTGTGTGTGTGTGTGTGTGTGTGTGTGTGTGTGTGTGTGTGTGTGTGTGTGCGTGCTTGCGCG
>JAAUXT010107837.1_pt1 | contig 19078 bp, 15 predicted proteins | sample 7278171 | NCBI WGS metagenome assembly JAAUXT01 (sample SAMN14350112, study PRJNA611818) | marine sediment metagenome | isolation source: surface marine sediment (1.8m) | place: French Polynesia: Moorea | collected 2018-08 | reverse complement strand
TCCTTTTCAGTAATTCTACTGTTAGCCTAGTGCACCCATGTCAAAGCATTTAACACAAAAGACTTAAATACTTTGACATCAGTACACTGAATATAAAGTAGTCAAGTTCAACACAATGAATGCAAAACAGTAGATTACTTGATAATCTACTATCAGATCAAGAACTCAGACAATGGCACAGTAGGGGCCTTATGTATGGTAAACAATGGGAGCAAGGAGATAATCACCTCCTCGCTAAAGCTCGGAGGTGATCATCTCCTCGCTCCCATTGCTTACCTCTAACGTAAGATAGAACACCCGTTTTGGCCAAACCCTCTTCATCATTGTTGGTTACGTGGTTGGTGGTAAATTGATAACTTTCATCTCTCTTTTTATTCTTTCCCCCTTCTTCGCGAAGAACTGCCTACAGATCAAGGCCTTTTGCCTCGAGGTATAAAACTCCTTTTCTTCCAAAACCAAAACAAAATCGTGGACAAAAAAAAAACACAACCCAGTATCAAACTGAAGTTTTGCACTGTTCAAATACCACAACGAAAAACTGCGAAGAATCTCTAAGCCTGTCGCCTTTCACATGACACTGCTCGGCGAAAGGTTCTTTTGCCAAGAGATCCAACTGACGAGCCAAGAAATGATCAAACGAAGTTTTTTTTAGAGAACGAGAAAATTAAGCGTCATCTGCAAGGACAGATAAAAGAACCCTGAACATGCAAAGCCCAGAAAAACGGATTTCTTGATCAACAAAAGACACCAAACCAAACCTGTTTTTCGAAAACACACATTCAAACGCCAATTCCGACAGACGGCCCGAAATGAAGCTCATCTCCAATTTTCACCCCTCTTCGGGTCCCAGGGTGGAATCTAACCCCCTCAGGCATGGGGTGGAAACCTATCTTGCAAGAGGGGTTGGAGTAATTTTATGCCAATTTTGACATTTGTGATTATTTGTGCACAATGCAGGATCCTGACAAACTTTCGTTTCCGTGGGTGTGTGGTCCAAAATCAACTTTGAAATCAGAGGGGACACTTCAATTTCAACTGATGCCCCTCCCCCCTTGAAAATGCACGGGCCAGAAACGTTTTCTTCATCACCTCACGTTTTAAATAGTCTTTCGGACGCACACCACGATCTACCATCGAGGCTTGTGAACGTCAGGGTGCACCGTAGAAAAGACCTGCGATGCTCTGGCAATCCCCGGAATCGCTGTTGGACTTCTCCATGGAAACTTCGAACAACAAGTTCGAACAACAAGTGAGAAACGCGACACTGTGGGTCTGAGGGTATTCTTCCCGGGTTTTCAACAAACATCCGACAGTGATGTCTGTTGTTTCTGCGCCGTATTCCAAACAATGATCACAGAATAGCTGATCACAACTCTACGCACAGTGCACCAGTACCCGTCCCACCCTGAACACGAGCATTGGAAATGCGCGCAAGAAAGGGAACATCTTTGGATTTCCAACTGCAAAACATCAGAACTCCTTCAGGTCACAAAATTTGATCACGCGATACGGTGGCGCCCTCAGGTCGCCCTCCATTGTGAGTCTTCCGAGAAATTTCCTTCTCTTCGCTGCACGAAATTTATATACCTCTCGCTGTTGAAAAGCTTGGGAATTTGCTCGGCGGCGACTTTGTAAATCGTATCCGTTTGCTTTCGCGATTTCACACAAAAGGAAACGTTGACGAGACCAAATCCCAACGAGCCGGTGCGTTGCGCTGCAGATTTGTACCCACCTCATGGCTGCTGCTGATGGTCGTCTTGTGGCTGCGTTTCGGACGAAGGTACTTGAAGGACCCGCTCTTGTGCAGCTTCACCTTGCGCTCGACGGCGCCCGCGCCCTCCTCACCGTCATCCTTCTTCTGCAACGCAAAACGCAACGACGCTCAGTGTTGGTCCAATTAGCATCCACTGTGCACTTGAAACGGCAAAAACAACGACACCAATGCGCATGAGGGAAAGTGCACCAACTTTCCCCCAACAGACCTTCAAAGACTTGGCTTTCCAAGGTGGTATGATGGCTTGAAAGTGCAGCATTATCACACGATCTTAACTACATCCACAGAGCAGTGGTAAACATGTTTTTCTTCATCAGGAGGAGACGAGCAATGAAACCCTTGACTTGTCTCTGGACGTCCAGCAATGTACAAAAACAGAGTATGAGCGAAGGAAACGAAAATAGCCGCCGCCGCTGCAGCTGCGACGACACGACGAGACACTCGATCTGTGCATCGCGCAGCTCTGTTGCTAATAACCACTGTCTAGCAACGATAAAATCCGTCCTGTTAAAATCAACGCGCGTCCAGCTGGTTGCGAGTTGCAACTTCACCTGAAAAACGAGACGATGCAGCAATCGTGACTTGGCGCAACTTTGTCCACTGCATCGCAAAGCACGAGTATTTTGCAGGCCTCTTTTCTCCAGAGGTGGCATTCACACTGAAGCAAGGAAATTAGTTTCAAATGGTCTCAGCAAAGGTGGTCTTCGCTTCAACTTGATCCTGAGGTACCAACGGCGAGTTCTTTTCCCATGGCGTTCTGCTTCTCGCAGTCGTCTGCTCAGCAATGATATTTATGCTGCGCCACCAAATTGCACCACTGCACATAAATTGTTTCTCTGTCTCAATGTCTGCGTGGTGAAAGTCGTGACAATCTGTGTGAGCCTTGTGTCGGTTGAAAATATTTCTTCATGAAAAGTTAGCTCTCTCTCTTTTGTTGACTCTAATATCACCTTCGGGTGACTTAAATTTGCCGCAAGAACCATTTGCAAGAATATCAGAACAATAAAGGTTTGTTGTTTCATCACTGAACAACCTGACACCTCGCAAGAAACCGAATTTAGCAAACCCTCAAATTCAAGCTCCGACATCTCAGTAAAATTTCAGTGTGTGCCTGCGTGTGCGCTATCTGGTTGACACCTTCAGACAAGCCAAGTGTGAGTGCAAACAGATGTCCCACTCTCAAGATGGTGGCACACACACACACACACACACACACACACACACACACACGAGTCGCCAAAAGACGCGCTCAACTTTGTCTCTACTGAAACAGACCAACTGATCTTTTTGAACAGTTCAGAGTCGAAGCGCATCAACTGGAATACGACACCCTCAATGTGATTTTCTAAACAATCGGCCAGTTGATCCAGGAATCGAATGACTGTTTTGAGTGCAAGCGATCTCAACAACACAGAATATACCGCACAAAATGAAGCACAAGCAAAGGTGTGAATTTGGATCATCTGACCCCGAAATGAGCTTGCAGCTATCTACAGAACCATTAAATTCTCTCCAGACCCTTAATTTCACCCTGCGGTCTTCAGAATGCATTCGGGAGGATGATTAAACTCCTCGCCTCTTCGTAAACCCTTTCACGACAATTGTGCACACTGCACGGTTGGATCCAACTGCAAGTTAAACACGGTGGCGTGTCTCCACCAGAAAACCATCCCTCTCCTGCTCAGACACGTGTAGGACAAGCACTCACCCGGTATCTGCGCTGGTAGGCGTGCGTTGTCTGCCCAGGTGACAGGATGGCGTCCAGTATTCGAGACATGGATTGGCCAACGCCGGTGGGCTCAGGCGTCATCATACCTTCACATCTATCACCACTGTGTCGTTTCGATCCATTTGCAAATCAACTTGTTTTCTGCAGCAATCTGACCTGAACGTTGTTGTCAGCATGTTTGAATTACAAATCCACGTATTTCTCGAAGATGAAATTTCATCACTATCATCACTGTTTTGACATGAGTTGTCATCACAGTATCTGGTACTTTTCTTTACGACTGTTGACAATTCAAGTTTTGCCCACGGTGCACTGTTCTTCATCCGAGTGCAAATTGCAAACCTTCAGTAAAACACGCAAGCAAAGAATTACAAACTTTCCAGCAGCTACATCCTCTGGTGCGGTAAAATGTAGGTCTTGAGCCTCGCAATGCGCATAAAAATGTCCAAATTTGTGGTCTTTTCAAACTGTGCAGTGGATCGGCCGTCATGAGAAAATATCCCAAAAAGCGCGTCATGCAACTTTAAAGCTTCACTGCACCCCAGAAAGGCAACAATTTTATGCTGAGAGCAAACTTCTATTGCAACCCTGGCATAAAGCTCGGTGTCTCAAAAAAGCCCTTTGCACTTTTTCATTCTATTCCAAATACAGAAATACGACTGCGCTGGGGCACAGAAGGGCAGCATCGTCTCCTTTACCAGTCTATACATCCTGCTCCTGTCCAATCCAACAAGGCACTGTTTACAGCTACACCACCACGTGAAGACTTTGTAATGATGCTGCTCTCCACAGGTCTCAAATTTAACTCCCTGTTTACTTCTCCAGCTCACAATGTCACCGTTGTCTTGACTCCCCAAGACACAGCCAAGATAAAGATACAACCCTGGTAATGCACGGTGAAATCATTCCTTTATGCTTGTTGCACTGACAGCATTTGTCAACGACTTTGTCACTCGCTTCTTGTACATTGTGCATTGTGACCTCAAAAGGAATTTGAGCCCAATTTAACCCGCTGCCAGGAAAATTCGAAGAACGAGATAACATTCGTTCGGCCAGGGAGATCAAAATACACACAAAGCAGTGAACCCCATGCAGTTTGCTGTAAAATAAGGACAGCAACGACGTGCCGTTATGACGAGAACAGTGTGAGAAAATAATGCACGGGCAAAAATGTCAAGTCGCCTGCGAAGGTGTCCCCTGCTACGTGTGAAATAATCGGGCTGGAGATCAGCGAAAACTGCCTCTGGGGTCAACACGCTGTCACAGTGGAACCTCATGTTCAAAAGGTTCGTGTGTGGCAATGCCCACAAACGAACATCTCCTCGGTTCCCAGTCTTCTGAAGAACAACACGCAGTCGCACGTCCGCAAATGAATTTCTGACACTGAACTTCGTGGGGCAGGGGAAGCAGAACGACTAAATGCTGCAGACAGAGAGAAATACTGTAGATAAATAGGAGCGGGATTGTTCTGTTGTTTTCTTTTTTTGCGTCTTCCACCTCGTCCTGAAGAAAATGAGGGACTGCAAACAGCGCTGCATTTTTTGGTTGCACCACCTTGCAAGACAGTGAAAACAAAACAAAGCCTGCAAAGATCCGCGAAAGATTTGTCTGCAAAGCAAGACAAGAACCGTAAAACTGATGCCTCCAAGGGCCTGGCTCAAAGTCAAAACCATTTGTTGCCAGCCTGTTCAGGCAACCAAGAATTTCGTCAAAACAATCACGAATGATGATTGGATCAGCCTTCGCTCCAGGTAAAACTCCATCCCCAGCTGCTCCCCCACCACAAGCCGCAAATGTGAGACGCATATTTTCCTTTTGCCTTTTCTGAAAGTTTCCATGGTTGACGGAAAATGTTTACTGTCAAACAATGTGTGCACACATTCCACCTATCCGTTCGTGATCGTGTCGTCAGGGACTAATTTGGCAACGTCAGAGAACACCAGACTGGTCCACGAGAGTGAGCTTTCCCGACACAACAAACCCAGGTGATGTGTTACTTTGTGAAAACAGTCCAGCTGAGGTGTCACCAGCTTTGTAACATCAGCATGCCCTGCACAGTTGAGTCTCAATGTCAACTTTTCCCTTCTGAAGATGACTTCCGACGGCCGGTAATACCTGTTCTTTCTTTCCGTTGACCATTGTCGAATGTGGTTCATCCTCACCCTGTTTGCACTGTGCTCTCATCACAAGAACTTTGGTTAGTTCACGCAAATATATAAAATGAACCTGTTTTCAGGGTGACCCAGGTTTGTTCAGGACTGTTTTCGTTTTCTTTTATTTGGGGAGTGGGAGGCTATTCCTGCGGGCCCTTGCTTGCACATCATCGTTCAACTTCAGAAAGGCAACTGCACGAGTGCCAGTTCAGAAGTCTGTGCTGTTTGTGCATCGTGCTGCAACCAATGACAAGAACGTGGTGCGTGTGCTTGGTGCCTGTTGTGCACTTGGAACATCCCTTCTTTCAAAAAAAAAAATTGAAGTGAGACACTCCACTGGTTTGGTTTCTGATCTCAAAGCCCATCCTGTTTTTTGCGAGGGCTGAGCTCCGAGCATGGTCTGCGTTGCAAAGGCAAATTTTCCAAGTAAAAATGGTACTCAGCTGGACCAGCATCTGAATCCAATTCTATTTGTAGTGGTAGTGGTGGTGGAGGGTCAGCAGTGCAACCCCTCGGAGTCTGCAGACCAACGGACACCAAAGTGCGACAACAGAAGCGACCGTGCATTTGCACCGTGTGCAGACACTCCACTTCCCTGCTTCTCCTTTTCATCAAACCAACATTGTCACGAGGTGACGTGCAATTCAGAACTGGGGGAACAAGTGCAGTGCGCGTGCACGACGCTTACCACGTGGATCTCGACCTGCGTGTGCACGAAGGACGTGGAGCCTCCCGAACACATCCACTGACACTGGACCTGTTTCAATCGCACGCACATGAACCAGCAGGAACAAAGACATTCGGGTTGTAACACGGACTGCTGGCAGAAGACAGCAACAGCCAAACAAGAAAGCAAAGCAGTATGAACACAGGCGCGTGGGAAACGCGGTAGCGATCAGCTACGGTCACCTCCGATCACGACTTCCAAAAATTCTTTTGGTAGCCGTTGGGGTGGGGGTGGGGGTCACCACTGAATTTCTGCAGTGGTCACTCTTTGACCCCTGGCAGCTGCTGAAATCTTTTTTCATCAGTGATGCCCCCCCCCCTCTTCCTTCGGGGTCCAGGATCTTTCAAAGCCACGAGTACTCAACGAGCGCGCATCTGTAAAAGTGCGCGCCTCACTCACAGCAGAAGTCACACGCATGAGAATGGTTGGAATCACGAAGACCAATGTCGCTGCGTTCGCCTCGAAATTCTAAGCAACTACGACACTTCTGTACAACTACAAGAATAAGAATGTGCTACTGTACCTTGTGGAAGAGGAAAAATCCCTCGGAGAACCTGCGTTTGTCTTTGGGCGTTTCGATCTGTGCCATGGGTTTCGCCCACTGGTCCCCAGGCATGGCCCACTGGTCGCCCAGCCCGGTCACGCTCAGGTTGCTCACGTTGGCGCCGCCCACACCGAGCGTCGCCTCCAAGGTCATGGTGGCGCTCATGCTGCTCAGGTTGCCCGGGTCCGAGTCATACTCAGTGTCCTCACCGCCGGGCGCGTTCTGGTTCTGCATGCTGGGGTGCAGCGAGGGCGGGGTGGATTTGGGTCGTTCCAGGTATGACTGCCTGGAAACGGCCGCCACAGGTGTGTGTGGGGTCATCCGTGATTTGATGGGTTTTCGGTCGGGAATTGGAGGTCGGGGTCCCACAGGAGTTCTCGGTCGCAGAAAACCATCATCGTCAACGAATGGTTTGGAAGATGAGGGAACCGAAGGTATGGATACTGGCAGTGAGTTCTTCTTGGGTGCACCAAGGCCAAGATTGAAGCCAGCAAACACTCTCGGACTGAGTTTGTCACTGCTGCCAGCGATAGCAGGTTGAGGTATGGGGCCGGGAACGGGCACGATGCTCCTCATGCGGTTCGACGTCGCCGGCTCCCCAGTTAGGGTGAGCGTCCCACTGCCCGTCAGACTACACGCAGACCCACTCGACTGCGCATTTTTGGGCGGCAGGGCGGGAGGCTGCGCTCGAGTGGGGTCGGCAGGACGGGCTCGGACATACCCGGGCATGCTGGGGTCGGCGGGCGCACTCGTCTGTCGCTCGTGAAACGCCTTCAGCGTCGGGTTTGGGTTTTGACTAGATTCGCTGGACCGCTGCGAGTCGGCGTCGCTACCTGACACAGGCTCGACGGCGGCAGCGCCGCCAGGACAGGACGCCGGTCGGTCGTTCTCAAGTTGGCGCTGACGCGATGACATCACTTTGTGCATGTTGCGGCGCAGGTTCTCGGCACTGTTCTGCGTCTCCAGCTCGTCGTGCGGATCTGCGCTCAAACTGCTGCTGCTGTTGATGTACATCTTCGGGTCCGGCATCACGCGCAGGTTCAACCTGAACGACGAGGCAAAACTGGTTGCTGTTTGCAAATCCATCGTCATACTTGTCACAGTCGAAAGTGAAACAACACGCAGCGAGTGGTGTGCAGTGCTGTATGTTTGTGATGTCCTCGAAATGAATTCATCAGACACGACCTGCTCACCTGTCCATGTAGGAGTCCGCACTGCTGACCGACGAGTTGGGATGCAGCGCGCCGTCCATCCCCGAGCTGCCCGTCGTCGACAGCGTTGAACCTTGAAAGCGCAAGTTGCTCATGTCCGACGCGCTCGTCTGGTGCGACGGGGGCGTGTAGAAAGCGGACTTCTCCTCCGATGTTTCCCACCTGCAGAAAATCACGTTTCCCAAATATCACATCTTTCAGACGAAACCATATTGCGAGAAGTCTGCAGTTTTGTGCAATTATTCAAGGGTCACCACAAGCTTGTGATGAAAAGACGCTGAAGGGGCACGTACTTGAAGCTGCCGCTGGTGGCGCTCGCCGAGTTGCCCATCTCGACGACGCACACGCGATCCTGCTCCTCCCGACTACCCGTCCGATATCCGCCCACACCACTGTCGCTGCGGAAAGGCGCAGAAATTGTTCTTTCACGAAACAAAACATTTCGATGTATTGTGTGGTCAGTTGGTAAAAATTAGCTCTCACTCTCATCTCGAACGACAAACCTGTTGCTGCTGGTGTTGCTGCTGCTGCGAGGGTGGCTCCCTGCTGGCGCGCCCCGCAAGGCGCTCGCACGTTCCCGATACAACTTGGACACACTGCGCAGAATGGGCGCGGGTGACTTGGGGAATTCGCAGCAGCGCTGGGTCTGTGGCTCCACCGTGCAGTGAATACCGAAACTGCGCGCCTTGTGCGCATGCGCACCATGGGTGCGCAGATCTGGATCAACCATGAACACGTGGCACGAGCTGCTTCCGGACCAGTCATCTGGGGGCGAACTCGTATCGCTGGAAATCTCGTCGCTGCTGGCGCTGTGCAATGTGACAATTCCGAAAAACCGTTTGTCGTCTGGACACACGCCACTGAAGGCGACTTTGTCACCTGGGTAATGTGCCACTGTGCTGCCCATGGTGTTGGTCAGGCGGATACCACCTACAAAGACGTCCATCATGACCAGCGTGTGGATGCGGTTCTCCACACGCAGTCGTCGCACCGCGCTGCGTATTGACTGTAACTTGGCACTGGGCAGGTTGGCATCGCGGGGCATTTCAATGGAGCCGATGTACCCAATAATAACGCGCAAACTGGGGTCGGCGTTGTCATCACTGTCAAACTCATCTTCTTGAGGAGTGACCGCGTCATGCGCGTGCGGCTGAATGGAAGGGAAAAGGATGTTGGACAGGTCAATAGGTGTCATTCGCCCGAAGGACGAGGACGAGTTGGAGGATTGTTGCTGGTGTGGATGCAGCACTGGCCGCTCCAGGGGTGTGCGATCATCGCCCGCTTGTCGCGTGCGGCCCATCCGCAGGTCCCGCGTCACCGACGCCTGTTTAGATTGGTGCTGTGTGAGTCTCGCCACGTGATGCACCTGCTCTCCAGACGTGTGGTGCACTCCGCCTCCGTTGACGTCCTTGGGCTTGCGCGGATACACCGCCACGCTCAGCGGGTCAATGTTCTCGTTGTCATGGACGCGGTCTCGCATGTCGGCTCTGTTGGCGGAGCGGCTGCGCGGCTCAGGCGGCCCGAACACGGCGATCTCTCGGTGCTGCGTGTTCTCCAGCGCCGCCGGGCTGAGCGCTCGCCCCCGCAACTGCCCCGCGCTGCGGTGTTGCGCCGTGAACCCGCGGTTGCCGCCGCCGCCGCCGCCGCCGCCGCTGGTTTTGCCTGGTCGACCCGGCTCCCGCTCCCGGGCCGGCTGACCGCGAAGCCGCGCACGGTTCGGGTACTTGGACTTGGGTTTATTATGATACTCATCGTCGGACGAGTCCGATTCGTTGCCGTTTTCCGCGATCTGCAGCGTCAGCAATCCGGTCGATGACCCGATCAGACTGACGACCTCGTCGTGCGATGACGTCGACACGTTGAGCGCGTTCACAGAGATGAGGAAGTCTCCCGTCTTGAGGCCCGCGCGATCAGCGGGGCTGCAACGCAAACTCACCTTCATCAGCTGCGAGCATTTCCAAACGCTTGATTGATGCAGGAACATTTTGAAAAGCTTTTAACAGGCCTACACTTCAGATGCCAGCTCACGACGACTTGGAGGCATTCTTCGACATTCCCAAGAAAGAACCCCACAGTTTCCCTTGATCAGATGTCACAATTTGCAAGTAAAATGGAACCCACCTTCCATTAACGATGCAGCTAAGTATACATGGCGCTTGTCCCGATATCGTGAAACCGTAGCCGTTTTTGCCTCTGGTGATGTCGACCGTCTTCAGCCCGTGCGTGTGACGCTTTTTACGGCGCCTCTGTCCATGCATACTTGCACTGCAATAGAACGGGAGGTGTTCGTCAAAGTACAACTTTGGACCTTTGGTGTGATCAACAAATAAAACTCCAGGAAGTTGACAGACAAACTGTCCCTGTTGTCTCCAAGTTTTCTTCGCCGAACGAAACTTGTGGTTTGGACTATTAGCACGTTGCATGTTGTGCCACCTGCAATGACTTGTCAATTCGTGCCTCAACATTGTGCCGTCTCGATCCCAAAACAAGATCAGTGACCCTTTCTGCACGTACGAGTACAAAGCCACAAGGACGTGCAACTTGTCCCTGTTCACAATGTTGACTGCACTTGAAAGTTCTGGAAAGAAAACCGACAACCAAATGTGACCCAACAGGAACTGTCGGGTGATTTGTGGTACCAAATGAACATCTGGTTTGAAAGCAGTTTTCTCGCAGAGACCCAACTGCAACAGCAATGCATGGACAAGAGCCCTGCGGGAGTCCCAGAACCAACATTCTGAATCAGTTCGTGGCACATTTGAATACAAAGTTTGTCACCCAAAGGTTCCGAGACACAATCTGGAGGATGTGCATCCTGCTCAACCAGGACAAGATTTTCTGACTATCTTTCAGAATAATTCAGGGTGGTGAACACACAATGGCTCCCCTTTCAAGTCCAGACATTTTGGAGAAATCCCTGTGTGAATGAAATCCAATGATTTACGAGGGGACATCCTTTGCTGGCAGGAATTGTCCGGGGTGAACTTGACAACCATTTAACACAGAAATCTTTTTGCACCGGAATGGGACAAAAGGCAACATGTCTGTTTAATATACAAAGATGAAAACAATAACAGAGACTCTCTGTACACTGTCAAAAGTGTTGCCAACTGCTCTTTTTTGCACAGTCTCACAGAAGTCCGGTTCTGAGAGGGTTTCCAGTCACAACACTCCCTCGAAATATGAGCCTTGCTGCGCCAAACATTTCTGCCATCTCCTTGGCCATTTGGACAACATGCACAGGCGATACTCTTCAGCAGTGATGTTGCCAATCTCAGTGTTGACAGCTTCTTCCAGGTCAGCAACTCTGGCGAATCTCCTCCCCTTCAAGCCTTGTTTCAGTCTCAGAAAAAACCAGAAATCACTGGGCACGAGGTCAGGGGAATAAGCAGGGTGGGGCAACAGGGTCCAGCCCAAATTCTGATGGTGAGTCAGTGTCAGAGCAGCGGTATGTGAGGGGGCATTGTCCATATGCAGAAACAGACGCCCCCTTGTGATTCCTCGATGTCCTGGCTGGCAGTTTTCATGCGCAATGTCGAATCTTGTGATGATCTGCCGGAATCTGAGTTGGTTGACTGTTGCTGGGTGTCTCACGAATTCCCTGTACACAAGTCCAGTTGAGTCAAAGAAACTGACAAGCATGACTTTGCCTGTTGCCAGTGTGCGCTGTGGCTTCTGCGGGCGAGGTTCCATCTGTCTCAGCCATTCCCTGGAATGTTCCTTATTCTCAGGATCCCACAGATAAACCCATGACTCATCCATGGTAACAGCAACACGGAACACAGCAGGGGTTCTCAGGTGCAGGCGTGTCCAATAGTCACAAATGGCAAGCCTCCTCTGAGTCTGATGGTCGGTGAGGAGATGAGGGACGTATTTGGCACACTTCTTTGACAGCTTGAGATCAAGAGTTAAAATTCTCTGTACTGTTGTGTGCTTCAATCCGGTCTCAACCATGATCCTAGGAATGGTGACCCGCCAGTCATTTGACACCACATCCTCCACGCGCCTGATATTGGCTCTGGAACGACCCCTGCGATGTTTTGGGCGGCGAGGAAGGTCGACAATCTGTGTTCTGCCAGACTTGAATTTGTCCATCCAGTAATAAATCCGGGTTTTACTGAGAGTTTGCCTTCCAAAGCACTGCCTGAGACTGGTCACAGTCAATGCATAAGTCCAGTCCAATTTGGTTGCAAACCAGATGCACACCCGCTGTGTCAACTGAGGAGAAAGACCGACACACCTTTTCATCTTGCAAGGTCATCTGGCAGCGTCAGAATGGTCATCTGCGTGCAGGCAGCGTGCCACAGTGAAGGCCACTCAAGTGCGACCTCGACAAAATGTAGTCTGGCATCGTCATGACAGCGGCAGTGCGCCCCGGACAATTCCTGCCAGCAAAGGATGTCCCCTCGTATCCTCGTATCTACGACAAGAAGCACTCATCGTTGGAGAATTTGTCGATCGCAGTTGCAGCGCTCAATCATTGATCAGTGTGAACCAGCATCAAAACGACACTGGACAGATCTTATTTTTTTTGCATTACAGACCTCGTCCAATTGTGCCTCCGGTTTTCGTATTCCGTCCAGTGTTCCATTATTGTAGGTGCCTCACTTTATCCAAAACTTGGCACCAGTTCCGATGGAAAAGGCAACTCAAGAAATACATTTGTGAGGAGAAAACTTTTCAACCAGCACTGATGTTTTCATTTTGAAGCTGATCTCCCATTATCGAACCCTGCAAGCTTCGCACGATTCTGTTCGACTGGTTTCGGAGTCCTCGTGTTTACTTGCTGTGCCAAGGTGCAACAAGAATAAAAGCAGCACCATTTGGGAAGACTTCAAACTGTGTTTTAAACCACCAGAGCATGACAGTAAAACGAACTCACAATGCAAGCTTGTGACTGAAAGGCAGTTTTGAAGAGGTCAACTTCAATCAGACCGTCAACACTGCCTTGTCTGGGTGAACAGTCAAATATTTGTACGTGCAGCCGGTCGGCATTCCCTGCCTTTCAATGCTCTTCGTTCAGATGCATCCTCGGCTTGAAAGCTTGTCAGAAAATACTCGTCACACATTTTACAGATTCAAACTTGAATGCTTGGGGTGCCACAAAGGAACTCAAACGTTCAGCACAGAGCTGAGACAAGATCGCGTGTTCACATGGGCATTTTTCCTCAACAAAAAAACACTCGCCAAGTCAACATTTAAAAGCACTTTTGGGTCATCTTGATCAACTTGTGTTGCGCCGGGCGATGCCCAAGCACGCGTTTTCTATTTTGTTGATTGACTCTTTCTCGTACACGAAAAGACTTCATGCTGGATACTTTGCAAAGGAGAAAAAAGGACCACTCGACAAAAAGAACACAGTGGTGCAAGCCACACAAAGGCAAACAGACAACACGAACACTGATTACGAGCTTCATTGCATTTCAACAGGTCCATCGGGGTTCCCACTTTTGGCCCAAAATACAATTTTCGCTGACTTTTCCAGAAATTCTATGCATTTTGCAGACCATCTCACGACCAGCTGACCAGAAACTGATTTTTGATGTTTCATCAAACGGCAACAGTACACGCCACCAACTGCTAGAAAACGCCCCCACCCCACCTCAAGTGATGAAGTCTTTCCATCGACTTTGAAAGAGAACAGACACAGCCTCCAGTGAAAGGAAGAATTCTGAAATGGATGAACCCATTGAGAGCAGAACTGGACAAACATTGCTTCTCAGAACTCCCAGACAAACTCCAAATTTGAACTTTCTGTGTGAACCACCGCAAGATCGCTCCACGTTCAATTACCTCGTACACTGTTCTCCAGTGCTCAATGTGATCCCCTGGTCAAAATGGGTTGAATTTCATGGAGTAGAGAATGTGAATGCACAGGAAATGCTTCAATCGTAGATGTTGCACAGCGGATTCTTGATGGAAACCAAATTCGCAAAGCTTGGATGAACTTCACTACTGTGCCGTGTTTCTTTTTGACCGAAAAAAAACTCCGTAGCTCTGCTCAACAGGCCATAATATTGAGATGGGAGTGTGTGTGTGTGTGTGTGTGTGTGTGTGTGTGTGTGTGTGTGTTAGTGTTAAAATGTTTGAACAGCTTTGTCCAAGTTTGCCCGTTGCTGAGACAAACCGGGGGTGACCTTGAGGTCTTGGTGCGTTCAATTGTGTCTTCGCTTCTCGAAGGCTTCATACTCGCATCAGGAATTTCGAAACCCAAGTTGTCAAGATACGATTTCAGGCAAATTCACTCTCCCTCCTTCCTTCTCTGGGAAGAAGGCCTGTTTTCCACGGGTCAAGGTGACAGAATGAACATGTCCAGGAATTTGTACCAGCTGCATCAGCCTTCAGTTTAAGTAAAAAAAGAACAATCAAAATTCGGACTCTTGATCATCATCTTTCATGCAGATTTTGCCTCCCGGTCATCTGCTTTGTCACAACCTGGGTTGTGGTCTGTTTCATTCTTGATACGAGTAGATCTATGAGGTTCAGTCAAACCACGATGAGAATTGTCATGATCGGGGAATTGCGGGTACACTGAGGACAATTGGTCAGTTGCATAACAATGCTACCCAGTCCGTCCACAGACTACAGTTCCTGCCGACGTCCAAAGCCTTTCTTTTGGAACTGTCAAAGTGGGAGGATGTTCGAAATGGCTCCAAAAGAATATCATGCGAAAGCTGAGCAGATGGCTGCAATGTCCATGAGGATTCAACCCAGAATCGCCCAGCTCTCTCAAGACAGGTGATCTGGCCAGCATTACTCACAAGAAGATCCAGCAGGCATTTGGGCAAGGCAAGCACTCAAAAGCCACTGTGTTCCATTGGCATAAGGACTTCAGGGAGGGGTGCAGCAAGGTGGGTGATCTTTTCCATGGAGGACATAAAACTGCAAGGACCTTTGACAATATGGTTGCTTGTGCCAAGTCTCTGGATACAGACCAGAAGAAGACAGTGGAAACCTTGAGGGACATTGGGATCTCTCATAGAAGCATGCACACCATGTTGCATCTGGACCTGAAGCTGAAAAAATGTTGTGCCAAACTTATCCCCCATGATCTGAAGACAGAGACTCCAAAACAGACTCCAGTTGTGTCATGAGTTGCTTGCTCAGTACTCTCACAATCCTTGATGCATCCAATGGATCATGTCCATGGACAAAAGTTGGATTCACCTGTGGGATCCAAGGAGTAAATTTGCCAACAAGGTGATGAAAACAGGGGCCAGGTTGTCTGGAGAGAGATGTCCATCAAGAAGATCATGCTCATCCCCTTCTTTGACTACCAAGGACTCATCCACTGGGAAGTTTTTGAGAATCAGACAATCACCAAACAGGTGTTCAATGCCCTCATCATCCGTGTTCACCACTCGCTGTACCTGAGAAGATCCAGAATTTGGGACAATGTAAACCAGTACCTCATCCATATAGATAATGCCTCACCCCACCGGAGTAACATAGTCCAGGGAACCCTGCAGTAGATGAATTGGAGTGTCCTCAAGCATCCCCCGTACTTGCTGGACTTGTCCCCTGCTGATTTTTTTTTGTTCGCAAGACTGAAAAAGAAGCTGAAAGGGATCCAGTTTCCAAATCTCCAAGCCCTCTGATGAACCATTGACACTGAGCTGAGCCAAATTGCCAGTTGGGAATGGCAAAACTGTTTTGAGGACTGGATCAGAAGATGCAAGAAATGTGTTTTGTTCAAAGGATGTCAAATGATGTTATTTTGAGGGCATGAAGCATGCCCCATGAATTCGTTTCCACAGTACACACCATGTAAACGTAAACATAAACAATACATCATCTGGTACCTGTTTGCACCAAATTTTGTTTTGTTTTGGTCGGCAAAATCGCTCATCTGTGTCTCATGGGGCCGCACTCCCCGTTCACGACAATTCTCATCGTGGTTTGACTGAACCGACCCCAGGCTGCTGCATCATGCTGTGACACAAACTTCATTTGCTTTCAGCGAGTGTCGCGTTTGTTCACACTGTACTCGTATTTCACACCCACCCTCTCATCGGAATACTCCCCCCACTATAGACGTCCCTCTTCTGCATGGTTCGATTCCTGGCTGGCACCTGATACGAGTGGTTTGTGCCAACTCGTTCAGATTTCAAGTCAGGGGTTCGATGTGGGAGAGGGAGGCCTGCGAGTGCGCTCCAGACAGAATGATTGGTGCACACAGAAGGCAAATCGTGTCTTTTCCTGACTTAGTCTGCAGTCCGAAAACATTTGCAGCACTTCACTCTTTTGAATGCGAAATCGAAAGGAGCCAGACTCCACAAGCCAAACCCTGCAACTGCTGAACGTGTTGAGTTTCCCTTTTGACGGGGTACGTACACCTTGACACCTGGCACGCTCGACCTGGACTTTCAATTCATCACAGCACTGAAAGCCAGAGTAGATTCTGCTCGAACCAGTCAATCAGTGTGGAGCAATCAGAAAGAAACTTCCACCAAAGGCAAAATCAAACAAGGCGTTTCTCGAGACAGGCTCAGCCAATTTATCCAGTTATCCTTCAAAATACAAAGGTGACAACTCACCTACGCTATCTTATCACACTTAATCCAATGTTTTGAAACATTGCTGCGTTTGACACCAACTCTTCCTCACTTCAAAAAGTTTTTTCTCCATTTCAAACTTGCTAAACATGGATGACCGTTTGTGTCACGTGGGTTTGTTTGTGGCGAATGGCAGGTCCCCGCTGCGACACGCTCTGCTGCTTCTTCCCTGTGGAATCTCGCTTCATTTTCTCCAGCTGGTGTCTCCTGTTTTGCTCCATTTTCAACCTTTTCAGTGAGTGTGAAATGTCTGCAGATAGTTGATGTCTGTACTCTGTTGTTAATTTTTTTCTGTAACATCAAACTCTTCAGAGAAGCAAAGGACAGAATTTCGTCTGGTTGACTGATGACGTGCCGGTTGGTGGAGAGCATTTGATTAGCAGAGGCAAGAAGCAGAAGCAGACAACGCAACTGTATTATCGTCACTGGGTGACAAGTTCGAAGTTAAGTTTTGTCCTTTTGACCTTTAGTGCAACAAGTCGTCGGTTCAGAGACAAAGAGACATCGTTCAGGTTGCAGATTGCAATGGAACCAACAATTTTTTTGCCAAAAAGAAACTTTGAACTTGGGAAAGTTTCTACAATCACGTGACCTTGGCAAAATAATTTATTCCAAGACAGGGATTTGTGCTGTTTTGTTGAAATTTGGCATCTATTTGAATGATCCGACACGCTAAGAACAGTTTGTAGGTTTCAGACAGGCTCCAACATGTCACTTGTGAGTGTTCCTCCCGACAGCAGAGGACGCAAGTCATTCCCCCAACAACACTGCAACCTTTGACCTCTTCAGTTTCCAACATGGCGATGGTGCGATGCTCCCGTCACAGAATGCTATGGACGTTTTTGCTTGTTTTTGCCATGTATGGTACACAGCCCGGCATGTCAGCGACCCCAAATGTTTTCGGATTTGCGCCTGTGGATGACCAATGGATCAATATGAAGGATGGTCAAGTGTCTGTGACGGCTGACGAGGAAATAGACCTTCGACTCTTCGGCGAGAACTTGTCCCCAACGGACACTGTTGTTCACTTCACACCGTCGGAAGCAGCACAGGGGGAGTCCTGCGAAGGGCTACGGAACACAAAATCCTTCAGAGCCAAGCAAGGAGTCCCAAACAAAAGTGTTGTGATTTCTGTGAATCTCGACAAGAGCAATGTCGATGAGGGGAAGCTTTATTTTTGCGTTAACTCGGGAGGTGACCAGTTCATCCATCAAGGCACGGAGACAGAGCTGAGTTTGAAGGTCGAACTGAAACCAGTCAAAACAACTCTACTGCCCATTTGGCTGCAGATCATTTTCATCGTCGTGTGTTTGTGCCTGTCCGGTCTCTTCAGTGGTTTGAACTTGGGACTGATGTCCCTCGACAAAACCGAGCTAAAGATCGTGGAAAACTGTGGTTCACCGAAGGAGAAAAAGTACGCAAAGGTGATTTCGCCCCTGCGAAAAAGAGGCAATTTCCTTTTGTGCACCATCTTACTTGGAAATGTGCTTGTGAACAACACGCTGACCATTCTCATGGATGATTTGACAGGCAGTGGTGGTGCAGCTATCATAGTTGCCACCATTGGCATTGTGATTTTTGGTGAAATAATTCCACAGGCAGTGTGTTCGCGACATGGTCTGGCCATTGGAGCGAGGACAGTGTGGATTACTCGTCTATTTATGCTTATCACATTCCCAGTGTCATTTCCAATCAGCAAAATCTTGGACTGCATTCTTGGTGAGGAAATTGGGAACGTGTACAATCGCGACAGGTTGCGAGAGCTCCTGAAAGTGACGGAAGGCAACCTGGACTTGGTCAAAGATGAATTCAACATTATCGCTGGGGCACTGGAGCTCTCCAAGAAAACAGTTCGAGATGTTATGACCAAACTCGAAGATGTTTACATGCTGGATTACGAGTCGGTGCTGGATTTTGAGACCATGAATGAAATCATGAAAACTGGCTACACAAGAATTCCCATTTTTGAGAAAGAAAGAACCAACATTGTCGCTTTGTTGAACATCAAGGATTTAGCGTTTGTGGACCCAGATGACAAAACACCGCTGAAAACGGTCTGCAAGTTTTATGACCACCCTGTGAACATGGTGTATGACGACACGAAGCTCGATCTCATGCTGGAAGAATTCAAGAAAGGTAAGGTAGCACCAATTTTTGGTATCGCCCTGTGCGAAAATATGAGTCGCTATGTACGAGGTTCAGTCAAACCACGATGAGAATTGTCATGATCAGGGAGTGCGGCCCCATAAGACACAGATGAGCGACTTTGCCAACCAAAATGTTATATATATTTACCATGACCACCCCCTAAGTACTGCCATGGCCTTCCATAGCCACAGCAACAGCCACAGCCAATCATATCATTCCCTAGATGGAGCCACTATC
>JAAUXT010024622.1_pt1 | contig 19081 bp, 22 predicted proteins | sample 7278171 | NCBI WGS metagenome assembly JAAUXT01 (sample SAMN14350112, study PRJNA611818) | marine sediment metagenome | isolation source: surface marine sediment (1.8m) | place: French Polynesia: Moorea | collected 2018-08 | reverse complement strand
CCAAAGTGGGTCCAACCCCCCCCCCTGGCCAAGACCCGCTTTACACATACAGACCGACACACATACAGACTGATGGTGATTACATTAAGCGTGTGGCACACGGCCCTCCGGGCGACCACACGCTTAAAAACACCTGAGAGTTTGTCAAACGCGTACTGTAATCGTAAAGTTTGGTGACACGTGTGTTACTGTCCCATTGCCAGAGCTCAGCTGTGAGTTGCGTCCCTTACCTCTGCGCACATGGTCTGCAGTTGCTGTGGGAACGCGCGGTTACTGGGCAACAAACTCCCTGGTTAGTACGCACGGAAAACCGAACAAAGCCCTTCCGGTCCTGACCAAGCACGTTTTCGAAGCAACCAAACTTGTGCGAGAAGTCGCGTGTTCCACAAACCTGACACATTGTTTCCAAACGTTTTGAATGAAATGATCCCCGAGGACAAAGAGTGAAACTGAACATTTGGGCACACACAGGCAAACACACACACACACACATGTGGACGCACACACGCACACGTGTACCCATACGTACACACACACTTCCTTTTGGATGCAGACGAACTCTCCCCAAGCCTGAGTGAACCTCACAAAACACACATCGCACACATGTATGCACACACACGCACACAAACTTACACAGCACAGAACACAACGTGAACGGGTCTGTGCCTGTCTCTTGCTGTCGCTGATTGTACGTCTATTTCCACACATACACAACAAACACACACACACACACACACACACACACACTTTTCCCAGGGGAGGGCCTTTAGCTCGCGGACCCCGGGCTCCCTGACTGACGGACGGACTGGGAAGCAGACCTTGAGCTTTTCGAAGACGGGGAACCTGTGCGCGAGGCGGGGCCACACCTTCTCAGTGAAGAAGTCATAGTCCACACTGAGGTCGTCACACGACGGCTCCTCGTGCTGCAACAGGCCGAGGGGAGTACTCATGAGGACTGCCGAAGTACTCACGCGACTACCAACGCCAAAACTGACAAAGGTGCTGGTGCTCGTTCAGGCGGTACAGGCACCCAACGTTAAAAGAATTTACGCCACACACAAGAGAAACACATGCACATCTGGCAGTTACACAACCTCCTCCTGGACCCCTCCTCCCAGCCCTGAAGCACAAATAGCTTCCCGAACCCTCTCTGCCTTTTAGCCACACCGGTTCTCGTGTCAGAAATTGAAACCTTCACGATGCTTCATGGATATGTCACTACGAAATTTCCACCACCAAATTACACGTACCTTGTACCTTGTCAACAAATAGCCGAGCAAAATGCAGAGGCAGATCCAAGATTTGGTGAAGGGGGGTCTGAACATTGGCAACCCGACAATTTCAACTTTCAAATTTGTGCTTGTACCAAATTACTAGGCAGGTGCTTTGTTGTTTTTTTCTTGGGGGGGGGGGGAGGGTGGTGAGAGAGAGGGTTGGGGTCCTGGTCCCTGTAGATCCGCCCCTGGGTTCTAGAAGTACGGACTACTCTGTTGTTTATCGAGACATGGTGCAAACGAACACAGCAAAGCGGTGCAAACAGACAGAGGTCAAAGTCACACTGAATCAGGAACAGTTTTCCTCGAACGCTGATGGTAAAAACTGAAAGAAAATGTTTCACCCAGTGAGGCGGTTGAGCGAACTGAACAACGTTCCGGGGCAACACAACACACGGTGAAAACAAAGCGTGACGCCTTTGGGGCCAGTGTCCAATTTCTCGGGGCCCCATCGCAAACACAAGAGCCTGCCTGGTGCGACGCGCACCAGCCACGTCCTGCACACAGGCCGATTCTGAACGCCTAATGTTTCACGTTTCGGTTCTTCACAACAAATTTTCACGCGAATAACGCAGCCATTTTCGCAAATTTCACGTCCACTGCGGCAAAAGAAAGAAACAAATTTCCGAGAGTGGTATCAAAATTGAGCGAAGATATTTCGCGACGGAACAAGCCGCCGTTCCTGAACGACTTGAAAGGAACAAGAACACTTGTCAGTGCAAACACGTGGCAACGATCATCTTGGGGCATTGTGGGTACGAGTTTGAATATTTCGACGTGTTCTGAACCTGTTCCGCTACGGGTAAAAGTCACTTGAGCAAAGTACGAGTTCACACTGAAAAGTGTTCTAGTTGCGGTGTAATTCAGAGTGTACGCGTCTGTGTCTGTAGCTTTCTGCACAAATGAATGAGCAGTGTCTGATGTGCTCATTTCATCGCGCACTGACCGGGTCGGGCGAGAGCCCGCAGATGTAGAAGCCTCCGAGCCCCTCCCTCCGGACGAACAGCCCCGACGGGTCGACCAGCAGCGGCATGTCGAGCCCCGGCCCGTCCGGGTGGTGCAGCACGAACACGTAGCGCTTCCTACAGGCAGAGATAGCGGCGTGGGAGGGAGGAGGGGGTGTAGGGGGAGAGGATAGGCGGGGCAGCAGCAAGAGAGGGGAAAGATGCAGTGACAGGGGACAAGAGGGGAAGGGCAGAGAGGGAGGAGAGCAGGGGAGGAGGGAAGGTCTTGGGGAAGGGTGGGGGTTGGTGAGAGGGAAGCACATGAGACCTGCCAGCCTTACAAAACAGGCAAGGGTGCTGAGGGGCGGGTCTGACTCAACCTTTCGGAATCTGCTTGTCAGAGAAGGTCGGGGTTAAATAAATATTCCGGGTCAGGGTCTGCACTCACCAACTGAGACCCTTGTGGAATCCAAACCACACAACTCGTAAATCCCTACTTGTCAGCTTTGGGGTTGCACTTGCAAGGTGAGGAGTCGTCCGGTCCGCACTTACCGGCTCCGGGGAGATTCCCGTGAGGAACATGCCCCCGGTGCCCTCCCTCCGCACGTACACCCCCGACGCGTCGATCGTGTACGGGATGAACGCGTGCTGCGCGTCCGGACAGTGCACCACGTACACGTAGCGCTTCCTTCACAAAAACCACTCGTCACGTCAAGCCCCAAATATCGCTCAGCATAACTGCAGATCCAAGCACGGAAGCTGCGCAAGCGCGCAGAGACAATGTATCACGTGGCATTTCCTGAGTTACGTGTCCGTGAATCCTCAGGTCTTCTGTTATCGCTCACCAAAAACTTTCGATTCCTCGACCAGTGAAAAAGATGCGTTACAAATGCAAGTACGCACTGATCTGGCAATCGCGCACTTCACGTCTCATTGACGCTCAAAACCCCATCGGCTGCTCAACGCGTCAGGTGAAATTTCCTTAGTTTTGTGACAGCGTCCAGCGACAATAAGTGTCCATGACGTTCCCTCTGAACACACCAGACCAAATGTTGCTCTATCACTTTTGGTTTGTGAGCAAACTCAACTCAAATACGAAACATTCCAAAATGACAATTTCTTTTTGTCCCGGCTTGCTTGGCGACTGACTGACCTCGGTTCGATGGGCAGCGGCACCCTGAGGAAGTTGTCGTCGATGCCGATGCCGGAGTAGCGCGCCACCTCCCCCGCCCAGGGCCCCGCGCAGTTCACCACGGCGTGGTACCGCATCGGGTAGATGTTCCCATCTTCAGCCTGGACCTGCGGGGAAAGAGAGACGGGAAGAATGAACAGAGGTTGGTTGGCACGTGCCAACATGTGAACAACCAAGTGGTGGACTCGGTACGGGTTTCGCACCTCAACACGCAATCAGAAACACACACACGTGTAGTTACACACACACACACACACACGCATACACAGAGAGAGGTTCACCACACGCACAACACAACACGTACATACATATACTCACGCACCTCCACCATGTCGACGTACTTCATGAAGTCTCCCATCAGCTGGGCGCGGTTCTGGTAGCGGGACCCGACCACGTCCCCGCGCACGAACACGGCGCCCAGCTGCGTCGCCTTGGCGCGCAGCGCCTGCAGCAGCAACCAGGGGTCGAACCAACCCTCGTTCTGCGTCCCTGCAGCGGACATGCGGACCGGTCAGGGTTTGTACGCCACCCAGCGGAAATCCGTGGAGTCTGACAGTGAGGCTGGATCAAGGATGTCGTCACGAGGTGAAACGTCACAAGGCGACAGGAGGGCGGGGATTTTGGAAAAAAATAATCAAAATGCAAAAAGAATGTTCTTCGCGGAGGATCATGTGACCCAGACCCAAAGACCCCACCGAACTGGCATTGGTGACAACCTTTTCAGGCAGTTTGCCCATCCGAACACAACAGAAAACACCGTCGGTTCACCAGAGTCTGAAGCTGTTGCCACATTGCTTCGAAAGGTCGTGGAAACTGAAACTTGTGCGAGAAAAAGTCTGCACAGTCTTGATCAACCTTGTCCCACAGCAACAATGGAGAGTATGACACGAGAATGTTCTTGTCAGTTTGATCGCAGATTTGTGCGTGTCCCGGACGCACTGTTTGCGCACGTGACTCGGTTCCACCGCGCGGCATGTCACGTGTTGCTCACCGTAACTGCCGAGCACGATGTCGTCGAGATGCATCCACGGGTACTTTTTACGCAGCATGTCTTGGGACATGAGCTGCACCTGGGCGCCCATCCGGCTGCAACGGAGAAACACAGAGTCAGTCACTTCGGTTGTGGTGCCGAATCTGGGAGCGTAGCGGCCAAATCCTTCGCGTCAAGCCGCAAACACGCGGGGCGTCTTCAGGAGTACGCGTTTCCTCGAGGAGGCGTCCTTGTTATTGGCAGTTCACACCTTCAGAGAGTGCATCCCTCTCTAACAAGAGTGCACCCCTCCCTCACAAAATGCACCGCTCATTGCCAACAGGGCGCACCCAAAGACGACAGAGCACAGCGCACCACTGGAGTCGGTGGTTTTCCTCCATGGTCTGCGCGCCCTCCTCCGTCGCGAGGAACAAGTAGCCCTCGTGGTGGAACTGAATGTCAGGCGGGTCCTTGTCTGCAAGACAACACAAGAACACTTGTCAGTGCAGACACATGCCCAGCTGAGCTGCAGCGACTTTCTTGCATCACTGAACTGCAAGACATTGTGGGTGCAGGGTGAAACTTGGAGCTTTTCGTAATTTTCTGAAAACTAAGCGCCTGTTACCGTGGATACTGAGGTTTTCCCTGACGTTGCGGAGGAACTCGGATGTGTAGAGCGACATCTGGATGTTCTCCTCGATGGAATACTGCTGCCGGATCCCGCCCAAAGACAACACCGTCGCCGCCTGCGTGTACTGTTGGGTGTGAAGAACATCTCCTTTAAATTTTGCTCACGCTAGTAGAAACGAAAATTGCCACCCTGTAGTTGCCAGCGTGATCCGCGTCCGTAGTGGCCGTCGCACCGCATTTTGACTCGTACGCTCCACCACAGAGTTGAATCAAAGACTTCCCCTCTACAGCAGCGCACATCCCCTCCCATCACGTGCACAACCGTCCCATCGGGTCTCGCTCCGTCACGTGACACTCACCGTCGGGTCGCGCTCGATGACGTGCACGTTGTAGGACTGCGGGCTCTTGACCTTGAGCTGGTAGGCGACGGCGGCGCCCATGATGCCGCCACCGATCACACAGATGTCCGTCTCCCGGGGAACCAGCAGCGGGTTTTCGTCCGGCATTCCGTCTGAACACGCCGGAAATTGACACATTATGTGACACACAATCGCTCACAATGTGAAACGGATTCCGAATTTTTCGCCGGAGTGGGCATTCTCAGATTTCTTTTGTTCTGCTGTTTGCTTCATTTGTTCCATACCCGTCGTTCTCCTTCATACCCAGGAACACCAGTTCGTGCGCCTTCGCCAAACAGGCAACCAAGGTCAAATCAGAGGTTCCTGCCCTCCTAAAAGACTTTTCGGTTCCACGGCGCGATGGGGTCAACTCATTTGAGCGAGAAGGCAGAAGGCAGATGAACCCTCCCGTGCGTCCAGGCAGGCAGCAGGGCCCATCCCGTTCCCAAGACGCAAATGTACGCCCCCTCCTCAATGCACAAACGCACGCACACACAAAACGCCCCCCCACACACACACACACAACACACATGTGCACTGTACGTACTCAGCACGGCTTTCTTCATGCCGAACGTGCCGCCGCCTAACGAGCTGTACAGAGGCTTGGGCTCCTCGATGTCCGGAAACACGTGACCAGTCAGGCCCGTCTTTCGGATGATACCTTTGACTGTGTCGTCGTAGATCACCTGAGGAACACGTGACCTCATCAAGTCACAAATTTGCGCAGATAGCATGCGTACGCAGAGAGAGAGAGAGAGAGACGGGGGGGAGAGAGAAAGAGACAGAGAGGAGACAGAGAAAGAGACAGAGAGAGACAGAGAGAGAGACAGAGACTGCGAGAGAGAGAGAAATGAAAAGGCAAGTGCAACAGCCCTCCCAACGACCAATTGCGACAGAATGTCTTCGCCTAACGTACAAACAAATTTGGACGTCTTTGTGTTAGACTTTCAACTCACGATTGATGCAGCAGTTGACGCGTTCTTATAATAACAAGGCGTTGATGGCGTTCTCACCTCGATGCCGCTGTTCTTGTAGAGAGCGCGCATCCACTTGAGATGCGCCTTGACGCGCGCCACCCCATCTGGAGGTATGTCAGCCAAAAACGGGTCTTTCGGGTCGTCGTCGCGCGGGGCAACCGGCACATCACTCGACTCCTTGGCAGCGCTTTTGTCTTTACCAGTTTCCATGGAAACTTGCCGCTTCTGAACGTTTTTGTCCTTGACAACATCATTATCCGAGTCTGTCTTGTTGCCAGAATTGTTTTTGTTTTCGTTGCCATGGTCCCCGGTGTTACTGCTGCAGAAACGACACAAAACGCTTCTTGACAACAAGAATCTGCTGGAGGCTGCTTTTCGCACCAAATACGATGCCATGTTGACCACTGTTCTGTCCTCCCGATGACACTTCTTCCTTCACAACGATTGTTGTCACAATTTGTTCCACATAACGTCCAATGTCCTAATCACACGTGAGTGCCTGAAAAGAAAAGAAATGACGTCAGCTTCTACGTTCCAGCAATTGCACTTTTCTGAGAAAACAAAGGATGAAGTTGACAACTGCCATCCCACACAGCAGGTGCACACACACACGCGCACACTCCGTTTCGTGCAGAGGCGCAATCCACTGCAATCGCCGCACACAAAATTCGGGAAAACATTATCCTGGGATCACGTGAGCGATCTCCTGTGATATCTATTTGCACAAACATTGATCACTCAAGTATCAGGACAAGATCTTCGAGGTGACCTCTCGTTGGGTCAGCCCACCTCAAATAGATTCAGATAAACAACGAGAGAATCTTGTCTCTCGAGTTATCGAACCGGTTTGAACCGCAAAAATTCCGAACGTTCACGCAGGAAATTTCGCCTCGCCGAATGAAGACCTTTGCGACTGCAATTCCGCACAGCTGCCGTGGCAAGAAGTTAAGTGCTTGCGTGTGACGGGATGTCCGTATGTGTGTGTGTGACGGGTGTGTGTGCGTGCATGCCGGTACTGTCGAAGCAAGCATTTTCAGCAAAGGTGTCGAAAAGACACAAAACATCCCCTGCGCAGAAAATGTGACACAATCACTTGCTCAGAGATGTCATTTCTAACCCTTATTATCGCCCAACAAACTCCATCATGTGACTTTCGCCAATGATGCAGATTACACAGTCCCCTCAAAATATTAATGTTGTAATAGAACTGTTTGTGAAAACGCAATAACATATCGAAAACAATTGACTCTGACCTGTTGCGAGCGTTGTGCACATTGACAAATTTTTCGTCACCTTCCGAAGCATCGTTCGCGAATCGACTTCTGGAGAATCGTGGAAACGAAGCGACGAACAGCTTCGTGCATCTTGCTGCCTGAGTCGCTCAGTATTTTCTTCCGTTACTGGCCAGAATTGAGATGAACTGCTTTGAATTTTTTTAGAAATTTGCGTATTCTTCTGAGTGTCACCAATGAAATGTCTGACCTACTCAACTCTCAACCTCACCCAATTCAGAATGAAACCTCACCTGCGGCTTGTTGCTGGAATGTTTGCGAATGAACCTCAACCCAAAACAACGACCAGATTCTTTGGTGAGCAATTTCAATTAATTTTCGGGCCTGAGACAGTTAATTATCACACATGAAATTGCCAAAGCCTTTCTGCACAATGTGCACAAGCTGTAAGATGCCAACAGTGTTGATTTTGGAGGGTCCTTTTCGGTTAAACTGAATTATCGCCCAGCTCTTTGTCAGCTTCACACATTTTGACAGATTCGCGAGTCTCCACTTTGGCCTGTCGCTCAATCTGAAGCTCATTGCGCGATGTTGATCAGTTCCAGATGCTCACAATGTGCGTTTGCAAAAATGGTGTGTGAATTTTTCTTGGAGATCCGAAGTTGAGTTTAACATTTTGACAGCTTGGTTGCAGTCAATCCGGTGTGACCGCAAAGTGAACCCTACCATTTCACTCACTCTGCGCAGCGCATCAACAACTCAAGACGTGCCGAGGGAAGACTGTGTTTCAAACTGTTTTGAGATCGTTTGCGTCCGAAAGAAAATCCGGTTGGTGTTTTTTGCTGCGTGCATTCGCTGCAGCACGCTGGTAGCACGAATCTCTGCACGCGCCGTCTGATCAAGGGACGTGCGTGTTTTTGTTGCGGTGTTGGGTTAAGTGCCGATAGACATCTCTACACTGCCCACGACAAAGTTTCAGTCATCCTCAATGTTTTTTTCTGCCCAGAGTTTGCAGTTGAGCAATCCAAGATTACTGCCTCCAGCTACACTGACAAAAGTTCTCGTTGCTGTGGCCGTCATTTGTGTTCCCCACATCGCGTTTGTTGCAAACGTTTATGACAGCCCTTTTGAACAAAACGCAACAATGGGTGACACGCAGAAATGATTTTGTCAGGTTTTGTTTTTGTGTGGCACTTTTCAGGTGATTTGAGGAGCTTGGTCCGATTTGGGAGCTTTTGTAAAAAGCGAGCGAAATCGGAGTGAGCCAAATCAAATCACCTACAGGCAGGGTCTTCCAAAAGTATGTGTACAACACCTGTTTCATGGTCAAAATGAGGATCAATTTTGGATCTTTTGGGCTCTTTTGGTTCAAATGGGTTTGGGATAATGTGCCAGGAAGGATTTCAGGAACTTTGAATTTTGGGGTTCTTTTAGTCAAAAAGTTGAAATTTAGAAATGCAGAAAATATGGGGTATGGATATAGAAATTGCTCCATATCTGAGAAAGTATAAAAATTTGGTGAAAGAAGTATATTGATGAAATATAGTATGTTGTATGGGGGTTTGAGTAGTAACATTTGATTTTTGAGTTTTGAAAATTTTTACATTGTTTTTAGGTGGGCATAAAGTTTTGGGTGAAATGTCATTTTTTTAATAAACAAATTTAAAATGGATATTGGGCAATTCTTTTGGTTGATATATGGATATTGTTCTGAAACAGTGTGTAAAAGTTCCATTTAGTTAAATTTGTTCCATTCATGTGTGTACTAAATGAGTTCCCAAATTGTGAATGTTGAGTAAAAAAGTAAGAATTTTTGATAAAAAAAAAAAGTGATTGAAATCAGAGTGACTGAAATCAGAGTGAGTAAAATCAGTGTGAGTGAAATCAGAGCGACTGAAATCAGAGTGAGCAAAATCAGAGTGACTGAAATCAGAATTTCCTCAAATCACCGCGAGCTCCATGGAGCTATTTTTGTGGAATGAATTGAACAGACACGACAAAACCTACGGTGTTGTTTTGGAGCTTCTCGTTCTCCGGGCGGGGAGAACCGACTGGTCCCGATCTCAAACACGAGAAAATGTTTGGCTGCGGTTGTTCAACACCAAGGACGTGAAATTTTCAGCGGGGACGAATGGATGTGGAGGCCCGGGGTGGGGGGTCGCACCTGTGTTCCTGACTTTGGCCTCTTGCTTCCTTTCACAGCACTTGGGACACGGGGATTTGGAATGAACAATTGGAAAAAAAAGGAAGAAAGCTGATTCTGATTGGTGTTGCGTGATTTCAGTGCAACTGAGAAGCGTCTTCCAATCGACGCCACCAGTCGGCGCCACCATGACGGAGTCGCGGAGGTGACGCCGCAACATGAACATCGCGCACAGTCACTCGGGCGGCGTCGCGGGCCCCATCATCGCCGTCCCCATCGTCGCGACGCCCATCGCGAGTGCCGCGGGCGTCCCTCCCTCCCTGGCGGCGTCATTAGGTGGCGTCACCCAGGGATCCGGCATTTTGACGTCAGCGTCACTGACGCCGAGCGTCTCGGCGTCGTCGGGACTTGTGGCGCCACATTCCCTTGCGCCGCCAACCGGAAGTGTGAGTTCGGGTGGTGGCGTTCCGGTGGTGAGCGTTGCGGGCGGCGCCACTGTACACGGCGGCGTCTCGCACTCTGCTGCGCACACTGGGGCGGGAAGCACCGCTACTCACGCACAGGCGCCGCCGCTCGCCGCCGCCCCACATCTCAACATTGCGCAGCAACAGCAGCAACAACCGGCCGCAGCAGCAGCGGCAGCCGGAAGTAGCAGCAGTGCAGCCAACCCTTCCTCGAGTCAGGTACTGTATGTCCGCGAAATCGCCAAAAGTTGCGAAGACACCAAGTGCAAAGGCACATGCTTTCTGCCAAATACAAATGGAGTTGTGAACCATCAACGCTCGAGTCAGGCGGATGTAAGACTGAGCGTTCGAACAACCGGTTTGAAATTGTTCTCGTGTTTTGGTGCATGCGTACTTCCAGAACTTTAGCCTTCAGATCAATGATCACAAGTTCGAATCTGAAAGCTTCAAATAAAAAACAGTGTTCTCATACTTCCCTTTCACTTTCTCTCCACAGACACAGTGTGGCGAATGCGGTCGCATCATCACCGGAAAGCTGCAGTTCCGACTTCACTCTGAGAAACACGTGCGTGACCGCGTGAAGCGCGAGCGCGGCGCGTACAAATGCCCGCTGTGCATGCGCGGATTCACGTCGGAGAAAACGCTGCGTCAGCACGTGGACATGACGCACAACAAGATCGGAGGTTGCAAGTGAGTGATATGAGCACCGGTTGCGGTCAAGAACACAGTGGGCCACATCATTCCAGTCGGAGACACGCTCACAGAAACACGCTCACGCACGCACGCACACACTTGCAGAAACACGCGCTCACACACCGAACACTCAGGGCTGCATCGTCGCACTGGGTGTGTTGTGCCTTGTGTCTTTTCACAGGTGTGATCTTCCAGCGCATTGATGCTTGCGTTCTGAGGAATTGTTGTGGCGCTTCTTCAGCAAAAGCCTTGTCTTGCAGCATTTGTAATGTTCAGACCTGCCGGTGTCGACACGTGTTGTGAACTCCGTCTTGTGGCATTGGTTCAAAAGCACACAGCTGTGAACAGAAATGCAACAAGAACGAGCTTGGCGGTGCAACGCCGTGCGCGTGTTCTGAAGACACGTGAGTAATGCACGATGTCACGTGATGTGCGGTGTGTTGCAGGTGTCACGTGTGCGGGCGGGTGTTCGGATCGGAGCACAATCTGCGGCAGCACGTGGCGACGCACGCCAACATGGGCGCCTTCCGCTGCGCCCTGTGCGCGCGCACCTTCTCCTCCGACCACAACAGGCGGCAGCACCAGGCGACGCACTCCACGAACGGACCATATAACGCCGACGAAAAGGGTAACCACAGCAGCAGTTGAACCAGTGTTTCGTGGGGTCTGTTGTGTGATGAGTTCCCGAAAAGTCAGTGTGCTAGGATCACACTCGCTGATGGTGCAACACAGTTTTCCAAAAGATCCGCTGAACTTTTTCTGTGAAACTCAGATTTGTTGACGCGACGACTGCCTCAAGGCTCCGCACGTGTTCTTTCACGCGCGACATTGAGGTGAACACGAGAACCCTTCCACTGTTAGTACATAACGTTATGAATAAAGTGTCAACTCCACTCAGACCAGGCGCGTGTCCACACTGACAAGTATTCTTTGTTTGTTTCAGCTGAGGGAGAGATGTTTCCTTGCAAAATTTGTGAGCGACTCTTTGGCAACGACTTCAACCGCAAACAACACGAACTGGTAACAAGGGCAACCTACACGTCTTCGCAAAGGCGATTCTGTCTCTGTCTCTGTCTCTGTCTGTCTGTCTGTCTGTCTCTTTTTCTGTCTCTCCCCTCTGTCTCTTCTATAATCTCACACGCATTCACACACGCGTACACGGTAATTTTAAAGTTAGGTGAGGCATTTGTTGCACCTGACACAAGTTCAAGTGGTTGCGGAGGCCAGGCGTCTTCAACACGGCGGGGTTCTTGTTTTTCAACTGGCTGTGCAACTCGTTGGAAAATTGTGCGATTCCTTGTTTCAAAGTTGTTGTTTGAAGTAGTCGCAACAATTTGACTGGCTTTGCGGCTTTTGAATGACTGATTCTTCTTCAGACTCATCAACGACGCAGCAAGAAGCACGGGTCATCCAGTCAGAGTCAGTCCCAAGGTCAGCTGATCCAAGGAAGCGTGGCGCTCGCGTCCCCAATCATCGCCCAGCCGCCGGCGTCCAATGAGTCGCAGCTGGTGGTGGCGGCAGCGGCGGCGCCTCTGCCTCCCTCTTCCTCCGCCGCCACCAAACCGTCGTCCCTGGTCATCACGAGCAACCAGACGACGACGTCGTTGCAGAAGTGCCAGTACTGCAACGCCTTCTTCCAGGAGCAGTGCGACCTCCTGCAGCACGAAGACATCCACCGCAAACTGGGTCACATCGAAGCAGCCAATCTGCTGGCGTCTCAAAACCTGCTGGCCAATCAGAACAGCTGTAAGTTCGCGGGCGGGTCGGAGAGGCCCGAGAGTCAGGAGAACAGCAGCAACGGAGGGAGGCAGCAGGACATGAAGCCCCTGATCTGTCACCAGTGCGGGCTGCTCTGTCCCACAGAGGCGGCCATGATAGAGCACGAGAAGCAACACGAAACTCTCAACAAACTGTATCAGAATCAGCAGCAACAACAGCAGCCGCAACAACGATTGGCGAGTCACAGTCAAGCAACATCGAGTTCGCAACAGCAGCAGCAGCACCATCGCAGTGAGATGCGCACTGAGCAGTCTCCGCACGACGGTGGCAGAAGCAGCAGCAGCAACGCTCTCGCTTCGCCGGCGCCGCAGGAAAATGACATCAGAGTTTCACAAACCAGCAGCAACAGCGTCTCCGCAACTGTGACGTCATCGCAGTCACAGAGCAACGCAGCGGCAGTGGCGGCACCACCCGGAAATAATCTGGGCATGTTTCCGATGCCCCAAATATCGCCCGGGCTCCCCTCGATGCTGGACGAACTGTGTCTCGCAGCGACGACTTGGAATTCATTCTACACACAACAGTCATCTCAACAATCACAGCCGCAAACAGCCGGCAACTTGGCAACGCAACTGCCGAAGGGCGGGTCTCTGGTTGCCCCGCAGAATCACGTGGGTAGCAACGGCAACAGCATGTTGTTTGCCGCGCAACAGCCGGGACAGCACTTGGCGTTGCAACAACAAATGGCACTTCCGAGAAAGAAAAAGAAGAAGAAAAAGAAGAAACCTAAAGTAAACTTTGACGACATTTTCGAATGCAGTATTTGCCACCAAACTTTCGCTACAGAGTTTCACAGAAACATTCACGCCAACTCGCACAAGTATTACGACGGGAACAGAGGCGGCAAGTCGCCCGGCGGCGCCCCGACGTTGTCATTGGCGACGGTGGCGTCGGTCGCCGCTGCCGTGGAGAACCAAGCGAAGAGCCTGGCGCAACAGCAGGAAGCGATTCGAATCTCTTCGACGCCCGGGAAGAGCAGTAGTGGAAACCACACGACGGCGTCGCACAGCACCACCAGCGTCACCAACACTATCAACAACGTTGCCAACAGCAGCAGTAGCAGCAACAACCACGGCGCGTCACACAGCAACGCGAGTCCCGCAGGCAGGGCGAGTGTCAGCACCCCAGCAACCACCACGTGCAGCTACAACAACATGGAAACGAGCGGTGGTTACGTTGCCAGCAACTACAACATGGTAACGAGTGCCGGTTCCTATGGTAACGCTTTCCCCACCGTCACCCTGCCAGCAATGGTCCCCATGACGGCCCCTGGCAGCAGCCAGTACCCGGGAGGACCTCCCACCCCGATCTTCCCCCTCCTGCACCGCCCTGGCACGGGGCCGGTGGGCGGGATGGGCATGGGCGCAGCAGCCGCCCTCACCCACCACCCCGTCACCCAGCAACCACTGTTCCCTCAACCCATCCCACAGCCGGTGTTCCCGCAGAGGTAAGGAGGGCGCCGCCAGTCTCCATGGCGACGACAAGACGTCTCGAACCTTCGTGAATCGTCTTTTCCAGTTTCTGGAGCAGAATGGGAGGATCCCACCAATTGTGGCGCTCCTCGCTCGTCGTCGACCCAGACTCCAGGTGGGAACCCTGGTCACAGCGCGTGACGCCAGATCCACGAGACAACCGTGTACGCCATACGTCTTCCCAACAGGTGAAATCCAGGTCACGTGACGTCGGTGGTTGCCAGGCAACGGGAACGCTGGTGCATTACCGGCCCAGTTGGGGTTCGAACCACGCAACAATGACGCTGGCCCCACCCAGCACCGCTGTTCGTAGATCTCAGTGAAGTTTTTCTGACCGTTTGTTTCCCCAACTCACGCCGCCACCAAGGCACACAAAATCATCCAGTGGAGTTTTGTCGTCTTTCTAGTCAATTTTTGTGCGCCAAGGACAGAAATCCGGTGGTCGTTTCGTTTACAGATGCTTCGTTTCGTTGCTGTGTTCGGGAGTGAGAAAGATTTTTGTTTGCTTTCCCACACGTGTGTAGATCCACTTGTGTTCGCAAGACCATTTTGTGTTCCAAACAGAATGTTGCGCTATGTAGATCTACTGTTTCAAGCAGTTGAGTCCGACTGTCAGAAAGTCTGGAGTCTGTTTCACACCGGATGCGTTTTGCGTTGCGTCCCTTTGATAGTTGGTCAGTGACTACGCTGCGTCGACCTGCAGGCGTGGTGGCGCCCACTGCTGTGAAGAGGGACGCAACGCATTGCTTGGCACATCCGGTGCAAAATATCGCTCGTTGTTTTCGCTGATTCAAACAACGGCACGAAGAACAGAGGGTTGGGGACTTTTTTCGTACCGTGGGAGCACCTCGCGCAGACTGCACGGGCAGTGTTGAATGTGGCGAGTCAGTGTTGCTAGTTGCCATGCGCGCTGTGTTGAATGATACACGTAGCAGCGCGCAGTGTTGAATGTTGCGCACAGGTGCGCGCATAGTTTTGAATGCTGCGCGCGCAATGCCGGAAATAGCGCGCAGGTGCGCGCGCAGTGTTCAATGTTCCAGGACCACGTGATGTTGTGTGTAGATCTGTAGGAATAGAATCTCAAGAGGTTTTGTGTTGAACCGCACTCGACGGCTCGACGCTTTGTACCCGCGCTCACACGGAGTCCGCGCCAGGTGTCGCGCCTCACTGGGAGCGAAGCACCACGTTTACCCTCCACACAGTTCCCACTGCGACTCACACGGATCCAGAGGCATCCAAAGCTCCTGTCTTTGTCCCATAATTTGCGCCTCAGATGCACAATTGTGTGATTTCGAAGTCGATTCGCCTCCCCACTTCTAACCCTGTGCGCACGAGGTGTTACAAGACGCGGGTGCGGACGCTGTGTGAACCGGGACCGACTGATGCGCAAAGCAGAGCTGCCCTTCTCGACTCCACATAAAGTTCCGCACATGTGAAATACGATTGTAAGAACAAAAGCGATTGGCAAGTGTCACAAACCATTTTTGCTGTACAAAATGCTGCATGAGTAACGCCTGAAACCGTCAGGTTTGAGTGACCTTGATCTGTACGTTGCCCAGGGTGTTTTGTTGAAATTTGTAGGCCCATCTCAGCATCTATCGGAGTCCGGTTCGGTTTGGCGCACTTGTTTTGGCGCAGTTAAAATTGTGCGTTTTGAGTGCACCCTCTGGCGGTCCAGATTTGGGCTGGAGTGAGTGGGGCGATCCGGGCTTGACTGGGGTCTGAGCCTGGGTGGAGTGTCAAATCCACTTTCAACTGTCTCAACATGAAAAAATGAAAAAGTTGGCTGCCTCGTGTTCGCGTGTTTTTTGTCTTGTTGGGGGCGGGGGGGGGGGCGAGAGGTGCCAAATGCACTGGAGGAAGGTGTGCCAAATCGAACAGGCGTGGGGCACACTGAACAGCTTCGAAACCACAACCAAGAAGTTTTGGAATGACAGTATCCAGGGTGTTGTCTCCAGTTTTTGGCTGCGCCAAAAATGCATCTGTGTTTTTGTGTTTCAGCACTTTTTGCCAACGAAAGATAATCAGTGAGTTTTGTGCGCGTGCAAAGAATATACGTATACAATTTATTCACGGCTGTAAAAACATTGTACAGAGAAACTTGTAAATTCTATGGTAGAGTTGTGCATATTTAGATGACGTTGCTTCCCCAGTGTTTGATGAAGAAGATCTAGTCGCCCGCCCATGTGTTCGTTCGTTGCACAGTTCACTCATGTAGATGCGTGTTTTACAGCTTACATGGTGCTAAGATCGCTGTCTCCATTCTTGTTTCAACTGAGGCCCTGTTTCACGGGTGTACTTTACGGTTTTACGACAGAGTTTTGGGTTGCGTATGCGTGTCAAAACAGGGCCAACTGCACATGCGCGTCTTCTGTTTGCAATTGACGATGTTCGTTTAGCATTCGGTACTTCTCGGTATTGTTATACACAGGAAAGCAAAAATCTCGTGCGAAATATAGATCTGCGCTGAAGTCCATTTCAGGCCAACATTTGCAAGTGAAGATGAAGTGTTTGAATAAGGTGTGCCTGTTGTGGCGGCAGTTTGTCGGAACCTTCACGACGTCAAGAACCGTTCAGAATCAGCCAGATGTGAAACTTGTTTATTTTATCCAAGTGAAGTTTTTGTCCAACTTGTCACTTTTGTGAAGAGCGTGTTTCATGACTTTGTTTGCGTTCTTGTTTTCAGAAGTTTTCAAAAACAATGAAAAGTGGAATTGTGCGAGATATTGGCCAGAAGATTGCTCTCAACATGTTTTCAACTCGACCAAAAATTCTAGATTCAACTTTCAAATGTTTTCTTTGAATCTTGTTTTTCAAGATGTTCTTTGTTTTCTTGAGAATTCTTGGATGAAATTCATTCAAATCCAACGTGTTTTTGTCGTGGCGAATCGAGCGGTGGTTTTCTTCCTGGTCCTTGTGTACTTAATGACCTTTCCGCACTTGGTGCGCTGGATTTTTTCGGTGGGAGGACGCCCACCTCGAAATCGGTCATTTGTCAGACACGAATGTCGGACAAAAAAGTCAGACTGTAGAATACTATTGTGAATCTTCGACGAATGCGAAAAGCAGTTCTGATCAGTTTTACACTGAAGCGTCGGCGCACGAGTTTGTTTTGTCGCAGGCGCGTGTCTGCAATGATAAGTGTTCTGTTTAGAGATTACATGTCCCCCCACAATCAGTGTATTCAACGTTCTTTGTATGGAATAAACTTAGATGAGATCGACATGGCTTCGCTGTGTGTGCATGTTTGTGTGGTGTGTGTGCCGCCAGGGGGCGGCTCAGGCGACTTCACGAATCTGAACCTGTGTGGCAACCCCTCTGCGATAGATCTAATTTTGCGACAGTCTGAAAAGATGTGTGAAGGCTTGTGCTCCCCTGACGTGGGCAACCATTTGCCTTGAGAGCACTAGGTGAATCTCCTGGAGTAACTGCACAAACCCCCGTGATGAACCTTGTTCAGGAATTCTGGAACGGTCGCATCAGGCCTGTGTGTCCAGTGTTGAGTCTGTGTGACTTTCCTGTACGCCAGAGACAGGACACAACAGAACGTCAGAGAAGAGGCACAGATGAACGAGGATGAGCACAACACAGAGGCAGCACTATCTTCAGGGGCGACAAAAGTGCCAGGTTTTGGTCTCCTCTAGGTCCGAGAGAATGGGGCAGGTCTGAGTCCAGGTCACGCGATTCGCCATTGTCGCTTTGTTCCAACTCGTCCAATTCGAGATCCCATAGAGTCAGTCGCAATTTGGGGTAACTTTCTCCTTGGTGACAGGAACCCAACCAACATACTCACCAAACGCGAATCTTGACCAATTCCAACAGATGTCACTCACAGAAAAGGTGTCCGACTTGAGCGGGGTCCCCTGCATCTCGGTTTCTCTCGGGTATAACCGTCGTGGGTCGTGAACAGGGGGAACAAGAATGCTCGAGCGCGGGCCAGAAACTGGTGGAAAAGTCTCGTCGGCGTTCAAGAACCTATACGAAATGATTTCGTGGTGTACAAAATCCAAGCGCTGACATTTCATGGCGTACAAATTCCAGGCGGTGGTGAATTCTACTTGTACACATGTCGCTACATGTTATAAATAAGAAGAAAACAAACAGTTCTGAGTACCGCACTTTTTATCATCAATAATCAGCTCGGAATAAACACACGCAGCCACAGAGGTTTTGTCAGTACATACGAGTGAAGGTTCAATACAATGGAGCAGGAACAGATAGATCGGAGCGCAAGTCCTGCATGAGACACACGTCAGTTGGGTCCGTCGACCTAATCTTTGGCAAAGAATTTCAAGGAATCAGACGACAAAAATTTGTCAAAAAGTTATCGAACTCCAGACTCACGTCTGGAACTGAAGTCCATTCGGGATCAGTTGGGTTGGGGGGCGGGCACGGAGCGACTCCATGGATCAAACGTGAGTACACGGGGGGGGGGGCAAACCGAGGGACAGGGTGTGCAGACCTCGGAATCACAATGCTTCACGGAGGAGCAATCAAATTTGGCGACGATCTGCGAGTTCCTGGTGCTCAGGTTACACCCAACGGTGGACGTCGGAGTTCCCTGGGTCACCAGCTACCATTTGATCCGCACAAAGTCGAGAAAAAGGACGCGATCCCTCAAAACAACAGTTTGCCTTTTGCCTTGTTCATCGTTTTTCATCGGCTTTTCTGGTTCGGGTTTGTACGCGGTAAGAGCCATTGAAAGAGTTCCCGCTGGTTCCTGCCATTTTTTTCGTGTCTTACCGATCCATCGCAGTCAGTTGTGAACTTTCCTTGTGTCCGGAAATGAGAACATATAAAAACGATGTGCGCCGCTATTGCGTGGGATTCGTAGCACTCTGGCCGTGTCGAGAAGTTCTCGACCCGCAAAGCAGAAGGCTTCAGTGGCCCGCCCTGTCCATCCCTTTCGTGTT
>JAAUXT010121506.1_pt1 | contig 19083 bp, 16 predicted proteins | sample 7278171 | NCBI WGS metagenome assembly JAAUXT01 (sample SAMN14350112, study PRJNA611818) | marine sediment metagenome | isolation source: surface marine sediment (1.8m) | place: French Polynesia: Moorea | collected 2018-08 | reverse complement strand
GGGGTGCGCTTTTTAAAACATCCTTGTTTGTGAGAGAGAGTCCCTGTCTGTCTCCATAGTCTCCCACAACCTCCCTCTCTCTCTCTCTCTCTCTCTCTCTCTCTCTCTCTCTCTCTCTCTCTATCTCTCTCTCTCTCTCTCTCTCTTGAACGAATGAACGAACGAACGAACGAACGATCTCACTCTCTCGATCTCACTTTCTCAAGTGCACACACATTTAATTGTTCAGTCATCCGAAATCTTGCCCCTGAACAACTCATTACCTGTCATAATTTTTCTCTTGCATCTCTCTCTCTCTCTCTGTCTGTCTCTCTCTCTCTTGCTCTCTCTCGCTCTCTTTGTATCTTCTTTCTTTCTTCCCCCTCTCTCTCCACTCTCTCTCTGTCTCTCTCTGTCTCTCTCTCTGTCTCTCTCTGTCTCTGTCTCTCTCTCTCTCTCTCTCTCACACACACACACACACACAATGACTCACAATTTTGTCAGACGAACTGAGCAACCAAATTTTCAAGTCAAGACAGATCACCAACATGGTGCACGAAATTTATGCTCATTTTCACTTCTAAAACCACTCTTCTATCAACACACACGGCACTAACCGCTGCTCAGCGATGCGTGAATCTCACCGCATCTCTCATGGCACGGTGAATCTGTCTCTCCTGTGATTACAGATCGCACAGGTTTTCCTCTCAGCGGGAGGGGCTCCGGGCCGCACAATGCGACGCTACCGGGGACAGAGCGGCCCACCCGCGGCGAGGCAGCCCCGCCGCCGCCCGCTGCCCCCGCCCGCCCCGGCGCACCTGTCACCCCGGCACCGGGCTCCGGCCCCGGCTGCCCGCACGACTCGAGGCCCGGCCGCGCGTTGTCCCGGTGGAATGAAATGAGGATGAAGCAGCGGTGTTTACATTGGTGACATTTTCAACGCCCACTAGTTGAGCGTCAGGTCAAATTTTGACGTCGCTAAATTTTGACGTTGACGGCGCCAATTGGTAGATTAAGCACCATGTTTGAAAGCGGCTGAACATCGCGCCAACATCCCGTCGCCGACGCGACACATGAACGTTGAAATAGCAATTTTGACGCGACGTTGAGGCGACGGGGCTCCGACAGGTGATTTCAAACGTCGTGCTCTATCTGCCTATTGTGAAGACGGCTTCAGACACGGACTTGTGCAACCGAAAAATCAGAGAACACCCCAAACATGCGCCCACTTCAAATCACCCAAATTTTCTCTGAGCCTTGGAGAGTGCCTGCATGACCATTGCAAGTTTGACCTGAAACCGCAAGACACTCGTGTCACACTCCTGGTTTTGGAAGGTACCAGGAGGGTCTGGCCACTTGAATGCACCAACCCCGCCCCACGACGGTCTCGCTCTGTCCCGTTCCTTGCTCCACCCGGCCTACTTCTCCCCCACTCTGGCCCATCTGGCCGCGCCCCAGCCCGTCTCCATGCACTCCGGCCCTCACCACCACAGTCCTTCACCGCCCAGCCCCTCTCCACCCCGTCTCTCTCTCTTCCTCCCTCCCCTCGGCCCATCTGGCCCCTTCACCCTCCGCACCCCTCTCCTCCCCGGCCCCTCACCGTCCCGTCCCACCTGTCGTCACCACATGCCCCCACATTTCATGCGCACCCAGACCCACTGCGAGGCGCACAAGTGGGACTCTCACTCATGTCTCCATTTTAGACCTGCCCCGCCGTTTTCAGGGGGATGGATCCAGATTTCCGGCAGGATGCTCCACCCCCTTCCAACACGGAAAATTTGTCACGCAAAAATGGCCAAAAATTTGCTTGAAAATTAGCGACAACTTGAGGCGCAAATTTTTCCATTGTCAGCGATTGAATTGAGGCTGTTGGTGACACATGATAAAGTGGTTTTCACATTGGTGACGCGCAGTTTTATTCTTTTTTTGACGTCGGCGTCAAAATTTTACAATTGAACCCTACGGTGGAATTTTTGACGTCAGCCCCAAAATGCAACCGCTCGTTACCCAATGTGAAAAACCCCAAATCATTGCGCGCCATCCGATGATGCTGAGGCATTGGAAATTCTTCTTCTCCGAACCCCCCCCCCCTTCCCTGGATCGGCCCCTGGTTTTCGATGACTTTGGCCCTTTCGCAAGGGGCGGGACCGTGAAACACTTGAAATCTGCGCGCGGTGAGTGAACCGGTTCGCAAAAAGCACGCAACCTGCCAGACAGCACGGCCCCCTTTTAAAAACAAAACCTTTTGTCCATACATGTGTCCATGATGGACTGGGCAATGAGGCAGTTTCCTTTTGAGCTGCGTTTTGCTTCCTTGTTTTGCGGCATCATTGATGTCTGTGTCCGCATTTTTTTTGCATTTGGAATCGGGATTATCTGTAGCAAGCAACCTGCGTCACATTGGGCGACGTGTTAACTTTTGATGCCACCCGTGACTTTTGCCGCAAAATGCAAACGCAAACACACACACACACACACACACACACACACACACACGAAACACTGGGCAGACAAATAACCCTAAACCCTGCAGAAGTTGCTTCCACTTTCACTTTCATTTTCACTTTCGAGCAGTTATGCGTTTTTGTCGGATTGTAGAGGGGTTTTGTTTTGGCGAGACGAGATGCATGAGTGTGTCATGTTTAGACAAGCCCCTCGATGTTGAGGAGCGGTGCCTTGATTGGAGCAGGGGCGGACCCAGGGGCCCGTGAGCCCTGAAAGACCAAGTGAAGGGGAGGTCCCATTGGGGAGTTCCTCTCCTCTCTTTTGCGGATCCAGCGGAGGGCAATGCCCAGTGACTCCCCCAAGAATATCAATTCGGAGGGCCATAGAAGAACGCCGGTCTGCAGCCAATCTAGGAATTTAAGAAAAGAGACGTTGAACCTTTTGCACTTTGCAGCCTTGACCCTGGCTGCACTGGAGCCCTTGGAAATCTTCCCCAAACCGTTCCGTTTGCACCCCATGGGGGTCACACCCTACCGGAACCTAAAATCCAGCCCCAGATCTCCACACGTACCCCGTTTGGGGTGCCCAGCCCCCGCCCGAACCCTGGGTCCGCCCATGGACCTCCTCCTCACACACGCACACACACGCACACACAGAGTACAGAGTGGAAGGCTGGAGCCCCATGTGTTTCCCCCCTTTGGGGTGCCCGGCCCACCCGAACCCTGCATCCGCCCCTGGAGCTGCTCCTCACACACGCACACACGCACACACACACACACACACAGTGGAAGGTTGTAGCCCCATGTGTTCCCCCATCTTGGGTGCCCGGCCCACCCGAACTCTGGATCCGCCCCTGGACCTCCTCTCCTCACACACGTGCGCGCCACGTGGCTTGATTAGTCACGTGCTGCGCAGCCGCAGACCTTTGATACATTGTTTGCTTTTCACAAGTGGAATCACTGCACGAGTGAAGCCCTTGATGTGGGTTTTGCCCGAAGGAATTTCAGATGGAACTGCGGGTGAATGAGGAGTGATGCTCACTGAAGACGCGCCCTGCTACACGATGGGCACAGCACCCTTCAGTTGTTGGTTGCTAGTCCGCTCGCGTGGGCTTCACCTTCCCTTCATTTGCATGGGTGCGGCAGTGAATTTGTACGGCCTGTGTGAGGGTGTGGTGGTCCTGGTTGGAAATCAACCTGCCCACGACACCAATTTCCAGAGCTCCCTCTTCATTGCAGGGGGTGGGAGGGTGTGGTGGTCCTGGTTGGAAATCAACCTGCCCACAACACAAATTTCCAGAGCTCCCTCTTCATTGCAGGGGGTGGGAGGGTGTGGTGGTCCTGTAAGGGCCCCAGTATCTTCCCGTGCTCTATCTCTCTTTCATTCCAGTGCACAGGTAGCAAGAGATCCAGGGCACGGGTGGGAGGGTGTGGTGGTCCTGTAAGGGACCCAGTCTCTCTCCCCTGTGCGCTATCTCTCTTTCATTCCGGTGCAGCACAGTACGTCTGTTCGGATTAGGCACAACAGTCCGGGGCTAACCGAGTTACCTGCAGGAGTAATGCAATCAGGTTCGTTTCTAAATAGCCGCAACTCAATTACGTAGAAAGGACCCGCAGTTTAAATTAATCGCGCGTTACACGTTTAGCCACGCGGGCTGTGGATGAGGTGGAAGGTTGTGGGGGAAGTAACTTCATTATCGCTCAGTGGCGCACGTGTTGGCAATTGTCGCTCAATGTTGTCTTTGTTGATAATTGGCTGATCGCTGGTGGTGAGATGTTTGGGTTTGACAGGCGGTGGAATGCTGCTGCTGGAAGAGCCTGTTGCTGATTTGAGACTCATGGTACCATGTGCACCCAGAAGCCCCTTGGGTGGCAGTCCCGTGTCCCCTCCCCCCCCCCACGAACACATTGCCTCCTGGTTGTGTGCTGGGGTGCACACGCAAAATTTTCTCAGAGGCCCAACAAAGGTGAGATTTCTCCACACAAACTCTAAGCACCGCCCTGGAGACTGTGCAGGTGGTGGTGGTGGTGGGGGTGGTGGTGGTGGTGTGTGTGTGTGTGTGTGTGCGTGTGTGTGTGCGTGTGCGTGTGTGAGTGTGTGTGTTCAACAACCTGGGATCCCAGTCCTCTTCGGTTATGCCCCGATTCCCGAATTAGGCTGTGACTTTCTGCGAGTTCCAGGCAGGACGGGACATGGGAACCCCTGGATCCACCCTCGAGTGTGAATGGCACCCTTCATGGTGGAGGGGTCTGGGCTGATGTCTGGACCCCCGGATGTGCCTCTGTGTCCAAGTGGACTGAGTCGGGGTCCCTGGATCCGCCCCTGGCGCGGATCTCTGAGTGTGTGAGGGGGCTGGGCTTGTGGGTCCCCGGACCTGCCCCTGGATGTGAGAGCCTACCGGGGTTCTGGGGTCCCTGGATCCACCCCCGGGTGTGAAAGACTGAGGAGGGGTACCTGGTTCTACCCCTGGGTGGGGGCCTGGATCCCTGAGTGTGTGTATGTTTGTGTGTGTGTGAGTGTTCAAAATCCATGGGCGAGTGGCAGGCAGGGGCAGGATGCTGATGCCTGGACCCCCAGATCAGGCTCTGGGTTCGAGGGGACTGAGATGAGGTGCCTGGATCTTCCCCGGGTATGAGAGACTGAGGAGGGGCCCCTGGATCCGCCCCCGGGTGTGACTAACCCACTGAAGGGTCCCGGCTGCTCGCGGGTCACCCCGACATCGTGTCCCAGTCACCGCAGCCTTGTCCCTCTCCACACGCAAGCTGCCACGCCCCAAATATGGCGCCAGATGCGACGCAATTAGCGGACGCGGCGGAGGGAGGGTGTCGCAGGAAATGTTGACAGGGAGCGAGTCAGCGGGGTGTCCTGAGCCTCGGAGGGCGGGATGGTCAAGGAAGCTTGATTTCGCGAACGATATGAGCATCGAGATGCAAAAATATCTGTGTGCCTAGAATGCACTGCTGTTTCTCGTGCTCTCTGTCTCTCTCTCTCTCACTGACTGACTGACTGACTGACTAACTCACTCACTCTCCCTCCCTCCATCTCCCTCTCTCTCTCTGTCTCTCTCTCTCTCACTGACTGACTGACTCACTCACTCACTCACTCTCCCTCCCTCCATCTCTCTCTCTCTCTCTCTCCCTCTCTCTCTCTCTCTCTCCCTCTCTCTCCCTCTCTCTCTCTCTCTCCCTGTCTCTCTCTGTGAACACGTCACACTCAATCTCATCTTGGCTTGAAAAATCCTCTCTTCAGAATGTTTCCAACAACATCAAGAGCCTCGACATATTCCAACACTGCTGCCTCCAGTGCGTCCAGGTTGGGGTAGGGGTCGACCCAGAGGGAGGCCACTCCTGTTTCACACTGACACGTGCAAAGAGAACACAAAGCAACGCTATAAAATATTGTGCAAGGACAATTTTTCTTCTGCTCGTGATTTCTCACCTGTGATTATCGGCTGCCTGTTGCACTGTGGGTATTCCACGCCCCCCCCCCGCGCCAAAAGCATGGAAAACCCGATTAAGTGGGGATAAACAGTAGATTAGTTGGGATTAACCGGGAGATTAACAGGGGATAAGAAGATATTAACTCCACTCGACATTTGCTCTTTTCCATTGTGGGGCAAGAAGCTAATGGCACCGTCCACACTAAGAAGTGGGGTTTACAGGGGTGGATTTTTGGGGCCAAAAAGTTGCCCCCCTTCGTAAATGGGGTTGTTTCCAGCGGGGGGATCCAGGGTCCTACACCCTTGTTTCTTGACACATGCAAACGTTTTTACTTTTTCCATGATGTGTTTTGCTATGGTGGTTTCACCCCACCCCTGACACACCCGGTTCGAGTCAAGCTCAGAAATTCTCGGCACGCCGTCGGCCGGGGCTCTGACTGCAGGGGGCGGAAGCGACACCCCAGATTGAGGGGCATTGTTCCTGAGCCGACACCCTGCAGGGCGGAGCCTTCCGGAGCCGGCACCCTGTGGCGCAGACCCTTCTGTCAGCAGTATCTGTTGGGACAAGGGTCACATAACTTTGACAGTGGCACTTAAGCACAGGCAAACAAAATGGGGAGGTTCAGCGCGCCTTAAATTTCACACGTGCGGTGCCCCAATTGCCAGATCACTGCCCCAGATCACCACATTTGCCCTGAATTGGCTCCCAGAGCCAATGACAAGTGACCAAATGGTATCTGTGCCACGATCTGGCAATTGGGGCACGTCGAAAAAGGACTGCACGTGCTTGCTGAACCTCCATGGTACCTGCCGGGGGGGGGGCAGATGAACAAGAAAACAACAGCTCAGAACGCCGCGCGGTCACCTGTGAATTGCACGGACTCCGCACAGGATGGACCAAACAAGAACACCTGCCAGTGTAGATACCTGCTGATCTCATCAGATCCAGGCCACAGATTTGGCTGAAATACCCGACTGTCGTGGTTGCTCTTTTGGCTTGGTGCTTGTGCGTGCGCGTGCGCATCCTCAAGGTCCAGCTTGGCGGATTGCCAATATTTTCTATCGGAGGTGAGAAATTTTTTGACCTTGAAAAGAGATGAGTGAGAAGTGCACAAAAGAAAAGGGGTCGAGAACGAAAGAACAAGAAACAGAGAAAAAGAAAAGAGAAAATAGAGAGAAGATGAAAGGGAGAGGCAAGGGAAGAGAGGGGACAGAGAAAGGGAGAACTCGTGCGCTTGTTTGGCCAGTTTGAGCAAACAGCCCACAACCTGGAAACGCAAACGCAAACGTTATTGAGAACTATCACAACATGCCAGGGTTGCGGGCTGCTTGCTAAAAATCCCCAAAAATTGACTTTCCAGGGACAAAGCGCAAGACGTGTCAGGTGTGAACCCGGCCTGAGGCCTCACGCAAAAATGGCCACATTTGGCCGCCCCTCTTGTGGAGTTCAAACCACAGAACAGAAAAGGCAAAAGCCACAACAGACAGAGGAGCCTCTCGGGGCGAAGTCGCGTGATTTTGCGGGTCAATTCACGCTGTGTGTGTCACGCCTCATGTCGCAGGGTTGTTCAGCACAACTGCGTCATGGGTTGCATTCCTGTGTGCAATTTTGAGTACTTGCGTCCCTGCACGTGTACGTCAATAGGTACTGCGTCCCTTCACACGTCAATGGCGACTTTCAGCAAACAGCCCGCAACCTGGAAACGCACAAAAGTCAAGGTAACTTTTGACCAATGACAACATGCCAAAAGTTACGTTTGTGTTTGCGTTTCCAGGGTTGTGGCTGTTGGCTGAAACTCCCTGAAAAGGCGCCACACCCACGCATGTCATTGACGCTGCGTCGCTGCGTACGTCATTGGACGCTGCGTCTCTGCGCTGCGTCGCGGGACGCGCCCAGTGCGCGCACTCTCCCCCGACCCGCGGGGTGTCAGCGGGGGACCCACTCCCCAACAATGCGCGCTGTCTGTCCACTATTTCCCCGGCCTATTCAAACCCCTTATTGAGGGCCAGATGTCGGGTCTGTTCCTGTTACACTGAGGAGGGGGCGGGTCCAGGGGGGGCCAGGGGCGCGCCCCTCTTTGAAAAAGTTCAGCCCCTAATGTTTGCATTTTTTTTCACATCCTGTCACTGTATATTTTTTGGCACCCCCCCCCCGTTGGGGGTCGCGCCCCCCGACCCTTACCCCGGATCCGCCCCCAGCCCCGCACACTCGCTATTAATTAAGACGTCAATGGACAAATTGAGATTTCAAGGCTTAATTACACAAATGGAGATTTCACGGTCGGCCATGTTTGCAGGGAGGGTTTTCAATGCAAGGTGTTGAAGCCCCTGTGTCCGGTGGTGGTCAAGTTCACTGAAGCGTGGCAAAACTGACCACAAATGCGCGACCGAACATGTATTGACGTGTGCATGTCGACGTCAAACTACGTGCACGTGAACGTCAAAGTTTGACGTGCCTTCGTCACGGACAGTAGAAACGCCAGGGAAATTGGTCTGCGTTGTGGTTGGCTGTTTTCAGTGGTGATTTGACAGGGGACCAGAATTTGAAGAACAATTGGTTGGCATGAGGACGCCAAGCCAGTTCTAGAACTGGGTGCGATGCATGTCTGTCAACTCACACACACGCACACACACGCACATAAGTACACACACACACATGACACATGCACGTCACACACACATGTGCATTCGTGTCACACGCATGCACACACACGCACATGTACATTTGCACACACACAGACATACACACACGCATACACCCCCCCCCCCACACACACACACACACACAAACACAGCCACACAACATTCATCACAGGCCACAACCCGTGAACAGCAGTAGTGCGAATCACGTGCACTTGTGTTGTAGAGCGGAACATTTCACACGTGCACACACACACACACGTGCACACACACACACACACGCACGCACACACACACACGCACACACACACACACTGTGCACATGCATCACCCCTGACAGCAGCAGCGCACAGCACGTGTGTTGTAGAGCGGAACATTTCACAGGTGCACACACACACACACACACACACACACACACACACTGTGCACATGCATCACCCCTGACAGCAGCAGCGCACAGCACGTGTGTTGTGGAGCGGAACGTTTCAATTATCGCCCGATTGGAGGGTGCGACGCAATTGAGCGAGGATAATGGGCGATGATGATGTTTGATGGGGACAAATGGGGCTCCCCGGGTGGGCCCGGGGCACGAGGGGGTGAGGGGGAGCGAGGGGTGGGGTGGGGGAGCGAGGGGTGGGGGTGAGAGGGAGGGGAGGGGTGGGGAGGAGCGAGGGGGTGGGGGTGGGAGGGGAAGGGGTGGGGAGGAGTGAGGGGCTGCAGGGGGCGAGAGGGGTGCGGGGGTAGAAGAGGCATACAAGGTCAAGGGAGCCACGAGAGGCAGGGTCCAGGAGGAGCCGAGCAGTGTGGAGTGGGTGGGTGGGTGAGTGGGTGGGTGGGTTGCCGGATAGGGTGTCAGTTTTGTTAACAGCTTCAGGAGCCAGGCGAGACCTGCTCGTTCCAATCCCTACATCAGACATCTCACGTCAACTGCAGACGTTCTTGACGTAGTTCAGCGTGTCTGACACGGCAATCCGACGCAGCACGCTTTGACAGGCAACAACACGTGAGACACCCAAACACGTGACGCACGACGTCGCCGGTGTGAATCAGACCTCATTGAATGCGCGAAATCTCTGCGCGCGCGCGTTCACGCGTGAACCCAGCACCTGGAACACCGTTCCGCGCGCGCGAAATCTCTGCGCGCGTTCACGCGTGAACCCAGCACCTGGAACACCGTTCCGCGCGCGCGAAATCTCTGCGCGCGTTCACGCGTGAACCCAACACCTGGGACGTCGTTCCGCGCGCGCGAAATCACACCTCCCGACTCTGGGGCTCAAGCGGTTTCAGCGGCAGAGGATCCAGGACTTGTGTGTGTGTGTGTGTGTGTGTTGTGTGTTATGTGCGCAGTTGCGCACGCCCATGTATGTGTGCGTGTTTGTGGGAGTGCGTGTGTTTGTTTGTGTATGTGTGTGCGTGCATGTTTGTGGGAGTGCGTGCGTGTTTTCGTGTGTGTGTGTGTGCGTGTGCAGGTGCAGAAGGACAAGCAAGCATAAAATCAACTGGGAGATTGCTGTGATGACTGCACATGTGGTTTGCGTGCGTGTGTTTGTCTGTGTGCGTGTGTGTTGTGCGTGTGTGTGCGTGTCTGTGTGCGTGTTTGCAGGAGTGCTTATGTGTTTGTGTGTGTATGTGTGTGCGTGCGTGTTTGTGTGTGTGCGTGCGTGTGTGTTTGTGCGTGTGCGTGTGTATAATTTCTGAAGACAGAGTGACATTTGGCTGTCCAAGTTTTTCGTGTTGACACAGCTCCTTGGTGATCGGGATCGACACCGTACGAGGCGCCACTGACATCTGGCGGGGAACTCACGAACCACACAGCTCCACTCACAACACTCCATGCAGGTCCAGCAGGTACCACCAAACTTCGGGGCGGGAAACAAAACTCTGACTGGACTGATGTCCGATCCTGGGAGGCTCAAAACGTGTGTGAGTGTGTGTGTGTGTGTGTGTGTGTGTGTGTGTGTGTGTCTGTGTGTGTCTGTGTGTGTATGTGTGTGTATGTGTGTGAGTGTGTGAGTGTGAGTGTGTGTGTGTGTGTGTGTGTTTCTGTACCCAAGAGCGCTGTGTCGTGAAGGGCGACGGAAATCCGAATGTCTGTCACGGATTGGGGGGTTGAAGGTCATCTGGGTTCAAGGTCATCCAGGTCAAAGGTCATCCATGAATCGCTGACTGAACAGAAGGCCCAAGCTGCTGAATTCTTTCTGTCCTGAGTTCCACCAAGGTGTCATTTGATTCACACAGGTCACCTCAGCAAGAAGAATTGTCTCAAACTTCTTTGGTTTCAAGAGTACAAAAGTAATTTCAACACAAACACAAGCTGATTTTGTCAAAAAACATTCTGGCCACATGTTTCTCTGTGATTTAGTTTCAATGAGAAGCAATTGGAATTTCTGATTGCAGAGTTTTTTTTTCAGAAACTGAAGCTGTTTTGCCAACAAATATCTGACTGTCATTGATTGTGGTGTGTCTAAATTTAACCTGAATAAAAACAATTGAAAAAACTGTGAACACCTGCTATTTTGCTATGAATGCCAGAGAAATTCTGGACACACAGATGACAATGGTTATGTGCCACTTTGGCACTTGAAGACCTGTTCTGGACTGTCCTAAAATGCTGGAAGAAATACCAAAAAGATCAAAAACATAGTTTTGAGCAAATTCTGACCCAATGGTGATTTCTTTGTGCCTTCTCCAATGAGCTATAGAACTGAATGAAACATCTGTGTAAATTATATATTGTGTACTTCCTGACTGGAAGCCTAAATTTTAAACCAGGACTGAATTCCCCAATCAAGAAGAACATCAATGAAACACAGATATGGAACAAATACATTGAAACATTTGTTGGCAGAACGTGGAAGGAACTGTGCTCTTCAATACCATTGTTGGCTTGGTATTGGTCACATTTTCGTCACAGTGTGTGTCAATTCAACAGGCTGGCCAGAAGATGCCTTTCCATTTCTGTCTTGAGAAACATAACAAATTGCTATGTTTTGTTTCCTCCAACTGGGAAACTTATGATTCAAGAATTAAACTGGGACAGGAGATATAATATTTTGAGTAAGAGAAATCACAAAGTTCCCAGTGTCAAACAACTTCACTGGATATTCAAACTACACAGAGGTTTCAGGCTGAACCTCACTTTTCCACTTCTGTCAATTTTAACCAAACACCATGAACACTGTGTCCTGGGCAAATTATTCATTGTTGATATTTCCAAAAATAGTACAACAGATACCTATTGTGGATTCTACTCCAATCTGGCTCACTTTCCCAGCTTCCCCTGGATTGGTATTCAGATCCACATTTCATTTGTTGCATCATGTGATATTCATATGCTGTTTGACACAATCAATTCAACATTTGCTGTCAGTCACAAAAACCACTTGATGAAAAATGCACCTCTGTGTTGTGCACCACCAGTCTGGGGTGTATTGTTTTCTGGAACAAGAAAAACAAAGTTTTTATACAAGATTCAAGTGTCCAAAGTGTGCTACATTTCTCTTTTCTTCTGTGATGACCAGCACCTACATGATGCTGACTGTCACCCAGTTAATGTTGACCTTGACCTACATGATGCTGACCTTGACCTACATGATGGCCCAGGTGCAAAGTCACCCAAAATTAAGTTTTCTACCAGTCCAGATGGCTTGTCACAAGTTGTTACATCCACATTTCAATGTGCTATTTTTGTTCGCCAAAATAGTCAGGACACAAGGTCATTGTCTCTCCAATATAAAGCTATTCCACAAAGCCCATCCATGAGGAGGTCCATATTTCTGCAGAATCCAACACTGATTTTGTTTCCCAATGAATTTGTTCAAAGCATTTTAGTTCTCAGCTGCAATGTCTTGGCTGGCCAGCATGTCAATGTCACAATTGTTACAATGCATCACAATTCCAACAGAAACCAACTGTGTAACTTTGCTGGAGTTTCTGTCTTGAGCACAACCCACAACACAACCAAAGAAGACAGCAGCCAGTGTCAGAATCAGGAAAACAACTATATGTTTATGAGCACATACAGCAGTTCTGAGAATGTGTCTGTTGTTCTGTTTTACTACAAATATTATGCAGAATTTAATGTCAGTTTGAAGCTCTCTGTCACCAATTGCAAGATAACACAGGAGAACATATTTATGCAGAGGGATCCATTCAGAAATATATCTCTTGGTCAGGACATTTGCCAGGTGACCCAGGTTGCTTTTGAATTCACAGAATCTTTGGTGGATCTAGTGAGGTTTCAAAAGATAATATATTTCAAATTACATAAGATTCCACCTCCATCTCGCCATGGGAGCTGGACTATGGTAGCCACTTTTCGTGGCGTACAATATGGTGGGTATTGATTTGATTTAAAATATTTCTTTACTGAGGATTCTCTCATCCACTCACAACACACATGCACACACAACACACATACACACACAGAATAATGTTTTCTTTGTCTGAAGATGGGCAAATGTTTATGCAGGAGTACCTCAGATCTACCTTGTGCTTCTACAATCCATGTTGTATTGGGGTGTTCTTATCACCCTGTCTCTCTTGCTTTTGGGTGTTGTTATCAACTTCTTATCTGAGCAGGTGGCCTGCACAAGTGCTGTACAGTGGGTTTTGTTGGTGTCAGACAACTGTTCCTGCCCCCTCCTCTAAACTCCAATACCAGTTGTGGTTACATGGTTGTGTGGTCTGTTCTGGGATTTGTGTTGTGTCTGGCAAAGTTGTCAGAGTCAATGTTCATCTTATGATAAACAGTGAATTTGAGCAGCTCAAAGCAGTGGCTGTGTGTGTGTTGATGTCTTCAACCTTGGCAGAAAAGAACTGCAAAATCTTTCACCCTTTGCAGGTTGTCGCACAGACATTAAATTCTACCCAAACTCACCCATGGAGACCTTGACCCTTTGCGGGGACGACTACTATCACAACAAACCTGTCAAGCCAGGCACCTTCCATGCTGGAGGGTGGAGAGTCTCTAAAATATTGCACTATGTTTTCAAATTCAAAAGACGTCCATTGTCATTGAAATTTAGACACAGTCTTCTTGATATTCACAGCTGGCTTGAAATAATTTTTCAGGGTGTACCCCAGGTGCCAGAACAGAGAAGACACAGCAGTGTGAAAGGGGAGCAATTGCTCAGTCTCTCTCCTCTATCTAGCTTGCAAAGAATCAGAATATCTCCAGCTGCAGGTCTTGATTTGATCTTTTTGTTTGAAAAACAAGACACAATCATCAGCCCCAAAGTTCTCTGGGAGATTATGATTTTTGGAAAATACGGCCGTGGTGAAAAGAAAAACACTTTGCATAGTGGGTTTTACCAGTGTATCAATGAGGAATGGAAAGGTCATTTTTGTGCAAAAGGTTTTGGTGATTCCAAGCACATCAGTGTTGCTTCACAGAGCAAACACATTTCTGTCAGGACAAGAGGCAGTTCCTTTGTGAAACTCTCTTTGTTATGGCTGTGTCTCTCTCATGGGAAATGTGAACAAAACAAAGAATCTGCAGAATTTGAATTGTTGGGGCACCCATGGACAAACCTGCTTGAAATGAAATTGCAGAAATCTGGCATAGTCAACTCCTTTTCACTGATCATTCCAGTGGTTGATGAACGTTTGTTGTTTGACACTTTTTTTCTACATGAGAGACAACAAGCCAGAAAAAGAGACTGTGTGAACAAGATGTGGACATCTCATGATTCATCAGCTCAACTCAGGGGTACTGGCAGTATGTAGAACATGCAGAAATGTGCCTGTCCATTTAAACCAGACAACAATCACAGTCCTGTTTGGGTTTTTGATTTTCTTTGAAAAGTTGTGTGTTCAAATGGACAAGCATGTCTGTTGCTCAGTTGTTGATGATATTTGTGCAATGTGTTCATTTGATATTTGTTATCCTCTGCAGTAAAAGTCTGAAAGACAAATTTGCTGAACTGTGAACATGTCACTCCCACATGTCTGACAATTTTTTGTTGTGCTTTGTCAGAGTCACTTGAAAATGCCACATGGTTGAAAGCAACTAAAATATGCAAAAGTCTAAATAAAACATTACCAATCATACAAAGCTCAGAAGAACAGAGAGAAATAGTTGAAGTGGCAAAATTAGCTTTGAACAACAAGAAAAGGTTTCATATTTGTCCAATTGACATCATCTTGTTCATAGGAATGGTCACTGGTGAGGTAAGTGAATCTGTGAAAGGCTTTCTCTCTTTACTGAATCTCCCCAAAACAATATTGTCCTTCTGGATGTTGGGTGCTGCAGAGTAAACAGAAATGCAAACAAAACCTGTTACTGTTTCTTGAATACATGCTTGTGTGCCCAAGGGGAAGCCCACATGACATGTGGTCTTGGTTATTAGAACAGGCCTGAAACCTCTGCATTTGGTTTGCACACTTACGTGGCTGACAGTTACAATAAAGAAGCAAAGGCAGGGAAGGTATTTTATCCTCTCATGTCCAACAGCAAAGCTGGTAAAAATGCTCTTATTTTTGTTTTCCTGTAGAAAGTGATGAGATGGATATCAAAAGATCCAGTTCATTTTCAACAATGGAAAAACAAACTTTTACATAACACGTTGCCAGACATCAGATACTTGCATTATCGCTCATTCATCAATTACTTCAGTTTGGGGTTAAGTACCCCTATTAATATTGATGAAGTTTATGGGTATGCAAAACATACATTGTTCCCAGATTTATCCCGAAGAAGCTGTGTAGCACTTTTCATGAATAATTTGGCTGATGTTGAGTGGATCAATGTACAATGTGACAAACCATTGAGCAGCACAGTTCTGTGCAAGCATTCTGAAGTAGAGGTGGCCAGTGTTCCTGTGCAAGAAATAGCTTCCAGACATATCAATAATAGACATTGCATTGTCTACAATCAATCATGTCTCATGATGTCATGGTTTGACAAAATTCCAAAGCAACATTTACCATTCCACACAGATCTCACCAGAGTCACTCAGTTACAGTTTCTCTTCAATGCTGTGAGAGAAATGTTTCCTCCAATACTTTCACCACAGGAAGGGACAATTTGGACATTCAAGAGGTACTCAGGCATTTTCCATCACAACAAGGGACTCTCAAGAGCAGGTGGATTGCTTTTGTATGAAGTCAATCCAATTTGCTTTCAACAAGGAGTTAATGTTTTGAGATGCTCTCACAACTCTTTCATCTCAGTCAAATTTGCACTAAACAACAAACACTTGTGTGGCAACATTTCACACAAGGCACACTATTTTTTTTCTCAAAACCTAAGGACAGAAGCACAAAAAATCAGGACAGACAATTCCTCACTTTCACACTTGATTGGAATTACCATTCAACAAAAGAAAGGTTTTGCAACCAGAAAAACTGAAAATGAAATGTTCAAATGCAACAACAGCCATCTGATAGAGAAACATTTAGAAAATGACCTTTTGGCAGACTGTCACCCTGAGGGTGAGGATGAGATGTTCTTGCACATGTTGGCAAAGGGAGAAGAACAGATGTGTGCAGACAAAGGCACAATTGCATGCAGGAGAGGCCACCCAAGATGTTTTCATATTTCAGAGATTTGCAAGTATCAGTTGACAGATGCTGGGCATCTGACTCCTTGTAGAACTGGGGAACATATGGAATACTGCAAGGCTTTTTCATGCAATATGATGTTTAAGTGCCCAGCATATTATTGTGTCCCTTGGGGCTACATTTGTGATGGGAAAGTTGATTGTCCTGGTGGCTTTGATGAGGTGAAAGGTATTTGCATGTCCCAAAGGTCATGTTCCAACATGTTTAAGTGTGCCCATTGCAGTGTGTGTATTCATCTTGGAGACATTTGTGATAAAAAAGAAGATTGTCCTTTGCAAGATGATGAACTTCACTGTGAATTGCACCACTTTGTTTGCCCAAAGATATGTTTATGCTTCCCTTCCTCTGTTCACTGTAAAGGATCACTGAACTTTCCAATGTTCCTAAAGGCTTCAATAGCATTCAGTCTTGTCAGTTTGCAAAAGTCCACATTGAACTTTTGTGAGCAATTGTTGGAAATGGCATCTTCTGTTATCCATTTGGAGATAAGACACAGCAAACTGAACACACTCAGCTTCTTATGCAAGGAAATACATCTTCTGGACAGTGTTATAGGCATCAATGTGGCTGACAATAATATTTCTGAATTTGCTTTGTTCTGCTTGAAATATCCTTCCAAATTAAAAGTACTGATTCTCAGTAGGAATACCATCACAAAAACCAATTGGCAAGCATTTGATATGTTGACCAGCCTAGAAATGCTTGATTTGTCAGAAAATCCCATTGCTGAAGTGGATATTGGTCTCTTACTTGGAATAGAAAAACTCAAATATTTGAGCCTGACAAAAGCAATATCATCAGTTTCCCTTGAAACATATCCTCCAGCAGTAAAAAACAGAGTCTTTCTTCATGTGGATGATCCCAGTTTGTGCTGTTTGGTTTCATGGCCCAGTATCTGCACTGCAGAAAGAGCCTGGTATTCAAAATGCAGACTGCTGCTGAATCATGTGTTGCACTTTATGTTCTGCATTGTGGCTATTACTGTCTTCCTGGTGAACATTGCTTCATTCATTATTCATTTCAGAACACAGAAGATGCAAAATAGATCATTTAGACTTACTATTTCAAGTATAAACTTCACAGACATGTGTTTTGCCTTGAACTTGAGTTTTCTGTGGGCAGGAGATGTTCATTTTGGGGACATGTTTGGATTACACGATAAAAGCTGGAGGAAATGTCATGAATGCTTTGTTATATTGTTCATCTTCAATTCACACAGTATCATTTCCCCTTTGCTTTTGGCATTTCTTGCTTTGCAGAGGCTCCATGTTGTTGTATTTCCTTTTGAAAAACAATTCAAAAGTTTTAGTCTTGTCATCAAAGCCATTGTAAATATGTGTGTGTTGTGCCTCTTGCTTGCTTTGACCATCACCTTTTCTGTAAGAGTGGTTGATGGTTATTCTGCCAGTGGTTTGTGCTTTCCATTTGTGGCCACTTTAGGACCAGGTGTATTCACTGTAGGACTCACAATCTTTATTTTGTGTGAAGATATAGCCACCATTGTCTTCTCTGTCACTGCATACATCAAGATCTGTTTCTCAATAAGAGACTCCCACAGAAGAGTAAAATGTTCAGGAAAGCTACATTCTTCATCCTCTTTGAATATGATCTTGCAATTTTCCCTTTTGATTGGAACACATATTCTTGGGTGGGTTGTGAGTGGATTGCTTTACATTATTCTCTTGTTTGATGAGGAGTATCCCCTGTCAGTTCCTGTCTGGTTTCTAGTTTGTGTTTCAAGTGCAAACCCCATGATTACTCCTGCTATTTTTATTGCAGTTGCTAAATTCTCAGGCTAGATTCAGATTATTGCTTTGCTTCAACAATTGAGGAGAAAAGAATGTACAGATTGTGTGATGGACCTTCAGGGCAGAGCACTGGGTGACAGTGCAGTACAAGCACCAGAACTTAGTCTGGTGTCTGATTGGGTGTGTGCAAATGAGGGGCTTCTGAATGGTTGAAAATGTCTGTCTCTCCAGAGCTCTGTCTGTCTCTCTCTGCCTCTCTTTCCCCTTCTTTCTTCCTCTTCTCTTGAACACCTCCTTTCACATTTTCTTCCTTTCTTTTGGTTTTTGTACATTTTTGCTTTGTTGTCCTCTCCCACCCTTTGTCTGTCTGTCTGTCTGTCTCTCTGTCTGTCTGATTGGAAATACACATATTTTTTTGTTTATCTCTTTGTCTATCCATTGGTCTTTTTTGTTGCTCCATCCGTCTGTCTGTCTGTCTGTCTGTCTGTCTGTCTGTCTGCCAATTAGTCCATCCATCTATCTGTCTGTCTGTCCTTCTGCTCTCCTGTCCAACCATCCACCTATCCATCCATCCTTCTGTCCAGCTGTCCATCCATCCATCAATCTGTCCGTCCGTCCCTCCCTCCCTCCTTCCCACCCTCCCTCCCTCTCCCTCCCTCCCTGTCTCCCTCCCCCTCCCTGCCTCCATCCCAGCCTGCCTGCCTCCCTCCCTGCCTCCCTCTGGTTGTGTTGGGGGCCTGGGGCACCCACCTCGAGCTCCTTAACCTAACCAAGTCACACTCGTACACACTTACTCAAATCAGTTCATCTCAGTTTCAGCCTGTTGAACCAACAGTCTTCAATTTATTTGTCCATCCATACTTCATGATCAAGAATAGGCACAAGTATACAATTATCAATCAATGTACAATAATCAAAGATCAATCAATCAAGCAAAGGTTCTCTCAGGCAACTGCCCTGAGTCAGTTGCACAAGCACTATTTATAGTCCACACAAGTTCACAAATATCCCCCTCATATTTATCCAACAGCATCAAGAATGTCAAGGCCTGGTAGTGCCCTCCATTGCTATTTAAAAGCACCAGTCTTCAAGGTCAGTTGATGCAATCAACCAGGGAGCTTGTGTCATGCCAATGGTCAGATCGGTTTGGTTGAACCGATTATTTGGCTTACACAACACTCCCTGGCTCCCTCCCTGGCTCCCTCCCTGGCTCCCTGGCTCCCTGGCTCCCTGGCTCCCTGGCTCCCTGGCTCCCTGGCTCCCTGGCTC
>JAAUXT010128955.1_pt1 | contig 19086 bp, 27 predicted proteins | sample 7278171 | NCBI WGS metagenome assembly JAAUXT01 (sample SAMN14350112, study PRJNA611818) | marine sediment metagenome | isolation source: surface marine sediment (1.8m) | place: French Polynesia: Moorea | collected 2018-08 | reverse complement strand
CTGGTAACACCCTCAGCAATGGCAGCTGGTAGTAATGCATGCAAAGTGTGAAAAATGTAGTTTTGATCTTTTCAAAATTTCTGTGAAAGGAGGATGTTCCATAATGCACTAATCTCTCTTGACTTCGGACAATAAACGTTCAAACGTACGACATCGTTCTTCCTTTAAATCCAAGCCCATCTTCGTGAGACACTGACCCATGTCCGTGTCACACTCACCGGCGGCGCGGGCGGTCGGGTCGCCGTTCTCCTTCACGTCGGGCGCCGTTTCGCCCTCGGCGCCGCCTGGCTGCAAGATGCACGCCTCGCTGTCGACGCGAGACTGACGCGCGCGCTGCGCCAACAGGATCGGGTCCACACCGAGCCTGAAGCATAAGCGCACGTCAAGACAGGTGCCGAACCGACTCCTGACATACAGTCAATTCGAAGCAAGACTCAAGTACAAACTCCACCCGACTAAAACACCTGAAAGCTCATGCCCCTGGGGAGAAATAGTTCAAGAGGGTTCGTCAAGAAGAGCTGCGGTGCGCACAGAGCGAAACGATATTTGTCAGGGGTCAGGACTGATTCCTGAGATAAGTTCTCAGGCGCTGAAACGCCTGTGGCACCTGGAGCCGATGTCGCGCCGCGCGCTCCAGGCGACGAGCAGCAGCACGAGCAGCACGAGCAGGATCCCAACGCCGAAGCAGCCGAGCGCCCACGGGATCACCTCGCCGCCCTGCCGGCGACAAGCGTGTGAACATGGGTCCGGTTTCAACGAGCCAGTGAGCAGGAGGCATGTGCACGAACCAACCTTGACTGTGATTTTCCATCTTGACCGCAGACACATTTTTTCATGCGAAAAAAGTTTGAGCTGAAGGTCATGCCCCCCTGAGTCAGCTCGCAAACAATTCACTCCAAATTTTGTGCGTGCGAGGGTCGGGCCTTGGGTGAGGGCGCTTCTCACCACCCAGATCTACGAGAGCTCACCTGCCGCGCCGCGGCCTCGGCCCCCACAGGCGGCTCGGCGCAGTCGTCCCCGGTGTAGAGCGGGAGCGGCAGACGCTGCGCCGTCCGGTCGTCCTGGAGCAGCGTCTCGAACGCCGCGTCGAGGGTGCTGTACTCGACCGGATGACCCAGCACCCGCAGCGTGAAGATGAAGATGGACACCACCTCCCTGTCAAGCGTGAATGCGCATAGTAGAATTTCCGTTTCACCCGGATTGCGAGGCCAATTTTCCCTTGATGTGGACTCTTACCCCTGTTCGCCCTGACAAGCTTCAGAGCGATGCTGCAGCTCTATCTCGTCCCACGTGGCCGAAGATACGTTGGTGATGAAGTGTTTGATGACATTGCTGATGAGGTCGCATTTCTCTTCGTCCAGTTCGCCAAGGAACAGAATAGCGGACTGTTGGTCTGTGAGGAAAGAGCAAAGGGTACACGGACATGGAGCTCGAAGATCAACCAAAAAGCATTGAACGTGCCTGGCCTTCTGATTCAACTGTCGTCCTCAATCTAGTTGCTGAAGATTCTTCTCAAATCACGAACACATCGCAAAAAGAGCTCGCTTGACTGATGTTCTGCGGGTTGATCGAAATGCGTTTCCCCAGCTGTTTCTTGCTGAGTGGAAGCCCAAACCTACCTGTGTCTGAGTAATCCCAGTCAATGAGGCTCGTGTAGTCCCAGTCTGCCAAGTGGCCACAGGGGCAATCGTCGGAAAACCCAAGCACTGCAACAAAAGACGAAAACACTCGCACAGGGCACGGGAGTGACCGTGACCTTCCACTGCAACGATAGGAATGAAACAGAGCTGAGCTGGGGTGGCATGCTCTCCTATTTCCCAGTGGTCTTGAAAGACGAGCCCAGCTCTGAGGTTCAGCCTGCACTTGGATCCTGCAGCGCGCTTACGTACAATTTGCGCTGCGACGTTGTGCCGAAACTGCCAGAAGAAATTAGCGTTTTTGTGTTGAATGTGAAGGGCCGAGGAACTACACACACATGTACCATAATCCTCCTGTGTTTGGCACGAGCAGTCCTCATTGCAATGCTCTCCAACCCAGCCGCTGAGGCACGAGCACGTGTAAGTATCGTTCCCCTCGTGGACGCAAGTATCCGTTCCGTTGGGGTTGCACTGAGTGGCGACGCAGGGATCCGAGGTGAGGTTGCAGTGCGTCCCGTTCCATCCCGGAGCACAGAGACACGTGTACCCGGTTGCGTGCTGCGAACACGTGCCGTTGTTCAGACACGTGTCATTCTGACACCGCGGAGCCTGAAACATGCGAACCGCAACGTAGAGACAGGACTACACTGATGTGGCACATTTCAAACATTTGATTTCTGTGACGGCACATGTTGAGTTTGCACACCCTGTCCGTACAGTTGACTCCCATGAAGCCCTCGACGCAGCCGCAGCGGAAGCCGCCCACCAGGTCCACGCACGCACTACGATTCCCCCCAGGACACGTCACGTTCACGCAGTCGTCCACGTCCACGTCACAAGTCTCTCCCTGGTACCCGGTGTCACACGCGCACGAGTACCCGCCCAGTGCGTCGCTGCAGTTGCCATGGAGACACGGGGACGACGCGCACTCGTCAACATCGACCTCACAGCTCGTCCCTGTCAGCCTGGGTGTGGATGTGGGGTGTGTGAATTGATCAGCTCTGTTGCACGAAATGTGAATTGGGTTGTTCTTCACGTGCACGTCAAAGACTTCAAGATTGTCAGTGAAGCAGACTGCACAGAAACAACCACTGAACAACATGCCCTTACCCTGCGGCGCAGACGCAGTCGAAACCATTGACGACGTCTTGGCACACTGAACCATTGCCATGGCAAGGAGAACTCGCACACTCGTCGGTCTCGTTCTCACAGTGGACCCCTGCAGACAGGTCACAGCGCAAATATGAGTCGTCGAGTCAGTTCGCAGCTCTGCCGTGAAGGATTTTTCCGGATGTCCAACGGTCGTTTTATTTTGTTCACATGAGCGTTGGTCTTCATGCACCACAAGGCCGCTTTGCTTTGCGTTGTTTCCACGGATCCTGTGGGCCTGAGGGAGGACATCTCTCAGGGCGAGGCAAACTTCTCCACACATTCAAGGACAACCGAACAGGTTTGGGTTCAGAGCACTCTCCTCGCACAAACTTTTGGGGAAACAAAGCGAGGGGGAGGGGTTGGGGCCCCTGGATGCGCTACGAGCACTCCGATCCCGGTCCTCAAGGGGAGGACCCCATTCAAGGACCTCATTCAATGACCAAGGCAAAGAAATGTCAGAAAGGAGCGACAAAGTTCTCATGAGGACAAACAAACAGGAAAGAGTCTTTTTCCTGCAAAGGAACACGGATACGTATACTCACCGTGAAAACCAGGCGCACATTTGCAGCCGTAAAAACCGCTGTGCTCAACACAAGTGGCGTTGTTCAGACAGCCGTGATTCAGGCATTCGTCTATCTGTCAACGAAAGAACTTGATGACCGGAAAGCACATGATGCAGTGATTCAACTCAATGCCAATGTGCTTTCAACGTCAAACCCGTCAACATTCGGGCAGCGTCAGCGAAACACGAAGCACGATTGAAGTTTTTGAAAGCAGGAACAAGGATAGATCTCGTGCATGTTACCACTTCCCCAACCGCGCCTCTGCGCGTGCGTTCGCATCGATTTGGCCCTTCGAGGACAGATGTACGGAGAACCGTGGTGAGTGCGCAAGGCAAGCCTCGGAAATCAGCCCGCCGTCATGTCGGAATACTCACGTCGACTTCGCAGCGTTCTCCCGTCCATCCTGCCGGACACTCGCATCTGAACCTGCGCGGCTCGTCCACGCACGTCGCGTTCTCATGGAGACAGGGTGACGATGCGCATTCGTCCACGTCCACGTCACACGTCGGACCTAGAACAACCGAGTGCTGTGAGGAGTACAGCTCGGTTGGTATGCATGGCTGTGGGATGTCCATTCAGCAGTTTGTGCGACAGGACAGAGCATTGTTGGTGCGCCAGAAGACACAGAGGCGTAGCACATTGACTTGACTGGAGCGCAGATCCAGCAAAAAAAAAAGAAAGTTCCTGACCCAAAACAAGTTTGACCACAACAAAAAGAACCTTGGCTGCTTTGGACGTCAGAAAGCATTTGGAAACAACACTTGCTACAAAAAGAAGGGACGCACCGGTGAAGCCTTGAGTGCAGTTGCAGCGGAATGACCCAGGCGCGTTGACGCACTCGCCACGTCCCGAACACGTCGACCCGATGAGACATTCGTCCACGTCATTTTCGCAGTGCACGCCTGCAACACGCGTGATAACAGCGGACATCAGAGAACGTTCGGGTCTTGTCAGGGTCAACATGTCAGTCGACAGGACACGGACACGTGGACTATTGCCGAGACCGTACTCACCGGTGTAACCCGAGGTGCAGGTACACGAGTAGACGTTGACGCCGTCCACACAGGCGGCGGCGCCGGCGGAGGCGCATGGAGATGAGGTGCACTCGTTCACCTCCTCGTCACATCGCGAGCCCGTCCAGCCTGCGACAACGAAGGTCCAACAGACATCGTGCATCACTGTGCTACACGCTTGATTCAGAGCTTCGTCAGGATGGAGCTGTGACAGGTACATCTTTCAACAACAAACCCGTCTTGACTCAGGCTCAAATGGTGGTTCAGCGATGCCAAAGGTATCTCACCCGGGAGGCAGATCTTGGAGCCGTCGGGCGCGCACGTGTAGTGGCCGCTGAACGAGTCCCTCGGGCGACAGTAGCGCGCGCAGTCCGGCCCGTGCCAGAACTCCTCGCAATGTACGCTCAAAGTCAGGTCCAACCTGGAATACGTGGACACGTAAGGTGCATACTGTGGGCCTCAGCCGCAGCTCTGAAGCCAACCAGCCTGCCATTCGGATTCAGGGCACACGGCCTTGATCGTTCCAGCCTCGATTGACGAGTGAGTTTCATCCACCGTCACATCCTCACACATGTCAGATTTTTGAAAGGTTGGGCCAGATCTCAGGGGGCCAGATCCCCTGGTCCCCCCTCTGAAGAACGAAGTTCTCTGAGAGCACTTGCTTGAACATTCTCACATTTATTTTATTTTCAGAGAGAGAGAGAGAGAGAGAGAGAGAGAGAGAGCATAAAAACAAGCTTCCGCACGTGCATCTGTCCTGCAGTGTGTGGGAGACGGTCTCGGTGGGGTGCGGCGTCTGCGTCAGCGTACTGATCAGCGTGTCCACGTAGTCGGGAGCGTTCACGTTGTCCTTGTCGTCCACCCGCACCTTCACCTTGATGGAGCCCTGTGGATGGAGAGAAGAGAAGAGGAAATACAGTGTACAGGAAGACAGAATATTTCGGGCTGGGAAGAGTGTACTTGTCACATGAAAAGTTTTTGTTTTTCATTGCAAGGGTTGTGAAGCTCTTTCTTCCTTGTTTCTTTGTTTCTTTTCTTGTCATTGTCTTCTGCACATTTTCATTTGTTTATGTGTTGTTGCACACATGCGGAATTTGTTTGGTACAATTCGTGCACTTACAGGCCACGCGTCGACTCTGAATGTGAAGTCGTTGGCGGTGTTGCCGATCGAGTCTCCGAACTGGATCGAGTCCGAATTCGACACGCGGTCCGTCACCTCCCGCCCGAAGGCGCAGTCAGAAGGGTCGTTGTTCCTGCAAAGTGGTGCACAGGCGATGTGGTCAAGCTGACGAGAAGTGGAGCCAAATCTTTGTATGATACAACGCCTTGTCAATCAGACGCGAACAACACACCCCTTTCAACAGTTGTCTGTTGGTCTGACGGCAAAGGTCATATATTTTTTGAGTCTGAGAGCCGTTGAAGACTGTTCAACTCGAAACTGACCCATTGGGCAAATCAAGGCAGATAGTAAAGTAGTGGTCACAGCCGTTGATCTCGCAGAAGATGGAGCGACCGTCGCAGCAGTTGCCGTTGTCACCCTTGCCCCCCGGGTTCACAAACCGGACGAACCGCAACCGAAGCACCGCGTCCCCGCTCACGGGCTGAGGGTAAAAGATGCACACCGATGAGAGGGAGGTCGAAAGCGTGGAGGTGACAATGTGGGTGTAAGAGTCTGAGGCCATCTGGATTTTTAGAAGCAGGGCCTGCACACAGACACACACACACACACACACACACACACACAGAGATACAGAGAAAATTTACGTACCACGTCGTACTGAGCTGTGAAATCTCAATGAGTGGGGGGTCACATTTTGTGATGTACTGATCGTGGTTCGTCCATTGACATTGGAGACCGATGACACTTTTTGTGAAACAAAGACACTTGTGACGAACTCAACTGGCGATACTTTGTCTTTATTCTCTGTGATTATTCTCAAGCAACTACGCTTCTCACTTCCAACAAGTGTTTCCGGAGAAAGCTTTCTGTTCTTTGTATTGGTGACTTTTTTGTTGTTTTGTGCCGTGCGTGAAGAGCAACTCCATGGATCTCACGATGATGAACGCAAAATGAAGACAGTCTGAAATCCTGACGCACTTCTAAAAATGTCAAAAACGTTGGAAGCCCTCCTGGCCAAACCCAAGAGATTCGCCCTGCAGATTTAAGGGACCCAACTGGTCAGGGTCCGACCCTCGGAATACCAAGCATCTCTTTCAATCGACCCACAGTACTCCGACATCGCTTCTGCAAACACGGGTTATCACGCTGCAGCTGGACGTACCTGCGGGGTCGCGAACAGGAGCAGGAGCAGCGGCAGCGACAGCGGCAGCCTGAAGGCGGAAGTGACCCGCCGCGCGAGCCCTTCTTCCGGTGCGACCATAATTCGCCACAACCGTTCCTTCAGAAGAGCAGAGCACTGAAGCGGTGACTTTTTTTCTTTCCGTCGATGACACGCACAAAAATTTCGAAGGTTCTTGTGATGTTCAGTTCACTTTCAAACTTGCTGAGAGATGGTCTTTTATCCACAGAAGACAAAGTGTCGTTCTCAACTTATTTTTCTTCATTTCACCGTGGGTTTCTGACACGAACGGCTTGAACTGTGTGGCTCAAGTGCCGAGTGTCCACTGCAGTTGGGGCGGAGTTTTTTGTGTGGTTCAGTTTTCTGCTCAAGTTACAACAGTACGTTCGAGTTTCTGTTGTTTTTATTGACAGAATAGTCAGCAAAATGTTATTGTTTCTCATCGCCTTTTGACCCTGGCAGACGAAGACAATTTTCAGAGAAGTTGTGTCAAAGGACTCCGCATGCAGGAGAGCACTGCACATGGAGGAGAGCAAAGGCAGTTCTATTTGGAGCCAGATTGCAGTGCATTGGAGTTTCTGGGGCTGGGGAAGGACACCAGAAAACCTGCGATCACCTTCACCAAAAATTGTTTGATTGTCCGTCTGGTGTTTTGAGCTGCGTCCGCTTTTCTGACAAGTTCGCCAGTTTGGTGGCGCTGGGACGAGAACTGCGAGCTGTGCCTCTGGTCCCTGTCACTCTCAATGTAGACCCGCCATAAAACTCCATCAGTCCACGTCGCTCCTCGTGCAGGACCTGCCACTACACTCTGAGGCACAACTGTCATGCACAACTTCAATCAAATTATCTGTTGCACTTGTGAACTTTTGGCATCACAGAACAAACATTTGTCACTGACAGGTTTGGAGCCGCACTTCTTGAGAGTGTACAAACGGACCTGGAGGGTCAGGTTCCCAGGAATAAACGTATCCTCGACACTCTCGGCTGATTCGTAACGGCGTGAGGTGAAAAGAAGCACTCGGAAACAGATTGCCTCTTTCCATAACAAAGAAAATTTGTGTATTCCGCTCACTTTTTTCACTCAACATGACAGTTATTTATGAAAGAAATGACAGCAAAAGATTTGGGAATTTAGCAGACAAATCTGTTCCAAGAATTGATACACAGAAGCAAAGGGGGCTGTTGGTGATTCATTCCACATTTCCCGATTTTGATAAAATCTTGCAGTCTGCGCTGCGGTGTCGTATTCTGCACAGTGACCTCGTGATGTACTGTCATGTGGAACCGACACCCACAGACCGACAGACTGACAGACCCACTCACCTACACGTCCACACCCCCACACCCCCACACCCCCAACAATTGTGGACAGCTTGGTGCCGGTTCACGGCCCCCAACAAAAACCACTGTTTCTCGGGTTGTCCATCCAGTCCGTCCAGTCTAGAAATTAACAGTAAATTCAAGGTCAAACAACTGACAATTCACCTGCAGTGACATCTTTCAGTCCCATTGACGTTTTTCAACCCAGAATTCAGGCTAGATCTATTTCCTGTTTTGAAATTTCGTCCATCATGTAAGGGGAGTCGACATGCACAAAGGGAGAGCTTGATTTCCAGCCGCACAATATGAAAACAGAAGTGAGCCAAAGGGAGTGGGTGGGGACATTTCCGTGGGTAGTTGCGGGAGTATAGTTTCCAAAATTACCACTTGGGGGGGGGGACTTGTAGAGCTGGTTGCAATCCGGGGCACCAAGCGCCCTCCACGTCTGCAATCAGCTGTTTTGTGAACTATCAGCGCAGATGATGATCCTCACGTGACTTGTTCGGGTCGTGTCGGACTTTCACATCACTCAACCTGCTCTTCATGGCGCAAAGACTGCAACAAGATGCAGTCCTGCAAACGTTTGAACACAAATTCCAAAAACTAACAAAATCGGCATTTTGTTCATGAGCATTCCACATGTGTGTGTGGGGAACATTATAAATCTCCAAGACCAATTGAGACAAAAGAGAAACAACTGCTCAGAAACTCTTCAGTTGTTTGTTTGAGACAGATTCATGGTTTCGGACATAATGTGAGCGTCACAGCTGCAGTGCAGATAGAGCAATCAGGGAGGTCCACTTGACTGCGGAGAAGATCTTGTCAGTTGGCAAGACTCACGACAGCATGCTCACTTGCTGCAAGCGTGTGGTGTTTTTTCATGTGCATCAAGGAATCAAGTTCACTTGTCCATGCCAACCGAGTTGTCACTTTATCTTCCACGAAAAGTGTAGCGAGGACCTGCAGAACGCGACACATTTTACACAATTGTTTGTTCTTCAACACGTCTCGACACATGCAAGGAAAGAATTTCGTTCTCAACAGAGTGACAAACGCTGCCGTGTGTGCGTGTGTTTTGAATAGGCTCGTGCTTTGTCACAAAAGATGCAGATGTCCTGACTAGGGAGTCAAACTGTGAAGTAGAAATCATCATTGTATCTCTCTGTATGACTGAACTGCTGCACTCGTTGAGTATATCCAGGATTTCCGCTTGCAAAACTTGCATCCTGTTGATAAGCAGCGTTCATGCGCAAATTGGGTTGTCAGTTCTCGCTTCACGCGTCGAGCTTGCGCGCGTGCACCGGTCGATTGGTCCCAGAAACCCTTCCCAGACTCAAGCGGGACCTGGCCACAAACTGGTCTTGGCCCAAACTCACGGCCGACACCAGATTCTTGCGTGCATCCTGTCTACAAGAGCCTGCCCCAAGAGCCATTGCAGTCTCGCAAACCATGACACAGGAGACCCTGTGTTCGCAGACCTTGATGTGGACTCTCGTGAGCTTGGTTTCCCGACCTGATTTCTCAGACAGAACTACATTGTACAGATGTCAGACACCCAGTTTGGCAGATTTCGAAAGCCTCGAACCGTTGCCATGTCTTGAGGCGCGTACCCGCGGATTGCTCTTCATTTTGTTCTCAGCAGTTCGCATTGGTGCTCCAGAACCTTCACTCATCACACCCATTGAAAAAGTTATCGGTCAAGGAGTTTGATAATTGATACGAAGGGGCTTTGTTGGCAAATACGGTACGTATGCGCACACGTTTGCTTTTCTGGGACAGCTGAATAAGGCGCGCAACTTTTCAACACAAATTTCAGACAACTTGGCAGGACTGAGGAACGAAACAGAAGGCGAAAATGGCTGAGACGACACGAGCGAAACCGAAGATCAGCATCACCGTTCTGTCCGATGTCATTTGCCCCTACTGCTACATAGGTACGTTGTTTCAAGGCTGGGTTCCAAACTGGCTGACTGCCGCAAGTGTGGGGAATCTCGCTTGCGCGATGGAGAGACCAGTCCGCATGCAGGTGCGTGACGTTGCGCGTCTTCTGCCCCCTCAGGGAAGCGCAAGCTGGAGGAGGCGGTGCGCATGGCCGGAGACAAGTTCGACTTCCGGCTGAACTGCGAGCCGTACCTCCTCAAACCCAACACCCCACCCGAGGGCGAGCCGAAACCAGAGCTGCCCGAGGGCAAGCCCAGGTCAGTGTTCAGAGAAAACAATCACCATGCATTGAAGCAGACCATTCAGCGGGCTGTGACTAGTTCGTTACCCTTTGTACGAACATTCGTTCAATAAAAACAGATTTTGCCTCCATTTCACAAGAATCCCACACAGGCTGCTCACCACATGGCCGGCCGAATGACAGAATCCAAACTCCCAAGGAAGTTGTTTGCTGGTCTGACAAATTATATTTCCCGTTGGCTCACTGCAGGGTGAGCGCAGAGATGCGCGAACTGGCGGCGCGGTATGGACTCGACTACACCGGGCTGGGCGAGCGCTACCCCTGCACCCTGCCCGCCCACGCCCTCATCGACTGGGCGCACGGCTTCAACCTGCACTGGCAGTTGTCTGAGGCCTTCTACAAGGCAAGCTTAACACTCCCTTCACAGGAAAGATCAAGAAAGGAGAATGTTGGGAAACCTCACATTGGTAACCTGGCTCGGCTGATCTCGACATCAACCGAGTGATCAGCCGCGCCAGATCAAACGAAAAAAGCCTGAGCAAAATGGTTCGAATGGGCCCAATTGAAAATGTCTGCTTGACAACACAGGGTGTGCACATCCGCTGAACCTTTGAACCCACGCAACAAAACGCGTCATGAATCAATTCAATCCTCCACAGTGCACACACATGTTTCCAGATTTCCTTTACATCCCTTCCTCCTCGGTTCGTGAATATGACCGTCAACGGACCAGGCAAAATAGCCTTGCAGTTCATCCATCTTTTGCCAGGCGTACTTTACGGACGGGGATTTTCTGGACGTGCCGCGGCTGGTGGGGCTCGCCGCGGGGGTTGGGCTGGACGCCGGCGAGGCGGACAGGGTCGCTCGGGACCCCGCCACCTGGGAAGCTGTCCGCGCCAAACACACGCACTGGAAAAACACGGGCGTGGCAGGTGAGTGAAGCAGTGCGTCGCTTTTGGAGACTTCTGCCATGTCAATTGAAACGAAAGTCTCAAAACAGCAGTTTTTGCCTCTCAAATCTACAGCCAGCTGCAAAATCGCTGTGGAACTCAGGACTTCACTGCCAGTTGGATCATGACTCGAGCGGTTGTGTCATCAGGATGGCTTTGCCTCCCCCCCCCCCCCCAGAGAATCCCCTGTTCCCTCCGGATCACTCTGTCTCACCCAGGGATTCCGTGTTTCCTGATGAATGGGGTGCGCACCTACTCGGGCGCCAAGGAGCCGCACGAACTCGCCGCCATGTTCGACGTTGTCGCCGAGAACTACCCGCAGTGATCGCGCTCTGAGCCGGGGAGAAGACGGCACGAAGATAGAATACTTGTGTGCCAGTGCGCGCTGTATTGGCAGTGCAGACGAGAAGTCCCCATCCGAGCTCAGCAAGTTCACATTGTTTTGACAGGCTCAAATGTTCTCCCATTGGCAGAATCCTCGACCATGGATCCTATGCATGTCCTAGACCGTGATGGAAATAAATGGCTGCTGAAATCCTCGAATTGTCCGGGAAAATGAATTTGCTGAACCTGAATTGGCCGAGCGTGGGAGAAGGGCAATTGTTACAAGAAGAAGAAAAAAGGCTCAAGACAAGTGAACGAGACAAACTTTATTCACAGCGTTGTCTGCACGGTTTGTCTGCAACAAATGAGTGTGTTTCCAGAGCAGAGGTGACGGAGTCGGTGGGTCAGGATTAAATGGTGTCACCCTCTCCAAAGTTAAATGTCTATGTGACCTCAGGTCTTTGAGTCCGACTTGCAAACAAAATCACAACATATCACACGAAATAATCAAGACAACAAAGCAGATATAGATACGTAAATGCAGCTGAGAAGAACCGGTATTCACAAGTACACTGTGTTCTTCGATAAAATCCGTGGGAAAATTGAGCACCTTTCACAACAGCATGCACACATGTGTGCACTGTGATTTTGAAAACACTGCGTGACGGAGGTTCACCAAAGTCCACAGGTGTGATGACGTTCCCTGCAATGCATTGGAACTTGGAAGAAAATTCAACTTGTCACATCTAATTTCCACCTTTCATTGTCCTGGCTGGTTGGTTCTTTGATTGATTCATTGCGAGGTTGCAAGGAATATGCCACAAATAAAGTGACACCTTTCTACAGCTTGGTGTGAGACAGTTCTTCCATCGGGATCACCACATCTCCGCTGCTGGCGGCTTCAGATCGAGACTGGTCGGTTGAGTCCGAGGCCTCTCTTCCCTGAATGGCCAGATTCTTCTCCTTCGACTGGTTCCCTTCGCCATCAGAGGGAGAGGGGTTTTGTTCTGTATCAGTTGGATTCACCTGGGCCTGGGTGGAATCGTCACCTTTTTTCGTGTCTTTTGTGTCATTCTCGACAGATTTTTCTGTAGCCTCTGCTGGAGTCGATGCAGCGTGGTTGGTGCCAGGTTCAGCAGCTTCTGATGCCTTGGCGTCGTCTACCACTGGAGAATCAGGTGCCCCTGCTTCGTCAGGGCTGTCTTCATTGCTGAAATGTTTGTGCAGAGGCTTCACTTCGGACCGCGCTCCAGCGTTGATCAAGAGTCGTACACTCGGCCTAAAACGGCAGAAACAATCACTGGAATGGTCATGATTCAAGTGTTACGCATCGTGCCATGAGCACTAGAGATCAGGAAGTGCATGTCTCTGACTTCTTTGACTTAGTCTTTGTAACACGTTTGATAACAGTACGGGTGATGTGTTTCTATTGCGGTGTACGGCTCGTTCAGTCATAGACGAACAAAGCAGAAACAACTGTCGTCCATTCTGCTTCAAAAGCCAGTCAACATTCGGGCGGTATATATAGTGTCTCACCTCTGTTTCTTCACGGTCGCCCAGAAAAGTGGAGTTTTGGAGTCCCAGTCGCTGAGCTTCACATCAGCGCCGGCGGCGACGAGCAGCTCGGCGCAGCGATCGTGTTTCTTCTTGATGGCGTGCAGCAACGGCGTCACGCCGTCCAAGTCGTTTTGATTCACGTTCGCTCCCGCCTGTCAATCACATGATACACGTGGATTTTGTGTTGAGCTGGCCTCTCCGTGGGTGATGCGCAGTCGATTCTCAACTTTGCATGAATGACACAACGGGCTTTATGCAGGTACAACCAAGATTCATTGTTGTCGTATGTGAACAACCCCGCTGACGACATGCGCAGTTCTCACCTTCAGCAGAATGTCCACACACTCGGTGGACCCCGCCTGCACCGCAGAGACGAGCGCAGTGTCGCCCTCGCGGTCCGTCTGGTTCACATTGGCGCCCGCCTCCAGCAGTTTGCGCAGGCACGCGCTCTGTCCGTGCCACGCTGTGTTGACGAGCGGCGACGTGCCGAGGCGGGTCAGGTTGACTGTGGCTCCGGCGGCGAGCAGCAGGTCGACGCACTGCTCCCCTCCGCGCTCCGCTGCTGCGAGAAGGGCGCTGCGACCAGACCGGTCAACGAGGTTCACGTCAGCGCCGCCGGTGATCAACAGAGAGGCGCAGCCCCAGTGAGACTCTTCAACCGCATTCATAAGAGCTGTGCTCAAGTAGGCGTCAACTTTGTTGACGTATGCGCCAGCTTCTATGATGGTGGCGACGCACTCCGTGTGTCCGTTATGCGCAGCCAGCATGAGCGGCGTGGCGTCCGACAGGGCCGCCGTCTGGTTCATGTCAGCGCCCGCATCAAGCAGAGCGACGACGCACGCGTGGTGGCCTCCATCTGCGGCGGCGTGCAGGGCGGCCCAGCCTCCGCTGTCGAGGTGCCCGGTCTCGACCTCGGCGCCGCCCTCCTGCAGCAGCTCTCGCAACTGCACCACGTCCCCCGCCCGCACAGCGGCGTGCAGCGGCGGACTCTCCATTTTCGCCGAATTCTGTCTCGCCAGTTTGCTACGTGACGTGCCCATCTCAGACGGTCGGGCGTTTCACGTGGACAGCTAGGGTTCGACTTGCGGGGACTTTGAGTTGTGTCACCCACGCACAGCCTCGCTGTTTCAGTCCTGTGATGTCATCTGTTGTCTCCGTAATCGTATTTCCCTTGTGTGTGTTGTTGTTATTTTTGGTATGTGTCTGACCTAAAGACACTCAACACAAATCTCGCTGTTGACTCTTCTCGACTCTTTACTCAAAACGATGTCCACACACGTTCCACACAACGTTGAACCATGTCACCTGCGTGGAAGCATTTCCACTGTCTCTTTCTTTCCCGCGCAGAATCAAGTTCTTCGATTTCAACGAACAAAAAGTTCCTGCTGAATTCAGAATTCCTGAAGTGCCTGTAAAGACTTGTGTTTTTCAGCCTGTGTCGGAGCGCTGCGCATACAGGTCGCTGGTTCCGCCCGGGTCGCCGCGCCGCCGCCGCCACGCTCCGATGCGCGAGCTCCATCTGCGCGCTGTTTTCTTCAAGGAAACATCAAGATGTTTCCGTGTTCATGTGTGATTAGTGCTTCTTGTGTGGGAGTGCCAACTTTTGTGTTGTATTGAGTTTTGAGACTTTTCCTTGGTCCTGAATCTCCCGACCGTCCGTGCAGGTTCAGCAGGGAGTCAGTCCATGCACAAGTCACTCGTTGACGCATGTATGTGGCTTGCGCGAAAAGGCAGAACGAACGTGAACTGGAAATGACAATCTTGAAAAACTGGCGAGGGGGGGGCGTTTGGAACAACCAGCCACTTTATCGTGCTCGTCGGTGCCCAAAACGGACGACAAAGCAAAGACTTGGGCCACACAACAAGAACAGAAAAGGCTTGCAGACTGCTAAAAATTGTTGTTTTGTGGAGCATAGCAACGCACAAAATTTACGAGCATCGGAGACAGTGAAATTTCATTCGCTCAATTTATGCAGGATAATTTTACTTCCTCCAGGGGTTTGTTTTCACACACGGTGAGTTTCACCGTGTTCTTTTGGGGGTTTCCGCCTTCAGGCGACCTGATTGCGATCGTGCTTCCTCTCCTCTTTGAGCAATATTTCCTTTTTGGTTGAGCAATTCCGCCAAGTGTCACGCGGATAAGACCGCAATGACAGGAATTCACAGGCTTCACCCTCAGGGACATCAAAACCGCCCTGCATGCTGCATTGATTGTCCTCTCGGCGTTCTTGACGCGAAGATGCGGTGCACTGAGCGCTTGCGTGATTGACTCGAACCTCCTTATGGTAGGTGTGATCAGCTGTAGGAGACCTGGCTGACGCGTTGGGTTGCGAATCTGTCTCCGTATAGCACGTCCTCCAGGATCTCCTTGGCGATAGCGACGACGGTGGCGAGCCACGTGAGGCCGCCGATGGTCGAGACGAGTCTGAAGGGCACGTAGAACCCGAGCACGGCGGCGCCGGCGCTCAGGTCCCCGTCCGCCATCGCTGCAACACATCCGCCGAGCAACTTCTGAGGCTGTGCATGTTTTCTATACTGCGACTTCACCGCGGTTTGACACTGAAAATGCTGATTGACAGCTCGACAGCGGACACGTGAGGACCAGCCGTGAAGGTACACTGTACGTACCTGGGATGAAGTCTCCATAGCCGATAGTTGAGAGGGTCACGAACATGTGGTAGATGGCGTCCAGGTAGCTCCAGCCCTCGACGGCGGCCGTGACGACGCCCGCGACGCCCAGCCACACGACCGAGCCGCCAACCGACGCCAACACCAGCTTCAACCCTGCAGATAAGCAGTGGAAGAATCAGCCTGAGGTGGTGTGGGATTTTGGTTTGGGTTGGATGTGAAGGCAAAAGAGATTGATGGGAATCCGTGGGGAAGCAAGGTCTTGCTGTTGTTTGGAGTGGAGTGCACTGTATACGCGTTTGAGTTTGCTCCCAAGGAAGAAGCAGAAAACGGTATCAGATACTGTCGGGTCAGTTTGGTGAGTCAGCTGATCTTGGCTTGAAATTTTGGTGTCTGAAGCTCAGCGGTGTCGTGACTTTCTGTGCCCATTGACCTGAGTCTGAACCAACCCATGTGTGTGCTCACCCGCAGCCTTCCTGTAGGATAGTGTGGAGAATCCCGGGCACAGCGTGGTCAGCACGCGTGACACGTGGGCGGACAGGGTGCGGCCCAGCCCGGCCATGCCCACGAGGATCAGCGGGATGCCCAGCGCCGCGTACACCATGAGACACACCTTCCCAGCGGGGGTGCGCGGAACCACGTTCCCCCAACCTGCGACATCCAAGACTCGAGATGACGTCCAACTTCAAAATTTCTGAGAAATGAACATGTGCTTTATGTGCTTCAAGTGTGACTCTATTTCAACTGACCGACGGTGGCGACGGTGGTGGCAGCAAAAATGTGTGAAACGGTGATGGCCTCAATTGTTGTGCAGCGGTCTCTTGATGGAAGACGAGTCGGGGAGACTGAGGGGACTCTGGGTTCAGGTTCCTTCGAACTGGAAGGGCGACGCTCGTGGTCTTCCCAGCCAATATGATCATGTGGGACACGATCCGCTAGAAGGGCCAATTCCTCCAGGGTCACTGAGCCCAGATCCAGATCAGCTGAAAAGGGAGACAAATGCATGAAGTGAAATGCTCACAAGCAAGTCAAGTAATCCGAACTCGAACAGTGTGTGCTCTGATGTGGACCACAACGTCTGCCTTGGAAGTGAATTCTACAAATCTCCTTCTCATGCACCAGCACAGGTGGAGACGACCCATGCACCCAATCAGCCTGCACTCACAGTTGAGCTCGATGAGGAGCGTGAGGTTGAGCCGGGCAGTGTAGGTTCCCCGGCCGGGGCGACGAGGCAGACCCCGGAACTCCAGCGCGTAGAACAGCAGCGTGCCCACCCAGATGTAGGCGTACACTCCGACGAAAACACCTACCACCGCCTTGCGTGGTAACGTCTGCAAGAAACAATGTCAATGTTCGTTATCCACGGACAACTTACTGAGACAGTTGCAGCAGCTTCTGGGCTGCAGAACGAGCTGGTTATCCCCATGTCCCAGAACAAGTGCCTTGCCCTCAATTGGGCACTGAAAGACAATTCCAAACGTCTGACGTTGTTGACATCCACGAAACTATGGAAGACAACCCCAGCAAACAACATTGCTCGTTCAGCGCTGTTGGTACGTGAGCGCAATTTCGTTTTGCGTTGAAGCGGTTTCAGAACTTGTTGTCAGACTGTGTGCAACCTTTTTTCTATTGTTCAACGTCACCTTGGTGTCTCCTGAAGGCACCCCTTGCGGCATTGACGCAGCGTTGTAGATCTGCCTCAGATCTCGTCCTGGAGTCGCACTCCACACTGCCTCCTGTGTGGCGCCACTGCAGTCTGCGTCTTTCCAACGAAAGCAAAGAATACTTCCGCGCGGCTGCTGCCTTTCCATACATAATACACAGACACTGGATTTTCGATTGAGTGGTGGGTACATGTCGCAAGAAATGAAAAGGCGCAAACCAAGTCGTAAGAAATGAGAAGGCTCAACACAAAGTCTGTGACACAAAGGGAAGACGCAATCAATGTCAATTCCTTGGTTTCTGCATGGGCTTTTTGTGTGAAAGAAAACATTCAACCCACTGTTCTATTTGAGTGTTTCATGTGCGTTTGTTTGTTGTTGTTGTTTTTTTTTTGACATCTGACTCAGTTTGGCGGAATGAAAAGTGTTTGACAAGAGAAAAGGCAATCAATAGAAAGCACATGCAGAAGCATGCAATGACAGTGCACGGATTATTCGAGAAACGACAGACAGCGAGTCTGACTCACGACCCTGTTCACACAGAAGCTTCGTGCCTTGAGGTAATAGATTGATGTTCGCAGGCTTTGCCACCTTCCCGCCATGGCAGAATGGCATCTCCAGCTGGTCGAACGAGCAAATGCCTGGGAAGGCCTGGGACGCAGTAAAAGGCGCATGAGTGTGGTTATTTTCCGGAGTGGGCTGACACCCGACACACAAGCAACGAATCCGTTCTGCTGCTGTGAATCTGGCTTGCATGTTCTCCAAAAATACTTGTCCAGATCTGATCCGTTTCAAGTTCCATTCACACACAGCATACGAATTGGGATCGCACCCAAGGTGAACCCAAAGACCAAATCCTTCTCCCTGCATGGGCTGGAGTCTGAAGCCGCTCGTGTTGCATCTTTGACCACGTGGATTGTTTCCAAGATACAGCGGCGGCGGGACTGGTCCCTCGAAGAGAAGGGGTTGTTTGAAATGTTCCAGTACTCGATCGATTGGCTCTTAACTGATTTACATAGAATGCACCGTGGAGGGTCTCTTGGTTTCTTTGTGAACGGCCGACCCACGTCCATGTTCAAACAGAGAAACGAACAACATTGCACTGCAGAGACAGCTATGAAAAGACAGTGGCTCAACCCGTGGCATTTAAAAAGCGTGAGAACTGAACACCTGCAACACACAATTTCACCTACCTTCATGTTCAGGGCCCGAACAATCTAACACACTGTGACAAGCCGTCCTGGCGACCGTATGCAGCGTGATTCAGCCCGCACCCTGCATGGAGACATGGTTCACATGCAGGCCACGAGCCATCAGTTTGTGAACAGTGTGTCAGCCTGTCGTCAGATTTGTCGTGTGTGGGAACATGCTCATGTGTCTAAATCCTCTGGTGCAGAGCTGCACTGTACAGACTGTTCTCTTAAGAACCGCAGAACAGCTTCAGCAGCTTCCTGAATCAATTTCCCCAGCACTCAGTCCACGAGTGCGCCACATCTCTAACACCGCCGCGTGGCAGTGAGTCCCGGACAGAGGGTACAAACAGAGACTAACTCTTGAAGACCGTTTCAGTCAGTTTATTCAAGTTCACGAGCGAGTACACGTGAGAATATCTTGGCAACAGAGGTTGACTGCAGTGGTGATGCTTGACATGCGGAAGTGTCTCAGAGAACTGAACTGACAAAATGTGTGAAGAAAGAGCAGTCAAAAGAAAAACAGCGCGACCACGATAGAAACAAGAAGTTCCGAGGCGGGAACCCTGATGGTCGCGGAAGCGGAGGGGGAGGGGGGGTGGTTAGTGG